>Ga0180222_1001411_pt1 | contig 24936 bp, 23 predicted proteins | sample eDN5th37CKraftOP_FD_151336 | JGI IMG/M metagenome (GOLD analysis project Ga0180222, IMG submission 151336) | Enriched Organic Plus compost microbial communities from Emeryville, California, USA - eDNA 5th pass 37_C Kraft OP (version 2) (version 2) ...
AGCGCGCGCGCCGTCACCGAGCGCAGCGATTCCTTCGCGATGCGCGCCGTCGGCAGCGCGACGCCGAAGGCGCGGCGCGCCAGCAGCGAGAGCTTGTCGGCCGCGTCGTGCCCGTCGACATCGGCCGAAGGGTCCGCTTCAGCAAAGCCGAGCGCCTGCGCTTGTGCCAGCGCCTCGTCGAACGCCGCGCCTTCGGCGAGACGGTCGAGCAGGAAGTTGCAGGTGCCATTCATCACCCCCTCGATCGCGACCACGCCGCCCTCGCCGCGCAGGCGCTCCACCGTCTCGAGGATCGGCGCCCCGCCGCCGACCGCGGAGGAGTAAAGCAGCGCCGCGTCGCCCGCCTCGGCGCAGGCGTGGAGCGCGTCGTAATGCTTCGCCACCGCCGCCTTGTTGGCGGTAACGACATGGGTGCCGCGCTTGAGCGACAGGCACATGATCTCGGCGGGATAGTCGGCGCCGCCCATCGCCTCGATCAGCAGGTCCGGCTCGATCGCCAGCGCCTCGTCGAGGCTATCGGTGTAGGTCTCATCGCCGAACGGGACATGCGCGTCCGGCCGGCGGACCAGCACCGGTCCGACCTCGAACAGGTCCGGCTGCTGCTGCAGGTAGCAGAGCACGCCCGCGCCCACCGCGCCGCAGCCGAGCAGCGCCACGCGTAGCTTCGGCAAGGCGAGCGGCACCGCGCGGCGCGCGGGAAGGTCGGCGATCACGGTCGCCTCGTGATGGCCGATGGCGGCGATCTCGATCGCGACGCCCGCCGCCTTGGCGGCGTCGATCGCCTTGGGCTGGATCAGCCCGGCGCTCGCCTCGTGGGCGAGCTCGTAGGACAGGGTCCCGTAGCGTTCGGCATTGGGGTGGACCGCCGGATCCTGCGCATAGACGCCGTCCACGTCCTTCAGCAGCCGCACCCGTTTCGCACCGAGCCGGGCGGCGAAGAAGACCGCGGACAGGTCGGTCCCGCCCCGCCCCAGGGTCACCACGCCATAATCGGCATGGCCGGCGGTGAAGCCGGGCACGACAACCACGTCGTGGTCGGCGAGCTTCGCCTGCACCGCCGCGGCGTCGAGCGCGACCAGGTTGGAATCGAGCGGCTCGCCCTCGGCGACCAGCCCCATCTCGTCGGGATCGAGAACGCAGGTGCGCACGCCCATGCGGCCAAGCGCGAGGCCCATCAGCGCCGCCGAGCGCAGCTCGCCCACCCGCGCCAGCCGCGCGACGAAGACCGGCGCGGGATCGCCACCGACGCGCTGCGCCTGGGCGAGCAGCGCATCGGTCTCGCCCGCGAGCGCGGAGACGACCGCGACGATCTTCTCGCCCTCCCGGACGTGGCGGTAGATCTCCTGCGCGCAGGTCCGATAGTCGTCTTCGCGCTCGAGCACCGAGCTGCCGAACTTGAGCACGCAGAGGCGTCGCTCGCCGTTGCTGAAATCCTGTCCGTCCATCATCGCGTCGCTTTCGTTTTCGGGGGTGGGCGGCGAATTCGGGCATGAAAAAACCCGCTCGCCGGTTGGGGGGAGCGGGTCGGTTGGATGCTTGTGCTATCCGGGCCTTGTGATCAGCCGCTACCGCCCCGCTTGCGGGTAATGGTAATGGTCGTAATCATGGCAAACGGCGCACGCGCGGCAGCGCCCATGCCGAGGCCGGCACGGTCGAACGAGCAGAACTGGGCGACGGTCAACATCGCGCGCGTCTTCTCCACTGCCGCGGCCCGGCGCCATGCCGGATCGCTTTCATAAGCATGAAGTGGAGAACGGTTATCCGTCAACCGGGTTAATTTTGCGTGGGCGCCGCGGCGAAGATTTCACGCAGCGGCCCCGCCCCTCCCGCGCTCCCGCGAAAACGGGAATCGAGCTATGTTCAAGCGATTGAATAAAAAGAGAAAAGCCGGCACCCTGGGTTCGCGGAGGGTGACGGCTCGGAGACGTCGGGCGGAGCAAAACGTCCCGATGAGGGCCGTCACTTTGGCAAAAGATTCCGCACCTGCGAAATGTTCAGGGGCGCGTCTGGCCGCTTCCGCGGACGACATATTTCCAGCTGGTGAGCTGCTCCGGCCCCACCGGCCCGCGCGGCGGCATGCGGCCGGTGGCGATGCCAATTTCCGCCCCGAATCCGAACTCGCCGCCATCGGCGAACTGGGTGGAGGCGTTGCGCACGACGATGGCGCTGTCCACCTCGGCGAGGAATCGCTCGGCGGCGGCATCGGCGGCGGCGACGATCGCGTCGGTATGGCCGGAGCCGTGCGCGGCGATGAAGGCGATCGCCTCGTCGAGCGCGCCGACGACCTTCACCGCAAGGATCGGCGCCAGGAACTCGCGGCCCCAGTCGTCGTCGCCCGCCGGCTCGATTCCGTCGGCGATCGCGCGGCTCTCCTCGTCGCCCCGGAGCACGCAGCCGCGCGCGCGCAGCGCCGCGACGATCGGCGGCAGCAGGTTCGGCGCGGCGGCGCGATCGACCAGCAGGCATTCGGTCGCGCCGCAGATCGAGGTGCGCCGCATCTTGGCGTTGACGACGATGTCCAGCGCCATCGCCGGATCGGCGGATTCGTGCAGATAGGTGTGGCAGATGCCCTCGAGATGGCCGAGCACGGCGACGCGCGCCTCGCGCTGCACGCGCTCGACCAGCGCCTTGCCGCCGCGCGGGATGATGAGATCGATGGTCCCGCCCAGCCCGCCGAGCAGCAGGCCGACCGCGTCGCGGTCCGCGGTCGGGACGATCTGCACCGCCGACGCGGGCAGCCCCGCCGCCTCCAGCCCGGCCGCGATCGCGCCGTGAATGGCGAGGCAGGAGCGCAGCGCGTCCGATCCGCTGCGCAAGATCACGGCATTGCCGGAGCGCACGCAGATCGCGGCGGCGTCGGCGGCGACGTTGGGCCGGCTCTCGAAGATCATGCCGATCACGCCGATCGGCACCGCGACGCGCGCGATGTCCAGCCCGTTGGGGCGGCCCCAGCGCGCCGTCTCGCGGCCCAGCGGGTCGGGCAGGTCGGCGACCGCCTCCAGCGCGGCCGCAAGCGACTCGATCCGCCCCTCGTCGAGGCGGAGTCGGTCAATCAGGCCGGTCGCGGCGGCGACGTCCTCGGCATTGGCGGCGAGGATCTCGGCGCGGCGCGCGCGCACCTGCGCTGCCATCGCCCGAATCGCCGCGCTGCGCGTCGCCGCATCGCCGCATCGCAGCGCTCCGGCCGCCGCGCGGGCCACGCGGCCCATCGCCATCATGTCGTCGTGCAGGCTCATCGCTCGCTCATCGCCAGATCGTCGCGGTGGATCAGCTCGTCCGCGCGCACATAGCCGAGACGCGCCGCGATGCCACCCTTCGGGCAACCGATCAGCGCGCGCGCCTCCTCCGCCCCATAGGCAATGAGGCCGCGCGCGATCTCGCGCCCGTCGGGCCCCCGCACCGACACGCAGGCGCCTCGCTCGAACTCGCCCTCGATCGCGGTGACGCCGGCGGGGAGCAAACTGCGCCCCGCCGCCAGCGCCGCCGCCGCGCCGGCATCGACCGAAACGTTCCCGGCGGGCACGAGCGTGCCCGCGATCCACTGCTTGTAGGCGCGGCGCGGCGTGCCCTCGGCGGTGACCAGCGTCGCCGGCGCGCCCCCGGCCAGCCGGCGCAGGGCATGATCGTCGCGGCCCGAGGCGATCAGGGTCGCGCAGCCCGCCGCCCGCGCGATCCGGGCGGCGGCGATCTTGGTGCGCATCCCGCCCGATCCGTGCAGCGAGGCGCCGCCGGCATAGCTTTCGATCTCGTCGGTCACCTCCTCGACGACCTCCAGCCGTCGCGCGTCGGGATCGCGCGCCGGATCGGCGGTGTAGAGCCCGTCCACGTCGGAGAGCAGGACGAGCAGGTCGGCCCCCACCATTTGCGCGACGCGCGCGGAAAGCCGGTCGTTGTCGCCATAGCGCAGCTCGTCGGTGGCGACGCTGTCATTCTCGTTGATGATCGGCAGCGCCTTGCGGCGCAGCAGCACCGAAAGGGTCGCCCGCACGTTGAGCCAGCGCCGCCGCTGCTCGGTGTCGCCGAAGGTGAGCAGGAGCTGCGCGGTCGGGATGCCATGCGGCGCGAAGGCACGCTCCCAGGCCTGCATCAGCACCGCCTGCCCCGCCGCCGCCGCCGCCTGCTTCTCCTCCAGCCGCACGGCGCGCCCGAGGGCGAGCCGCGGCCGGCCGAGCGCCACCGCGCCGGAGGTGACGAGCAGCACCTGCCGCCCCTCGGCGACCATCGCCGCCAGGTCTTCGGCGAGGCTCGCCATCCAGTCCTCGCGCGCGCCGCCCTCGCCGATCACCAGCGAGGAGCCGACCTTGACGACGATTCGCCGCGCCGTCGCCAGCCGCCGCGCCGCTCCGCCCTCGATGCTGCGATCCCGTCCGCTCATGCTCCCGTCCATTCCGGCGGCGTCACTTGACAGGCCGGAGCGCGCTTGTCACCGCCCCGCGGCGCGAGGCCATGGATCATTTCGCACTGAAGAATGGCGTCCTGCATTGCGAGGACGTGCCGCTGCCCGCCATCGCCGATGCGGTGGGGACGCCGACCTACGTCTATTCGACCGCGACGATGCGCCGCCACGCCCGCGTCCTCCGCGAGGCGGTCGGTGGAGCCGGCGAGTCGCTCGTCGCCTTCGCGGTGAAGGCCAACCCGAACCGCGCGGTGCTGGCGACGCTCGCCGCCGAGGGGCTGGGCGCGGATATCGTCTCGATCGGCGAATATCGCCGCGCCGTCGCCGCCGGGATCGCGCCAGCGAAGATCGTCTTTTCGGGCGTCGGCAAGACCGAGGCGGAGCTTGCCGAGGCGCTGGCGGGCGGCATCGCGCTGATCAATCTCGAATCGGTCGAGGAGGCGGAGCTGCTCTCCGCCGTGGCGGCGCGCGTCGGGCGAAACGCGCCGGTCGCCTTCCGCATCAACCCGGACGTCGAGGCCGGCTCGCACGCCAAGATTTCCACCGGCGCCGCCCGCAACAAGTTCGGGATTCCGCTCGACTCCACCCGCGCCGCCTATGCGCGCGCCCGCGCCCTTCCCGGGATCGACGTGCAGGGCGTCGCCGTCCATATCGGCAGCCAGCTCACCGATCTTGCGCCGCTGGAGAGGGCCTTCGCGAAGATCGGGGCGCTGATCGCGGCGCTGCGCGACGACGGGCACGACATCGCGCTCGCCGATCTCGGCGGCGGCCTCGGCGTGCCCTACGACCCGGACCGGCCGCCGCCGCCCTCGCCCGCTGACTATGGCGCGCTGGTGGCGCGCGTGACGCGCGGCTGGGGGGCGAGGCTGATCTTCGAGCCGGGGCGGCTGATCGTCGCCAATGCCGGCGCGCTGCTCGCCCGCGTGATCCGCGTGAAGCCGGGCGCCGACGCCCCCTTCGTCATCGTCGACGCGGCGATGAACGACCTGATGCGCCCCGCGCTCTACGATGCCTTTCACGCGATCGACCCGGTCGTCCCGCGCGGTGGCGCGATGGTCGCCGACGTGGTCGGCCCGGTCTGCGAGAGCGGCGACACCTTCGCGACGGGCCGCAGGATCGGCACGGTCGAGGCCGGCGATCTCGTCATCTTCCGTACGGCCGGCGCTTATGGCGCGACCATGGCCAGCACCTACAACAGCCGCCCGCTGCCGGCCGAGGTGATCGTCCACGGCGGCGAGTGGTCGATCGCGCGCGAGCGCCAGTCGCTCGAGACGCTGCTGGCCGCCGAGCAGGCGCCGCCCTGGCTGGCGCGGTAGATCCGCGCGCGTCCGCGCGCCGCCTCTTGCGACTCCTTCGCCTCCACGAACCCCTTTTTCACAAGGCGCTTGCCTTCCCGATCCCGGCGCACTATCTGCCGCGCTTGTTACAGCGTGTTAATACAATAGGACCTGCGCAATGGCTGTCGCCACGACCATCCAGCCGACCCGCGACCTCGAGGTGCTGACCCGGGATCTCTGCCGCGCGCTGCTCCAGCCGGAGGACGAGGACGGCATCGCGCGGCTGCTCGCGGACCTGTGCACGCCGGCGGAGATCCGCACGCTCGCCGAGCGCTGGCACGTCGCCCGCCTGCTCGATTCGACCAACCTCACCTATCGCGAGATCCACGAGGCGACGGGGGTGAGCACGACCACGATCGTGCGCGTCGCCCGCTTCCTGAGGCAGGAGCGCAATCTCGGCTATCGCGACGCGCTCGATGCGCTGGAGGCCGCCGATGCTCGTTGACAGCGGCCGCCTCCACATTGCGGTGCAGAAGTCCGGCCGGCTCGCCGACCTCAGCCGCGCGCTGCTGCGCGACGCCGGGCTTCGCATCCAGAACGGCAAGAACGCGCTCACCGCGCGGGTCGAGAACCTGCCAATCGACCTCATGTTCGTGCGCGACGACGACATTCCGACCTTCGTCGCCGACGGCGTGTGCGAATTCGGCATGGTCGGCCGCAACGTGCTGGAGGAGTTCGCGCTCGACCGGCCCGACGCCGCGTTCGAGGTGGTCGCGCCGCTGGGCTTCGGCCGCTGCGCGCTGAAGATCGCCGCGCCCGAGGCGACTCCCTATACGGGCTATACGGGGCCGGAGACGCTCGCCGGCGCGCGCATCGCCACCTCCTATCCCCGCCTGCTCCGTCGTTTCCTCGACGAACGCGGCATCGAGGCGACCGTGGTCAAGATGAACGGCGCGGTCGAGCTGGCGCCGCGGCTCGGCATCGCCGGCTTCGTCTGCGATCTCGTCTCGACCGGCGCGACGCTGGAGGCGAACGGGCTGGCGCCGGTTGAAACCGTGCTCGAGAGCGAGGCGGTGCTGGTGCGCACGAAAAAGCCGCTGCCGCACGACAAGCAGACGCTGTGCGACAATCTCTGGCGGCGGATCGAGGGCGTGCTGGCGACCCAGGAATCCAAATATATCATGCTGAACGCGCCGCAGGAGGCGCTGGAGGCGATCACCGCCATCCTCCCCGGCGCCGAGGCGCCGACCGTGATCCCGCTCGCTGGCCAGCCCGGCCATTTCGCGGTGCACGCCGTGTGCAAGGAATCGGTGTTCTGGGAGACGCTCCAGGAACTCAAGTCCGCCGGCGCCTCGGCGATCCTCGTCATGCCCATCGAAAAGATGATGATGTGATGCGCCGCCTCACCTGGAACGAACTGGACGAAGCGGCGCGCGCGCGCGCGCTCGCCCGCCCCGAGGCGCGGCGCGATCCGGCGCTGGTCGATGGCGTGCGCGCGATCGTGGACAAGGTGCGCGCGGGCGGCTGGAAGGCACTCGCCGAAGAGGCGATGCGGATCGACGGCGCGATGCCGCAGCGCGTCGCCGTCGCCGATATGGCCGATCGGGCGCGCCGCGACCTTGCGCCCGCCGACCTCGCGGCGATCGAGCTGGCGGCGGCGAACATCGCCCGCTTCCACGGCGAGAGCCTCCCGCGCGAAATCGCGGTCGAGACCATGCCCGGCCTCGTCGTGCGCAAGATCTGGCGGCCGGTCGAGCGCGTCGGCCTTTATGTGCCGGGCGGCCGAACGCCGCTCTTTTCGACGCTGCTGATGCTGGCGCTGCCCGCCCGCGCCGCCGGCGTGCGCGAGATCGTGGTCGCGAACCCGCCGCGCCCGGACGGGGGGCTGGACCCGCTGATCGCGCTCGCCGCCCGGCTCGCGGGGATTGAGGCGGTGTGGACCGTGGGCGGCGCGCAGGCGATCGCCGCGCTCGCCTTTGGCGCCGGGCCGGTGCCGCGCGTGGACAAGATCTGCGGCCCCGGCAATGCCTGGGTCGCCGAGGCCAAGACCTATGTGTCGAGCCTGTCCGGCGGCCCGGCCATCGACCTGCCCGCCGGGCCCAGCGAGCTGATGGTGATTGCCGACGGCGAGGCCGATCCCCGCCGCGTCGCCGCCGACCTGCTCAGCCAGGCCGAGCACGATCCCGCCGCGCAGGTGCTGCTCGCGACCGATTCGGCCGCGCTTGCCGACGCGGTCGAGGCCGAGGTCGCGCGTCAGCTCGCCACCCTCCCCCGCCGCGACATCGCCGCCGCGTCGCTCGCCTCGGCGCGCGTGCTGCTGGTCGGCGCGATCGGGGAGGCGGCGGACATCGCCAACGCCTATGCGCCCGAGCATCTCTCGCTCGCGGTGGCCGACCCCGCGGCGCTGCTGCCGCTGCTGTCCAGCGCCGGCGCGATCTTCGCGGGCGGCTGGGCGGCGGAGACGTTCGGCGACTATCTCGCCGGCTCGAGCCACGTGCTCCCTACCGACGGCGCCGCGCGCGGCTGGAGCGGCGTTTCGGTCTACAGTTTCCTCAAGGCGATCACGGTGCAGGAGGTGACGCCCGAGGCCGCCCGCGCCGCCGCCGCCCCCGCCGCCGCGCTCGCCCGGCTGGAGGGGTTGGAGGCGCACGCGCGCGCGGCGGACCTTCGCCTGGGTCCAGGGCCAAACTCCGTTCGCCCCGAGCCTGTCGAAGGGCGGCCGTTCGATCCCGTCGCACTGAACGCGACTGGCGCGGCCCGAGGGGGAGAGAATCAGTGAGCCTGCTCGCCCGCCTCGCCCGGCCGGAGATCCTTGCGCTGCCGCCGGCGGACATCGCCGCCCAGGCGAACGAGGCCTTCGGCCCGGACGCGATCAAGCTCGACGCCAACGAGAATCCCTGGCCGCCGCTGCTCGACGGCGCGCTCGCCGAGCGCGCGAACCGCTATCCCGAGCCGCAGCCGGCGGCGCTCCGCCGCGCGCTGGCCGCGCTCTACGGCGTCGCGCCTGACAATCTCGTCGTCACGCGCGGCGCGGACGATGCGATCGACCTTCTGATCCGCACCTTCTGCCGCCCCGGCGAGGATGCCGTCTCGATCTGCCAGCCGACCTTTTCGGCCTATGCACAGTTCGCCCGGCTTCAGGGCGCGCGGCTGATCGAGACGCGGCTCACCGACAATTTCGACTTCGATCCCGACGCCTTTCTCGCCGCGGTCGCGGACGAGCCGAACCTCAGGCTCGCCTTCGTCTGCGCGCCGAACAACCCGACCGGCAACCTGGTGCCCGGCGAACATGTCCTGCGCCTGTGCGAGGCGCGGCCCGACACGATCGTCGTGCTCGACGAGGCCTATATCGAATTCTCCGACCAGCCGAGCCTCGCCGCGGAGGCGGCGCGGCGGGACAATCTGGTCGTGCTGCGCACGCTCTCCAAGGCCTGGGGTCTCGCCGGGGCACGCGTCGGCGCGCTGATCGGGACGCGCGAGCTCGCCGCGCTTACCGCGCGCGCGCTGCCGCCCTATCCGCTGCCGTCGCTGTCGATCGCGGCCGCGCTCGCCAGCCTTTCGCCCTCGCGCCGGCCGATCCATGCCGAGCGGATCGCGCGCATCGTCGCGGAGCGCGAGCGGCTGGCGCGGCTTCTCGCCGCCTCCCCGCTCGTGAAGTCGGTGCGCGGCGGCGGCGGCAATTTCCTGTTCCTGGAGGTGCAGGACCCACAGGGCCTCGCGGCGAAGCTCACCGCGCTCGGCATCCGCGTGCGCTTCCGCCCCAATGCCGCCCCGGGTGGGCTGCGCCTCACCATCGGCACCGAGCCGGAGAATGCGATCGCGCTCGCGGCGCTCGGCGCGGAGGCCGGGCCGGCCGGACGCCGCCAGGCCTCGGTCGCGCGCGACACGAAGGAGACGCGGATCGCCGTCTCGGTCGATCTCGACCGGGCCGCGCCGCGCCGCATTTCCACCGGCATCGGCTTTTACGATCACATGCTCGATCAGGTCGCCGCGCATGGCGGCTTCTCGCTCGTCCTCGCCTGCGAGGGCGACCTCGAAATCGATCCGCACCACAGCATCGAGGATTGCGCGATCGCGCTCGGTCAGGCGCTGCGCGGCGCGCTCGGCGACCGGCGCGGCATCGGCCGCTTCGGCTTCGCGCTGCCGATGGACGAAACGCAGGCGCAGGTGCTGATCGACCTGTCGGGCCGTCCCTTCGCGCGCTTCGAGGGCGAATTTTCCGGCAGCCATGTCGGCGACTGGCCGACCGAGATGACGGCGCACGTCTTCCGCAGTCTCGCCGATTCGCTCGGGGCGGCGATCCATGTCCGCGTCGATGGCGCGAGCGACCATCACAAGACCGAGGCCTGCTTCAAGGCTTTCGGCCGCGCCCTGCGCCAGGCCATCGCGCGCGAGGGCGGGGCGGCGCCCGGCGCGGCGGAGATGCCCAGCACGAAGGGGATGCTGTGATGCGAAGGCGGCGCGCGCGCCGGGAGGGCGGCGCATGAATCTCGCCCTCGTCGATCTCGGCTACGGCAATGTCGGCTCGATCCGCGTCGCCTTCGAGCGGCTCGGCGTGACGCCGCGGCTCACCGCCGATCCGGCGCGGATCGCGGCGGCGGACCGGGTGGTGCTGCCCGGCGTCGGCGCGGCCGGCTTCGCGATGGCGCGGATCGAAGCGGCGGGGCTCGCCGGGGTGCTGCGCGCCTTCCCCCGTCCGCTGCTCGGCATCTGCCTCGGGATGCAGCTCCTGTTCGAGCGCTCGGACGAGGAGGACACACCCTGCCTCGGCCTGATCGAGGGCGCGGTGCGGCGGCTGGAGCCGAAGCCGGGCCTGCCCGTGCCGCACATGGGCTGGAGCCGGCTCGACGTCGCCGACCCCGCCTGCGGGCTGGCCGACGGCGACTATGTCTATTTCGCGCACAGCTATGCCTGCGACGACGGCCCGGCGACGATCGCGCGCGCCGATTACGGCCGCGCCATCCCCGCCGCGGTGCGGCGCGCAAACGTGCTCGGCGCCCAGTTCCACCCCGAACGCTCCGGCGCGGCCGGGGCGCGATTCCTTGAGGCCTTTCTCGCGTCATGATCGTCATCCCCGCCATCGACCTGATGGGCGGCCGCTGTGTCCGCCTCGCCCAGGGGCGCTTCGACGCGGCGACCACCTACGAGGGCGATCCTGCCGCGGCGCTCACCCGCTTCGCGGCGGCGGGCGCCACGTGGACCCATGTCGTCGATCTGGACGGGGCGAAGGCGGGCCGGCCCATGCAGCACGCGCTCATCGCCTGGCTCGCCGGGAACGCGCCGGTCAAGCTCCAGGTCGCGGGCGGCTTTCGCGACGCCGAGGCGGTGGTGGCGGCGCTGGAGGCCGGCGCGGCGCGCGTCGTGATCGGCAGCCTCGCGCTGCGCGATCCCGGGGCGGTGGGCGCGATCATCGCCCGCCACGGACCGGAGCGGATCGCGATCGCGCTCGACGTCAATCTGGTCGACGGCCGGCCGCTGGTCGCGACCGCCGGCTGGACCGAGAATTCCGGCCGCACCCTCTACGACGCCGCCGCCGCGATTCCCGAGGCGCGGCACCTGCTCGTCACCGACATTTCGCGCGACGGCATGATGCGGGGGCCGAACCTTTCGCTGATACGCGAGGTCGCCGCGCGGCTGCCGCAGCTCGCCCTGCAGGCCTCGGGCGGCGTCGCGACCGTCGCCGATCTTGCCGCGCTTGCCGAAACCGGCGCCGCCGCCGCGATCGTCGGCAAGGCGCTGTGGGAGGGGCGGATCGACCTTCGGGAGGCGCTCGGCCATGCCGGCGCGTAGGATCATCCCCTGCCTCGACGTGAAGGACGGCCGCGTCGTGAAGGGCGTGCGCTTCCGCGACCATCGCGACATCGGCGACATCGTCGAGCATGCGCTGCGCTACCGCGACGAGGGCGCCGACGAGGTGGTCTTCTACGACATCACGGCGAGCGCCGAAGGCCGCGCGCTCGACACCCGCTGGATCGCGCGCATCGCGGCGGTGATCGACATTCCCTTCGCTGTCGCTGGCGGCATCCGCAGCCTCGACCAGGCCGCCGCCTGCCTCGAGGCCGGCGCCGACAAGGTCTCGATCAACTCGCCGGCGCTGGAGCGGCCCGCGCTGATCACCGAGATCGCCCGCGCCTTCGGCACGCAATGCGTCGTGCTCGGCGTCGACAGTTTCGGCGCGGCCGACGGCAGCTACCGCGTCAAGCAATATACGGGCAGCGTCGCGGCGACGCGCGACGCCGGCCGGCGGACGCTGGAATGGGTGCGCGAGGCGGTCGATCGCGGCGCCGGGGAGATCGTGCTCAACTGCATGAACCATGACGGCGTGCGCAGCGGCTACGACCTGTCGCACAGCCGCGCGGTGATCGAGGCGGCGGACGTGCCCGTCATCGTCTCCGGCGGCGCGGGCGCGGCCGAGCATTTCCGCGACGCCTTCCTCGCCGGCGCGAGCGGCGCGCTCGCCGCCACCGTCTTTCACGACCGGATCGTCCCGATCCCGGCCCTCAAGGAGTATCTGGCGACATGCGGGATCGAAATGCGCCGCTGAGCGCGGACGGCATCGACGCGCTCGCCTGGGAGAAGATGGGCGGCCTCGTCCCCGCCATCGTCCAGGATGCGCAGACCGCGCAGGTGCTGATGCTCGGCTATATGAACCGCGAGGCGCTGGCCGCAACCTTCGCCTCCGGCTTCGTCACCTTCTTCAGCCGCTCGAAGGGGCGGCTCTGGCGGAAGGGCGAGACCAGCGGCAACCGCCTCGCGCTCGTGCGCATCCTCCCCGATTGCGACAGCGACGCGCTGCTGGTGACGGCGCGGCCGGAGGGGCCGAACTGCCATCTCGGCAGCGAAAGCTGCTTCGGCGCGGAGGGCGCGCGCGGCATCGGCTTTTTGCCGCGCCTCTCCCGCATCGTCGCCGATCGCGCCGGGGCGGACCCTTCCGAAAGCTACACCGCGCGCCTCCTCGCCGAGGGCCTGCCGCGCGTTGCGCAAAAGGTCGGCGAGGAAGGGGTCGAGCTGGCGCTCGCCGCCGTCGCGCGCGACGCCGACGGCTGCGCGGAGGAGGCCGCCGACCTCCTCTACCACCTCGCCGTGCTGATGCGGGCGAAGGGCTTCGGCTGGGCGGAGGTGATCGCGAAGCTGGAGGAGCGGCACAAATAGTTCCTCCCCCTCCCCTCGAAGGATGGGACTACGCCATTCCCAGCGCCGCCACCGCCTGCTCGAACAGCGCCGGCGTTGCCGCGGCGAGGATCTGGCCTTCGCTGAAATCCTCCTCGCCGCGCCAGTTGCCCACGGTGCCGCCCGCGGCGCGGATCAGGGGCAGGAGCGCGGCCCAGTCGTGCGTTTTCAGCCCCGATTCGGCGACGAGGTCGATGCTGCCGGCGGCAAGCCGCGCATAGGCATAGGCATCGAAGCCAAAGCGGGTGAGCCGCGCGGCCCCGCGCAGCCGCGCGAACGCCTCGGCTTCCGCGCCCGCGAAGAGAAAGGGATCCGTGGTCGAAAGCCGTGCCTCGGCGAGCCGCGCGCAGCCGCTGGTGGCGATCGCGCGTTCCTCACCGCCGCGGCGCAGGCGCGCCGCCCCGCCGAAGCCCAGGTAGAGCTCGTCGAGCCGCGGCGCATCGACGAGGCCGAGCGTCGGCCGTCCGTTTTCCATCAGCGCGATCAGGGTCGTCCAGCCCGGCAGGCCGCAGACGAAGGCGCGGGTGCCGTCGATCGGGTCCAGCGTCCACACGAAACGCGCCTCGCCGCGCGTCAGCCCGAACTCCTCGCCGTTCACGCCGTGCTCCGGGTAGCGCTCGGCGATCAGTTCGCGCATCGCCCGCTCGGCGCCGCGATCGGCCGCGGTCACCGGATCGAACGCGCCGCCTTCATTCTTGTCCTCGGCCGCGCCGTCGCTTTCGGCGGCGAGCGTCACCCGCCGCACCAGCGCCGCCAGCTCCACCGCGAATGCCGCGAATTCCCCGATCCGGTTCTCGTCCAAGCCGACCTCCCTTCCCTGCCCCTCATAGCGCCTTCCTCCGCCATTACGACCATGGACGCTGAAACAAGTTCAGCGGACGGAATGGCGCCTCCGGCGTGAGGACATGCGGACCGCGGAGGACGGGCGTGCCTCGATTCGGCGGGGGCGCGCCGATTGCTGCGCGGCAACGGCTCTTTTTGCACCCGCGTAGAATAATATTCTCGTTTATGTTCAATGCATTAAATACATGTCGGGTGAAATGTTGGCGCCTGCGTTGACGCACCGCAGCAAATCCTTCCTCCTGAACGCCGGCGCTTCGTTTCGGGGCGCGTCGCCCCGGAGGCGCCGGTTCACAGCCGGCGGGCCGCCGGCGCGGAAAGGGGGCCGAATGAAGCTGATCATAGCGATCATCAAGCCATATAAGCTCGAGGAAGTACGCGACGCGCTCGCCGCGATCGGCGTCGCGGGCATGACGGTTATCGAGGTGCGCGGCTTCGGCCGCCAGCGCGGGCAACCGGAAATCTATCGCGGCGCGGAATACACGACCACCTTCGTCCCGAAGATCAGGCTCGACATCGCGGTCGCCGCGGATCTCGTGCCGCGCGTGCTCGAGACGATCCAGGAGACCGCCAAGACCGGGTCGATCGGCGACGGCAAGCTCTTCGTCCTCGATCTCGAGCAGGCGGTGCGCATCCGCACCGGCGAACTCAATGAAGATGCCATCTGACGACATGGGGGGAGCAATGAATCGAGCCACTCTCAAGCGCGCCTCCCTTGCGGCGCTCGGCTTCGGCGTGCTCGCCGCGCTGCCCGGCGCGGCCGGCGCGACCGCGCCCGCGGCGGTGAACAGCGGCGATACCGCCTGGATGATGACCTCGGCGGTGCTCGTGCTGGCGATGATCCTGCCCGGCCTCGCCCTCTTCTACGGGGGCCTCGCCCGGTCCAAGAACATGCTTTCGGTGATGACTCAGGTCGGCGCGGTGGCGGCGCTCGCCATGCTCGTCTGGGTCGGCTGGGGCTATACCGAGGCGTTCGGCGAGGGCGGCAACGCCTTCTTCGGCGGCTTCGGCAAGGCGTTCCTCCGTGGCGTGACGCCGGACAGCATCTCGGGGACGATCCCCGAATATGTCTTCGCCTCCTTCCAGATGACCTTCGCCGCGATCACGATCGCGCTGGTTCTGGGCGCGGTGGTCGAGCGCATGAAGTTCTCGGCCGTGCTCGTCTTCGCGGTGGTGTGGCTGACGCTCGTCTATTTCCCGCTTGCCCACATGGTGTGGGCGGAGGGCGGCCTGTTCTACTCGATGGATCCGGCCGCGCTCGATTTCGCCGGCGGCACCGTCGTCCACATCAACTCGGGTGTCTCGGCGCTGGTCGCCTGTCTCATCGTGGGCAAGCGGATCGGCTATCCGCGCGAGCCGATGCCGCCGCACTCGCTCACCCTCACCGGCGTCGGTACCGGGCTGCTGTGGGTCGGCTGGTTCGGCTTCAACGCCGGCTCGGCGCTGGCCGCGAACGGCTCGGCGGGCCTCGCAATGATCAACACCTTCGTCGCCACCGCCGCGGCGGGCCTCGCCTGGCTGCTGGTCGAGAAGCTGTCGGGCCGCAAGCCCTCCGCCCTCGGCTTCTGCTCGGGCATCGTCGCCGGCCTCGTCGCGGTGACTCCGGCGGCGGGCAATTCCGGCCCGATCGGCGCGATCGCGCTCGGCGCGGCGGCCTCGTTCGTCTGCTTCTACGCGGTGACCTGGCTCAAGCCGAAGCTCGGCTATGACGACGCGCTCGACACGTTCGGCATCCACGGCGTCGGCGGCACGGTCGGCGCGATCGGGACGGGCATCGTCTATTCCTCCGCGCTCGGCGGGCCGAGCGGCGAGGGCTGGTCGATGGGCACGCAGATCCTCGTCCAGGTCGAGGCCGTGGTGGTGAGCTACGCCTGGGCCGCGATCGGCACCGCGATCGCCATCATCGTCGCCAAGGCGCTGACCGGCCTGCGGGTCTCCGAGGAGGTGGAGCGCGAAGGGCTCGACCTCGGGGAGCACGGCGAGCGCGCCTACAACCACTGATCGCTTCGCGATCGACCCGACCAACGAACCAACCGGCGGCGGCTCGCGGGCCGCCGCCGGACCGGGAAACTCAACCCAGAAAAAGGGACATTCTTATGCGCCAGAACCTCACCCGCCTCGCACTCCTCGCCGCCGCGACCGCCGGCGCCGCGTTCACCGCGGCGCCCGCCGCCGCCCAGGTGGACGTCGGCGGTGGCTTCTCGGTCAGCGGCAACGCCACGCTGGTCACCGACTATCGCTTCCGCGGCCTTTCGCAGAGCGACCGCCGCTTCGCGGTGCAGGGCGGCTTCACGCTCTCGCACCAGTCGGGCTTCTACGCGACGGTCTGGGGCTCCTCGGTCGACGATTATGTCGCCAACGGCAGCGACCAGGAGATCGACTTCGTCGGCGGCTACAGCCACAGCTTCGGCGACACCACGATCGATGTCGGCCTGCTCTACTATTACTATCCGGGCAGCGGCGGCGTCCCGACCGACTTCTTCGAGCCCTATGCCTCGATCTCGCACGATTTCGGCCCGCTGACCGCGAAGATCACCGCCAATTACGCGCCGAGCCAGGCCGCGCTCTCGATCGGCGCGGGGGACGAGGACAATTTCTACCTCGCCGGCGATCTCACGGTGCCCTTCGGCGAGACCGGCCTGTCGGCGTCCGCCCATCTCGGCCACAGCTTCGGCCCGAGCTACCTCACCGTCGGCGACGAATATACCGACTGGAGCGTCGGCCTCAGCTATTCACGCGGGCCGCTCTCCATCGGCATCACCTATGTCGATACGGACGTGACCGCGATCACGCCGAGCGGCCGCAACGCCGCGCGCGCCGGGGTGTTCGGCTCGATCGGCGTCGCCTTCTGATCGAACCCGGGCGGTCCGGCGGCTCAGAGCAGCAGGACCGCCCGGAAGTCGTTGACGTTGGTGAAGGTGGGGCTGGTGACCAGCTGGTCGCCGAGCAAGGCGAAGAAGGAATGCGCGTCGTGCGCGGCAAGCATTGCCCTGGCATCCAGCCCCGCCGCTCGCGCCCTTGCGAGCGTGTCCGGCCCGATCACCGCCCCCGCCACCGGCGCCGCGCCGTCGATGCCGTCGGTATCGGCGGCGAGCGCGTGAACGCCGCTCGCGCCGTCCAGCGCCAGGGCAAAAGCGAGCAGGAATTCGACGTTCGGCCCGCAGATGCCGGCGCGGCCGCCATCGTCGAGCGTCACCGTCAGCTCGCCGCTCGACAGCAGCACCACGGGCCGCCCGGCTCGTAACGCCGCCCGCGCCATCGCCGCGCCGACCTCGCGCGCCTCGCCCTCGATCGCATCGCCCAGAAGCCGCACGGCAAGGCCCGCACCGCGCGCCACTTCGGCGGCGGCCTCGAGCGCGATTTTCGGCGAGGCGACGATCCTGGCCTCCGCGCGGGCAAGGCGCGGGTCGCCGGGCTTCACCGTCTCCCTCGCCCCGCGCGCCAGCGCCTCCAGCGCCGCCGGCGGCAGCGCGATGCGCCAGCGCTCGGCGACGGCAAGCGCGTCCGCGCGGGTGGAGGGATCGGCAACGGTCGGCCCCGAGGCGATATCGGCCGGATCGTCGCCCGGCACGTCGGAAATGAGCAGGCTCAGCACCCGGGCGGGATGGCAGACGGCGGCGAGCCGCCCGCCCTTGATCACGGAGAGATGCCGCCGCAGCAGGTTCATCTCCCCGATCGGCGCGCCGGAGGCGAGCAGCGCCACGTTCACCGCCCGCTCGTCGTCCAGCGTCAGGCCGGGGAGCGGCAGGGCGAGCAGCGCCGAGCCGCCGCCCGAGATCAGGCAGAGCGCGAGATCGTCCGGCCCCAGCGACCCGGCCAGCGCAATCATCCGCCGCGCCGCCTCGAAGCCGGCCTCGTCGGGCACGGGATGGCCCGCCTCGACCACCTCGATCCGCTCGCACGGCAGGGCATGGCCGTAGCGGGTGACGACGAGGCCGGAGAGCGCGTGCGGCCAATGCGTTTCCACTGCCCGCGCCATCGCCGCCGCCGCCTTGCCGGCGCCGAGCACGACGGTGCGCCCTGGTGGTGGCGGCGGCAGGTGGGGCGGCACGACCCTGGCGGGCTGCGCGGAGGCGACCGCCGCGTCGAACATCGCGCGCAGCAGCGCCGGGGGATCGGCTATGGCGATGGCGTCACCTCGCGCACGCCCGAGTCGTCGCCCCGGTCGATCGCGTCGAGCGAATCGAGCAGGCTTTCGGCCATCTTCAGCCGCGCCGTCATCGTCGAGCTGCCGATATGCGGCATCAGGCAGGCGTTGGGCAGGTCCAGATAGCGCGGATCGAGGTTCGGCTCGTTGTTGAACACGTCCAGCCCCGCCGCGAAGATGCGCCGCTCCCTGAGCGCCGCGATCAGCGCATCGTCGTCCACCACCGCGCCGCGCGCGATGTTCACGACGATGGCGTGGCGCGGCAGCAGCGCGATCCGTTCGGCATTGAGCAGCCCCCGCGTCTCCGCCGTCACCGGGCAGGCGAGCACGAGCACGTCGCACAGCGGCAGGAAGCTCGCGTCATCCGCGTGGAAGGTCGCGCCTTGCTCCTGCTCCGGCGGCTTGCGGCGCGGGCCGCGATAGTGGATCTCCATGTCGAAGCCGCGCGCGCGCCGGGCGATGCGCTGGCCAATCCGACCGAAGCCGTAGATGCCCATGCGCTTGCCGGTCACCTCCAGACCGATCAGCTCGGTCGGGTTCCAGCCCGCCTAGGCGCCGGAGCGCAGCAGCTCGGCGCTTTCGTGCGCCCGCCGCGCGGCGCCGAACATCAGCAGCATCGCCGTCTCCGCCACCGCGTCGGTGAGCACGTCGGGCGTATGGAGCACCCTAAGCCCCCGCGCGCGCGCCGCCGCCAGGTCGATATGCTCGTAGCCGACCGAATAGGTGCCGAGGATCTCGACCGAGGCGGGCAGCGCGGCGATCGCCTCCGCGTCCATTCGGTCGCGCGGCGAGACGATGAGGACGCGCGCGCCCTCGGCGGCGCGGACGATCTCGGCCAGCGGCAGCGCCCGGCCAGTCTCGTTGAACAGCGCATCGCGCCGCGAGGCGATCAGCGATCGCACCTCGGGAATCAGCGGCACGGCGACGAAAAGTTCGGCGGTCATCGGTCCGCCACGTCGATACACGATCGGCCGGGCGGCGAAAGGCCTAGGCGGCCGAATCGAGGTCCATGGCCGGATCGGCGAGGAAGCGGTTCACGTCGGCCAGCAGCTTCTCGCACAGCTTCGCCAGCCGCGCGCGCTCCCGCTGGCTGAGGCGGATGCGCTCGGCATAGAGCGCCACCAGCGAGCGGAAGGCGGACTCGGAGACTTCGCGGCCACGCTCCGTCATGCGGATCAGGAATGCGCCGCCATGCGACGGATCGGGCTGCCGCTCGACCATCCCGTTCGCGACGAGTCGATCGACCTGCTTGGTGATCGCGCCCGAGGTCACGAGCAGCGTGCGGAACAGGTCGGTCGGTCGCAGGGCATGTGACGGCCCGGCGCGGCGCAGCGCGAAGAGCAGCCGAACATCGGAGAAAGGCAGCCCGTAGCGCGCCAGACAGTGACGCTGCCCGATCCGCTCGATCGCGCGTCCCAGCCGGCTCAGGTAGCTGAGGTAAAGATAGTCGGCCGGATCGACATCGCTGTATTCGCGAGCCATGGCGGCACCGTGTCCCCCGATATCATGGCTCCCCCGCTCCGCCCTGTTCCTGCCCATGTGCGACGTGACTCACGAATGACCCCTGTTTGCTTTTCTTATCCTTTTCGCAGCAAACTTCAAATTGGGATCAAGAAGAGTTTATGTCGAACATCATTAAAATGCCTTCCATGGAAGAAAAGGCATGAAATCTGGCGATGAAAGTCGCGAGCGTCACGTGGGCCGCCGGTTGCGCCTCCCGCCCCGCTCGGCATAGACTGCCCACGCGGCTCACGGCCGCCGGGGGGAAGGGCGATGACAGTGAAGCCGATCGCGGACACGCCGGCGCCGGTCGCACCGGACGCGTTCGCGCAGGCCCATCGCCGGCTCCTGGCCGATTCCTCCATCCAGTTCGATCTTCCGAGCTACGAACCGCCGCAGGCCCCCGGTTGGCTGCGGAGCCTCTGGCACGCGCTCGAATCGGCGGGGCCGCTGTTTCGCGTCCTGTTCTGGGTCGCGGTCGCGGCGCTCGTGGTCTATCTTATCTATCTGCTCGCGCTCCGGATAATGGGGCGCGACTTCCCCTTCTCCCGCCGCCGGGACGAGGGGGCCGATGGCGACCTGCGACCCGAGGCAGGCGCGGCGCGCCAGCTGCTCGCCGAGGCGGACGGCCTCGCCGCGCGCGGCCTGTTCGGCGAGGCGGTGCGCCTTCTGCTGTTCCGCAGCATCGAGGACATCGACGCCCGCCGCCCTAACCTTCTTTGCCCGGCGCTGACCAGCCGCGACATCGCGAGCCTGCCGGCGATCCCCGCGCGGCCGCGCGACGCCTTCGCCCGGATCGCGGCGGGGGTGGAGCGCAGCCTGTTCGCGCGCCGCCCTCTGGGCGAGGAGGACTGGCGGGCCTGCCGATCGGCCTTTGAGGAATTCGCCTTCGCCAAAGGATGGCGCGGATGAGCGCGGCCGCGCAGCCGTTCAACCCCAGGCTGGTCGTCGGCCTGATCATCGCCGGGCTCATCGGCTTCGCGGCGCTGATCCTTCTCATCGCCTATGGCGGCGGGCTCAACGGGAGCGGCGATAGCGCGCGCGCCAACGCGCTGTCGCGCTCGGCGATCGGCTACCAGGCGCTCTACCGGCTCGCCTCTGACTTTCGCACGACACGGCTGGCGCGCGACGATTCGGCGTTCGAGGCAGAAAGCCTGCTCGTCGTCACGCCTGGCCCGCAAGGCGACGGCGACGCCCTGGCGCGGTTGATCGACGAGCGCGGCGGCCGGCCGACGCTGGTCATCCTGCCAAAGTGGATGGTGCTGCCCGATCCCGGCCGTCGCGGCTGGGTGCGCGCCATCCGCCCCGGCATGGAGCCGGGCGCGCTGGACCGGCTCGGGAAGGCGCTCAGGATCGAGGTGCTGAAGGCAGCGCGTGGCCGCGCGCACGGGCGCGAGCTCATCGACGGCATCGAGGCGCCCCTCCCCCGTTCGCCGCAGGTCGTCTCCGGCCCTGACGTCGAGCCGCTGATCGTGACCGAAGGCGGCGGCGCGCTCCTCGCGCGGCTCCGCGGCCGTCAGGTGTTCGTCGCGGCGGACCCGGACCTGTTCAACAATCACGGTCTCCGGAACCCCGCCAGGGCCCGCGCCGCGCTCGCCATCCTCGACGGTCTCAACGAGACCGGCACCGACCGGATCGACTTCGATCTCACGCTGAGCGGGCCGGACGCAGCCCAGCGGACGAGCCGGCCGAACATGCTTCGCGTCGCGCTCGAGCCGCCGTTCCTGGCGATGACGCTCGCGCTGCTCGCCGCGGCGCTGTTCGCGGGCCTGCACGGCGCCTTCCGCTTCGGCCCCGTTCGCCCCCCGGCCCGCGCGCTGCCGTTCGGCAAGGCGGCGCTGGTCGAAAACAGCGCCGGGCTGATCCGCCGGGCGGGACGCGAACCCCGGCTTGGGGCGGCCTATGCCGGCGTGCTTCGCCACGCCGCCGCCCGGGCCGCCCGCGCGCCCCAGTGGCTCGGCGACGACCGGCTCGACGCCTATCTCGACCGGCTCACCCAGCCGGGGTCCGAAACGTTCAGCACGCTCGCCGCGCGGCTCGCCGACGCGCGCGACCGCGCCGGCCTCGTCGCGGCGGCGCGCGCATTGTTCCAATGGAAGAAGGAAGCGATCAGGTGAGCATGGATGTCTCCGAGGTGAAGGCGCTGGCGGACGCGATCCGCGCCGAGCTGCGCCGCGCGATCATCGGCCAGGACGAGGCGATCGAGCTGATGCTGATCGCGCTGTTCGCCTCCGGGCACATCCTGCTCGAAGGCCCGCCCGGCACCGCCAAGACCTTCCTCGCCCAATGTTTCGCGCGGGTGCTGGGGCTGGACTTCGGCCGCATCCAGTTCACGCCGGACCTGATGCCGGGCGACATCATCGGCTCCAACCTGTTCAACTTCCAGACCAGCCAGTTCACGCTGACGCGCGGCCCCGTTTTCTGTGAACTGCTGCTCGCCGACGAGATCAACCGCACGCCGCCCAAGACGCAGGCGGCGCTGCTCGAGGCGATGCAGGAGCGCGCCGTCACCATCGACGGCGAGACACACCGGCTGCCCGCCCATTTCATGGTGATCGCGACGCAGAACCCGATCGAGCAGCAGGGCGTCTATCCGCTGCCGGAGGCGCAGCTCGACCGTTTCCTGTTCAAGCACGTGATGGGCTATCCCACCGCCGAGGAGGAAAAGAGGATCGTGACCGCCTTCGGCGGTCGCTTCGGCGCGCCGCGACCCGAGGACTGGGGGATCGAGGCGAAGCTCGACCGCGCGCGGCTCGCCGAGCTGAGCGCGGCCGTGGCCTCGGTGCCGATGGTCGACGAGGTCGCGGACTATGTCGTCAGGCTGGTCCGCGCGACACGCGAGGCGCCCGATCTCGAAAACGGCGCCAGCCCGCGCGCCGCCGCGATGCTCGCCGGCGCCGCCCGCGCCCGCGCCGCGCTGGACGGGCGCGACTATGTCCTGCCCGACGACGTCAAGGCGCTCGCCCGCCCGCTGCTGCGCCACCGCGTCATCCTCGCCCCCGCCGCCGAGATCGAGGGCCGGCCCGTCGAGCAGGTGATCGGTCGCCTCATCGACGAGGTCGAGGCCCCGCGTTGATCTACCCCACGCGCCGCGCCGTGCTGATCGCCGCCGGGATCGCGCCGGCGGCACTGGTGATCGCGCTGTTCGCCCCGGCGTGGTGGGCGGCGGGGCTGGCGCTGGTCGTGCTGCTGGCCGTGCTCTGCGGCGTCGATGCGCTTGCCGGCGCCCGGGCGCGGCACGCGAGCGCGATCTGCGAGGGACCGGCCGTCGTCGGCGTGGGCGAGGAGATCGTCATCCTCGCCCAGGTCCGCCTGGCCGCGCGTGCGCCCGCCTATGCCGAGGCGGCGCTGGACGCCGAAGGCCCGGTCGCGTCGGGCGAAGGATGGCGCGCGCCGGTGACACTGGAGGGCGGCCGGGGTGTCGCCCGTTTCCGGCTCGCGGCCGAGCGGCGCGGCACGATTTGGCTCACCGCGCTGTGGCTGCGCTGGCCGGGGCCGCTGGGGCTGGTCTGGAAGCAGCGCGTGCTCGGGCTCGACCAAAATGTCCTGGTGCTGCCGGACATCCGCCCGGTGCGCGACGAGGCGGCCCGCGTCGTCAGCCGCGACGCGGTCCACGGCCTGATCGCCCAGCGCCAGCTCGGCGAGGGCGCCGAGTTCGAATCGCTCGCCGAGTTCCGGCAGGGGATGGACCGGCGCGCGATCGACTGGAAGCAGTCGGCGCGGCACACGACGCTGATCGCCAAGGAATATTGCACCGAGCGCAACAACCAAGTCGTGATGGCGCTCGATGCCGGTCGCGCGATGTGCGAGCCGGTGGGCGGCGTGCCGCGCATCGACCGCGCCGCCTCGGCCGCCTTGCTCGCCGCCTGGGTCGCGCTGAAGGAGGGCGACCGGGTCGGCTTCTTCGCCTTCGATTCGCGTCCGCGCGCGTCGAGCGCGCCGATCTCCGGCCCGCGCGCCTTCCCGATGCTTCAGCGGATCGCGGCCGGCATCGACTATTCGGACAAGGAGACCAACTACACGCTGGCGCTCGCGACGCTGGCGGGCGGCCTTTCGCGGCGCTCGCTGATCGTCGTCTTCACCGAGTTCGCCGACACGATCAGCGCCGAACTGATGCTCGCGGCGCTGGCGCCGCTACTGCGGCGACACGTCGTTCTCTTCGTCGTGCTGCGTGACGAGGAGCTGGACTCCTTCGTCGCCGCCGAGCCGGTCGAGGCCGACGACATCAGCCGCGCCGTCACCGCCGCCGCTTTGCTGCGCGAGCGCGAACTGGTGCTGACGCGGCTGCGCCATCTCGGCGTCCACGTCGTCGAGACGCCGGCGGGCGAGGCCGGCCCGGCGCTGGTGCGTGCCTATCTCGACATCAAGCGGCGGAGCCTGATTTGATGTCGGGCGCGACAACGCCACGGGGGGAGCATGAGGTGAACACGCCGGGCGACAGCCATGCCTTCCGCGCCGCGCGCGAGGCGGACTGGTGGCGGCTCGACGACATCCTGACCCGCGCCGAGCGCGGCTCGGTGCGCGCGCTCCCGGACGAGGATTTGCTCGCGCTGCCGGTCCTCTATCGCGGCGCGCTCTCCTCGCTCTCGGTCGCGCGCGAGACCTCGCTCGACCACGCGCTCGTCACCTATCTCGAGAGCCTTTGCGCGCGCGCCTATTTCTACGTTTATGGCGTGCGTACCTCGCCCGGCCAGCGCCTCGCCGCCTTCTTCCGGCACGACTGGCCGGCGGCGGTGCGGGCGCTGTGGAAGGAAACGCTGGTCGCGCTCGCGCTCACGCTGATCGGCGCGCTTTCCGGCTACCTCCTCGTCGCCGCCGATCCCGGCTGGTACGGCAGCCTCATCCCGCCCGACCTCGCGTCGGGGCGCGACTTCTCCGCCTCCACCGACCATCTGCGCGACGCGATCTACCATCCGACCGGCCCCGGCGGCCTCGGCGTCATGTCGACGGCGCTGTTCACCCACAACAGCCAGGTTTCGATCCTTTGCTTCGCGCTCGGCTTCGCCTTCGCGGTGCCGACCGTGATGCTGCTCATCCACAATGGCGCGATGCTCGGCGCGATCCTGGCGCTCTACGCGCATCACGGCCTCGCCTTCGGCATGGGCGGGTGGCTGATCGTCCACGGCTCGACCGAATTCTTCGCGATCGTGCTCAGCGGCGCGGCCGGCATCCGCATCGGCTGGTCGGTCGTCTTCCCCGACGAGGCGAGCCGGCTCGACGCCGCCGCGCGCGCCGGGCGCACCGCGGCGACGGCGATGATGGGAGTCGTCGTCATGCTGGTCGTCGCCGGCCTGCTCGAAGGCTATGCGCGCCAGCTCGTCACCAACGATTACGCCCGCTACGCGATCGGTCTCGCCGCGCTCGCGGGCTGGCTCGCCTACTTCTACCTGCCGCGGCGGCCGCGCCATGGCTGAGTTCGCCGCCGTCAGCCGCCGCTCGCTCGACGGGAAACGTCGCAGCCTAGTGACGCCCGAGGGCGTGGACCTGCACCTGCGCCTCGCCGACGGCAGCCAGCGGCTCGCCGCCTTCCTGATCGACCTCGTGATCATGGTGGGCAGCCTGATCGCCCTGTTCATCGTCTGCATGATCGCCTTCACGGCGCTCGG
>Ga0180222_1001412_pt1 | contig 24916 bp, 21 predicted proteins | sample eDN5th37CKraftOP_FD_151336 | JGI IMG/M metagenome (GOLD analysis project Ga0180222, IMG submission 151336) | Enriched Organic Plus compost microbial communities from Emeryville, California, USA - eDNA 5th pass 37_C Kraft OP (version 2) (version 2) ...
CTGCTGGCTGCTGGCTGCTGGCTGCTGGCTGCTGGCTGCTGGCTGCTGGCTGCTGGCTATTATATATAGTGAAGTCTGTCATAAAATCAATGGAAATCAATGAATTAGGTAATAATTTTTGCGCTTCCTCCGGCGTTAGAATGAAGCCGTCGCCGTGCAATTTGACGCCCGGCGAACACAAGCGGTCATTCGCCTTGAGAGGGATGGTGGACGTGAGATCGGCGCCCACACGCAGGTCGCTGCCTATGACCCCCATGCGATGGGTAAATTCGATCCGATCGGGCGCTTCGCGCTCGTCAGCGACAGTGAGCAACAGTCCGTCGGCTTTGCCCGATGCCGCAACCGTCATCGCGATCCGTACCGCCGCGCCATCCTTTTCGTCCACCCAAGGGTGGTTGGGAATGGCAAAGCGCAGGGACAATCCGTCCTTGGCGTCGAGGTGTTTCGCGATCACACGCCGGCTGAACACTTGCGTGATCGAATTGGTGGTGACGAACCCGAAACGGCGGGTTCCGCTTTTGCGAACGGCAAGGGCCGCCTTGTCCCACCAATGCATCACGAAATCAGCGCTCTCGGGTACTTCCGTTGTCCGGAACAAGGCCTCGAAATAGCCCGGCCCGAGCCGGTCGCGTACATCCTTTCCGCCAATGAACGGCGGATTACCGATGATGAAGTCCGCCTTGGGCCATGTAGCCGGGCGGGGATTGACATAGCGATAGAGTTCCACCTGTGCCCGCTCGTCCGGCACCGGACGTCCCGTGACCGGATGCGGCTTCATCGTTTCGCCGTCCCAGCGCGTGATGGGTGCCCCCTGCGCATCGCGTTCGATCTCGCGGCTGTCCCATTCGATCAGGGCATCGCGGTTCTCTATCGTACGGATATCGCGCAATATGGGTTCTGGCGGGGAACGATCCTTGCCGTTCACCCGGAAGTGCCATTGCAAGTAGCCGATCCACAGCACGAGTTGCGCGATCGCTGCGGCGCGCGGGTTGATCTCGATGCCGAGGAAATTCTCGGGCGTGATGGTGTGGCCGGTCAGCTCCACCACATATTGCCTGTCGCCAAGGTCCATGAGCAGATCGAGAACCTCGCCCTCCAACTCCTTCATGCGTGCCATAGCGACATAGAGGAAGTTGCCGGTGCCGCAGGCCGGGTCCAGCACGCGGACACTGGCGAGGCGCCCATGAAAGGCTTCGACCGTGCGCCGGGCGTCCTCCGCCTTGCCCTGGTCGATCAGTTCGGCGGCGGCGACCCGGACGCCGGCCCAGTCGGCCCGCAGCGGCTCCATGAGCGTCGGGCCGACCAGCCGCTCCACATAAGCGCGGGGCGTATAATGCGCGCCGAGTTTCGCCCGCTCCTTCGGATTGAGGGCCCGCTCGAGCAACGTACCGAAGATGGCCGGCTCGACTTCGGTCCAATCTTTCTGGGCAGCCTCGATCAGCACCTTCAACTCGTCGAGTTCGAGTGGCAGTGCCTGCGTGTCCTTGAACAGATAGCCGTTGAAATGCTTCACCGGAATGCCCAAGCCGGGTGCGAAGTCGCCCCTGTCCATAGCGCGCCAGAGAGCGGAAAACTGGTGATGCGCATGTTCTGGATGGTCCAGCTGGCCCCGCAGCAGCGTCTTGAAGCTGTCCTGAGGCAGGAGGACGCCAGTGTCCTCGGCAAACATCGTGAACAGCACCCGCATCAGGAAGCTGCTGACTGTCTCGGCGGAATGCCCTCTTGCTTCCAGGCGGCGGGAAACGGTGGCGAGGAGATCGGCGATTTCGCGCGTGACACGCGCTGCCTGCATCGAAGGATCGAGGCGTCTGGGGTCGGTCCAGATCGCAGCGAGCCGCTGGCGCACCTCCGGGTCACGCAGGTCATCGAGCCTGATGCGGTAGCGCGCCCGGTCCGGGAACTGGGCATAGGCCTTTCCGGTGCCGGTGAAGTCCGCATGGACCTCGATGCAATGGCCGATATCCGCGATCAGCAGGAAGGGCGGCCAGCCATGATCGGGGGGCAGGGCCTTGGCATAGCGTTCAGCCTGACCTTTTGCCTGAACCATGGCTTTTGCCCAACCGGGTGTGCCGCGGCGGGCGGTTCCGCGCTTCAGGCGGGCGGATGCGGTCTGGCCGAACAGGTCGAGATCGTCCTCGCCGCGCCCGGCAGCGGCGCGGTCGGCATCGCTGCCTTGCTTGGCTTCGAGGATGAAGGCGTCGCGCTTGTACAGGTCGATGCGGCCGAAGCTGGCCGTGCCGTCGCCATTGTCCTGAAAGACGCGGCGCTCGAAGACAAATCGTTATGGGCATCGTCGGTGCGACTGCCGTTAGGCGGTGGGACGCCGATGAGACGGCACAGGCCATTGATAAAGCTTTGCGTGTTGGCAAGCTCGGAACCGCCCGTGTCGCGCCAGTGCGCGATGAATGCCTCGATCTCGGATTCGTCCCCCATGACGTTGAACCTACGACCCTGGATGCTGGTCGAGCAACAATTTCGTCATCGCCCGCAGGTCGAACACCAAAATCCCTTCGGCGACGGGATGGCGGGGAGAGACGCGTTCAACAATGCCGTAAATCACTTCGACAGGAGGAATGGCCTCGTCTATATGCCGGAATGAGGGCCCGACCGGGGCGACCAGCGCTCCGAAATTTCCACCTCGTCCCATAGGTGCGGGCCGACGACCAGCAGGGCGCTGCCCATGCAGCCGCTCAGGAAGGTCGCTCCGGCCAGAAAGAACTGAAGCGCGGTCATATCGTCCGAGCCATCGGCGGGGATCAGGCGGCACAGCCATGTCCCGGCCGCCCATGCAAGGATCAGCAGGCCGATGCCGCCAAGACGCAGCCCGATATTGGTCGCCAGCCTTTCATGCCTTTTGCTCATGTCCAGACCTCCAGCAGGGAGGCCATTCAATTATACCCCGGCGCATAGCAATTCGAGGGCGAGACAGGCCGTGCCGCATTGAATTTGCGTAAAATTTCAATCCCCGGCGATCCCGGATCCTTCGCCGCCCGCGCGCAGCCGATAGCCGATGCCCAGTTCATTGCCGATGATCCGGGGCCGCTGCGGGTCCGCCTCCAGCTTCTGTCGCAGGCCGCGGACCAGCACGCGCAGATATTCGACATGATGCTCCGCCTCATGCGGCCAGACCTGCTTCATGATCTGGCTGTGGGTGATGACGCGGCCCGGAAACCGGGCGAGCTGGGCGAGCACCGCATATTCTTTCGGCGTCAGATGCACCTCCCGGCCCGCACGGGCGACGGTGCGGGCGAGCAGATCGATGGTCACGTCGCCCACGGTCAGCGCGGGCACGCCGCCCTCGCGCGTCATCCGGTTGCGCAGCGCCACCCGCACGCGGGCGAGCAGTTCGTCGGTATCGAACGGCTTGGTCAGATAATCGTCGGCGCCGAGGTCCAGCGCCGCGACCTTCTCTTCCGTCGCATCGCGCGCGGATACGATGATGAGCGTCGTGTCGGACTGCTGCTTGATCAGCGGCACCAGTTCCAGCCCGTCGCGGTCGGGCAGGCCGAGGTCGAGAATAGTGATCTCCGGCCGTTCCTCCCTCAACAGGCGGAGCGCCTCGCGCGCATTCTCCGCCTCGACCGCCGCATAATCGGCGCGGGCGAGCGCGGCGTGGATCAGCCGCCGGATATGCGGCTCGTCATCGACGATCAGCACTTTATGCCGCGTTTTCATGAGAGTTTCCTGTTGTCCGGATGCGGGATGATGAGCGTCTGGGGAATATGGATGGTGAAGCAGGCGCCGGGCGGATCGCCTTCATTGCCTGCCTCGACCGAAAGGCCCATCGCCTCGGCGAAGCCCTTGACGATGGCAAGGCCGAGCCCCGTGCCGTGCCGCACGCGATCCGACCCTTCGAGGCGGGTGAAGGTTTCGAACACGCGCGTCTCCTGCCCGGCGGGGATGCCCGGCCCCTGATCGACCACCGACAGCAATATGGCGTCGGGTGTGCGCCGGCCCCGCACGGTGATCGGCGTGCCGGGATCGGCGTAACGCCCGGCATTGTCGAGCAGGTTGATGAGGCAATGGTGCAGCAGCACCGGGTCGAGCCGCACCAGCGGGATGGTAGGGGAAATGTCGACGACGACCTCATGCCCGGCGAGCGACGTCCGCGTGTCGTGCACCGCCCCGGCGACGGCGTCGAACAGGTCGGTCGCCTCCGGCGTCATCGGCAGCGCGCCCGCCTCCACCCGCACCATGTCGAGCAGATTGGCGACGAAGCGGTTCAATCGCCGCGCTTCCGTCTCCACCGTGTCGGCCAGCGCCGGGGACGGATGCAGCTTCATCTCCTGCGCGGCGGACAGGATCGTGGTGATCGGCGTGCGCAGATCGTGGCTGACCGAGGACAGCAGCGCCGAGCGCAGACGATCGCGCTCCCCGATCTGCCGGGCCTTCAGCGTCTCCTCCTCCAGCGCCATGCGGTCGAACGCGATCGACGCCTGGTCGAGCAGGCTCATCAGCAGCGGCACCTGATCGGACCGCAGCGGCTCGCCCGCATCCTCCCGCGCCATGCCGAGCACGCCGAGCACGCCCCGGCTGGTGCGCAACGGATGGAACAGCCAATCGGACGCGGTGAGCGTGGTGGAGCCGCGTCCGGCGGGCTGCTCATTGTCCATCGCCCATTGGGCGGCGGCGCGCTCTATATCCTCCAGCCGGTCCTCGGGCGGCACGGCGGCGCTCAGCACCAGACCGCCGGCGGAAGGCAGCAGCAGCACGGTGCGCACGTCGAGCAGGCGGCCGACCTCCGCACAGATCGCGTGCATCAGCTCTTCCTGACTGGTGGAGGCGGTCAATTGGCGCGAAAAGCTGGCCAGCGCCGCATTCTGGCGCGCGCTCGACCCGGCGAGGTCGGCCTGCGCGCGCACGCCTGCCGCAAACTGGCTGGTCACGATCGCGACGCCCAGCAGCACGAGGATGCTGACGATATTCTCGGGATTGTTGACCGACAATGTGCCGGTCGGCGGCAGGAAGAAGAAATTATAGGCGAGGCTGGATGCGATCCCGGCGAACAGGCCCGCCCGAAGCCCGAAGGTCGCCGCCGCGAACATCACCGGGACGAGGTAGAGCAGCGAGATATTGCCGAGGTCGATGATCTCCAGCAGCAAGCGCCCGATCGCCGTCATCAGCACGACCATCGCCAGCGTCCAGCCATAGTCCGACCCGCGCCCTTTCCGGCCGGGCAGGCGCGAGCCTTGAGGCGGGGTTTCCTGCGCCGGCCCCTCGGACGGCAGGACATGGACGGCGACCTGGCCGGTGATCCGCACCAGCCTGTCCACGACCGATCCATGGCGCAGCTCGAACCAGCGTGAGCGATGGGACTTGCCGATGACGATCTGCGTCGCATGGGCGTCGCGCGCGAAATGGCGCAGCCCTTCCACCACATCGGCGGCCGGGATGCTGGCGGTCGACGCGCCGAGCCGCGACGCCAGCGCCAGCGTGTCGGCCAGTTGGCGGCGGTCCGCGTCGGAGAAATGCTCGTCGCGCCGGGTTTCGATATGCACGGCGGTCCATGGCGCCCGCAACGCGTCGGCAAGCCGCTTGCCCGCGCGGACCAGCCCCATGGCGTGCGCCTGTTCGCTAACGGCGACGACGAGGCGTTCGCCGACCGCGAAGCTGCCGGCCAGCGCATGGGCGCGGACATGATCGAGCATCTGCGCGTCGACCGCCTGCGCGGCGCGTCGCAGCGCCAGTTCCCGCAGCGCGGTGAGGTTGGATTTGGAGAAGAAATGGCCGAGCGCCCGGCTTGCTTCCTCCGGGATGTAGACCTTGCCTTCCTTCAGCCGTTCGATCAGCTCGTCGGGCGGGATGTCCACCACCTCGATCTCGGCCCGTTCGAGAATGCTGTCGGGTACCGTCTCCCGCACCCGGACCCGCGTGAACGAGGCGACGATATCGTTGAGGCTTTCGACATGCTGGATGTTGAGGGTCGAATAGACGTCGATCCCGGCGTCCAGCAATTCCTCGACATCCTGATAGCGCTTGGGGTGGCGGCTGCCCGGCGCGTTGGTATGCGCGAGTTCGTCCACCAGCACGAGCCGGGGATGGCGTTCGAGGATCGCGTCTATGTCCATCTCGCCGAGGCTGTGTCCCTGATGGTCGACCTGCCTGCGCGGGATGATCTCATAGCCATGGACCAGCGCCTCCGTTTCGCGCCGCCCATGGGTTTCCACCACGCCGATGACGACATCGACGCCCGCCTCCTTGCGCTGGCGGCCGTCGTCCAGCATTTCCCATGTCTTGCCGACGCCGGGCGCGGCGCCGAGAAAGACCTTGAGACGACCGCGACCCTCCTGCGCCGCGTGGCGCAGCAGGGCCTCGGGGGAAGGACGATCGATGTCGTTCACGTCACCGGTTTAGCGCGAAGTGCGTCCAGCCGTCGATTGAGATCGAGCAGATTGACGCGCGGTTCGCCGAGGAAGCCGAGCAGCGGCCGCTCGATGCCGTCCTCGACCAGCGCACGGACGGTCGCGGGGTCGAGACGGCGCGCCCGCGCCACCCGGCCCGCCTGATAGAAAGCCGCCTCGGGGCTGATATGGGGGTCCAGCCCCGAGGCGGAGGATGTCACCAGATCGGGAGGGACGGGGCGACCCGGTGCAACCGCTTGCCATTTCTCCACATCGCCCTTCACCCGGTCGGCCAGCGCCCGAGAGGTCGGGCCGAGGTTGGAGCCGGAGGAGGCAAGGCCGTCATAGCCCCCGCCCGCCGCCGAAGGGCGCGTGTTGAAATAGCGATCCGAAGTGAAAGCCTGCCCGGCGACGGCCGAACCGATGATTCTCTCCCCCTCGCGCACCAGCGAGCCGTTGGCCTGATACGGGAAGAGCGCCTGGCCGATGCCGGTCAGCGCCAGCGGATAGACGATGCCGAGCAGCAGCGCGAACAGCAGCGTCATGACGAAGGCGGGACGCAGGGAGGTCAGCAAATCCTTGTTCATGGTCCGTCTCCTTCAGGCGAGGCCGAGGCCGTTCACGGCCAGATCGATGAGCTTGATGCCGATAAAGGGCGCGACGAGGCCGCCAAGGCCATAGAGGGCGAGGTTGCGCGCCAGCAGCGGACCCGCCCCCATCGGGCGGTAGGTGACGCCCCGCAGCGCCAGCGGCACGAGGCAGGGGATGATGAGGGCGTTGAAGATGATCGCGGAAAGGATCGCGCTTTGCGGCGTCGCCAGCCCCATGATGTTGAGCGCCGCCAGCCCCGGATAGAGTGCGACGAACATCGCCGGGATGATCGCGAAATATTTGGCGACGTCATTGGCGACCGAAAAGGTGGTGAGCGCGCCGCGCGTCATCAGCAATTGCTTGCCGAGGCCCACCACCTCGATCAGCTTGGTCGGATCGCTGTCGAGATCGACCATATTGCCCGCCTCGCGCGCGGCCTGCGTGCCGGTGTTCATCGCCACGCCGACATCGGCCTGCGCGAGGGCAGGCGCGTCGTTGGTGCCGTCGCCGCACATGGCGACGAGGCGCCCGCCCTGCTGTTCCTTGCGAATGAGGGCCAGCTTGTCCTCCGGCGTCGCCTGCGCGAGGAAATCGTCGACGCCCGCCTCGGCGGCGATGGAGGCGGCGGTCAGCGGATTGTCGCCGGTGATCATCACCGTGCGGATGCCCATCTGCCGCAGCTCGCCGAACCGTTCGCGAATGCCCGCCTTGACGATATCCTTGAGAAAGATCGCGCCCAGCAGCCGCCCGTCCTTCGCCACGGCCAGCGGCGTGCCGCCCGCCCGCGCGATGTCGTCGGTGATGCGGCGCAGCTCGGTCGCCGCCGCCGTCCCGCCCGCGCCGGGATTGGCCTTGAGGATGGAATCGACCGCGCCTTTCTGGATGACGGAGCCATGGATGCCGACGCCCGACAGGCGGGTCTGGGCGGTGAAGGGGATGATCCGCGCATCATCGGGCAAGGCCACCCCCGCGCAGCCGAACGTCTCCCGCGCGAGCTGGACGATGGAGCGGCCCTCCGGCGTTTCGTCGGCAAGGCTCGCCAGCAGCGCGGCCTCCGCCAGCGCGGCGGCGGAGGTGCCGCTTACCGGGCGGAACTCGGCCGCCTGCCGGTCGCCCACGGTGATGGTGCCGGTCTTGTCGAGCAGCAGCACATCGACATCGCCCGCCGCCTCGACCGCGCGACCGGATTTGGCCAGCACATTGAAGCGGACGAGCCGGTCCATGCCCGCAATGCCGATCGCCGACAGCAGGGCCGCGATGGTCGTGGGGATGAGGGTGATGAGCAGCGCGGCGAGGATCGCCACCGGCACGCTGCCGCCCGCATAGCTGGCGAAGCCCGGTATCGTGACCACCGCGATCAGGAAGATGATGGTGAGGCCGACCAGCAGCAGCGTCAGCGCGATCTCATTGGGTGTTTTTTGCCGCTCCGCGCCTTCGACCAGCGCGATCATCCGGTCGAGGAAGCTTTGCCCCGGATTGACCGTCACCCGCACGCGGATGCGGTCGGACAGGACGCGCGTGCCCGCCGTCACCGCGGACCGGTCCCCGCCCGCCTCGCGGATCACCGGCGCGCTCTCGCCGGTGATCGCGGCCTCGTTTACGGAGGCGACGCCTTCCACCACCTCGCCGTCGGAGGGGATGAGGTCGCCGGTTTCCACCAGCACCACATCCCCGGCGCGGAGCGCGCTGGCGGGCACGGTTTCATAGGCGTCGCCGCCGCCCTTCAGGCGTCTGGCGGTCAGCTCCGCCCTCGTCGCGCGCAGCGAGGCCGCCTGCGCCTTGCCGCGCCCCTCGGCCAGCGCCTCGGCGAAGGTGCCGAAGAGGACCGTGAGCCATAACCAGACCACCAGTTGCAGCTTGAAGCCGGGGGCAAGGCCGTCCCGACCGATCAGGAGCAGCAGGGTCAGCAGCAGCGCGACCGTCGCGGTGGTGAACATCACCGGGTTGCGGATCAGCTCCCGCGGGTCGAGCTTGCGGAAGGCGTCTCGACAGGCGGGAAGGATCAGGTCGGCCGTGAACAGGGATTTTTGCGTGGAACGAGCCATGTGCGGGGTTCCTCAGAAAAGCTGGCCATGGATCATCGCGAGATGATCGGCGACGGGACCAAGGGCGAGGCCGGGCAGGAAGGTGAGGCCGCCCAAAATCAGGATGATGCCGACGAGCAGGCCGGTCCACAGCGGCCCGGTGGTCGGGAAGCTGCCCGCCGTTTCCGGCGTATATTTCTTCGCGGCGAGGCTGCCCGCTATCGCCAGCATCGGCACGATGATGAAGAAGCGGCCGATCCACATCGCGACGCCCAGCAGCCCGTTGTAGAAGGGCGTGTTGGCGCTGAGGCCCGCAAAGGCCGAGCCGTTGTTCGCCACCGCGGAGGTGAAGGCGTAGAGGATTTCGGAAAATCCGTGCGGCCCCTTGTTGAGCGGCCCGGCAAGGCCAGCGGGCAGCACCGAGGCGAGCGCGGTGAAGCCGAGGATGACGAGCGGCAGCACCGCGATCGCCAGCACGGCGAGCTTCACCTCGCGGCTCTCGATCTTCTTGCCGACATATTCGGGCGTGCGCCCCACCATCAGCCCGGCGACGAACACGGCGAGGATCGCGAACAGCAGGAAGCCGTATATCCCAGCGCCGACCCCGCCGATCACCACCTCGCCAAGCTGCATGTTGAACAGCGGGACAAGCCCGCCGATCGCCGTGAAGCTGTCGTGCATCGCATTGACCCCGCCGCAGCTCGCCGCCGTGGTGACGACCGAGAACAGCGCGGAGGCGGCGATGCCGAAGCGCACCTCCTTGCCCTCCATATTGCCGCCCGCGACGCCCAGATCATGCAGCACGGGGTTGCCCGCCGCTTCCTGCCAATAGGTGATGGTGACGCCCGCGAGGAACAGGATCATCATCGCGGCCAGGATCGCCCAGCCCTGCCGGGAATTGCCGACCGCCTTGCCGAAGGTGAAGGTCAGGCCCGCGCCGATCAGGAGGATCGAGAGCATCTGCACGAAATTGGTCAGCGCCGTCGGATTTTCGAACGGGTGGGCGCTGTTGGCGTTGAAGAAGCCGCCGCCATTGGTGCCCAGCATCTTGATCGCTTCCTGACCGGCGACCGGACCGAGCGCGAGCGTCTGCTTCACGCCTTCCAGCGTTGTCACGTCGACCGAGCCGGCCAGCGTCTGCGGCACGCCGCTCGCGATGTAGAACAGCGCGACGACGACGCAGAGCGGCAGCAGCAGATAGAGGGTGACGCGCGTGCAGTCCGCCCAGAAATTGCCGATGGTCGCCGCGCTCCGCCGCGCGAAGCCCCGGAACAGCGCGAAGGCGAGTGCGATGCCGGTCGCCGCCGACAGGAAATTGTGGATGGCAAGGCCCAGCATCTGGCTGAGGTTCGACAGGGTCGATTCCCCGGCATAGCTCTGCCAGTTGGTGTTGGTGGTGAAGCTGATCGCGGTGTTGAACGCCAGATGCGGGCTCGTCCCCTCATGGCTGGACGGATTGAGCGGCAAAACGCCCTGAAGCCGCAGCAGCGCATAGGTGAAGAGCATCAGCACCGCGTTGAAGATCAGCATATGCACCGCATAGCGGCGCCAGCCCTGTTCCTCCTCCGGATCGATGCCGGAAAGGCGGTAGAAACCCCGCTCTACCGGGCCGAGCAGCCGGTGCAACGGGGTGGATCGTCCTTCGTACAGCGCGAAGAGCCAGAGTCCCACCGGCTTTGCCAGCGCGATCAGAAGGCCGGTGAAGGCGAGAATGAGAAGCCATCCTTCCATCGTCATGACGGCCTCCCCCTAAAAGCGTTCAGGCCGCGCGAGCACGGCGACGAGATAGACGAGAAGGCCGATCGCGGTGACGCCCGCGAGCCATAGGTCGATTGTCATGGGCGCCGCTCTCCTCATGCCTCTTCGCACAGGCGGACATAGGCAAGGCCCGCCGCCAGCAGGGCGAGGGCGACGCCGATCCAGATAAGATCCTGCATGGTTCTGCTCCCGCAGGACGCCGCCGCCACACCTGCGGCGCGAAACGTCTGCGGTTGTTCAATTAGGCGATATGGGCATTTGAATTCGAGACGCGGGAGAGGCGCCTCGCATAGTATTTGCATATGAATTTTACAGGACCGCCGAATTTAGCGGAAGCGCCTCTACGACATGACATTGCCGCAGGCGCCTTCTTCACGGCTGGCGCGCGCCTGGGTAGAGGCCTGTTTGGCAGACGGGCGCCGGCTATACCGGCGCGCTGAAGCCGCCGATCTTGTGCACCATCAGGGGGTCGAAAATGGCCGCGATGGTGCGCGCATAGGGCAGGGCGTCGGGGTCAAGGCGGATCCGCCCTGCGCCGATGCGTATCAGCCCGCGCTGCTCGAATTCCTCCAGCCTCTCGGTCTGGGCCGGGGAAAGGTCGTCCGGCAGGGCGCCGTCGCCGTGGCAGAGTATGTCGCTGATGAGCGCGCCGCAGCGACGGCTGGCCGCGCTGCGCACGATGCCGCGCTCGACCGGGAAGCGTCCGGCGGCGACGGCGGTGCGATAGACGCCCGCATTCTTCGCATTCTGCGCGTAAAGCCCAGGAAACTGGCTGATCGCCGAGGCGCCGAGGCCGATCAGATGCTCAGCGCCGTCATCGGTGAAGCCCTGGAAATTGCGGTGCAGCCGATGCTCCCGCGCGGCGGTGGCGAGCGGATCGCCGGGCCGGGCGAAATGGTCGAAACCCACCGGCTGATAGCCATGGGCGACGAGGAAATCATGGCCCATCTCCGCCATTTCGAACCGTTCCTTCTCGTCCGGCAGGGCGGAGGCGTCGATCCGCCGCTGGCGCGCGATCAGATGGGGCACATGGGCATAGCCGAACAGCGCGACGCGATCGGGCGACAGGTCGATCGTGCGCTCCAGCGTTTCCATCAGGACGGCGCGGTCCTGGTGCGGCAGGCCGTACATCAGGTCGAAATTGAGCGACTGCACCCCCGCCTCGCGCAGCGAGCCGGTCAGGCTCTCGATATGGTGCCAGGGCTGCACCCGGCCGATCGCCGCCTGCACCTTCGGGTCGAAGGTCTGCACGCCCATGCTGGCATAGCGCACCCTGGCGGCGCGCAGCACGTTCAGCCAGCCGGCGGAGACCTGGCGCGGGTCGATCTCTATCGACAGCAGCGGGTTTTCGGCGTGGAAGGCGACCATGATGTCGCCGAGCAGGCGGACGAAATCCAGCGGCTCTATCGCATTCGGGCTGCCCCCGCCGAAAGCGATGCGCGCCACCTGCCCCCGGCCGCCCAGATGCTCGGCGACCATCGCGATTTCCTCGTGCAGCGCGTCGAGATAGGCTTCGAGGCGCGAGCGCCGGTTGGACCGCGCGGTGTTGCAGCCGCAATACCAGCATATCTCCTCGCAAAAGGGGATGTGCACATAGAGGGAAACCGGCGTGCCGGGCGCCACCTCATCCAGCGCGGCGCGGAACTGGTCCTCTCCGACGCTTTCATCGAAATCCGCCGCCGTGGGATAGCTGGTGTAGCGCGGCACCGGCCGTCGCAGAAGCTCTGGATAATGGGTCCACATGCCCCCCGATGTGCCGCTTCTTCCCGCCCCCGTCCTTGAGGAAGATCAAAATCCGCGTTGCCGCCGGTCAAGGAAGCGCCGGCCGCCATCCCCTAGCTGGCGATCAGCGGCTCACGAGCCGCGAAGACGCCATAACGATAGGGAGATTTGGCATGGACAGAAAATTTGGATGGGCGGCCGGCGCCATGATGCTGGCGCTGGCAGGGGCGCCCGTCGGGGTCCGGGCGCAGGAAGGACAGGGGAAATGGCAGGTGAAGCTGCTGGGCACGGCGGTTCTGCCCGACGGCAAGATCAAGAGCGTCGAGAACAACGCGGCCGGGATTCCCGCCGCCACGCAGAGCAAGGCCAATGACAATGTGGTGCCGACGCTGGCGGTCGAATATTTCCTCACGCCCAATATGTCGGTGGAGACCATCTGCTGCCTGACGCAGCATGATGTCGACGGCCGGGGCGCGCTGCCGGGCACGGAACTGGTCGCGGACGCGAAGATATTGCCCGCGACCGTCACGCTCAAATATCATCTGCCGCTCGGCGCGATCAAACCCTATGTCGGCGCGGGGCCGACCTATTTCATCTTCATCGACGAGAAATCCGGCGCGACAACGAAGGCGCTGGGCCTGCCGCGCGCGCGGCTGAACGACAAGGTCGGCGCGGTGGTGCAGGCGGGCGTCGATGTGGCGCTGGGCACCGGCGGCTTCGGCCTGTCGCTCGACGCCAAGCGCTATTTCGTGCGGCCGACCGCCCACTGGTTCACCGCCGCCGGAACCGAGGTGCTGGAAACGCGGCACAAGCTCGATCCGTGGGTGTTGAGCGCCGGGGTCAGCTATCGCTTTTAGGACGGACGACATTGACCTACGGTCGCCTACGGCTTCAGCGCTGACGGGCTGCAAATAGCGGCTTTCTGCGTTTCCGGTGCTCACGACCCTTTAGGTCGCTGCGCGCCGGGTCGCAAAAACCCGCTATGTTGGCCTGCGGCCGTCTGCGACTCCGCCGCGTCATCATCTGAATGACGATCCGCCCCAGAGTCCGGACAGCGAGAAAAGGCCGCCTTGCCGTGGGGGAAGGCGGCCTTTTCCGTGCGCGCGGGGTCAGAGGAAACCGGCGGTCTGCGCCAGCAGCCACAGGCCGACGACGAGGAACAGCAGCGCGGCGACGATCCGCACGACCTTGAGCGGCACGCGCTTTATCAACTCGTTGCCGAGGAACACCGCCGGGACATTGGCGATCATCATGCCGATGGTCGTGCCCGCCATCACCGCCAGCACGTCGCGGAACTGGGCGCCCAGCGCGACGGTCGCGATCTGGGTCTTGTCGCCCATCTCCACCAGGAAGAAGGCGATCAGCGTGGTGAGGAACGCGCCGAAGCGCGGGGGCTTGCGGTCCTCATCCTCCTCGAACGTGTCGGGGATCAGCGTCCAGCCCGCCATCAGGATGAAGGAGAGGGCGATCAGATAGCGGAACCATTGCCCGTCGAGAATGGCGGCGGCCTGCTCGCCCACCAAGGCGGCGAGGAAATGATTGGCCAGCGTCGCGAAGAAGATGCCCGCGACGATGGGCAGCGGGCGCCGAAAGCGGGTCGCGAGCAGGATCGCCAGCAATTGCGTCTTGTCGCCGATTTCGGCGAAGGCGACGATGGCGGTGGAGGTGAAGAGGGCTTCCAAAATCCAGTCTCCGGGCCGGGCGATCGACAAGACAACGGCACTGCATTTCCCGCCCGGCAAGGCGGAAATGCGGTGCCATTGGTCTCGCCCGAACGGTTGCCCGTCCCCTGTGCGCCATGGCCTCTCGACCAAGTATGTTGACGCGCAGGCCCGCGCTGTCCTGCGCGGCTGGCTACTCCCCAGATGACGGGGCTTTACCTAAGGGCGAGGAAGCGGAAAGGCAAGGGATTATGTCTGCCGACCTATTTTGAAGACCGAGGTGGGTGGACAACTGACATCACCCAACCGTCATGCTGAACTCGTTTCAGCATCCATCAAGCCCCACAGACCGATGTCCAATCCGGCGTAATGGACCCTGAAACAAGTTCAGGGTGACGATGAAGGAGGGGGTTCGCTTCTAGCCGAAAGCGGCTATTCAGCCCCTGCGCCAAGGCGCAGGCGACGGTGCGCCCGTTCCCGTTCAGAGCGTGGCGTTCGCGGCGATGTCGCTGAGCGCGGTGCGGTCGAGGATTTCGATCCGCCGGCGGCTGGGGACGGCGATGATCTTCTGCGCCTTGAAATCGTTGAGGCGGCGGCTCACCGTCTCGATGGTGAGGCCCAGGATATCGGCGATCTGCTGGCGGCCGAAGGGCAGGTCGAAGCCGTCGGCCGGGCTGTTGCCGCAACTGCCGCCCGGCGTCAGCCGCTCCGACATGTCGAGCAGGAAATTGGCGAGCTTTTCCGACGCGGTCATGCGGCCGAGCAGCAGCAGCCAGCGGCGGGTGCGGTCCAGCTCGCCCAGCGTGCGCTCCAGCAGCTTGTGCTCCAGCTCCGGGTGCTCGCGCGCGAACCGCTCGAAATCGCTGCTGGAGAAGGTGCAGACATGCGCGTCGGTCAGCGCGGTCACATTATGCTGGACGCGCGTGCCGAACGGGCGTCCGATGAAGTCGGAAGGGTAGACCACGCCGACGATCTGCTCGCGCCCGTCGCTCAGCGAGGTGGAAAGCTTCAGCACGCCGTCGATCACATTGGCGACGAGCATCGAATCCTCGCCCTCCCAGATCAGCGTCTGTCCGGGGACGAGGCGATGGTGCCGTCCGATCCTGCCCAGCGCGGTGACCTCATCGACTTCCAGCGCGGAGCAGATGGCCCGGTTTCTTACATAGCATGTGGCGCAATGGTCCATGTGCGGCCTGTAGCAGCGCGACCTTTCCCTGACAATCGCCCACTAACGATTCGGTCCCGCGCGCGGCCGGCGAGGAAGGGCTTGCTTCCGGCCGGGACGGCGGGGCATAGCGCGGACCCTGTTCGACAGTTTTTGAGCGGAGGACATGCGCATGGCGGACCGGCCCACCCTGTATGGAATACCCAATTGCGATACGATCAAGAAAGCGCGCAAATGGCTGGAGGACAAGGGAATCGCCTATGACTTCCACGATTACAAGAAGGCCGGGATAGACGCGGACCGGCTGCGTGGATGGGTCGCGGAGTTGGGGTGGGAGACGGTGCTGAACCGCGCCGGGACGACGTTCCGCAAGCTGCCGGACGCGGACCGGGAAAATATCGACGCCGACAAGGCGGTCGCCCTGATGCTGGCCAATCCGTCGATGATCAAGCGGCCGGTGCTCGATCTGGGCGACCGGCGAATCGCCGGTTTCAAGGCGGAAAACTATGAGTCCGCCTTTTCCTGAGCGGAAAGGTTGAAATTTAGGATTTTTGCCGCGATGGTCGTTTCATGCTGTCGCAAAAAACCCGCTATGCCATCCGCGCCCTGCAACATCTGGCCGATCATTATGGCAAAGGCCCCATTCCGCTCGCGGATATCGCCGAGACGCAGAACATCCCCGCCAAATTCCTGACGGTGATCCTGTCCGAAATGTCGCGGGAAGGGCTGGTCGCCACGCAGCGGGGGCGCGACGGCGGCTATTGGCTGGCGTTGGCGCCGGTGGACATCAGCTATGGCGACATCGTGCGCCTGACGCGCGGGTCGCTGGCGCTGGTGCCGTGCGCCAGCCGCTTCGCGCATGAAACCTGCAAGAACTGCCTGCCGGAAAGCGAATGCCGCCTGCACCGCGTGATGCTGCGCGTGCGGGACGAAACCGCCAAGGTGCTCGACGGCATCAGCCTCGCCGAAAGCTTCCCCTTCCATCAGGAAGACGAAGAGAAGATCGCCTGAAACGGCCGGTTTCCCCTCGCCCCTGCCGCCGCGGCGTCTCTCCGCTGGCCCTTTGCGGGCAAGGGCGCTAGAGAGAGGGCATGTCCACGACCTATACGCTCGATACATCGACCAGCCGCGCCAACCCGACCCCGGCGCCGCTCAAGCGCCTCACCATTCCCGCGATCCAGCAGCGCAAGAAGGGCGGGACGACGGCCGAGCCGCTGGTGATGCTCACCGCCTATACCGCGCGGCAGGCGCAACTGCTCGATCCGCATTGCGACATGCTGCTGGTGGGCGATTCGCTGGGGCAGGTGATCTACGGCCTGCCTTCGACGGTGCCGGTCAGCCTCGACATGATGTGCGCCCATGGCGCGGCGGTGGTGCGGGGCAGCTATCACAGCGCGGTGATCGTCGACATGCCGTTCGGCAGCTATGAAGCCTCGCCGCAGCAGGCGTTCGAGAGCGCGGCGCGCATCCTCAAGGAAACGGGCTGCGCGGCGGTGAAGCTGGAAGGCGGCGAGGCGATGGCGGAAACCATCTCCTTCCTGTCGCGGCGCGGCATTCCGGTGATGGCCCATGTCGGCCTGACGCCGCAGGCGGTCAACGCGCTGGGTGGCTATGGCGCGCGGGGCCGCAGCCAGGAGGAGCATGACAAGATCATCGCCGATGGCCGCGCCATCGCCGACGCGGGCGCCTTCTCCGTCGTGGTCGAGGGGGTGGTGGAGCCGATCGCCGTCGCGCTGACCGAGGCGCTGCCCATCCCGGTGATCGGCATCGGCGCGTCGGCGCGTTGCGACGGCCAGGTGCTGGTCGCCGAGGACATGCTCGGCCTGTTCGAGCGGGTGCCGCGCTTCGTCAAGCGCTATGCCAACATGGCGGAGCTGATTTCCGATGCGGCGGCGCGCTATGCGGTCGAGGTGAAGGACCGCGTCTTTCCCGGCGAGGAACAGCTCTATCCCCCGAAAAAGTGACTTGCGCGGGCCGGTGCCGCCGCTAAGGTCCGCGCCGATGTGGCCCGCTCAGGCGCCGGTTTTCGCGTCCTGTTTATTGGAGATATCCCTTGGCTGAAACGCCATCCCCCAGTGAAGCCTTTTTCCGCGAGGTGGACGATGCCGTCCGGCAGGACAGGCTGGCCGTTTTCGGCAAGCGCTACGGATTGTGGCTGGCCGGCATCATAGCGGCCGGTCTGCTGGCTTTCGGCGGCTGGCTCTATTGGGAGCATCACAGCCGCCAATCCTCCGGCGAGGTGGCGGAACAGGCGCAGGACGTGCTGGAGGCGGCCGCCACGGGCGGCGAGCCGGACGCGAAGAAGCTCGCCGAACTGGCCGGGGCGGGCCAGCCCGGCTATCGCGCCATCGCGCTGCTGACGCAGGCCGCCGCAGCGGCGAAGAAAGGCGACGTGAAGGGCGCGGCGAAGCTTTACGGCGACATCGCCGCCAACGACAAGCTCGACCAGCCCTATCGCGACCTCGGCACCATGCGGCAGGTGGCGCTGACCTTCGACGAGCTTCAGCCACAGCAGGTCGTTGACCGGCTGAAGCCGCTGGCGGTCGAGGGCAATCCCTGGTTCGGCAGCGCGGGCGAGATGACCGCGATCGCCTATATGAAGATGGGCAAGAAGGAACTGGCGGGACCGCTGTTCGCCGCGATCGCGCGGGACGAGCAGGCGCCCGCTTCGCTGCGGTCGCGCGCGCGGCAGATGGCGGGCCTGATGGGCGTCGATGCGGTCGATACGGAAAAGGAAGGGGCCGGGCAGGCTCCCAATGCACGGAATGAGGGTGATGATGCTGGCGAATGACAGGATGGCCGCGCGGGGCGGCATGGCGCGCGGGGCACGGGCCGCGCTGCTCACGATTGCGCTGGTGTCGCTTTCCGCCTGCGGCGTGTTCGGCGGCGGCAAGGACAAGCGGCCCAAGACGCCGGTGCTGGGCGACCGCGTTTCGATCCTGTCGAACGAGCGGGACGCCGAGGCCGATCCGACGCTGGCCGTGGTGCCGGTGTCGCTGCCCGCGCCCGTCGCCAATGCCGACTGGGCGCAGCCGGGCGGCAACGCGGCCAAGCTGATCGGCCATGTCGCGCTGGGCGAGGCGCCCCGGCAGGTCTGGTCGGCCTCGATCGCGGGCAGCACCGCGCGCGCGCGTCTGGCCGCCGCGCCTGTCGTTTCCGGCGGGAAGCTCTATGTGATCGACGCCGACGCGCGGGTGATCGCGATGGACGCGCAGACCGGATCGCGCCTGTGGCAGACGGCGATGCCCGCCGAGGGCAATGGCCGCGCGCTGTTCGGCGGCGGCGTGTCGGTCGAGGGCGGGCGCGTGTTCGTGACCACGGGCGTGGGCGATGTCGCCGCCATCGATGCGGCGACCGGCGCCATCCAGTGGAAGGTCCGCCCCGGCGGCCCGCTGCGCGGCTCCCCGACGCTGGCGAACGGCCATGTCTATGTGATGAGCCAGGACAACCAGATCTACGCGCTCGACATGGCGGACGGCTCCACCGAATGGAGCGAATCGGGCACGGTCGAGGCGACCGGCGTGTTCGGCGTCGCGGCCCCGGCCGCCGCGCAGGGCACGGTGATCGCGGGCTTCAGCTCCGGCGAGCTCAACGCCTATCGCTATGAGAACGGGCGCAATCTCTGGGGTGACGCGCTGTCGCGCACCAGCATTTCCACCTCGGTGGCGTCGCTGGCCGATATCGACGCCGATCCGGTGGTCGACCGGGGCCGGGTGTTCGCCATCGGGCAGGGCGGGCGCATGGCCTCCTACGAACTGGTGTCGGGCCAGCGGCTGTGGGAGATCAACATCGCGGGCATCTCCACCCCGGCGGTGGTCGGCGAATGGGTGTTCGTCGTGACCGACGACGCGAAGCTGCTCTGCGTCGCGCGCGCTTCCGGCAAGATCCGCTGGATCAGCCAGCTCAAGCGCTGGCGCGACCCGAAGGACCGCAAGGGCGCGGTGCGCTGGACCGGGCCGATCGTCGCGGGCGGGCGCCTGATCCTGGTGTCGACCGACAAGGACCTGCTCTATGTCGACCCCGCCGACGGTTCGGTGAAGACCAGCGTCGATACCGGCCGGTCCATGTCGCTGGGCCCGGTCGTGGCGAACAACACGCTCTATATCCTCAGCGATGACGGGCGACTGACCGCCTATCGCTGAGGCGGGCGGGAACAAGGAAGGAAAAGGGCGACATGCTGCCCATAGTTGCGATTGTCGGGCGGCCCAATGTCGGCAAATCCACGCTGTTCAACCGGCTGGTGGGCAAGAAGCTGGCGCTGGTCGACGACCAGCCCGGCGTGACCCGCGACCGGCGGGAAGGGGACGCGCATCTGCTCGGCCTCGATTTCCGCATCGTCGACACCGCCGGTTATGAGGATGAGGACCCGCAGAGCCTGCCCGGCCGCATGCGCAAGCAGACCGAGGCGGCGGTGGCCAGCGCCGATGTCGCGCTGTTCCTGTTCGACGCGCGCGCGGGCGTGAATCCGCTGGACGAGGAAATCGCCCGCTGGCTGCGCGGCAGCGACACGCCGGTGGTGCTTGCGGGCAACAAGGCGGAAGGCAGGGCGGCCGAGGATGGGCTGATGGAAGCCTATGCGCTCGGCCTTGGCGAGCCCATCGCCCTTTCCGCGGAACATGGTCAGGGGCTGGCCGACCTGTTCCAGGCGCTGCTGCCGCATATCGAGCGCGCGCAGGCGGAGCTGGAAGAGGCGGGCCTGGCCGGGGGCGAGGAAGCGATCAATCCCGACGACGAGGACGCGCTCGACGCCGCGCCGTTGAAGCTCGCCATTGTCGGGCGGCCCAATGCGGGCAAATCGACGCTGATCAACCGGATCATCGGCGAGGACCGGCTGATCACCGGGCCGGAGGCGGGGATCACCCGCGACAGCATCGCCATCGATCACAGGTGGACCGACAGGGACGGGCGCGAGCGGATCGTGCGCCTGATCGACACGGCGGGCATGCGCAAGCGCGCCAAGGTGCAGGACAAGCTGGAGAAGCTGGCCGTCGCCGACGGCCTGCACGCGGTCGATTTCGCCGAGGTGGTGGTGCTGCTGCTCGACGCGACCAAGGGGCTGGAGGCGCAGGATCTGCGCATCGCCGACAAGGTGTTGCAGGAAGGGCGCGCGCTCATCATCGGCCTCAACAAATGGGACGTGTCGGAAAACGGCTCGGCGCTCTATCAGGGCGTGCGCAAGGCGCTGGACGAAGGGCTGGCGCAGGTGAAGGGCGTGCCGCTGATCACCGTTTCCGGCGCGACCGGCAAGGGGCTGGACGACCTGATCGCCGCCGCCTTCGAGGTGCGCCGCGTCTGGTCGCATCGCGTCTCGACCGGCCTGCTCAACCGCTGGTTCGAGGCGGCGCTGGAAGCCAATCCGCCGCCCGCGCCGGGGGGCAAGCGCATCAAGCTGCGCTATCTGACGCAGGCCAAGACGCGCCCGCCGGGCTTCGTGCTGTTCGGCACCCGGCTCGATCTGCTGCCCGAAAGCTATCAGCGCTATCTGGTGAACGGCATCCGCCGCGAGCTGGGCTTCGGCGCGGTGCCGGTGCGGCTGATGCTGCGCTCGCCCAAAAACCCGTTCGGTAAATGAGCGCGGCGCCCGGCGCGGACGTGCAGCCGGTCGAAGTGGACGCGCGCGGCATGCGCTGCCCCTGGCCGGTGCTGCGCGCGGCGCGGGCGATGCGCGATCATGCGGCGGTGCTGATCCGCGCCGACGACCCGATCGCCGGAGGAGAATTGCAGGCGCTGGCCGGGGAACGCGGCTGGACCTTCGCGGCGATCGGCGAGCATGCGTTTTTGTTGCGCGCGGGTGGGGGTGGGCCTCTTCCCTAGACTCTGTCCTGTTCAGATTGAACCGGACAGAGTCTGGCTATTCCTTGTTTGCCGCGTTTTCCGAGCCGTCAGATGTTCCATCTGACTTGAAAACGCTCTAGGCCGTCACCCTGGCGCAGGCTGGAGTCGCAGGTGATGGTGCGCGCCGCCTCCTGAGATGCCAGCCTGCGCTGGCATGACGTTCAGTTTTTCCGCATCATCGGCTGCGGCGCGAGCAGCGTCAGGCTGCGCCACAGCCATTCGAGCGGACCATAGCGGAAGCGCCCAAGCCACGGTTTCGACCAGAGCAGCATCGCGATCCAGACCAGCGGCACCACCCCGTAGACCTGCGCGCGCGAAAGCCAGCCGAACAGGCCCAGGCCCCAACCATAGAACAGCGCCGTCATCACCACGCTGGTGGCGAGATAGTTGGAGAGCGCCATGCGCCCGACCGCCTCCACGCGGGTCAGCAGCGCGCCGGGCGTCCGGTCGGCCAGCAGTGCGAAGATCAGCGCGGCGACCCCCACGGTCAGCGGGATGCGGAACGGGAAGGACCAGGCGAACACGATGCCGAAGGTCGTCACCGGCGCGAAGCCGCCCGCCCATGCCCAGACGCCCAGCGCGATCATCGGCGGCAGGCCGATCAGGAAGCAGTGGCGGGCGGTCGCGACATAGAGGTCGCGCGGCCAGTTGCCGGTGAGGAAGCCGCCCTTCAGCATCGCCATGCCCAGCAGCATGAAGCCCAGCACCTCCAGCGCCATATAGTGCAGCCCGCTCATCGCCCAGACCGGCAGGTTCGCGGCCTTGTCCGCCACCGTGCCGCCCCAGCCGCCGCGATAGAGCGCAAGTTCGCGTGCGACCTCGGCGCTGCCCGGTTCGCCGAGCTGGTCGAGCAGACGGGCCGCGCCCGCCGTGCCCGCAACCTGATAAAGGCTCGCCATCAGCAGGGCCAGCAGCAGGAATTGCAGCGCGAAGGCGAGGAAGGCAAGCTTGACGAGCTGCATCGGCTGCTTGCCCGCGAAGGCCAGCGCGACGAGGCCGACCAGCGCGTAGAGCGTCAATATGTCCCCCCACCACAGCAGCAGATAATGGGCCAGCCCGATCAGCGCCAGCCAGAAGCAGCGGACGATGTGGCGCTGCCGCCCGTCGCCGCCTGTCATTTCGGTGCGGTCCATCAGCATCAGCATGCTCGCGCCGAACAGCAGCGCGAACAGGCCGCGCATCTTGCCGTCGACCAGCACGAAGGCGAGGAACCAGGCGATCCGGTCGGCTAGGCCGCTGCCGCCCCAGGCATCGGGGTTGATATAGGCGGCGTCCGGCATCGAGAAGGCGATGATGTTCATCAGCATGATGCCCATCACGGCGAAGCCGCGCGCGATGTCGATGGCGCGGTTGCGCTCCTGCCCGCTGGCGTCGGGAAAAGGGGTGGGGGCCGGCATGATCGGTGCTTCACCTTGGATGGAAATGGGAATAGGGGCCTTAGAATGATTTCGGATCGGAGAAAATCCCGTTGCGGGCCGAAAATGCCGGAAAGGCCACGATGAGCGAGCCGCGCAGCCATCGCATCGGCCGGGCGTTCGGAACCGCCGCCGTGCATTATGACGAGCATGCCGAGGTGCAGCGCCTTGTCGCCGCGACGCTGGCGGATCTGATCGCGCGGCAACCCCGGCCACCTCTGCCGCCCGGCGAAAGGCCACGCATATTGGAGATTGGCTGCGGCACCGGCGCGCTGACCCGCGCCACCCGCGCGCTGTTCCCCGATGCCGAGATCATCGCCACCGACCTCGCGCCGGAGATGGTGGCGCTGGCCGGGCGGGGCGGGGATACCGGCGCGCGCTTTCTGGTGATGGATGGCGAAGCGCCAGCTTTCGACGGGCCGTGGTTCGATCTCGTCATATCGAGCCTCGCCTTCCAGTGGTTCACCGACCTGCCGCGCGCGCTCGACCGGCTCCATGGCCTGCTGCGTCCGGGCGGCAGCCTGATGTTCGCGACGATGGCGCGCCGCAGCTTCGCCGAATGGCGCGCTGCGCATGAGGCGCAGGGGCTGGTCGCCGGGACGCCGCTCTACCCCGCCGTGGAGGATCTGCGCGCGATGCTGTCGCGCCATGACGACGCCTTTCTGTTCGAAGAGGACTATGTGCAGGATTTCGGCGGCGCGCGCGGCCTGCTCGCGCATCTGAAGGGCATCGGCGCGACCGTGCCGGTGGAAGGGCGCGCGCCGCTCACCGCCGGGCAGCTGCGCAAGGTGATGCGCGCCTATGACGAGGGCGGGGGGCGCTGCACCTATCATGTCGCCTATTGCCGGATCACCCGTTCGCGGTGAACCGAGGGAGCGAGGGGTTGACAGCCCGTCCGGTTGGGCGGCAGCGTGTGGCCCCGCACTATCCGCTGGAAAGGTTTCGATAGCATGATTGGTCGCGTCGGTGGGGCTGGTCCCTTCATCCGGGATGCTTCGCCGGACGATGCGTGGCAGCTCGCGGCGCTGAAACGGCGCACCTTCCGCGAAACCTTCGTCGAAGGCGCGATGGCCGTCGGCTATGCGGAAGAGGACCTCGCCATTTTCGAGGAGGAGAGCTACAGCCCCGAAGCCGTCCGGGCGGAGCTGGCCGACCCGGCGCGCCATCAATGGGTCGCGGAGGACGAGGCGGGGGAACTGGTCGCCTATGCCCATGTCGGCCCGTGCAAATTGCCGCATGAAGAGGCGCGGCCGGATCATGGCGAGGTCTACCAGCTCTATATCGTCGCCGAATGGCAGGGCGCGGGGCTGGGGCGGCAGCTGCTGGACCGGGCGATCGGCTGGCTGGAGGAGCGCAGGCCGGGGCCGATCTGGATCGGCGTCTTTTCCGGCAACCTGCGCGCGCAGGCGATCTATGTGTCGCGCGGCTTCGTCAAGGTCGGCGACTATGAGTTCCGCGTCGGCGCCCATCGCGACCGGGAGTTCATCATGCGCCGCGACCCGCGCTGAGCGGGGCGGGCGGGCTCAGGCCCGATCCGGCCGGACCGGGCCTGACGCGGAAAGCGGGGTTTAGACCTCGCCGTCCATCAGCGCCGGGAAAAACCCCTCATGCGCGGCGCGCAACGTGTCGAGCGGGATCGCATAGTCGCTGTCGGCCAGTTCGAAGACCAGGCGGTTGGCGCAGGTGCGGCCGATCGGCTGGACCTGCACGCCCGCCTTGTCCGCCTCGGCGAGGAACATCGAAAGCGAGGCGTCGCTGACGGTGACGACATAGACGCCCTGATCCTCGGCGAAGAAGGCGCGGGCGTCGGCGAAGGGCTCGTCCGGCTCATGCGCCTGGATCATCGCGCCGATATTCCCGGCGAGCGCCATTTCCGCGACCGTCACCGCGATGCCGCCGTCCGACACGTCGTGGCAGGCGGTGATTGCGCCGTTTTCGATATGCGCGCGGATGAAATCGCCGGTGCGGCGCTCGGCGGTGAGGTCGACCGGCGGCGGCGGGCCGTCCTCGCGGCCATGGACCTCGCGCAGCCAGATCGACTGGCCCAGATGCCCCTTCCAGTCGCCGACGGCGAGGATGATGTCGCCCGTGCCCTTGAAGGCGATGGTTGCGTTCTTCGTCCAGTCCTTCAGCAGGCCGATGCCGCCGATCGCCGGGGTCGGCAGGATCGCCGAGCCGCCGCCGGTGGCCTTGGACTCGTTATAGAGCGAGACATTGCCCGACACGATCGGGAAATCGAGCGCGCGGCAGGCGTCGCCCATGCCTTCGAGGCAGCCCACGAATTGCCCCATGATTTCCGGGCGCTGCGGGTTGGCGAAGTTGAGGCAGTTGGTGATGGCGAGCGGCGTCGCGCCGACCGCGGTGATGTTGCGCCAGCATTCGGCGACCGCCTGCTTGCCGCCCT
>Ga0180222_1001414_pt1 | contig 24883 bp, 23 predicted proteins | sample eDN5th37CKraftOP_FD_151336 | JGI IMG/M metagenome (GOLD analysis project Ga0180222, IMG submission 151336) | Enriched Organic Plus compost microbial communities from Emeryville, California, USA - eDNA 5th pass 37_C Kraft OP (version 2) (version 2) ...
CCGGCCCCCAGGTCATGAGCAGCCACCCCGAGCTGTTCTGGGGCCTGATCGCTTCGATGTGGATCGGCAACCTGATGCTGGTGGTGCTCAACCTGCCGCTGATCGGGATCTGGATCAAGCTGCTGAAAGTGCCTTACCGCATCCTGTTCCCGGCCATCCTGGTGTTCTGCACCATCGGCGTGTATTCGCTGAACTACAACACCTTCGACATCTTCACCACCGCCGTCTTCGGCGTGGTCGGCTACCTGTGGTCCAAGCTCAAGTGCGAAGGCGCGCCGCTGCTGCTGGGCCTGGTGCTGGGCCCCATGATGGAAGAGAACTTCCGGCGCGCGCTGCTGCTCTCGCGCGGCGACTATGCAACCTTCGTGGAGCGCCCGCTGTCGGCCTCGCTGCTGGCCGCCGCGCTGTTCCTGGTGATCGTCGTGGCGCTGCCGTCCATCCGCAAGAAGCGCGAAGAAACCTTCGTCGAGGAAGACTGACGAAGCCCGCGCCGGCCCTTCGCCGGCGCAGGGTCCTGCCATCGCGGACACTCCCCGGAGTGTCCGTTTTTTTTACCGCCCGCCGTCGTGCGCGAGAGGCGGCGCACGGCGTGCGGCCGGCCCGCACTGCGCGCTTCCTTGCCCATGGTGCAGTGCACACACCCCGTTACGTTAAGCTACGGGTTTGCCCCCGGAGCCTGGAGTCCATGAGTTTCGATTGGTCCAACCCCTACTCCACGACACGGATCCCGGTGTTCGCCCGCAACATCGTATCCACCTCGCAACCGCTGGCCGCACAGGCCGGCCTGCGCATTCTGGCCGGCGGCGGCAACGCGGTGGATGCGGCGGTGGCGGCAGCCGCCGTCATCGCGCTGACCGAACCGGTCAGCAACGGGCTGGGCTCGGACTGCTTCGCCATCGTATGGGATGGCTCGCGCCTGCACGGGCTGAATGCCTCGGGCACGGCCCCGGCCGCATGGAACCCCGACTATTTCCGGCGCAAGCACCAGGGCGGCGTGCCCATGCGTGGCTGGGACAGCGTCACCGTACCGGGCTGCGTGGCCGGCTGGGCCGCGCTGCACGGCAAGCTGGGCAGCCTGCCGTTCGACCAGGTGCTGGCGCCAGCCATCGAATATGCCGAAAAAGGCTTTGCGGTATCGCCCATCGTGCAGCGGAAATGGGCCGCGCAGGCCACGCTGCTGGCCAACCAGCCCGGCTTCGCCGAGCACTTCATGCCGCGCGGGCGCGCGCCGCACATCGGCGAGCACTTCGTGCTGCGCGGCGCCGCCGACACGCTGCGGCGCATCGCCGCGACGCAGGGGCGCGATTTCTACGAAGGCGAGACCGCGCACAAGTTGGTCGCCCATGCCCAGGCGCATGACGCCGCCCTGGCGCCGGCCGACCTGCGCGACTACGCGCCGGAATGGGTCACGCCCATTTCCCAGGACTACCGCGGTTACACGGTGCACCAGATCCCGCCCAATGGACAGGGCATCGCGGCCCTGATCGCACTGGGCATCCTGCAGAACTTCGACCTGGCCGCGCGCCCCGTCGACCATCCCGACACCCAGCACCTGCTGATCGAGGCCATGAAGCTGGCCTTCGCCGACGTCTACGCGCACGTCGCGGACCGCGCCCACATGCGGATCTCGACCGAAGAGATGCTGTCGCCCGCCTACCTGGCCGGGCGCGCACGGCTGATCGACCCTGGGCGCGCGCAGGTCCACGCCACCGGCCACGCGCCGCGCGGCGGCACCATCTACCTGACGGCGGCCGACCGCAACGGCATGATGGTCAGCTTCATCCAGTCCAACTACATGGGCTTCGGTTCCGGCGTGGTGGTGCCCGGCACCGGGGTCAGCCTGCAGAACCGGGGCCACTGCTTCAGCGCCGACCCCGCGCACGCCAACGCCGTAGCCGGCGGCAAGCGGCCCTTCCACACGATCATCCCCGGCTTCCTGACCCGCGACGGGGCTCCCGTCATGAGTTTCGGCGTCATGGGAGGCAATATGCAGCCCCAGGGACATCTCCAGACGCTGGTGCGCATGATCGATTACCAGCAGCAGCCGCAGGCCGCCTGCGACGCGCCGCGCTGGAAATGGAACAGCGGGCTGTCGCTGGACGTCGAATCCACCATGCGCGCCGGGCTGCGGGAAGAACTACAACGCCGCGGGCACGTGTTGGAAGGCGTGGACGACCCGTACATGGATTTCGGCTCGGGGCAGTTCATATGGCGCCTGGGCGACCCGGCGGTGCACGGCTACGTGGCGGCCAGCGACAGCCGCCGCGATGGCCTGGCGGCGGGGTTTTAGGGTAAGGTTTGCGCTGTGCCGGCCGCCGCAGGGCGGCCTTTTTCATCCTCCCCGATACGCCAGGAGTTCCCGCATGACGTCCGTTGCGCCCCGTTCCTACGATACCGCCGGCCCCGTCAGGGTCGCCTACCTTGGGCTGGGGGTGATGGGCCTGCCCATGGCCGGGCACCTGGCACGCGCGGGCCACGAGGTCACGGTGTACAACCGGACGCCGGCCAAGGCCGAGGCCTGGGTGCGGGAATTCGGCGGCCGGTCCGCCGCCACGCCCCGCGAGGCCGCCCGGGGCGCGCAGATCGTCCTGGCCTGCGTGGGCAACGACGACGACCTGCGCAGCGTCGTCCTGGGCGAAGACGGGGCCTTTGCGGGCATGGCGCGCGGTTCGGTCTTCGTCGACCACACCACCGCCTCGGCCGAGGTCGCGCGCGAACTCTACGCCGGAGGCGCCGCGCAGGGCGTGGATTTCATCGATGCCCCCGTCTCGGGAGGCCAGTCCGGCGCCGTCAACGGAGTGTTGACCGTGATGTGCGGCGGCGACCAGGCAGCGTTCGACCGCGTCCGCCCCGTCGTGGCCTGCTATGCCCAGGCGGTGACCCGTATCGGCCCGGCCGGGGCCGGCCAGCTGGCCAAGATGGTCAACCAGATCTGCATCGCCGGCCTGGTCCAGGGGCTGGCCGAAGGCATCGCGTTCGGCCAGGCGGCAGGCCTGGACATGAAGCGCGTGCTGGAGGTCATCGGCAAGGGAGCCGCACAGAGCTGGCAAATGGATAACCGCGGGTCTACCATGGTGGACGACGCCTTCGATTTCGGCTTTGCCGTCGACTGGATGCGCAAGGACCTGGGCCTGGTGCTGGCCGAAGCCCGCGGCAACGGGGCGCGCCTGCCGGTCACCGCCCTGGTGGACCAGTTCTATGCCGACGTCCAGAAAATGGGCGGCGGGCGCTGGGATACTTCCAGCCTGATCCGGCGCCTGCGCGGCTGAATGCCCTGCGGGAGACGGGCGAGGCCGGCACGCGGCCAGGCCGCCCCCGCCGGCGACGGGTTGGTTCCAATTAATCCGGGAAACTGGATCTAGGCCCGGTTCCCGCTATATGGGCAATATTGCCCACGCAGCCTCACCGGGACCAAGGCGGAGCGCCCGAATCCGCCTCTGACAAGGAGAACCTCCATGAAAGCGTTTGCCCGTCTCATCCGCAATACCCTGGCGGCCGCGGCCGTGACCGCGGCTTGCGCCGCCGCGCCGGCGCAAGCCCAGACCAAGGTCGTGGTCGGCTACCAGCTGATCGTGGGGCCGTTCCTGACCGCCATCGCCGACGGCAGCTTCGATTCCGCCCTGAAGGAAGCCGGCTATACCGCCGACTGGCGCCAGTTCTCCTCGGCCGGCGACATTTCCAGCGCCCTGGCCTCCGGCAACGTCCCGATAGGCGTGCTGGGCTCGACCGGCATCACTGCCGCGGCCACCCGCGGGGTCGACACCGAACTCTTCTGGATCCTCGACAACATCGGCAAGTCCGAAGCCCTGGTGGCGCGCAACGGGTCGGGCATCGACTCGCCGCAGGACCTCAAGGGCAAGAAAGTTGCCACGCCCTTCGTCTCCACGTCGCACTTCCACCTGCTGGTCGGCATGGAGAACGTCTGGAAGCTCAACCCCCGCGACGTCCGCATCCTGAACATGAAGCCGCCCGAGATCGTGGCCGCCTGGCAGCGCGGCGACATCGACGCCGCCTATGTCTGGCCGCCAGCCCTGACCGAGATCCAGAAGACGGGCAAGACCATCGCCGACTCGGAAGAAATCGGCAAGGCCAGCGTCCCGACCTTCGACGGCATCGTCGCCGACAAGGACTGGGCGCAGAAGAACCCGAAGTTCATGGCCGCCTTCACCAAGGTGCTGGCGCAGGCCTACGACAACTACGCCAAGAACGGTGCGAACTGGACCGCCGATTCGGCCGAGGTCAAGGCCATGGTCAAGCTGATCGGCGGCAACGCCGAGGACATGGTCAGCGCCCTGAAGCTGCTGGTCTTCCCCACGTCCGCCGAGCAGGCATCCCAGGACTGGCTGGGCGGCGGCAAGGACGGCGGCGCCGTGCGCGCCCTGACCGCCAGCGCCGACTTCCTGCAGAAGCAGAAGCAGATCGACAAGCCGCTGGGCGACTACAGCGTCTTCGTCAACGGCAAGTACGCCGCCGACGCGGCGGGACAATAAGCCCCCCTCGGGGGCCGGCCGGGCGGGCATGGCCCGGCCCCGGCCGGGGCGCACGGCATGCCAAGATCAACCAAGGGGACTGGCAGATGGCTGCACAGATGCAAACCGTGGAGGTCAAGGGGGTCAGCGTCACCTACCCCGGCCTGCACAACAGCGGGCCGGTTACCGCTCTCAAGAACGTCGACCTGACCATACACAGCGGCGATTTCATCGTCGCCCTGGGCGCGTCGGGCTGCGGCAAGACCACCCTGCTCAGCCTGCTGGCGGGCTTCCTGGCGCCCACCGAAGGCACCATCACCCTGGGAGGCCGGCCGGTCGTCGGGCCCGGCTCGGATCGCGGCGTGGTGTTCCAGAAGCACGCCCTGCTGCCCTGGCTGAACGTGATGGAGAACACCGAATTCGGCCTCAAGCTCCAGGGCGTGCCCCGCAAGGAGCGGCTCGAGCGGGCCGCGCGCAACCTGGAGCTGGTGGGCCTGCAGGATTTCCACCGCCACATGATCTACCAGCTGTCGGGCGGGATGCAGCAGCGCGTGGGCATCGCCCGCGCCCTGACGTGCGACCCGGCCATGCTCCTGATGGACGAGCCCATGGCGGCGCTGGACGCGCTGACCCGCGAGACCATCCAGGAACTGCTGCTGCAGGTCTGGCAGCATACGCACAAGATGTTTTTCTTCATCACGCACAGCGTCGAGGAAGCCCTGTTCCTGGGGTCGCGGCTGATCGTGATGTCGCCGCGCCCGGGACGCATCACCCATACCTACGAGCTGGATTTCAACCGGCGCTACCTGGAATCGCGCGACGGCCGGGCGATCAAGTCCAGCCCGGACTTCATCGCCATGCGCGAGGAGATCCTGGGCATCATCTACGGCGACGAGAAAAACGCCGGCGCGGCGGAGGCGGCCCATGTTTAGGCGCAAGGGAAGCAAGCCCGTCGTGCCGGGCAAGGTATACGGCGCCCCGGGCGCGGGCGCGAGCGGCCACATCAGCCTGCTGACCAGCGTGGCGCTATTCGCGCTGTGGTTCGTCGTGACCGAGGCCGGCTGGATCAAGCCCCTGTTCCTGCCCTCGCCGGTCGCGGTCTACCAGAAGTTCATGCTGGCGCTGACCGAGGGCGTGGCCAACTCGACCCTGATCGAACATACGCTGGCCAGCCTGTCGCGCGTATTCGGCGCCTTCTTCCTGGCATGCGCCACCGCCATCCCCATCGGGGTGCTCATGGGGGTCAGCCGCGTGGTGCGCGGCATATTCGACCCGCCCATCGAGTTCTACCGGCCGCTGCCGCCCCTGGCCTACCTGCCGCTGGTCATCATCTGGTTCGGCATCGGCGAGTTTCCCAAGATCTTCCTGATCTACCTGGCGATCTTCGCCCCCATGGCGATCGCCGCGCGGGCCGGCGTGCGGTCGGTCTCGATCGAGCAGATCCATGCCGCCTACGCCATGGGCGGCACCCGCAGCCAGATCGTCTGGCACGTGATCCTCAAGGCCGCCCTGCCGGAAATCTTCACCGGCATGCGGATCGGCATCGGCGTGGGCTGGACCACGCTGGTGGCGGCCGAAATGGTGGCCGCCGACCGCGGTCTGGGGTTCATGGTACTCAACGCCGCCCAGTTCCTGGCCAGCGACACGGTCATCATGGGCATCATCGTGATCGGGGTCTTCGCCTTCGGCTTCGACCTGCTGGTGCGCTATCTCGAGAAGCTGCTGATCCCCTGGAAGGGCCGGGTCTGACCGGCTCCGGCCCGCCTGCCGGCCGATCCCGCCTCCGATCGCCCCTCCCCCGGGGCCGGCCCTCCGGCGGGACTTCCAATCGGACCCCGGGCTGAGACATCGGGCAGGAACATGGACAGGAACCTCGGCCCGGGACTGTCGCCCGGGCCGTCAGACCGCCCCCGCCGGGGCCCCGGCGGAATTTCCGGCCGGCCTCCCCGCCGGACCGGCCGCCCTGCCGATCGGTTATTCTTTCCGGTCGCGATCATTTTCCTTTTCCGTCCGGCGCCAGGCGATGCCGCTTGGCGCCGCGCCCGTCGCGACGGACCCTCACGACCGCCCGTGGAGCGCCATGTCCGGCCAGGCCGCCATGCTCAAACCCGTACTCTGGGAACGATTGTTCGACCAGGCCAATGCCGGCAACCTCAGCCTGCAGAGCCGGGTCCGGCAGATGCTGGTCTCGGCCATCCTGAGCGGCCACCTGCCGCCGGGATCCCCGGTACCGTCCAGCCGCCAGCTGGCCGACCAGCTCGGCATCGCCCGCAATACCGTGGTCTTCGCCTACCAGCAACTGGTCAGCGAAGGCTACCTCGTCTCGCGCGAGCGCAGCGGCCACTTCGTCAGCGGCGACGTACTGGCCGGCGCGCTGCGCGAGGCGCCGCCGGCCGGACCCGGCCAGGCGGCGCCGGCCGCCTGGGATCGCCGCCTGCGCTTCCGGCCGTCGCGCCAGCGCAATATCGTCAAGCCCAAGAACTGGCAGAAAATGGCCTACCCCTTCGTGTACGGCCAGTTCGACCAGGAACTGTTCCCGACGGCCGAATGGCGGGAGTGCTGCATCAAGGCGCTGTCGGTGCTGGACATCCGCAGCTGGGCGCCGGACCTGATCACCCACGACGACCCCGCGCTGATCGAACAGATCCGCACCCAGGTGCTGCCGCGGCGCGGCGTATGGGCCGACGCCGACGAAATCGTCATCACCGTCGGCGCCCAGCACGCCCTGTACCTGCTGTCCGATCTGCTGGTCGACGAGGAAACCGTGGTGGGCATGGAAGACCCCGGCTATCCGGACGCGCGCAACATCTTCGCCAGCCGCACGCCGCACCTGATGCCGCTGGCGGTCGACGCGCACGGCCTGTGCATGAGCACGGCCATGCTGGACTGCGACTATATCTTCGTGACACCGAGCCACCAGTGCCCGACCACGGTCACCATGCCCATAGACCGGCGCCGGACGCTGCTGGAACTGGCCGCCCAGGCCGACTGCATGATCATCGAGGACGATTTCGAAAGCGAGAACCGCTACGCGGACGCGCCCTTCCCCGCGCTCAAGAGCCTGGACCGGGAAGGCCGGGTGATCTACGTGGGCAGCCTGTCGAAATCCTTCGCGCCGGGCCTGCGCATCGGCTACGTGGTGGGCCCGCGCGAACTCATCGCCGAGCTGCGGGCGCTGCGGCGCCTGATGCTCAGGCACCCTTCGGCCTATATCCAGCGCGCCTTTTCGCTGTTCATCTCGCTGGGGCATCACCATGCGCTGCTGCGCAAGCAGTCGCAGGCCTACCAGATGCGGGCGGACGAGCTGTCCGCGGCGCTGGCCCGGCACCTGCCGGAATTCCGCAGCGCGCCGGTCAACGGCGGCTCGTCGAGCTGGGTGACGGGGCCCGAGTGGCTGGACGCCGACCGCCTGTCCGAGGCGGCCCTGGAGGCCGGCGTGGTGATCGAGCCGGGCAGCGTGTTCTTCATGAACGCCAAGCAGCCGCCGCGCAACTGCATCCGCATGGGGTATACGTCGATCCCGATGGCGCAGATCGAACCCGGCATCCGGCAGTTGGCGCAGGTCGTGGGCAAGCTGGAGCGCGCCCGGCCGAATTAGCGCCGGCGCGGCGCGCCGGCGTCCCGCCGCGCATATCCGGTACCCATGCCCGGGGTCGCCGTCTCGCCCGCGCCGGGCAAGGCGCGGGCGAGACGGCGAACGCCGGCCCTAGATGATCTCGTCGCGCAGGTAGTACCAGTGGTACAGCATGGCCTGGCCCAGCCGGCGGAAGGGCGCGAACAGGTGCCCGGGCAACGGCGAATCGTAGATGGGCAGGTCCCACTGCCGGCCGTCCTTGCCGACCACCCGCTCGGCCAGCCTGCGGCCGGCATGCGCGGAGAACGAGACGCCGTTGCCGCCGTAGCCGATGGAATAGAAGATCTTCTGCGAGGCGTCCGGCTGCACGATGCGCGGCATCATGTCGTGGCTGACGTCCACCCAGCCCCACCAGGAGTAGTCGATCTGGATGTCCTTGAGCGCCGGGAACTTCCGGGCCAGGCCGTCCTTGAGCAACTGCAAGTGGCGCGGATCGCGCGCGTCGGCGCCGGTCACCGAGCTGCGGCTGCCGATCTGCATGCGGCCGTCGGGCAGCAGGCGGTAATAGAAGCGCAGCGTGCGGGTATCGGTAATGAAAACCGTGCTCTTGAGCCCGGCGGCGCGGCGCTCGTCCTCGGTCAGCGGCCGGGTAACCATGGAATTGGACAGCACCGGCATGATGCGGTTGTTCAGCAGGGGATGCAGGCCCTGCGCAGTGTAGCCCCCGGTCGCCACGGCGACCCGGCGGGCGCGCACGATGCCGCCAGGCGTGCGCAGGTGGTGCACGCCGTTCACGGTCTCCCAGCCCTGGACAGGGCTGGCGGGATGGATGGTGGCGCCGAGTTCGCGGGCCCTGCGCATGTAGCCGAAGGCCAGCTTCAGGGGATGCACCCCCACGCCGTCCGGCTCGTGCAGGGCGCCGGCTGCTTCCTGGTCGCCGACGTAGCGTTCGTGCAGTTCCTCGCGGGTGAGCATGCGCGTGTCGTAGCCGAAGACCTCGCGCATGACGCGGGCCTCGTTGCGCAGGAATTCCAGCTTCTTGGGGCGATGGGCCGTGTACAGGTGGCCGCCCGGCTGCGCATCGCAGTCGATCTCCGCCACCAGGCTCTTCCAGTACTCGAAGCCGCCCCGGATCTCGGCGTCGAGCCGCTTGGCGGTTTCGAGGCCCCAGCGCTTGATCCACTGCGAGCGGTACAGGCGCCCCGAGGCGTTCTGGCCCTGGCCGCCATTGCGGCTGGTGCAGCCCCAGACCGCCTGGTTGGCCTCGAGCACCGCTGCCTTGACGCCATGGTCGCGCGCCAGGGCCAGGGCTGTCGAAAGGCCGGTGAACCCCGAGCCCACGACGGCGACGTCCACGTCGACGTCGCCGCGGATCGGCCCGTCGTCGGCCGGCGGGGGGCCGGCCGTGCCTACCCAGTAGGTGGGCGCGTATTCCTGGCCCTGGCCGGCCGGGGAAACGAGCGGATCGTAGACGGGATCGTACGGCGCGGCGGGCCGGCGCGGCGAAACCGGGTCATTCGGGGCGGAAACGGAGGCGTCCATGGCGATAGGGACTCGCGGCAGTGTGCGTGGGATGCGTCGGGCGGCGGTGCGGCCGGATCAGCGTGCCGCCGGCAGCGCCGGGCGGTTCTTGCGGAAAGCGTTCTTGACCTGGATCTTGCCGTCGCGGAAGACGAAGAGGTCCACCATGTTGGCCTCGACCCGGCTGCCGTCCAGCGCGGTGCCGACAAAGGTCGATTCCGACACGCCGCGCTCGCCCGCCACCCAGTGATTGCCGTTGAGCCATTGGGCGTCGGGGAAGTTCTCCCAGGCCGCCGCGAAAGCCTTGCGCACCGCTTCGCGCCCCACGTGGCGGGACCCGCAGGCATCCGGGCCGGCGACGGTCTCGAAAACGCAATCGTCGGTCATGAAGGACATCAGGCCGTCGATGTCGTGGCGGTTCCAGGCGTCGGCAAAGCGGGCCAGCATTTCGGCCGTGACGGAAGAAGACATAAGGGTGCGCTCCTGCTGAATCGATGTTCTCTCGGCCCGTGCGAACGCACGGCCACGAATGCGAAGTTACGGATTCGGCAGCGGACCGTCTAGGTCCAGAATCGGGGATTCCGTTGCACCAGGGAGGGGCGCGGGCGCCCGGGGCGCCGGGCAGACCGGAGCGGGGCCGGCCGCCCGGTCCCGCGTGGGGAGAACGTCCCCGGGCCACCTCCGGCCCGGGGACGGCCGGAACGGCCGCTCAGCCGCGCTGGGCCAGCCAGCGGCCGTACAGCACGGCGACCGCGCAGCTGTTGATGCGGGCGTCGACCGAGTCGGCGCGGCTGGTCAGCAGCACCGGCACCCGCGTGCCCAGCACCAGCCCGGCCATTTCGGCCCCCGCCAGGTAGGTCAGGGACTTGTACAGCATGTTGCCCGCCTCGATGTTGGGCACGAGCAGAATGTCCGCCTCGCCCGCCACGGGGGAAACGATGCCCTTGGTCCGGGCGGCCTGGGCGGAGACCGCGTTGTCGAAGGCCAGGGGGCCGTCGACGACGCCGCCGGAGATCTGGCCGCGCTCGACCATCTTGGACAGCGCTGCCGCTTCCAGCGTGGCCGGCATGGCGGGGTTGACCGACTCGGTGGCGCACAGGGCCGCCACCTTGGGCCGCTCGACGCCCAGGGCGCGCGCCAGGTCGATGGCGTTCTGGGCGATATCGGCCTTTTCGGCCAGGCCGGGCGCGATGTTGACCGCGGCGTCTGTGACCAGGAAGGGCTTGGGATAGGCCGCCGCGGCCATGACGAAGGCGTGGCTGATGCGGCGCTGCGTGCGCAACCCGGCCTCGCGGGCGACGATGGCCGCCATGAAGCGGTCGGTGTGCAGGCTGCCTTTCATGAGCATGCGGGCCTTGCCGTCGCGCGCCAGCTCGGCGGCGGTACGCGCGGCCGCCAGTTCGTCGTCGGGCGTGTCGACCACTTCCGCGGCATCGGCAGGCAGGCCGGCCTGTTCGCAGGCCTCGCGGATGCGCGCCTGCGGGCCGACCAGGACGGGTTCGATGTAGCCGAGCTCGCCCGCCTGGAAGGCGGCGCGCAGGCTGTCCGCGGACAGCGGATAGGCTACCGCGGTGCGCATGGCGCCGCAGGCGCGGGCGGCCTGGCGCAGGGGTTCGAAAAGATCCGGACTGCTCATTGCTGCAAGACTCCCATGGCTACGTTACTCCCTGAGTGCGGCGGGCAGCCACAGCGCGAGCTGGGGGAACCAGAGCAAAAGCAGCAGCCCCACCAGTTGCAGACCCATGAACTGCATCATGCCGATGTAAATGTCCTTGAGGTTCCATTGTGGCACCACTCCCTTGAGGAAGTAGGCCGACAGGGCCACCGGCGGCGACATCCAGGCAGTCTGGAGGCAGACGCCGACCAGGGTGGAAAACCATACCAGATCGATGCCCAGCTGCTTGATGACCGGCAGGAAGATGGGCACCACGATCAGGACGATGGGCACCCATTCCAGCGGCCAGCCCAGCAGGAAGATCAGCCCGAGCATCACCAGCAGCATGAGTGTAGGCGACAGGTCCAGCCCGAGCAGGAAACCGGCGATGTAGTCGGCGCTGCCCAGCCGGGAGAATACCGCCCCGAAGTAATTCGAGGCGGCCACCAGCAGCAGGATCATGCAGGAGATTTCCAGGGTGGCGATCACCGCCTTCTTGAAGGCCTCCCAGGTCATCTTCCGGTAGGCCAGGGTGAGCAGCAGGGTGACGAAGCTGCCGCAGGCGCCGGCGTCGGTGGGCGTGGCGACGCCGGCCAGGATCACCCCCAGGGTGGAGGCGATGACCACGACCACGGGCACCGATCCGAACAGCAGCTCGCGGGCCACTTCCCTGCCCGGCCGCCGTTCGGACAGGGGCAGCGGCGGGCCCAGCGACGGGTTCAGGAAACTGCGCACCAGCGTATACAGGATGAACAGGCCCGCCAGCAGCAGCCCCGGCACGATGGCCGCGGCGAACAGCTCGGTGGCGGGCACGCCCACCACCGGCCCCATCACGATCAGCATCACCGAGGGCGGGATAAGTATGCCCAGCGTGCCGCCGGCCGTGATGGCGCCCGCGCTCATGCGCACGTCGTAGCCGCTTTTCATCATGGCGGGCGCGGCCATGACGCCCAGCAGCGTCACCGACGACCCGACGATGCCGGTGGCGGCGGCGAACACCGTGGCCGTCAGCAGCACGGCCAGGTAGAGCGAGCCGCGCACGCCCGCCAGCAGCAGTTGCACGCCGCGGAACAGCCGCTGCACCAGCCCGGACTGCTCCAGCAGGAAGCCCATGAACAGGAAGAACGGCACCGCAGCCAGCGTGGGGTCGCGCATGACCGCGAAGAACTGCAGCGTCATCAGGTGCAGCGCCAGCTGGCCCAGGCCGTACCAGCCCACGCCCAGGGCCACCGCGATCAGCGTGAAGGCGATGGGAAATCCGATGAAGATGGCGGCGACCAGGATCGCCAGGGACAGCAGTCCCAGGATCTCGGGACTCATGGCCATTCTCCCCGGACGGCGGCATAGCCGCTCTTGAGCGTTTCGGACAGGCCCTGGACCAGCAACAGCGCGGCGGCCAGCGGCATGGCGAACTTGAAGGGCCAGACGATGGGCATCCAGGGGCTGGTGACGATGCGCTCGCCGCGCTGGAAAGAAGCCCAGAAGTAGTCCCAGCCGACCCACAGGAACAGGAGCAGCGGCGGAAAAAAGAACACCAGGTAGCAGACCAGGTCGACGGCACCCTGCACCCTGGGGGACCAGCGTTCATACATGAGATCGGTGCGGATATGGCCTTTCCGGTACAGGGTATAGGCGCTACCCACCATGAAAAAGCTGCCGTACAGCATGTAGGTCATGTCGTACGCCCAGATCGTGGGGGCGTTGAAAAAATACCGGCCCACCACTTCGATCACCAGCACGGCCACCATGGGCAGGATCAGCCAGGCAACCAGCCAGCCCGACCCGCGCGCGACCAGGTCCAGGGCGCGCGTCAGGCGGGCGATCCGGCCGGCCGGGGCCGCGGCGGGCCTCGACGACGGTTCGTTCATCGCAATGTTCCTTGCAGACAACGGACGGGGGCCGGCCGGCCCGCGCGCCGGGAAGCGGACGCGCAGGCCGGCCGGAAGCGGCGCCGCAGGCGCTTCAGTCGCTGCGGGTCTCGAGGGCGGCGTTGCCCAGGTTGGAGTACAGGTCCAGGATCTTGGTCCAGTACGGCACCACGGTCTTGCCGAATTCCCGCTGGGAATCCAGGACTTCCTTGAAGAAGGGATCCTTGGCCGCGTAACGGTCGAGCACCGTGTTGGTGGCCTGCACGAAGGCGGGATAGAAATCGTCCGGCGTATCCCGCACCGTCACGCCCTGCGCAGCCAGCTGCTGCAGCGCCTTGGCGTTGCGCGCCACGTTGAAGGCGTAGGTTTCGCCGATGCTGGCCATGGACGCCACCCGGACGATTTCCTGCAGGTCGGGCGCGAGCTTGTCCCAGAACGTCTTGTTGATGAGGACTTCGCCCACGTCCGTGGACTGGTGCAGGCCCTGCAGGTAGTAGTTCTTCCAGACCGTGTGCAGCCCAAGGTTGACGTCGTCGGCCGGGCCTATCCATTCGGCGGCGTCGATGACGCCGCGCTGGGCGGCCGGCACGATCTCGCCGCCGGGCAGCGCCACGGCGGAAATGCCCATCTCCTTGAAGATCTCGCCGGTGATGCCGGGCGGAGAGCGGTACTTCAGCTTGCGGAAGTCGTCCACGCTGCCGATCTCGGACTTGAACCAGCCCAGGGGATCGGGCCCCATGGGCTGCAGCATGAAGACCTCGACATCGGCCTTGAGCACCTCGTGGTAGAACTTGTCCAGCAGCTGATTGCCGCCGCCCTCGTACAGCCATGCCACGTGCGAGAGCTGGTCCAGGCCGGCGCCCGCCCCCGCCATGGGGTTGCTGAACAGGCCGGCCGCCGGGTGCTTGCCGGACCAGTAGTGGGTCCAGGCGTAGCCGCCCTCGACGATGCCCTTGTCGACCGCGTCGAGGATCTCGAACGCCGCCACCACGGCGCCGTCCGGCAGGATCTCGACCTTGAGCCGGCCGTTGGACATTTTGTCGATGCGGTCTCCCCAGCGCTTCATCAGCTCGAAATACATGCTGCTGGTGGGTACCGCCGTCTGCACCCGGATTTTCTGCTGGGCCGCGGCAGGCCCGCCGGTGCACATCATCCATGCGGCCATCGCCAGGCCGCCCGCCCATCTGCGCCAATGTCCCATTTCTGAGCCTCCTCCACTTGCGCGTATCGTTAGAGTTGGATTCGGTCGGCCGCCCGCGCGGCCGCCGCACCGCTAGGCGTTGCGGACTGAGGTAATGCGGTGCGCGCCCAGCCTACACCGCGGGCGGCGGATGCACAACGTAAGGAATGCCCTAGGTCGGGCCGCAAAAAAGGCCGGGCGGCGCTCGCGGCACCGCCCGGCCTCGGGAATGCGCAGCCCCGGCCCCTCGGTCCTCGGGCCGGGACGGGCCGGCTCAGGCCGCCTGCAGGCTGCCGGCGGCAGGAAACAGGGCGTCCACCCTGGCCGCGGCGCGGTCCAGGCCCTGGCGCTGGGCCTCTTCGCCCATCTTGATGCCCTCGGCCGCAACGAACTCGATGTCGTCCATGCCCAGGAAGCCCAGGAACGTCCTGAGATAAGGCGTGATGCTGTCGACCGGTGTGCCTGCTGCCACGCCGCCGCGGGCGTAGAGCACCACCACCCGCTTGTCTCGCAGCAGGCCCTCGGGCACGCCTTCGGGCGTGTAGCGGAACGTGACCCCGGCGCGCGCCACCAGGTCGAAATAGCTCTTGAGCTGGGCCGGCAGGCCGAAGTTGTAGACGGGCACGGCGATCACCACGCGCTCGGCCGCCGACAGCTCGGCGACCAGCGCGTCGCTGAGCGCCACGATTTCCCGCTGGGCCTCGGTCCGCGCCTCGGGCGCGGTGAACAGGGCGCCGGCCGTGGCGGCATCGAAGTACGGCACCGGCTCGGCACCGAGGTCGCGCACCGTGATCCGCGCGGCGGGATCGGCCTGGCGAATACGTTCGATGGCACGGTACGCCAGCCGGGAAGAATGGGATTGGTCCCCCAGGATGGAGGACAGGATGACCAGGGTGTTCATGGCGTTTCTCCTTGGGCGGGCAACCCCGCGCAGCGATTCGATGCCGCCACTTTAGGCCAGTTCACTCGACGCATAAATCGCTGATCGATGTATGATCCGTTCCATAAATAGGACAATCATGCGCGACCTCAACGACCTGTATTACTTTTCCCAGGTGGTCGAGCACGGCGGCTTCAGCGCCGCCGCCCGGGCGCTGGACCTGCCCAAGTCCAAGCTGTCGCGCCGCATCGCGCGGCTGGAGGAAGACCTGGGCGTGCGCCTGCTGCAGCGCACGACCCGGCGCCTGAACCTGACGGCCGCAGGCGAGCGCTACCTGCTCCATTGCCGCGAAATCTCGTCCTCGGCGCGGGCGGCCGACGAGGTCATCCGCCAGCTGCAGGCCGAGCCGTCGGGGCCGGTCCGGCTGAGCTGCCCGGTGGCGATCGCCCAGCAGGCGCTGGCCAGCCTGCTGCCGGAATTCCTCGCCGCGTGGCCCGCGGTCCGGCTGCAGGTGCTGGTCACCAACCGCCGCATCGACCTGATCCGCGAAGGCGTGGACCTGGCCCTGCGAGTGCGCACCGCACCCGATACCGACCCGGGCCTGATCGCCCGCCGCCTGGGCGGCACCAGTTCGCAACTGGTGGCCAGCCCCTCCTACGTGCAGCGCTTCGGCAACCCGGCGGAGCCCGACGACCTGTCCCGACACGCCACGCTGTGCTTCGCCGACTCCGGCGGCACCCAGCAATGGGAACTGGCCGACGGCAAGGGGCGCGTGCGCACCGTGGCGCACGCGCCCAGCCTCTGCTGCAACGATTTCCCGGTGCTGGTGGAAGCCGCCGTACGGGGCCGCGGCATCGCGCTGCTGCCCGAGGTGGCCACCCGCGACGCACTGCGGCGCGGCGAGCTGGTGCAGGTGCTGCCCCAGTGGCAATCGCCCGAGGGCATACTGCACTGCGTCTACCCCTCGCGCCGCGGCATGGTACCGGCGGTGCGCATGCTGCTGGATTTTCTGGCCGAGCGCCTGCCTGCGGCCTACGCGCGGCCTTAGGGCCTTTGCGCCCGGGCCTCAGTAACCCCGCGCACGCTCCACCGTACCGGACACGGGCCGCCCGGCGGCCAGGTCGCGGATCTTGGCGGCGATCTGGCGCACCGCTTCCTCGCGCAGGGTGAACCCCGCGATGTGCGGCGTCACGCGAATGGCCGGGTGGGACCAGAACGGGTGCCCGGCGGGCAACGGCTCGGTCTCGAACACGTCCAGCACCGCACCCTGCAGGCGCCCGCTGTCCAGCAGCGGGATCAGGTCTTCCTCGGCCAGGTGGCCGCCCCGCCCGATGTTGACCAGCCAGGCGTCCGGCAACAGCCGGCCCAGCGTGTCCCGGTTCAGGATGTGGCGGGTATCCGGGGTCAGCGGCAGCACGTTGACGAGGACCCGCGTGCGCGCCAGGAACTCCGGCAGCCTGCCGGCCCCGGCATAGGACTGCACGCCGGGAAGCTCGCGCGGGCTGCGCGACCAGCCCGCAACCGGAAACCCAAAGCCGGCCACGGCCTGCGCCACCCGGGCCCCCACCGCGCCCAGCCCCAGCACGCCGACCGGCCATTGCTCCCGGGACGGCGGCGGCCGGCGGATCCAGCGGCCTTCGCGCCGGGCCTGGTCGTAGGCGTCGAAATCGCGCGCCGCGCACCACAGGGCATGCAGCACGTATTCGGCCATCTGCACGCCCATGCCCGCGTCTTCCAGCCGCACCACCCGCAGCCCCGGGGGCAGCGTGGGCAGGGCCAGGATGGCGTCGACCCCCGCTCCCAGGTTGAATACCGTCTTCAGCCCTGTTTCGCGCGAGAAAAGCTCGGCCGGCGGGTGCCATACGATGGCCAGTTCCGCGCCCTGCGGCGGCAGGCCGGGATGCCAGGGGACGATGCGGCACTCGGGCAGCGCCCGCTCGAAGTCGCGGATCCAGGGAGCGGAATCGTGTTCGGAAGAGGCGAAAAGAATCTGCATGCGGCGTGGAGGGTAGAAGTGGCGGGGAAAGACCCGGACGGCGCAGCGCTCGCGGGCGCCGCCCCGCAACGTATCACGAAAGCGGCGCCGCCGGCATGCGCAGCCGGGCGCGCAGGCCGGTGCCGCCGCGGGCGTTGGGCTCGCCGTCCATCAGCTCGACGTCGCCGCCGTTGCGGCGCGCGAACGCGCGGGCGATGGCCAGCCCCAGGCCGGAGCCCGAGGGCTGCGCCTCGCCGCGCTCGGCCCCGGCACGGTCGAAACGCTCGAAAGCGCGCTGCCGCAGGCCCGGGTTCAGGCCCGGCCCGTTGTCCGCGACGGCCACGCTGACCTGGCCGTCGCGGCAGGCGGCGGCGGAAACGGTGATGCGCGCGCGCGGACCGGCATAGTGGATGGCGTTGTGCACCAGGTTGGACAAGGCCTCGTGCAATTCGGCCGGGTTGCCCTGCGTACGCAGGGGCCCGGCCAGGTCATCCCTGGGCTCCCAGCCCAGGTCCTGGTCCCGCTCGCGGGCCAGGGGCAGGTACTGCAGGACGACCGCGCGGGCGATCTCCCCGAGGTCGATCGTTTGGGGCACCGGCGCGGCGTCGCCCGCGTGGCTGGCGTGCGCCAGCGCCAGCAGTTGCTCGGCCAGCCGGCGCATCCGCCCGAGCTGCGCCACGATGGCGCGCAGGCTTTCGCGCATGCGGCCCGGGTCGGGCTCGCGCAGGGCGTACTCCGCCTGGGTCAGCATGATGGCCAGCGGCGTGCGCAGCTGGTGCGAGGCATCGGCCAGGAACTGCGACTGCTCGGCCAGCACCTTGCGGTAGCGCTCGACGTGGTCGTTGACCGCCTCGACCAGCGGCGCCACCTCGGAGGGTACGCCGGTGGCGTCCAGCGGCATGAGGTCGTCGGGCGGACGCGCCTGGACCTCGTCGCGCAGCCGCTCCAGCGGCCGCAGGGCCCAGGCCACGCCCAGCCAGACCAGGATGACCACCAGTCCCAACATGCGGATGTCGCGCAGGAACTCCTGGCGCCACGCCTCCCGCTCGGCGGCGATGCGCGGGCCGGTGGTTTCGGCCACCACGACCATGACCTGCCGTCGCACGCCCCCGAAATAGAGGTCGCGCAGCACGGCCACGCTGCGAATGGGCTCGTCCCGGTACTCGGCGTCGAAGAACACGGCCACGCCGGGAGTCTCGGGCCATTGCGGCGGGCGCGGCAGATCACGCACCCCCAGCAGCACGCGGCCCGCGGCGTCCTGGGGGTCCGGCCCGGCGACGGTCCCGGCCGGCGGGTAGATCTCGTCGATCCGGTAGTACTTGCGCACCCCGGCCTTGGACTCCAGCAGGGCCTGGGCATAGACGGGCGCGTGGACCTGCAGGGTGCCGTCCTCGGCCAGATCCACGCTGCTTTCGAGCAACCGCGCGGGTTCCAGCAGGCCGTTGTCGTAGGCCGCGTCGGTCATGTCGGCCAGGGTGCGGTAGTCGTTCCAGCTGTCCAGCGCCAGCAGCAGCACGATGCCCGGCAGCAGCAGGAACAGCAGCAGGCCCCGGATGCCGGGCCGGCCCGGCCGGAAGGGCCGCGCGCCGGAGCGGCGCGCGGGCGCGGCGCCCGGCCGGGTAGGCATGTCAGGCGGGAGCCGCCGGCGGCCCGCCAGCCAGGCTTTCCAGCATATAGCCCAGCCCGCGCACGGTCACGATACGCACGTTGCTGCCCGCGAGCTTCTTGCGCAGGCGGTGCAGCACCACCTCGATGGCGTCGAGGTTGGCCTCGCTTTCGTGCGTGAAGACCTTGCCGAACAGCTGGGACTTGTCCACCGGGTAGCCGCTGCGCGTGAGCAGCGCCGCCAGGGCCGCATGTTCGCGCGGGGTCAGCAGCAGCAGCGAGCCGTCCAGGGTGAAGGACCGGCTTTCGCTGTCGTAGGACAGCGCGCCGCACTGCAGGCGGGGATGCTGGCGCCCCCGGCTGCGGCGCACCAGGGCGGTCAGGCGGGCCTCCAGCTCTTCGAGCGCGAAAGGCTTGGTGAGGAAATCGTCCGCGCCCAGGTTCAGGCCCCGCACGCGGTCCTGCAGGGCGCCCTGCGCCGTGAGCAGCAGCACCGGCGTGCGGTCGTCTCGGTTGCGCATTTCGCGCAGCAGCACCAGCCCGTGCTTGTCCGGCAGGCGCAGGTCCATGACGATGGCGTCGTACTCGTTGCCGGCCATGTAGGCCTCGGCGGTGCGGGCATCCGCAGCGTGGTCCGGCACGAAGCCGCTCTGGGCCAGCGCGCGCACCAGCCAGGCGGCCATGTCGCGCTCGTCCTCAACGACCAAGATGCGCATGGCTCTCCCGGTCTTCGGCAGCGTTCTCGACCCGCGGGCCGTGGACCCGTTGCCGCAGGTAGCGGGTTTCGTGGTGACGGCGGAACAGGACGGCCGACAGTTCGTTCAGCGCCTGGGTGTAGACCTCGCGCTTGAACTCGATGACCGCGTCCAGCGGCACCCAGAACTGGCTCCAGCGCCAGGCATCGAACTCCGGGCGCTGCGAGGCCCGCAGGCAGACGTCGGTATCCCGCCCGATCAGGCGCAGCAGGAACCAGATCTGCTTCTGGCCCTTGTAGTGGCCCCGCCATTCGCGCCGGACGAAGTTGTCCGGCACGTTGTAGCGCAGCCAGTCCCTAGTGCGTCCCAATATGCGTACATGCTCGGGCTTCAGGCCGACTTCCTCGTGGAGCTCGCGGTACATGGCCTGTACCGGGCTTTCGCCGTGCTTGATGCCGCCCTGCGGGAACTGCCAGGCGTGCTCCCGAATCCGTTTGCCCCAAAAGACCTCGTTCTTTTGGTTGACCAGAATGATGCCCACATTGGGACGGTAGCCTTCGCGGTCGAGCATGGGCCACCCCCAGCGAATTCAATACAATTGCGTCTGATTATACGTATCCGCGGGCATTTTGATCCGCGGGCCCGCCCCTTCCCGACGATTTTTCCATGCTCGCATCCCGCTACCATATCAACACGCTCAAGGAAGCCCCCGCCGACGCCGAGGTCGCCAGCCACCAGCTCATGACCCGGGCCGGCATGATCCGCAAACTGGCGGGCGGCATCTACACCTACATGCCGCTGGGGCTGCGGGTCGTCCGCAAGATCGAGGCCATCGTCCGCGACGAGATGAACGCGGCCGGCGCCGTCGAATTGCTCATGCCGGTGGTCCAGCCGGCAGAGCTCTGGATGGAATCGGGGCGCTGGGAGCAGTACGGGCCCGAACTGCTGCGCATCAAGGACCGCCACCAGCGCGATTTCGTCCTGCAGCCCACGTCCGAGGAAGTCGTCACCGACATCGCCCGCAACGAGATCCACAGCTGGCGCCAGCTGCCGGTCAACTTCTATCACATCCAGACCAAGTTCCGGGACGAACGGCGGCCCCGCTTCGGAGTCATGCGCGGGCGCGAGTTCACCATGAAGGATGCCTATTCCTTCGATCGGGACGAGGCGGGCGCCGCCCGCAGCTACGACGCCATGTTCGCCGCCTACCATCGCATCTTCACGCGCCTGGGCCTGGCCTTCCGGGCGGTGGCGGCCGACACCGGCTCGATCGGCGGCAGCCGCAGCCACGAGTTCCAGGTGATCGCCGACACCGGCGAAGACCTCCTGGTCTACGACCCGGCCGGCGACTACGCGGCCAACATCGAGCTGGCCGAGGCGCCCTGCCTGATCGCGCAGCGCGCCGCGCCGGCGGCGGAATTGGCCTGCACGCCCACGCCCGGCGCCGCCAAGTGCGAGGCGGTCGCCGAGCTGCTGGGCCTGCCGCTGGAGCGCACCGTCAAGTCCATCGTGCTGGCCGTCGACGCCGAAGGCGCGACTCCGCAGATCTGGCTGCTGCTGGTGCGCGGCGACCACGCGCTCAACGAGGTCAAGGCCGGCAAGCTGCCCGGCCTGGCCGGCTGGCGCTTCGCCACCGAGGCCGAGATCGTCGAGCATTTCGGCTGCCCGCCCGGCTACCTGGGCCCCGTCGGCACGGCGCGGCCGGTGCGCCTGGCGGTCGACCGCACCGTGGCCAACATGAGCGATTTCGTCTGCGGCGCCAACCGGCCGGACCACCACTACACCGGCGTGAACTGGGGACGCGACCTGCCCGAACCCGAACTGGTGGCTGACCTGCGCAACGTGGTCGAGGGCGATCCCGCCCCGTCCGGCCACGAAAGCGGGCTGGCGATCCAGCGGGGCATCGAGGTGGGCCACGTCTTCTTCCTGGGCACCAAGTATTCCGAGGCCCTGAAGGCCACCTTCCTGGACGAGACCGGCAAGCCGGTGGTCATGCAGATGGGCTGCTACGGCATCGGCATTACCCGCATCGCCGGTGCGGCCATCGAGCAGAACCACGATGCCCGCGGCATCTGCTGGCCGCGCGCCATCGCGCCGTTCGAAGTCGTGATCTGCACCATCGGCTGGGGCAAAAGTGCAACGGTGCGTGACACCGCCCGCGCCCTGTACGATGCGCTGCGCGCGCGCGGCGTGGACGTCGTGCTGGACGACCGCGACCAGCGCCCGGGCGTCATGTTCGCCGAATGGGAGCTGATCGGCGTCCCCCTGCGCGTAACAGTTGGAGAGCGCGGGCTGGCCGAAGGTATGGTCGAATTGCAGGCCCGGCGCGATGCCCAGGCCGAGAAAGTCCCGGCCGACACGGCGCTGGAACGCGCGCTGGAACGCCTCGAGACGCTCTAGGGCGCCCCTTTCTTGGACATCGTGACGGACTCCTCAGCACCGACCTCGACCCTGGACGTGCGCGTCTACTACGAGGACACCGACGCCGGCGGCGTGGTCTTCTACGCCAACTACCTCAAGTTCATGGAACGCGGCCGCACGGAATGGCTGCGCCGCCTGGGCGTGGACCAGTCCGACCTGGCCGTGCGCGCGCGGCGGGTGTTCGTGGTGACCGGGCTGGACATGGCCTACCGCCGGCCCGCCCGGCTGGACGACCTGATCACCATCCACAGCCGGGTCACACGACTGGGCCGCGCTTCGATACACTTCGCGCAGCACGCCACCCGCGGCGGGGAACTGCTGGCGCAGGGCAACATCCAAATCTGCTGCGTGGACGCCCAAACCCTCAGGCCCGCCCCCTTGCCGGACGAACTGCGGACCAAACTGGAATCCATCCTTCTGGAATAACTCATGCAAGCCACCACCGACATGTCGATGCTCACGCTGATCCTGAACGCCAGCGTGCCCGTGCAGCTGATCATGCTCCTGCTGGTCGGGATTTCCATCATGTCCTGGACATATATCTTCGGCAAGCGCGCGGCCATCAAGCAGGCCGAAAGCCAGACCCGCCGGTTCGAGGACGATTTCTGGTCCGGCGGCGACCTGTCCATGCTGCAGCAGGCGGTGTCGAGCCGGCGCGCCGAGCACGGTGCCCTGGCCCGCATCTTCGAGGCGGGCATGGCCGAGTTCCTCAAGGCCCGCCGCAACGCCTCCGGCGACATCCACGCGGTCCTCGACGGACCGCGCCGTGCCATGCGGGCCGCCTACCAGCGCGAAATGGACGCCCTGGAGGCCCACCTGAACTTCCTGGCCTCGGCCGGCTCGGTCAGCCCCTACGTCGGCCTGCTGGGCACGGTGTGGGGCATCATGCACGCCTTCGTGGGGCTGGCCAACGTGCAGCAGGCCACCCTGGCCTCGGTGGCGCCCGGCATCGCCGAGGCGCTGATCGCCACCGCGATCGGCCTGTTCGCGGCCATCCCCGCCGTGGTGGCCTACAACCGCTACACCCACGACATCGACCGCCTGTCGATCCGCTTCGACAGCTTCATCGACGAATTCCTCAACATCCTGCAACGCCAGGTGCGCTGATGCCATCCGCCCGCTCCGGCGGCGGCCGCGGCCGCCGCCTCAAGAACGATATCAACGTCGTGCCCTATATCGACGTGATGCTGGTCCTGCTGGTGATCTTCATGGTGACCGCCCCGTTGATCACCCCGGGGCTCATCGACCTGCCCACCGTCGGACAGGCCGCCAGCGTCCCCACCCGGCCGCTCGAGGTCCAGATCTCGGCCGACGGCAGCGTGGCGCTGCGCGACCGCGAGGCCGGCGCCGACCCGCAGACGGTTGCCCGGGCCCAACTGGTCCAGGAAGTCCAGTCCCGCCTCGCGCCCGAACAGCCGGTAGTCATCGCCGCCGACGGCAAGGTGCCCTACGAATCGGTCGTCAAGGTCATGGACGAACTGCGCGCCTCCGGCGTCGCCCGCCTGGGCCTGCTCGTCGGCCAGCAGGCCGGCGGGGGAACCGACGCGCCGCGGCCGGGCCGGCCCTGATCCGCACGGTGACCGCGCCATGACGCCTCCCTTCCGACACGCCAGCGCCCCGCCCGGCACGCCCGGGCAGGCCCGCAACTGGCGGCCGTTCGTGCTCGCCGTGCTGGTGCACCTGCTGCTGCTGATCATGCTGATCGTCGGGCTGGCCTGGAAGACCAAGCCGCCCGGCCCGGTCCAGGTCGAACTCTGGGCCCAGGGCGACAGCCCCGACTCCCCGCCTCCGACGCCGGAACCGGAGCCCGCCCCGCCGCCGAAACCCGCGCCCGAACCGGCGCCCCGCCCCCAGCCCGAGCCGGCGCCCCCGCCGCGCGCCCGGCCGCCGGCCGACGAAGTCGACCCGGACATCGCCCTGGAAGAGGCCCGCAAACGCAAGGCCGAACAGGAAAAGGCCGAACGCGAGGCGCAGCGCCGGGAGCAGGAACGGCTGCAGCGCGAACGCGAACAGGCCGAAGCGAAGGAACGCCAGCGCCTGGAACAGGAGCGCCAGGCCGCCGAGAAGGCCGAAGCCGAGCGCCAGGCCCAGGCCCGCGAGGAAGCGGCCCGCAAGGCCGCCGCGGAAAAGGCGGCAGCCGAGAAGGCCGCGGCCGAGAAAGCGGCCGCCGAAAAGGCTGCGGCGGAGAAAGCGGCGGCGGAGAAGGCCGCGGCCGAAAAAGCCGCCGCCGAGAAGGCGGCCGCCGAAAAGAAGGCCAAAGAAGAGGCCGCACGCAAGGCCGCCGCCGAACGCGAGCGCAAATTGCGCGAAGCGTTCCGCAACGACGCCCTGGGCGCGGCCGGGCTGCCGACCGGCACCGCCGACCGCAACCAGGCGGGCGGCGGGCGCGACGACGGCTATGCGGGCCAGGTGCGCGCCTGCATCCAGCCCGGCGTGGCCTACCCCGTGCCGCCGCGCAGCGGCTCGGCCAACCCTACGGCCCAATACCGGGTACAGTTGAAATCCGACGGCGCGGTGGCCGGCGTGGCGCTGACCAGTTCGTCCGGCATCGCGGGCTTCGACCGCGCGGTCGAGACCGGCATCCGCCGCTGCTCGCCCTTCCCCCGCCCGCCCTCGGGCCGCTATCCGTCGGTCATCGACGTGATTTATCGTATGTACGATTGACAGGAGACCGCCGCTCATGACTGCACAACCCCACATCCGATACGCCGCAGCCGCCGCGCCGGCCCGCCGCCTGCTGGCGGCCCTGGCCCTGCTGCTGGCCGCGGCGCTGCTGTGGCGGCCGGCCCAGGCCCAGCTCAGGGTCGACATATCGGGCACCGGCGCGACGCAATACCCCATCGCCATTGCCGACTTCTCGGGCGACGACACGGGCCGCAGCATCGCTGATGTCATCCGCGCCGACCTGACGCGCACCGGCCAGTTCCGCCTGGTGAGCGCGGTCGGCTCGGCGCTGACGGTGGACACGCCCGTGGCCTACGACGACTGGCGCGCGCGCGGCGCCGACACCGTGGCCTACGGCAGCATCAGCCGCTCGCCGG
>Ga0180222_1001415_pt1 | contig 24879 bp, 19 predicted proteins | sample eDN5th37CKraftOP_FD_151336 | JGI IMG/M metagenome (GOLD analysis project Ga0180222, IMG submission 151336) | Enriched Organic Plus compost microbial communities from Emeryville, California, USA - eDNA 5th pass 37_C Kraft OP (version 2) (version 2) ...
CGAACGCGGCGAGCTCCTTCGTCCCGATCTGGTCCCGGGGAGCGGGCAGCTCGACCGGGATGTCCGCGGCGACGGTCGACGGGGGGCGGGAGAGCACCAGCACCCGGTCGGCGAGATAGACGCTCTCGTCGACGTCGTGCGTGACGAAGAGGATCGTGACGTCCATGCGCTCGCGGATCTGGAGCACGAGGTCCTCCAGCCCGGCCCGGGTCTGCGCGTCGACGGACGCGAAGGGCTCGTCCATGAGCAGCAGGCTGGGCCGGTACGCCAGCGCGCGGGCGATCGCCACCCGTTGCTGCATGCCGCCGGACAGCTGCCAGGGGTAGCGGTGCTCGTGCCCGGTGAGCCCGACGGCGTCGATGCTCTCCTGCACGAGCGCGCGGCGTCGCGCGGCGGTGTGCCCGCTGCCGCGCAGCGGGAAGCTCACGTTCTTCGCGACGGTGAGCCAGGGCAGCAGCGATCGGCTGTAGTCCTGGAACACCATCGCCATGCCGGCGGGCACCGAGTCCACGAGCGTGCCGAACAGGCGGACTGTGCCCTCCGAGGGCATCAGCAGCCCGGCGAGGATCCGCAGCAGGGTCGTCTTCCCCGCGCCGGACGGGCCGGCGATGGACACCAGCTCGCCGGATCGCACCGTGAACGAGAGCCGGTCGATGGCGCGGTGCGCCCGCGGCCCGTCGCCGTAGACATGCCCGACGCCCTCGACGACGAGCATGGGGCCGGCCTGCGCCGGCCGTTCCGCGTTGGTCATGGTCCTCCCTCTGCGCGCCTCAGCGCGCGGTGTGTCCGCCGTCGACGGACAGGATCGCTCCGGTGATCGCCTCCGCCTCCGCGAGCCAGACGATCGCCTCGGCGATCTCCTGGGGCGTCGAGATGCGACCGAGGGGATTGTTCATGCGCAGCTGCTCGTCCGAGGCCCCGGGCTCCGAGCCGCGGGCCACCGCCTTCGCGACGAACTCGGTGTCGATGGCGCCGGGCGCCACCGCGTTCACGCGCACGCCTCGCGGTGCGTGCTCGATCGCGCTCTGACGCGTGAACTGCACGATCGCGCCCTTGGTGATGGAGTAGGCCGACTGGCCGGGAGTGCCGACGAGCCCTGAGATGGAGCCGAGGTTCACGATGGACCCGCGCGTCCGGGCGAGCGCGGGGATGGCCGCCCGCGTGTGCAGGAAGGTGCCCACGACGTTCACGGCGAGAAGGCGCTGCAGCTCCGCGAGGCTCGTCTCCTCCAGCGACTTGCGCAGGAACAGTCCGGCGTTGTTCACCAGCACGTCGAGGCGGCCGAAGCGCTGCTCCGCCGTGCGCACGGCCGAGGCGGCGGTCTCCTCCTCGCGCACGTCGGCGCGGAGCACGGCGATGCGCTCGTCGGCTGCCCAGGCCTCGGGCGCCGCGGCGAGGTCGACCGCGACGACGCGGTAGCCGCGGGTCAGCAGCGCCTCGACGGTAGCGGCCCCTACCCCGCCCGTCGCGCCGGTGACTATCGCTGTGCGTACCGCGTCGTCGCGCATCCGTCTCACCTATCTGTGATCGGACGTCCCTGCCCTGGGCCGTCTTCCGGCCATCCCATCGCCGGCCCAGAGCAGCCGATAGCGTAACGCCACCCTAATCAGCGGGGTCGTTGCGTAGAAACGCGCTATTCGGGCCCGCAGCGACGCCGCTGCGGCGGTGGGCCGAGGCCGGGAGAAGGCCTCAGGCGTTATTACCTCATTGCTCCGGCCGGACGGGCACGGCGGCCCGGGCGCTGCCTACAGTGGCGATGTCGCGCCGGACGAAGGGCGTCCCGCGCGCCAACGGACGAGCGGACGGGCCGTCGTCCACCCGATGGAGGGAGCACGATGCCGGAGCTGGCGAGCGACGAGGGCGTCGCGCAGACCGGGCACACCGCACAGCCCGGGCCGACCCGGCCCGGACAGCGCAGGCGGGTGCCGAGCTTCCAGGAGCTCCTCGACCGCCAGGACGCCCCTCCCGGCGCCGCCTGGGGAGTGTTCGGCGAGGGCGACCAGCTCGGCGCGCTGAACTTCATCACTCCCGAGGTGACCCGTGCCGCCACCTCGCTCGTCCGCGAGGGCCGCGTGATCAACCTCGACTACCCGCTGAACACCTTCGTGCCCAGCATCGCCGGCACCCGCCCGGCGACCGAGCACCACATCTTCGCGAACAACCCCAACCACCGCGACGACTGGATCGACTCCTTCTATCTGCAGTCGACGTCCCAGATCGACGGGCTGCGCCATATCCGCCACCCCGAGTACGGCTTCTACGGTGGCGTTCCCGACGAGGCCATCACCGAGGACGGGCCCGACCTCGGCATCCAGCTCATCGCCGAGAAGGGCATCGTCACCCGGGGCGTGCTCGTGGACATCCCGGGCTACTTCGCGGAGGTGGGCGGCGATTACACGCCCGGCGCCCGCTTCGCCATCCGGCCGGAGCACATCGACGGGGCGCTCCGCCTGCAGGGCGTGGCCTTCCAGCCGGGCGACGTGCTCGTGCTCAACACGGGATGGGCCGAGCTCTACCTCTCCCGGGACGCGGAGGGGCGCCGCGAGCAGTACCGGGCCGGCTCGCCCGGGCTGCACCAGTCCACCGGCATGCTCCAGTACCTCTGGGACAACGGCATCTCGATGGTCGTCTCGGACAACCCGGGCGTCGAGATGTTCCCCGTCGACCCGGACTCCGGCTTCGTCTACCCCGACGAGCCCGCTCCGGAGCGGGGCCCGGTCCACAACGGCATGATGCACCGCCCGATGGTCGCCCTGTTGGGCCTGAACCTCGGCGAATGCTGGAAGCTCGACGAGCTGACGGCGGCCTGCCGCGAGGACGGGCGCTACGCCTTCCTCCTGACCGCCAAGCCGCTGAACCTGCGCGGAGGCGTCGGCTCGCCGCCGAACGCCATGGCGGTCAAGTAGGGCCGTGTCCGGCACAGCTGCCGTGACGCGGAACGGAACGGGATCATCGAAGGAGCAACACGTGGTCACAGCGATCGACCGGATCCTGCAGGGCGCCGTGGACCTGCACACGCACTCGGGGCCGTCACCCATGCCCCGGCGCATCAACCATGTCGAGGCGGCTCAGCTCGCGGCGGAGGCCGGGTTCCGAGCGATCGCGGTGAAGTGCCACTACCACAGCACCGTCACGGATCTGCTCGCCATGACGCCTCGGCTGGCGGGCATCCCGATCGAGGTCTTCGGCGGCGTGGCGCTGAACAGCACGATCGGCGGCCTCAACCCCTACCAGGTCGACCTCACCCTCAAGCTGGGCGGGAAGATCATCTGGTTCCCCACCATCTCCGCTCGCGCGCATCTGGACAACGCCGCGCACAACGAGAACACCCGATCCCACTTCCAGCCCCTCGGCATGCAGCCGCAGGCGGAGGTCTCGGTCTTCGGGGACGACGGCTCCGTCCGGCCGGAGGTCTACACCATCCTCGAGATGGCGCGGGAGGCGGGGGCGCTCGTGTCCACCGGGCACCTCGATCCCGATTCCGCAGGCGCGGTCGTGGATGCCGCCGCGGAGATCGGCCACAGGCAGGTGCTCTTCAGCCATCCCAACTACGTCACCGGCATCGGCAAGGAGAAGGCCTTGTCGATGGTGCGCGCGGGCGCCTACGTGGAGCACTGCGTCGTGATGTACGACAACGAGAAGATCTTCCCGCTCAGCGTGCTGCTGGACTGGATCGAGACGATCGGCCCCGAGCACACCATTCTCGGCTCCGACCTGGGGCAGGTGGGCAACCAGCTGCCGGTGGAGGGATACCGGAGCCTGATCCCGAAGCTCCTGGACTCGGGCGTCCCCGAGCGTGACGTGAAGCAGATGATCGCGGTGAACCCCGCCCACCTGATCGGGCTGGACGCATGAGCAGGCCCCTCCCGTTCCCGCAGCGCCTGCGCGAGGCCGAGCGCTGCCTCATCGGGACCTGGGTGAAGATCCCTTCGCTGGAGACGGTGGAGATCCTCGCCCTCGCGGGCTTCGACTACGTCGTGATCGACCAGGAGCACGCGCCGCTGGATCTCGGAACGGCGTACGCGGCGACCGTCGTCGCGCAGGGCTGCGGCATGAGCGTGCTCGTGCGGGTGCCGGACGGCAGCGGCAGCCATTATCAGCGCCTGCTGGACGCGGGGGTGGACGGGATCCTCGTCCCGCACGTGAGCAGCGCGGCCGAGGCCGCCCGGGCGGTGGCGGGCATGACCTTCCCGCCGCTGGGCGAGCGCGGCATGGGGCTCACCTCTCGCGCCGGCCGGTGGGGCCTGCTCTCCGGCCCCGAGTACACAGCCCGTGGCGGCGAGGTCTTCCGCGGCGTGCAGCTGGAGGACCTCGGCGCGCTGGACGACGCCGAGGCGATCATCGCGACCCCCGGCCTCGGCGGCGTGTTCATCGGGATGGGCGATCTGCGCCTGTCCACGGGGCTCAGCGGCGACGCGCCGGAGCTGCGCTCACGGGTGGACCGGGTGCTCGAGCTCGCCGCGGCCGCCGGGACGCCCGTCGGCACGGCCATCCAGACCCCCGCGGACTTCCGCGCGGCCGCCGAACGGGGCTTCGGCTACGTCATGGTCAGCAACGACACGGGGATGCTCGCGGCGGAGTCCGCGCGCCTCGTGCGGGAGTCGCTGGGCGCGGGCGCCTGAGCGACCGGACAGGAAAGAGGAGACAGCAGATGCCCTACGGCAAGGACGACGCACGCTCCCGGCTGCCCACCGCCGCCGCCAAGCCGGTGCCGGAGGAGATGGCCGGCGCGGACTATGCGCGCTTCTACGATCGGGCACCGGACCGGGAGCTTCCGGGCGCCCGCGTCTGGTATGCGCGGGGGCAGAACTTCGTCCTCGGCTACGGGGAGGTCTCCGGCCGCGCCTCGCTCGAGCTCGACGAGTCCGAGGAGCACATGCTGCTGCTGCCGGACGCGCAGGGCAGCACGCGGATCACCACGGCCGCCGAGACCGTGCAGAGCCCCGGGCAGAGCGTCGTGGTCCTCCCGCCGGGCGCGGTGAGCCTGGAGTTCCAGGGCGAGCTGCGCTTCGTCAGCCTGGTGCGGTCGACGAGCCCGCTGGCCGCGCTCGCGGAGAACGCGCAGTCCTACGCCACCGCCCACCCGAACATCCCGCCCTTCCAGCCCTGGCCCGAGCCGCCCGGGGGATACCGCGTGCGCGTCTACGACGCGACCGTGCCCCCTGCGCCCGGAGGCGGGTTCCGCGTCTACCGCTGCACGACCTTCATGGTCAACTACATCGACCCGCGACAGGGCCCCCGTGACCGCTCCAAGCTCTCCCCTCACCACCACGACGACTTCGAGCAGTGCTCCCTGGTGCTCGAAGGCGAGTACGTGCACCATCTGCGCTGGCCCTGGGGGACGGACGCGAACCGGTGGCGCGAGGACGAGCACGTGCGCATCGGCGCGCCCTCGGTCGCGGTGATCCCGCCGCCGTCGATCCATACGAGCGAGGCGATCGGGGAGGGCACCCACCACCTCATCGATATCTTCTCGCCCCCGCGCGATGACTTCTCCCGGATGCCCGGCTGGGTCGTGAACGCCGAGGACTACCCGATGCCCGATGAGGCCGCGAAGGAGGTGGCGAGCGCGTGATGGCGCGCCGGAAGAGGCCTCTGCGTGTGGCGATTGTGGGTTCGGGTTTTGGGGGGATCGCGATGGCGGTGAAGTTGTCGCGGTCCACGAGTGCCCAGTTCGTGGTGTTCGAGCAGGCGGGGGATATCGGGGGCACGTGGCGGGATAACCAGTATCCGGGGTGTGAGGTGGATATTCCCTCGCATGTGTACTCGTTCTCGTTCATGAAGTATGACTGGCCGCGTACGCATGCGACGCAGCCGGAGTTGTATGTGTATGCGAACGCGGTGGTGGACCGGTTCGGGTTGCGTGACCGGATCCGGTTGAACACCCCGGTGCGTGAGGTGCGGTGGGTCGCTGAGGATGAGCAGTACGAGGTGCTCACCGGTGCGGGGGATCGGGAACGGTTCGATGTGGTGGTCTCGGCGGTGGGGTTGTTGAACGTGCCCCGGTATCCGTCCTGGCCGGGGTTGGAGCAGTTCCAGGGGGTGTGGTTCCATACCTCCCGGTGGCAGCAGGAGCATGATCTGCGCGGCAAGCGGGTCGCGGTGGTGGGCACCGGGTCCACCGCGGTGCAGGTCGTGCCGGCGTTGGCGCCGCTGGTGGGGCATCTGACGGTGTATCAGCGGGAGCCGGGCTGGATCGAGCCGAAGTCCGAGCGGGAGTTCACCCGGTGGGAACGCTGGTACTACGCCAAGGTCCCCGGCGCGCAGAAGCTGCACCGGTACTGGTTGATGGCCAAGGCGAACCACCGTTTCCGCGGCAATGACCTGCGTTCCCGTCAACAGCAGGTCATGCGCAGGATCTGCACCCAGTTCATCAACTCCACCGTGCAGGACCCGCACACCCGTGCCGCGTTGACCCCGCACTACCCCTGGGGATGCAAACGCCCGATCGTGGCCACCACCTACTACGACACCTTCAACCGGCCCAACGTCACCCTCGTGCCCCACCCGGTCGTCTCGGCCACCCCCACCGGCCTGGTCGACGACACCGGAACCGAACGGGCCACGGACATCATCGTGATGGCCACCGGGTTCCAACCCCAACAATTCCTGTCCAGCCTGCAGGTCATCGGCGAACACGGCATCAGCCTGCACGAGGCCTGGAAAGACCGTGCCAGCGCGTTCCTGGGCGTGAGCGTGCCCGGCTTCCCGAACTTCTTCATCCTCTACGGCCCGAACACCAACGGCGGCACCTCGATCATCGCCCAGATGGAACGCCAAGCCGAGATCGCCGTCGCCGCGATCCGCAAACTCGAAGCCGGCCACGCCCGCACCGTGCACACCGACGCGCAAGCCACCCACGACTACGTGCGCTGGATCGACCACGAACTGGCCACCACCGCCTCAGCCATGAACTCCGGCTGCCACAACTACTTCACCGTCGCCAACGGAGCCAACGTCACCCAATGGCCCCGCACCCACTTCATCTACTACCTCAAAACCCGCTACACCCGAAACCGCGGACTGCGCTACCAGCCATAACACCCCACCCCACACACCCCCACCCCCGCATCCGCGCGGGCGGCCGGGGGCCGGCTGCGAGCGTGTTCTTACGCTATTGCGGTGGACGGGAGTGGTGCGAAGGTGGAGGCCGCAACGTAACCTTGTATGACAACCCGCCGATCCGGCCCGCTCAATGCCGAACGGGACGAGTGGCGGGCGGATGCCAGGGAGTGTCACCCGATGTCCGAGACCGAGAGTCCCCGCAGCGCCCCGACGACGACCGACGCCACGAGCTTCCTGGGCCGCAAGTCCGAGCTCGAGCTCGCCCGTCGCGTGCTCGCCGAGTCGCGCCTGCTCACCATCACCGGCCCGAACGGCGTGGGCAAGAGCCGCTTCGCCGTCAAGCTCGCCGAGCAGATGAGCCGCATCTTCGAGGACGCGCCCGTCCGCCTGAGCCTGCGCGAGCTCGACGGCCCGCCCTCCGAGGACGAGATCGAGGCCCTGCGCGCTCACGCGGGCATCGTGCTCGTCGACGACGTTGAGGACCGCGCGCAGGGCCGCGCCCTCGCCGAGCGGATCCTCGCGCGATGCCCCGCCGCCGTGGTCGTCGTGACGAGCACCACCGTGCTGGGCGCCGCGGGGGAGCACCTCATCGAGCTCGGCCCCTTCGTCGTCCCCCCGCGGGTGCAGGCCTCCTCGCGGGCGATCCTGGACTACGACTCCGTGCGCCTGCTGGTCGAGCGCATCCGGATGGTCGATCCGGGCTTCACCATCACCGCGCAGCACCTTCCGGTCCTGCGGGACATCTGCGCGGCCGCCGACGGCCTGCCCGCCATCATCGAGCTCGCGGCAGCGGCGACGCGCTTCCTCTCCATCGACTCCGTGCGCGACGGCCTGCGCGCCGACGATGCGCTCGTCGACCTGCTGCCCGGCGCCGAACGGCTCGTCGCCAGCGGCGCCGAGACGCTGGCCCGCTGCGACGAGGCGGAGCAGCGGCTGCTCGCCACCGCCTCGCTGCTGCGCGAGCCGCTCACGCTGGACTGCCTCGTCTCGCTCGTGGAGGACGAGGGCATCGGCGCGATGGACCTCGTCGGGGCCTTCTGCCGGCTCGTCGACCGCTCGGTGCTCATCTCGGACCCCGATGTGGAGGGAGCGTTCCGCCTGCTGCGACCGGTGCGCCGCTCCGCGCGCGTCGCGCTGGACGCCGCGGGCGAGACGAGCCGGACGATGAACCGCATCGAGCGGCATCTCATCGAGGTGATGGAGGCCCTGGCCGACTCCCCGGCGGGACCGAACGAGGTGCAGCTGGCCCGGCATCTGCTCAATCACCGCAGCAGCCTGGAGCGGCTGTTCGCGCACTACGCGAGCGATCCCGAGTCCGCGGGCGACAGCATCCGCCTCATCGTGAAGCTGCGCCGCCGCTGGAGCACCCTCGGCCTGGACAGCCAGGTGCGGGCGTGGCTGGAGCAGGCGATCACCTCCCGGCGCCAGCGGGACGCGCTCATGGCCGAGGCGCTGCGCGCCGGCGCGTACTTCTCCATCCTGGACAGCGACTTCCGCCGCTCCGCCGAGCTGCTGGCCGAGAGTCTGCAGCTGTCCGAGGGCTCGGCCGAGGTCAGCGAGCTCTCGCCCGACTTCCTGCAGGCGCTCATCCGCGTCGGCGAGCTGGACGTGGACGGCGCCGAGCTGCAGCTGGAGGCGGTCGTGGAGCGCACCCGCTCCAGCGGCAGGGCCGACGCCCTGGAGGAGCAGCTGTTCTTCCTCACCCTCGTGAACGTCATCAGGGGCGACCACGAGCGCGCCGAGCAGCTCTTCCGCTCCAGCGTGGAGTGGATGCGCGCCCGCGGCAACCGGTGGGGGATGGCCTACGCGCTCGTGGTGATGTCCATCTCGCTCGTGAACCGCGGGCTGGAGGAGCGTGCGGGCGAGACGACCCGCGAAGCCCTGCTCATGATGGACTCGCTGGGCGACCGCGCCGGCTTCGCGACCTGCCTCCGCCTGCTCGCGGCCCTCGCGGTCCGCCGCGGGAACGCCGGGCGAGCGGCCACCCTGCTCGCCGCAGCCGGCCGCATGCACGGCACCCGCACGATGGCCCGTGACGCGATCAGCGGCGGGGTGGAGGCAAGCGTGCGGCGCACCCTCGGCGCGCGCGAGTTCTCGCGGCTCTCCGCGCGCGGGAGGCAGATGGATCGCCGCGAGGTGGTGATGCTCGCCCTGGACGAGGGCGGTGCCGCCCGGTCCCCGAAGCCGGCAGAGCTCACGCGCCGGGAGTCCGAGATCGCCGAGCTGCTCGTGGAGGGGCTCAGCAGCGCTCAGATCGCCGCGCGGCTGGTGCTCTCCACGCGCACCGTGGAGGGCCACATCCAGAGGATGCTCAACAAGCTGGAGTTCCGCTCGCGCTCCCAGATCGCCGTCTGGATGAGCGAGCGGATGGACGCCGTGAGCACGCGGGTCCTCGCGGGCTGAGCGGGACTACAGGCATGCACGACGAGGTCGGGACGGTGGGCGAGCGCCAGGACGAGCCGCTGCCGGAGCGGACGGTCCGGCGGCTCGGCGAGCTGATCGCCGACGGCGTCCACCCGCCGGGCTCGCGGCTCAGCCACGGAGAGCTGATGGTCGAGCTCGGCGTCTCACGGGCGACGATCCGCGCCGCGCTGGCCACCCTGGCCGGGCTGGGCGTGATCGAGTTCATCGCAGGGCACGGCGCCTTCGTCGTGGATGTGAGCGAGGACGACGCCCGGCAGCTGTGCACCTTGCGCGCGGAGATCCAGCCGCTGCTGGTCGGGCGCTTCGTCCAGCGTGCCGCCCCGGAGGAGCTCGCGCTCGCAGCGCAGGCCATCCGCCGCTTCGCCGGGCTCGCGCAGGAGGGCGCGGGCATCGAGCAGCTGCGCGAGGCCTGCGAGGAGGTCTACGAGATCCTCCTCGGCTCCCGGGTCAGCTGGGTGCTCGGCAAGGTGGTGCGCACGGAGCGGCTGCGCCTGGCCATCTACACGCGCCGCCGGCTGTCCGCCGAGGACCAGCTCGCCCGGCTCCGCCGCGGCGCGCGCAGCCTCGAGCTGCTGGTGCCCAGCATCCTCGGGCGGGACGGCTGCGCCGCCCGCCGGCTGTGCGAGCTCTCCATCGCGGAGGACTCTGCCGAGATGCTGCGCGCGAGCGCGCGCCACGCTCTGACATCCTCCGCGGCGTGAGGCGGCCGGCTCACATGAAGTTGGGCCGTCCGAACGCCATCCGCGCCTGGGAGGCGAACAGCACGTCGAACTGAGCGCCGATGTGGGTGCGGTACATCGCGGAGTCCCGGAAGTACTTCTCCAGCTTCGCGCCGCTCACCGCCGATGAGGAGGAGCCCGCGGTGCTGAAGGCGAGGTCGACGGCCTCCAGCGCGAGCCGCGCCGCCTGCGCGACCGTCCCCCGCAGGCGGATGTCCTCCACCGGGCCGAACTCGGGCCCTCCTTCCGCCCATGCGGCCGAGCGACGCGCGAGCTCGGCGATGCTCGAGTGCAGGAGCGCGTCAGCGGCGTCGGTGAGGGACTGGATCCGGCCGTACCAGAGCTGGTACTCGGGTGCCTCCGTCCGGGGCATGCGCGGCGGGAAGCTCGTGCCGCGTTGCCGCATGAGCCGCTCGTACTCGTCCAGGCTCGCCCAGGCCGCCCCGATCTGGGTGACCGCGAGGCCCGCGATGAACATCGTCGCCGTGCGGCCGAGGTAGAGCGGGTTGCCGTGCAGACGGTAGCCGGGGGTGCCCGTGCGGCCCCAGCGGTACTCGCGGAAGTCGAACGGGACGACGTTGTGCGCCGGCACGAAGGCGCGCTCCACGGTGATCGAGTTCGAGGAGGAGGCGTGCAGGCCGATCGTCCTGCCTGCGCCCCAGTCGTCGAGGATCGTGTAGTCGCTGCGCGGCAGGATGAACATGTGCGGGCGGGGCGTGCCGTCCGGCTGCACGATCGGCGCGACCGGCATGAAGTGACTGCTCCAGGTGCAGCCGGAGTTGTAGTCCCAGCGGCCGGAGAGCACATAGCCGCCCTCCGCCTGCTCGACGGTAGCCTGCAGCGGGAACGCGCGCGATGCGGCGACGAAAGGGTAGGAGCGGTAGGCCTCCGCCTGCGCCTGCTCGGGGAAGTAGGAGGAGAACTGGTAGGGGTGGCTGGCGCCGAGCTCGTAGGCCCAGCCCACGGCGGGATCGGCACGTGCGATCTCCGTGGCCACCCGGTAGAACGTCTGCAGGCCGAGCTCCAGGCCGCCGTAGCGCCGCGGACGGAGGATGTCGTAGAGCCGCGCGCGGGTGAACGCCTCGTGGATCTCCTCTGAGTAGCCGCCCAGGCGGGCGTGCTCCTCCTGAAGCTCCCGCAGGCGCTCGCGCATCCCCCGAGCGCGGTCCACGACCTCCTCGCTCGTCAGGTCATCGCCGACCACGGCCCGATCGTCCGCCAACGACATCTCGCGTCTCCTCGTCTCGTCCCGCCCCGCGCGCCGGCCGGGCGCGGGGGTCGTCGACCCGGGAGCGCCCGTTGCTCCGAGACCCGTCACCGGGGCGAGGGCGGGAACAGGCTATGGTCGGGTCCTGCGGCGGAAGCGGGGCGGGACTCAAATCGCGTAATTCCGCCCTGCGCGCACGACGGAGCGGCGCAGCGGCCTGCACACGGCGCCGGGGTGCAGGATGGGTAGCGTGTCGACGAGGATCGAGGACTACGCGCTCATCGGGGACAGCCGCACGGCCGCGCTCGTCGGCAGGGACGGCAGCATCGACTGGCTCTGCCTGCCCCGCTTCGACTCGCCGTCGGCGTTCGGCGCGCTGCTGGGCGACGATTCGCACGGTCGATGGGCGCTCGCCCCGGAGGATCGCGAGGCAGCGCGCTCGTCCCGTGCGTATCTGGAGGACACCTTCGTCCTCGTGACGCACTGGGAGACCCCCGCCGGGGAGGTCGAGGTGCTCGACTACATGCCGCTGGACGCGCCGACGCCGACAGTGGTGCGCCGCATCCGAGGGCTGCGCGGCACCGTGCGCATGCGGCACGACCTGCGCATCCGCTTCGACTACGCGGCCGCGCTGCCTTGGATGCGGCAGCTCGGCTCGGAGGGGGAGCCGGTGCTGCTCGCCGTCGCCGGGCCGGACGCCGCCGTCGTGCGCGGAGTGGCGCTGGAGCCGAGCGACCATGCGCACGGCGCCGTCGTGCAGGTCTCCGCGGGCGAGGTCACCGAGGCGTCGCTGACCTGGTTCCCCTCCCATCGGGAGGTGCCGGCGCCCCTGCACGAGGAGCACCGCCTGGCGCAGACGATCCAGGGCTGGCGCCGCTGGGCCGCCACCTGCGTGACGCACGGCGCGCACGACGAGCACGTGCGCCGGTCGCTGCTCACCCTGCGCGCGCTCACGCACAAGGACACCGGCGGCATCGTCGCGGCAGCGACCACGAGCCTTCCCGAGGACTTCGGCGGCGTGCGCAACTGGGACTACCGCTACGTGTGGTTGCGCGACGCGGCTCTGACGATCATCGCGCTGGTGCAGCACGGCTACGCCGCCGAAGCGGCACGCTGGCGCAACTGGCTGCTGCGGGCCATCGCGGGGGACCCGGCGGACGTGCAGATCATGTACGGCCTCGCCGGCGAGCGCCGGCTCACCGAGCTGGAGCTGGGCTCCCTGCCCGGCTACGAGGGCTCGGCACCGGTGCGCATCGGCAACGGCGCGTACACGCAGTATCAGGGCGACGTCTTCGGTGAGGTGATGGTGGCGCTCGAGGAGGCCCGCAACGCCGGAGTCGAGGAGGACCAGTTCTCCTGGCCGCTGCAGCTGTCCCTGCTCGGGCGCCTCGAGGAGGTCTGGGACCGGCCGGACAGCGGAATCTGGGAGATCCGGGGCCCGGACCGGCGGTTCACGCACTCGCGAGCGATGATCTGGGCCGCCTTCGACCGCGGCGTTCGCGCGATCGAGCGCTTCGGGCTGCCGGGGCCGGTGCAGCGATGGCGGGAGCTGCGCGATCGCATCCGTGCGGAGATCGAGACGCGCGGCTACAACGCTCAGCTCGGCTCCTTCGTGCAGCACTACGACACGACCGAGGTGGACGCCTCGCTCCTGCAGCTGTCGGCCGTGGGCTTCGTCGCGGCCGACGACCCGCGCATGCTCGGCACGGTCGCGCGCATCGAGGAGACGCTCATGCGCGACGGCTTCCTGCTGCGCTATCGCACGCAGAGCGGTGTGGACGGCCTGCCCGGCGACGAGAGCCCGTTCCTGGCGTGCTCGTTCTGGCTCGTGCACCAGTACGCCGACTCCGGCCGGCTGCGGGACGCCGAGGAGCTGCTCACGCGTCTGGTCGCGCTGTCCAACGACGTGGGCCTGTTCTCCGAGGAGTACGACGTGAGGGATCGGCGCCAGGCGGGCAACTTCCCGCAGGCGCTCACGCACCTGGCGTTCGTGCGTGCCGCGCAGGCGGTCTCCGAGGCGCGGGCGCGCGAGGCATCCGCGCCCGCAGCTGCTGAGGCTGCCCGCGCCGATGCCGCAGCCGCAGCCCCGGCCGAGGCGCCCGACTCGGCGCTCGCCCCGGCGGAGGCGCGGGCCGCGGAGGCCGGGCACGGGCAGGCCGGGCAGGCCCCGGACTCGGCGGATGTCTCGGCCGACGCCCGCTGAGCCGGCTCAGCGCGGCAGGGGCTCGCGCAGCAGAGCGACGATGCGCTCGATCCGCGAGGGAACCGTGTCGTCCTGGAGCGAGGTGGTGTCGCCCAGGGGCCGCCCGTCGATGATGTCCACGAGCAGCCGTCGCATGATCTTCCCTGACCGGGTCTTGGGCAGCTCGGGCACGAGGAAGAGATGCCGTGGCTTGGCGACCGGCCCGATCAGCTCCGCGACGTGGGCCCGAAGCACCGCCGAGTGCTCCGGGGTCCGGCCGGCGAAGTCCTCCTCGGCCTCCAGCCCTGACGCGTCGGAGAGGATCACGAAGGCCGCGATCGCCTGCCCGGTGGTCGCGTCCGTGACGCCGACGACGCCGGCTTCCGCGACCGCCGGATGGGCGACGAGCGCCGACTCGATCTCGATGGTGGACAGCCGGTGGCCGGAGACGTTGATGACGTCGTCCACGCGCCCGAGCACCCAGATGTCGCCGTCCTCGTCGTACTTCGCTCCGTCCCCGGAGAAGAAGAAGCCCTCGCCCTGCTCGCCGAGCCCGGCGAACTTGGCCCAGTAGGAGTCGCGGTACCGCTTCGGATCGCCCCAGACGGTCCGGGCGAGGGCCGGTCCCGGCCGTGACACCACGAGGTACCCGCCGCTGCCGTCCGGCACTCGGTGCCCGGCCTCGTTCACCACGAGGGTCTTCATGCCGGGCAGTGCGCGCAGGGACGAGCCCGGCTTGAGCACGGAGACGCCCGGAAGCGGCGCCATGACCGTCGCGCCCGTCTCGGACTGCCACCAGGTGTCCACGATCGGGCAGCGGCCCTTGCCGATCTGCGTGTGGAACCAGATCCACGCCTCGGGATTGATCGCCTCGCCGACCGAGCCGAGGAGACGCAGGCTGGACAGATCCCACCGCTCGGGAACCCCCTCGGGGAACCAGCTCATGAGGGTGCGGATGAGCGTCGGCGCGGTGTAGTACGTCGTCACCCGGTAGCGCTCGATGATCTCGAAGTGCCGGCCGGGGTGCGGCTGGCCGGGCGTGCCCTCGTAGATGACCTGGGTCACACCATTGGACAGCGGGCCGTAGAGCTCGTAGCTGTGCGCCGTGACCCAGGCCAGATCGGCGGTGCACCAGTGCACGTCGCCGGGCTTCACGTCCCACAGCGCCCAGTGGGTCCAGTTCACCTGGGTGAGATATCCGCCCGAGGTGTGCACGAGGCCCTTGGGCCGCCCCGTGGTCCCGGAGGTGTAGATGATGAACAGCGGGGTCTCCGCGTCGAAGAACTCCGGCTCGTGCACGGGGCTCGCGGTGTCGACCACCTCGTGCCACCACACGTCCCGGCCTGGTGTCCACGGGATGTCCGGAGTCTGCTCGCCGGTGCGGCGCACCACGAGCACGTGCTCGATGGCGTTCTGCCCGGAGACCGCGTGGTCCGCCGCCTGCTTCACGGCGACCGCGGCGCCGCGGCGGAACTGCCCGTCCGAGGTGACGAGGAGCTTCGCGCCGGTGTCCTCCACGCGGAACTTGACCGCCTCGCCGCTGAAGCCGCCGAAGACGAGCGAGTGGATCGCGCCGATGCGCGCGATGGCGAGGGTGACGATGACGGTCTCGGGGATGACCGGGAGGTAGACGACCACCCGGTCGCCCTTGCCGACGCCCAGGGCCGTGAGCGCGTTCGCCGCGCGGCAGACCTCCTCCTGAAGCTGCGCATAGCTGATCGCGCGGCGGTCGCCGCGCTCGCCCTCGAAATACAGGGCGATCTGCTCCCCGCGGCCGGCCGCGACATGGCGGTCCACGCAGTTCACCGTGACGTTGAGCGTGCCGCCCTCGAACCAGGTGGCGCGGGGGACGGTGAGCTCGCCGTCCGGGCCCGGCGCCGCGGGCTCCCAGCTGTGCACCTTCGTCCAGGGCGTGTGCCAGTCCAGTCGCGCGGCGGCCTCCGCCCAGAAGGCCTCGGGGTCGGCCTCCGCCCGCGCGTAGGCCTCCGCCTGCACGTTCGCCTGAGCTGCGAAGCCGGCGGGCGGCGGGAATGCCCGGCGTTCGGTCAGGAGGTTGCGGATCGTGCCGTCATGCGGGGCGTCGGAGAGGGTCACGCCTCTCAACGCTACGCGCCGTGGCGGGCGTCGCCGCCGGTCGGCGCAATCGTCTGTAACGCGGTCATGCCCAGTGGCGGACCGCCCAGCGCTCGAAGAGGCCGACGAGGGCGTCTGTGAGCTTGCCGAGCACCGCCAGCAGGAGGATGGCGACGAACATGCGATCGGTCCGGCCGTTGTTCTGCGAGTCGATGAGGATGAAGCCCAGTCCCTTCGACGCCGCGATGAGCTCCGCGGCGACGAGGAACAGCCAGGCCTGCGCGAGGCCGAGGCGCAGGCCGGAGACGACGGCCGGCAGGACCCCGGGGAGCTGAATCGCGGCGAGCAGCCGTGGGCCCGAGTACCCGAAGGCGCGGCCGGCCTCCACCAGCTGCCGGTCCACATGTCTGAGCCCTCCGGAGACCGTCGTGAACACGGGGAAGAAGGCGCCGATGGTGATGAGGATCAGCTTCGGCGGCTCGAAGATGCCGAACCACAGCAGCAGCAGCGGAACCCAGGCGAGCGAGGGAACGGAACGGACCGCGCCGAGTGTCGGCCCGAGAAGCACCGACCAGAGCGGCGACAGGCCGACGACCGCGCCGAGGCCGATGCCGAGCGCCGCGCCCATCGCGAAGCCCGAGAACACGCGCTGGACGGAGATGCCGATGCTCTCGGCGAGCAGCCCGCGTCCGGCGAGGTCGCCGACCGCGCCGACCACCATGGCGGGGCTGGGCAGCTGCGAGGGAGTGAACGCGCCCGACGCGCTCGCCAACTGCCAGGCCAGGAGGATCGCCGCGGGCAGCAGCGCCCCGCCGGCGAGACGGAGCCAGGCATCGGCTGCCGGGCGAGCGGCCCTGCCCCGCCCGCGGGCCTCCGCCGCGCCCACTAGCTGACGATCGAGGGATCGGCGCGCAGGGCGAACCGTGGCTCCAGCAGCGTGCGCAGCGCCTCGTCGACCGCCTGCCCGTCCTGGACCGTGCCCTGTTGAAGCAGGATCGGGGCGATCACCGCAAGCACCGCGCGCTGCTCGTCGCCCGGAGCGGCGGTGACGCCCAGGTTGGAGCGCTGGGTCACGACCGCCGACGCGACCGCGGGTTCCAGCCCGGCGACCTTCGCGAGGATCGACGCGGTCTCCTCCAGGTGCGCCAGGGCGTATCCGCGGGCATGCTCGTAGACGTCCACGACGCGCTGGGCGAGCTCCGGCCTGGCGGCCAGGAAGGACGCCGTCGCGTTGAGCAGCCCGTAGCTGTTGAAGCGCACATTGCGGTAGATCAATCGCGCGCCCTGCGCCTCAGCACCGGCCATGATCGGGTCCAGGCCGGCCCACGCGTCGACGTCGCCTCGCTGCAGGGCAGCCCAGCCGTCCGCGTGCTGCAGGTTGACGATCTCGACGTCCGCGGTGCTGAGGCCCGCCTCCGTCAGCGCCTGCACGAGGAAGAAGTACGGATCGGTCCCCGAGGTCGCGGCGATCTTCTTGCCCGCCAGCTGGGCGACGGACTGGGCGGTCGAGTCCCCGCGGACGACGAGGGCCGACCATTCGGGCTGGGAGTAGACGACGATGGAGTGGATGTCCGAGCCGTTCGCCCTGGCCAGCAGAGCCGCGGAGCCGGCCGTCGAGCCGACGTCGAGCGCGCCGGACTTCAGTGCCTCATTCGCCTTGTTCGAGCCGGCCGACTGGATCCAGTTCACGGTGACGCCCTCCCCCGCGAGCGTCTGCTCGAGCCACCCCTTCTCCTTGATCAGCAGGGACAGGGGGTTGTAGGTCGCGAAGTCGATGTTCAGCGTGCCGCCCTGGGCGGCACGGGCGCCCGACCCGGCGGAGGGACCTTCCCCGGCGCAGCCGCTGAGCGCGAGCAGGGCCACGCCGGCCGCAACAAGGGCCGTGAGGCGGAGTCGAGAGAGTCGTCGGACGGTCATGGTGTTCCTTCACGGTCGGGTGATGGGCAGGGCTCGCTCTGCTGGGCGCTGTGACGGTCGACGCCGAGGCCGGTCAGCAGCTGCGCGCGCAGCTCAGCCAGCTGGACGGAGCCCCGGTCGCGCGGGCGGCGGCCCGGCACGCGCAGGAGCTGGCGCACCGTCGCACCCGGCGCCGACTCGTGCGGGCCGAGCAGGACCACGCGGTCGGCGAGCTGCAAGGCCTCGTCCACGTCGTGCGTCACGAGCAGGACCGTGGCCGGGGCCGCGGCGTGCACATGGAGCAGCAGGTCCTGCATCTTCAGACGGGTCAGGGCGTCGAGCGCGCCGAAGGGCTCGTCGAGCAGCAGCACACCCGGATTCCGGGCGAGTGCGCGGGCCAGCGAGGCGCGTTGCGCCATGCCGCCCGAGACCTCACGGGGTCGCAGCCCTCCGGCGTGGGAGAGCCCGACCAGCTCCAGCAGCTCGCCCACCCTCGCCCGCGCGGCCCCGCGGCCCGTGCGGTGCGGCAGCCCGAGCGCGACGTTTCCGGCCAGAGTCCGCCAGGGGAGCAGGCGTGGCTCCTGGAAGGCGATCGCGCACCGCGGCTCGTAGGGCGCCACGCGAGCGCCGTCGATCCGCACCTCGCCGGAGCTGGGCGTGTCCAGGCCGCCCACCGCGCGCAGCAGGGTCGACTTGCCGCAGCCCGAGGGGCCCAGGATCGCGATGACCTCGCCGGCCTGCGCCTCCAGCTCGATGTCCCGCAGCACCTGTCGGCCCGGGCTGGAGCGCCGCCGGCGCCCTGCGGCCGGGAAGGCTCGCCCGAGCGAGAGCAGCTCGACGCGCGAGGCGGCTCGGCTGGCGGCGGTCATGGCAGGGGACTCTAGGCAATCGCCCGGCTGTGCACGGGCCCCGGTCGCCGCCTGGGGAAAACAGTTCGTCATATTCGTCAGGGGCGCGATCTGGCGAAAGACCGTGGAAAATCACGAGACTGTCTCGACGGCGAACGTATGGTGGCCGCTGTGTGGAGTACCGAGCGCAAGGGCCGTCCCGCGGCAGGGCCCGGCGAGGACGTCGACGAGGCCACGCGCCTCGTCGCCCGCCGCTCGGACGCCGCGAGCGGGACACGGGAGCAGCCGCCCGTCGTGGACGCCGTCACGCTCTCCCGCACCACCTGGCGCGAGGAGCTCGCCGCCGTCGGCGGTCGCAGCCCGCTGCTGCACTTCGACGACAACCCGCGCACGCGCATCGAGCTGAGCACCACCCATCCGGGCGGGCTGCCCCGCTTCATCACCGGGCAGACGATCCTGCTGTCCAACCTGATCCGCGACGACCTCGCGCTGCGCAACGCGCGGCTCGCCGCCGGCGCGGTGACGGACAAGGCGGTGGAGCTGCGCTCCATGCGGGGACTCGAGGCCGTGCACCTCGCCGTGGGCCTGGCCAGCTGGGCCGACGACGGCGAGGAGTACTGCGCGCCCGTGCTGCTGCGCCCGCTCGCGATCCGGCGCTACGGCCGCGACTTCGAGCTGCGCCTCGGCGCGAAGCTGTTCGTCAACCCCGCGCTCACGCGCCTGCTCCGCCAGCGCTACGGCCTGCAGCTGGACGGCGGGGCGCTCGTCGCCCTCGCGAACGAGGACGGCGTGTTCAAGCCGCAGGCCGTGATCGACCGCCTGCGCCACCTGGGCGGCATGATCCCGGGCTTCGCCGTTCAGCCCCGCCTGGTCGTGTCGTCGTTCCTGGACGTGGCGCCGACCATGCTCGACGCCGTCCAGAGCCTCGACCACCCCGTGCTGGACGCCGTCGCCGGCGACGGCCGCTCCGCGCGCTCCCTCGCCGAGGCGTTCCGACCGGTGATGCCGGTGCCCTACAACGAGCGCGCGCCGGAGACCGACCGCCTCCTGCTGGACTCCGACCCCGAGCAGGACGAGGTCGTCGCCCAGATCATCACCGGCAACTCCGTCATCGTGCGCACGCAGCCGGGCACGGGGGGCACGCAGACGGTGGTGAACGCCCTGGGGGCGCTCGTGGCCGCCGGGCAGCGCGTCCTCGTCGTCTCGCCCCGCCGGGCGAGCCTGGACTCGCTCACCTACCGTTTCGACAGGATCGGGCTGGGCGGGCTGGCCGCCTCCGCCCGCACCCTGCGCCGCGATCTGGTCGAGGCGATCAAGCGCGACGAGGCCGCGACGGTGCCGCGGATGACGGAGGTGGACGAGGCGCTCGTCCGCCTGCGCACGGTCCTGCTGGACTACCAGCGGGCCCTGGTGCGCCCCGATCCCGTGCTCGGCGTCTCCGTGACCGACGCGGTCCACGCACTGACCCGGCTGTCAATGGTCGAGCACCCGCCCATGACCACCGTCCGGCTGGACTCCCACGCGCTGGAGGCGCTCGCCTTCGACCGCACCGCGGTGGCCGAGCAGTTCGCGCAGGCCGCGGAGCTCGGCCACTTCCGCTTCGGCCCGGGCGACTCGCCCTGGTACGGCGTCGAGTTCGCCACCCTCGAGGACTCGCACGCCGCCTACGACCTCGCCTACCGCCTGCACGACAGCGAGCTCGCCGCCCTGCTGCGGGCGGCCCAGGAGCTCGTCGGCCAGACCTCGCTGCGCCCCTTCGAGAGCATCTCCGAGCTGGGCCTGTATCTGCGACTGCTGCAGGGCGTGCGCCACACGCTGGACCGTTTCGTGCCCTCCGTCTTCGACCGGCCGCTCACGGAGCTCATCGCGGCGACCGCCCCGCGGGGCGACAGCGAGATGTCCTCCGCGAACCGCCGTCGTCTGAAGGCGCACGCCCGCGAGTACGTGCGGCCCGGGGTGCACATCGCCGACCTGCACGAGAGCCTGCGCGCGGTGCAGGAGCAGCGCCTGCTGTGGCACCGCTTCACCGCGGTGGCCGGAGCCGTGCCCCAGGTCCCTGTCGGCATCGCGGAGACGATGACGGTGTACCAGAGGGTGAGCGAGGACCTCGCCCTGCTGGACCGCATCCTGGGCCGCTCGGGAACGGACGCCTCGCTGCTGTCCATCGGCGTAGCCGAGCTCCAGGAGGTGCTCGAGCGCCTCGCCGCCCGCTCCGACGTGCTGGAGAACATCCACGAGCGCAGCAGGCTCACCCAGCGCCTGGGCGAGCTGCACCTCGCCCCGCTGCTGCGGGACCTGTCCGAGCGGCACGTCTCAGCCGAGCACGTCGGCGAGGAGCTGGAGCTGGCCTGGTGGCAGTCCGCGCTCGAGCGGCTGCTGAGCAGCGACAAGAGCCTGCTGTCGGCGAACACGCAGGTGGTCGAGCGCCTGGAGTCCGACTTCCGGCTCGTGGACGAGGCCCACGCGGCGAGCAACCCGCAGGTGCTGGCCGCCCAGCTGGCGGACAGGTGGCGCGTCGCCATCGTGGACTGGCCCGAGGAGGCCGCGGCGTTGCGCACGCTGCTGCGGCAGAACCTCGCCGACATCGCCTCGATCCAGGCGCACGCGCCGCACCTGCTCGCCGTCCTGTCACCGGTATGGCTGGCCAGCCCCTACGAGGTGGGCGCCCTTCCGGCTGATCTGCGCTTCGACGCCGTCTTCCTGCTGGACGCCGGCACGGTGACGATCGCCGAGGCCGCTCCCGCCATCCTCCGCGCGCGCCAGGTGGTGGCCGTCGGCGACCCGGTCATCCAGGATCCGGCGCGCTTCGAGGTGGCCATCCCCGACCCCATGACCCGCCCCAGCAGGGACCAGGAGCAGACGGCGGCGCAGGAGAGCGAGCTGCTGCACGGGCGGTCCGCGCTCGCCCAGCTCGGCAAAGTGCTGCCGGCGATCTCGCTGACCAAGAGCTACCGCGCCGGCGGAGCCGACCTCACCCAGCTGGTCAACGGCACCTTCTACGGCGGGGAGATCGTGTCGCTGCCGTGGGCCGGCACCTTCCTGGGCCGCAACAGCCTGTCGCTGGACTACGTGGAGGCCGGGCAGGGCCTGCCGGACGAGTCGACGGGAGCGGTGGAGAGCCCGGAGGCCGAGGTCGCGCGCGTCGTGGAGCTCGTGCTCAGGCACGCCACCGAGCGGCCGAAGGAGACGCTGATGGTCGTCACGGCGAGCAAGACCCACGCCGTGCGGGTGCAGCACGCCGCGCTGGAGGCGTTCGCCAAGCGGCCTGACCTCGCCGACTTCATCCTCGCCGACCGGTCCGAGCCCTTCGCCGTGACGACGATCGAGCAGGCCAGTGCGCAGAGCCGCGACCGGGTCATCTTCTCCGTCGGCTTCGGCCGCACCCCGCACGACCGCGTGCTGTCGAGCTTCGGCTCCCTGGCCGGTCCCAGCGGGGAGCGCGCCCTCGCCGTCGCGATGACCCGCGCCCGCCGCGGGGTGACCATCGTATCCAGCGTGCTGCCGGAGCACATCGACAGCGAACGCGTCGGGCCCGGCGTGCGCGCCCTCGCGGCGCTCATGCGCAGCGTGCTCTCCCCCGTGCAGCCCGAGTCCGTGCCGGCGGTGGGCGACCCGCTGCTCATGGACCTCGCCGAGCGGCTGCGCGCGCGGGGCCTGCGGGTCGAGGTCGACTACGGCGGTCAGCTGCCGCTCGTCGTCGCCGGTTCGGGCCGGGCGGTGGTCGTGGAGACGGATCCGAATCTCCGCGGGCGGGATCTGCGGGAGGCGCTGCGTCTGCGGCCGGGGGTGCTGCGCCGCCTCGGCTGGCACTATCTGCGGGTGCACTCCTTCGACCTGTTCAGCGACCCGGAGGCCGTCGCGGCCCGGATCGCGTCGCTCGTGAACTCGGAGCCCGGGCAGACCGGCGTGCAGCCCACGATCCGAGGTGTGCGCCTGGGCGGCGAGGGCTTCGACGGGCCGGACGCGGCAGGCGCCCCCTCCGCGGGCAGCGGCCCGCATGCCGAGGCGCCCGGGCGCCCGCCGGCGGAGTCGGCCCAGGTCGGCTGATGACCGAGTCGCGCCGCGGAGGGCGCGAGCACCGGCGGGTGCGCCGGCCCTCCGGCGAGCACGTGGACGATCGCCCGGGGGAGGTGCCCTCCGGCCGCGCGGAACCGGAGGAGCCTGCAGGGGGCGAGCGATCCGCGGAGGATGCCCGGCTCGTCCAGGACCGGCCGCCGCACTGGGACGGCCGCGCCGAGCGGGACTAGCTCAGGATCAGGCGCCGTGGGCGGGGCCGTCGTGGCTGCGGCCCTCGCTCGTGCTGCCGGCGGCCGTGCCGCCGATCGGGGTGCCGCGGGTGCGGAGCAGATCGCGGATCTCGGCGAGCAGCTCCACCTCCGTCACCTCCGGCGCGGTCTCGGGCTCCAGCGCCTTCTTGCGCGCCTCCTGCCGCTGGTGCAGCTTGTTCATCGGCATCACGAAGATGAGGTACACCACGAGCGCGACGATGAGGAAGTTGATGATCGCCGCGAGGATCGCGCCGAAGCCCAGCTGGGCGCCGCCGGGCAGCTGGACGATGAGGGTGTTCGACAGGCTCTCGGCGTTGAAGACCGCGCCCACCAGCGGGGTGATGAGCGAGTCGACGATCGCGTTGACGACCGTGGTGAACGCGGCGCCGATGACCACCGCGACGGCAAGGTCCATGACGTTGCCGCGCATGATGAACTCGCGGAAACCCTTGAGCATGACGATCCTTTCGGGACGTCGCCGGTGCCCAGGGCGGCGAGTCGGGGACTCAGGAGCCTGTGGACGCCGGCGACGAAGGGGCACTGGACGTCGAGGACCCGGACGAGCCGGAACTCGACGCGCCAGAGCCTACGGCAGAACCGGAGCCGGAGGAAGGAGCCGCGCTCTCCCCTGGGGACGACGAGCCGGCGGAGCCCTGCCGGGAGTCGGTGCGGTAGAAGCCCGAGCCGTTGAAGGTGACGCCCACCGTGCCGTACTGCTTGCGCAGAGTGCCGCCGCAGCGGGGGCACTCGCGCAGAGCGTCGTCGGTGAAGGACTGGTGGATGTCGAAGGCGTACCCGCAGTCCGCGCAGCGGTACGAGTAAGTGGGCATTCGTGACCTCGATGGGTTGGGAAGCTCGGAGGGAACCGGGGGATATCTTCGCACCGTCCGCCACTCCTGTCGAAACGGCCGGCGCGGGCGGCATCCTCGGCCCGCGCAGGGGTGTCGCTAAGGTGGAAAGGCGGTCAACCCGCCCTGAACGAACGAGGAAGTCACGTGAGAAAAGCGGTCATCCCCGCAGCGGGTCTGGGCACCCGCTTCCTGCCGGCGACGAAGGCGATGCCGAAGGAGATGCTCCCCGTCGTCGACAAACCGGCGATCCAGTACGTCGTGGAGGAGTCGGTGAGGGCAGGCCTGGACGATGTGCTCATCGTCGTGGGCCGCAACAAGAACAACATCGCCAACCACTTCGACTCGGTGCCCGAGCTGGAGGCCAACCTGGAGCGCAAGGGCGACGACCAGCGCCTGGAGCACGTCCGCGAGGCCACCGAGCTGGCCGATGTGCACATCGTGCGCCAGGGCGAGCCGAAGGGGCTCGGGCACGCCGTGCTGCGCGCCGCGAAGCACGTCGGCGAGGAGCCCTTCGCGGTGCTCCTGGGAGACGACCTCATCGACGAGCGCGACCCGCTGCTCACCCGCATGGTGACCGAGGCCGAGCAGCGCAGCGCCACCGTCATCGCGCTGATGGAGGTCGATCCGGCGCACATCAGCATGTACGGCTGCGCGCAGGTGGAGCAGACGGACGACCCGGACGTGGTGAAGGTCGTCGGGCTCGTGGAGAAGCCCTCGCCGGAGGAGGCGCCCTCCAACCTCGCCATCATCGGCCGCTACGTGCTGCAGCCGCAGGTGTTCGGCATCCTGGAGCACACCGCACCCGGCAAAGGCGGCGAGATCCAGCTCACCGACGCCTTGCAGGTGCTCGCCCATGACGACTCCATCGCGGGCGGCGTCTACGGCGTGATCTTCCGGGGCCGGCGCTACGACACGGGGGACCGGGTCGACTACATCAAGGCGGTCATCCAGCTGGCCGTGGAGCGGGAGGACCTGGGGGCCGAGTTGCGCCCCTGGCTGAAGGGCTTCGTCGCTACGCTGGACTGACATCCGCAGGCAGGAGGGAGTCGCGGTGGTCCAGCCGATACCCACCCTCACGCACGGCGATGTGACCGCGCGGCCCATTCGCCTGCGGGATGCCCGTCCGCTCGAGCTGCTGCTGCAGCAGAACCGCTCCTGGCTGCGGCAGTGGGAGGCCACCAGCCCCAGCGGGCTTCCGGTGGGCGTCCGTCAGAGCATTCGCAACATGCTGGCCCATGCCCGTTCCGGGCAGGGGCTGCCGTTCCTGCTGGAGTGGCGGGGCGAGCTGTGCGGCCAGCTGAGCGTCTCGGGGATCGCCTACGGCTCGCTGTCCTCCGCCTCGATCG
>Ga0180222_1001417_pt1 | contig 24867 bp, 23 predicted proteins | sample eDN5th37CKraftOP_FD_151336 | JGI IMG/M metagenome (GOLD analysis project Ga0180222, IMG submission 151336) | Enriched Organic Plus compost microbial communities from Emeryville, California, USA - eDNA 5th pass 37_C Kraft OP (version 2) (version 2) ...
GAGCCTGCGCGCCCGCGGCCTCCAGCGCGCCGCCGACCACCCGCACATCGCGGCGTGGCGGGCGGCGTTCAGCGCGTTCGGCTCCAAGCCGAGCAGGTACCCGTGCTCGGCCGAGGCGCTCGCCGCCCGCGTGTTGAAGGGCGGGGAGCTGCCGGCGATCAACCGCCTCGTCGACGCCTACAACGCGGTCAGCGTCGCGCACCTGATCCCGGTCGGCGGCGAGGACGCGAGCGCGCTGGAGGGCACCCTGCGGCTGATCGTCGCCACGGGCGACGAGCCGTTCGACCCGCGCGACGGCACGGAGCCCGAGACCGCGTACGCCGGCGAGGTCGTGTGGCGCGACGACGCCGGCATCACCTGCCGGCGCTGGAACTGGCGCCAGGGCCGCCGCACCCAGATCGGCGACGCGACGACCTCGGCGTTCTTCGTCTTCGACGCGCTCGGGCCGTGCGACGACGACGCGCTGCGCGCCGCGGTCGACGCGCTGCGCGGGCATCTGACGGCCTGGTCGCCAGATGCCCGCTTCGACGTCGTCGAGCTCAGCGCACCCGGAAGCTGATCTCGCCGATCCGGCCGGCGACGCCCTCCCGGTCCAGCGCCCGGACCGTCGCCGTGTAGCGGCCGGGCGGCAGGCGCCTGGCCAGGCGCAGGCTCCACACCTGGGTCTTGCCGGCGCGCGGGGTGCTCGCCGCCGTCAGCCAGCGCGCCCGGGTCGGGGAGCAGGCGCCGATCGAGCCGAGCCGCGCCCGGCGGGTGCTCGTGACCGACCGGCACCGACGCCCGTCGCGCTGCGTGATCGCCACCTGGACGCGCGCGGCGCCCTGGTCGGCCTCGCCGCTGAGGCGCTTGGCGCTGCGCACCCGGTAAAACCAGGCCGCGGGCCGGTGCGCCGAGGCGGCGCCGACGGGCGGCTGCTGCTGCGACGGCGCGTCCTGCGGCGTCGCGGGCGGCCGGGTCTCGGCGCTCGGCGACGGCGGCGGCGCGACCACCCCGCCATTGCCGGACGGCGTGCCGCCGCCGCCCGAGGGCGTCACGTCGCCGGCGACGTCGGCGACGCGCCAGGTGAGCAGCCGGTTGGCCCCCTGCCCGGCGATCGTCACGCGGCCGGCCGCGTCGCGGACCAGGCGCGTGCCCCACTGGACCGTGTCGAACGGCAGCGAGCGCACGCCGTCGCCGGCGAAGCGCGGGTCGGGCGCGCCGGTCGCCGCGTCGAGGCGGACGACGAGCGAGCGCTGCCAGACGGAGTCCTCGTCCACGCCGGAGGCGGCCACGAGCAGGCCGCCGTCGGCGCCGGCGGCGATCTCGCCCACGTCGTCGGCGTGCGGCACCGCGACCAGCCCGCCGGCGCCGAAGCCGGTCCTGGTGGCGCCGCTGGCGGCGTCGAGCGCGAGCACGACCGGGCGCTCGCCGTCGCTGTCGCCCCGCAGGACGGTGGCGAACAGGCCGGCGCCCTGGCGGGTCACGCTCACCGGCAGCAGGCGGTCGCCGGCGTCGCCGGTGTGGATGGTCCGCTCGCCGTCGCCGTCGAAGGCGGCGTCGCGGGTGCCGTCGGCCAGGACGTGCGCGAACAGCGCGTCCGACTGGCTCGTGCCGACGGCGTAGACGCCGCCGGCGCCGTCGGAGGCGATCGCCTCGAACGCGGTGTTGCGCTCGTCGCCGGGGATCGTGGTGCTGCCGTCGGCCGCGAACTCGGTGTCGTACTCGCCGTCGGCGGTCAGGCGCGCCAGCGCGGCGGTCGCGCGGCCCGACGCCTGCGCGTAGCCGCCGACGAGGATGCGCCCGTCGGGCGTCAGCGCCAGGTCGTGGACGTAGTGGTCCTGGTACAGGCCGTAGCGGATCACCGTGCGGCCCCCGTCGCCGAACGTCGTGTCCACGGCGCCCGACGGCGTCACGCGGATCACGGACGAGGCGCCGCCCTCGCGCACGGCGGCGAGCAGGCGGCCCTGCGGGTCGCGGACGAGCGCGCTGGCCGACCCGAGCTCGGTGTCGACGAGCTCGACGCGGCCCTCGATGCCGAAGCCGGCGTCGCGCTCGCCGGTGGCGGTGTAGGCGATCAGGCTGCCGTCGAGCGCGAGCACGGCGGCGCCGCCGCCGGGCAGCGCGACGACGTCGGTCGCGATGTCGCCGCCGGGGTCGCTGACGAAGCCCACCGGCCAGCCGAAGGACGTGTCGATGTCGCCGGGGGCGGCCTGCGCGGCCGCGGGCGCGGCGACGAGCGTGGCGGCAGCCGCCGCCAGGATCGTGCGAAGCATGGTCTCCTGTCTCGGAGTCGGGGTCCGGGCACCTTCGCCGCGGGCCCCGCTCCGCACATCGGGGAGATCCCTCAGCCGCCGGCGCCGCCCACGCGGACGGGCAGCACGATGCGCGGCACCGCCTCCGGGTCGTAGGCGCGCGCGGTGTCGAACTGCAGCCGCCACTCGCCGGGGCGCGGCCTGAACGGGAACAGCCGGCGCGGGGCGGTGCGGCGGATCGTCCCGCACTCGCCGCGGGTCGGGCCCAGCCGCACGGTCTTGGCGGCGCTGCCGTCCGGTCGCAGGTAGTGGACGTAGACGGCGCGGCCGGGGCCGAAGCCGAACGCCGAGAAGCGCACGCGGGCGCGCGGGTGGGCGGCGCGCGGCGCGTAGCTGGCGGCGAAGCGCGTGACCCGCACCCGCTTGGCGACGCTCGTCATCGAGCCGGCGACGGTCAGCTCGAGGACCCGCTCGGCGACCCCCTCGGGGAGCGGGCCGGCGTCGACCGCCGCGGCGAACGTGCCGTCGGGCTCGGTCACGGTGGTCGCGGCGACCTCGCCCTCGCGCGTGATGCGCAGCGGCTGACCCGGGTCGAAGCCGCCGCCGCGCACGACGACGGGCGACTCGGCCACGTAGCACGGCCGGTCGGTCGCGACCCACGGCGGCGGCAATTCGGATAGAACGAACGGCACCCGACCGGAGGTTAGGAGCCGATGCCCACCTACATCATGCTCTCGACGCTGACGCCCGAGGGCGTCCAGACCGTCAAGAACAACCCGCAGCGGATCCGAGAGGTCAACCACGAGGTGGAGCAGCTCGGCGCGACCGTGAAGGCGCAGTGGGCGACGCTCGGCCGCTTCGACTTCGTGAACATCGTCGAGGCGCCCGACGAGCAGACGATGGCGCGGGTGTCGCTGGAGCTCGGCTCGCGCGGGACCGTCCAGTACGAGACGCTGACCGCGATCCCGATCGACGACTTCATCGCCGGGCTGTAGCCGCCCGCTCCAGCGCGTAGGCTGCCGTCCGTGAAGGTCCTCGTCGTCGGCTCCGGCGGCCGCGAGCACGCGATCGTGCGCGCGCTGCACCGCTCGCCCCACAACCCCGAGATCCTCGCCGTGCCCGGCAACGCCGGGATCGCGGCCGACGCCCGCGTCCTCAGCGGCGACCCCCTCGACGTCGCCCGCGACGAGGCCGTCGACCTCGTCGTCGTCGGCCCCGAGGCGCCGCTCGTCGACGGGCTCGCCGACCGCCTCGCGCAGGCCGGCATCGCCGTGTTCGGGCCCAGCGCGGCCGCCGCGCGGCTGGAAGGCTCCAAGGCGTTCGCCAAGGAGGTCATGCAGGCCGCCGGCGTCCCGACCGCCGGCTGGAGCGAGCACACGACCGTCGAGTCGGCGATGGCGGCGATCGACCGCTACCCGGCCGTCCTGAAGGCCGACGGGCTGGCCGCCGGCAAGGGCGTCGTGATCGCGCCCGACGAGGCCGCGGCGCGCGCCGCGCTGGAGGACGTGCTCGTCGCCCACCGCTTCGGGCCGATGTCGGTGATCGTCGAGGAGCACCTCGAGGGCGAGGAGCTGTCGCTGCTGGCGCTGTGCGACGGGGAGCGCGCCGTGCCGATGGCGCCGGCCCGCGACTTCAAGCGCATCGGCGACGGCGACACCGGGCCGAACACCGGCGGGATGGGCTCGTACTCGCCGGTGGCCGGGATCGACGTCGACGCGATCGTCGCGCAGGTGCACCAGCCGGTGGTCGACGAGATGCGCCGCCGCGGCATCCCGTTCCACGGCGTCCTGTACGCGGGGCTCATGCTCACCGCCGACGGCCCGAAGGTGATCGAGTTCAACGTCCGCTTCGGCGATCCCGAGACGCAGGCGCTGCTGCCGCGGCTGCGGTCGGACCTGCTGGACCTGATGCTCGCGGCGACGCGGCCGGGCGGCCTGGCGGACGCGACGCTCGAGTGGGACGACGCGGCCGCGGTCACCGTCGTGCTCGCCAGCGCGGGGTACCCGGCCTCGTCGCGCAGCGGCGACGTCATCACCGGGCTGGAGAAGGCGGCGGCGCTGCGGGCCGAGGTGACGCACGCCGGCACGGCGCGCAACGAGGCGGGCGAGATCGTCACCGCCGGCGGCCGCGTCCTCAACGTGACCGCGCTCGGCGTCGACGTCGGGGCGGCGCGGGAGGCCGCGTATGCTGCCGCGGACGTGATCGAGTTCGACGGGAGGCAGATGCGCCGCGACATCGCCCTGCAGGCGGCCCGCACCGAGGTGACGCGATGAGCCCCGACGAGGAGCTCGAGCGCGGACGCGCCTCGCTGGCCCAGGAGGTCCGCATGGCGGAGGAGGAGACCGAGGCCGAGGCGGAGTTCGAGGACCTCGACGTCGACACGCCGCTGGTCGGCATCCTGATGGGCTCCAAGTCCGACATGGAGCAGATGCTCAAGGCGGCCGAGGAGCTGAAGTCCCGCGGGATCATGCACGAGGTGCGCGTGATGTCCGCGCACCGCGAGCCCGACACCGTCGCCGAGTACGCCAAGAACGCGCACATGCGCGGCATCCGCGTGATCATCGCCGGGGCCGGCCTGTCCGCCGCGCTGCCCGGCGTCGTCGCCGCGCACACCGACCTGCCGGTCATCGGCGTCCCGCTCACGAGCAGCCTCTCGGCGATGGGCGGGATCGACGCGATCCTCTCGATCGCGCAGATGCCCCCGGGCGTGCCGGTCGCCTGCGTGGGCCTCAACAACGCGAAGAACGCCGCCGTGCTGGCGGCGCGCATCCTCGCGGCCTAGCGCCGCCGGGCTGCGACAATCCGCCGCCGTGATCGCGCGCTACACCCGCCCCGAGATGGGGGCCATCTGGACGGACGAGGCGAAGATGGAGGCCTGGCGGCAGGTCGAGGTCGCCGCCGCCGAGGAGCTCGACGGCCCCACCGAGGCGGAGCTGGAGGCGATCCGCAACGCCACGTTCACCGTCGAGGCGGTGCAGGAGCGCGAGCGCATCACCGACCACGACGTGGCCGCGTTCGTCGACGTGCTGGCGGCCAGCGCCGGCCCGGCCGGGCGCTGGATCCACTTCGGGCTGACGTCGTCCGACGTGCTCGACACCGCCCTGGCGCTGCAGCTGCGCGCCGCGGGCGAGCGGCTGATCGCCGGGGCGTGGGAGCTGTACCGCGCGCTGGCCGAGCAGGCGCGCGCGCACGTCGACACGGTCTGCACCGGGCGCACCCACGGCGTCCACGCCGAGCCGACGACGTTCGGGATCAAGCTCGCCGGCTACGCGATGGAGGCCCACCGCAACGCGCAGCGCCTCGAGCGCGCGTTCGACCAGGCCGCCACCGGCGCGCTGTCGGGCGCGGTCGGCACGTACGCGTCGCTGGGGCCGGACTTCGAGGCGCGCGTCCTCGCCCGCCTGGGGCTGCGGGCCGAGACGGTCTCCACGCAGGTCGTGCCGCGCGACCGCCACGCCGAGGTGCTGTCGGCGATCGCGCTGGCCGGCGCCGGCCTCGAGCGCTTCGCGACCGAGATCCGCCACCTGCAGCGCACCGAGGTGCGCGAGGTCGAGGAGCCGTTCCGCTCCGGCCAGCAGAAGGGCTCGAGCGCGATGCCGCACAAGCGCAACCCGATCACGACCGAGCGCATCACCGGCCTGGCGCGGGTGCTGCGCGGCTATGCGCAGGCGGGCCTGGAGAACGTCGCGCTCTGGCACGAGCGCGACATCTCCCACTCGGGCGCCGAGCGCGTGATCCTGCCCGACGCGACGATCCTGCTCGACTACATGCAGGGGCTGGCGCTGCGGATCGCCACCGGCATGGTCGTCCACGCCGACCGCATGCGCGCCAACCTCGACGCCACCCACGGCGCGCTGTTCAGCCAGCGCGTGCTGCTCGCGCTCGTCGAGAGCGGCATGACCCGCGACGACGCCTACCGCATCGTCCAGGAGGACGCCCAGCGCGCCTGGGACACCGGCAGGCCGCTGCGCGACCTCATCGCCGCGCGCGACCTCGGCATCGACCTCGACGCCACGTTCGACCTCGGCCGCTACACGCGCTACGCCGAGGAGATCGTCTCGCGCCTGCCCGCCGCCTGAGCCGCCGGTTTGGCGCGCCGGATCCCGCGGTAGCCTCCGGCGCGTGACCACCACCCTCGCCGAGCTGCCGCTGATCGCCTCCGGGAAGGTCCGCGAGATGTACGACCTGGGCGATCGCCTGCTCATGGTCGCGTCCGACCGGATCTCCACCTACGACGTCGTCCATCCCACGCCGATCCCGGACAAGGGCAAGGTCCTCACGGGCCTGTCCGCGTTCTGGTTCGCGCGCACCGGCGACATCGTCGCCAACCACCTGATCTCGGCGACCGAGGGCGTCCCCGACGAGGTGCGCGGCCGCGCGCTGGTCGTGCGCAGGCTGAAGATGCTCCCGGTCGAGTGCGTCGTGCGCGGCTACATCACCGGCTCGGGCTGGAAGGACTACCAGGCCACCGGCTCGGTGTCGGGGATCGCGCTGCCCCCCGGGCTGCAGGAGTCCCAGCAGCTTCCGGAGCCGATCTTCACGCCCTCGACGAAGGCCGAGACCGGCCACGACGAGGCGATCGACTTCGAGCAGGCGGCCGAGCTGGTCGGCGACCGCGCGCTCATGGAGCGCGTGCGCGAGGTCTCGATCGAGCTGTACCGCTTCGCCGCCGGCCACGCCCGCGAGCGCGGCGTGATCCTGGCCGACACGAAGTTCGAGTTCGGCCTCGACGCCGACGGCACCCTGACCGTCGGCGACGAGGTGCTCACGCCCGACTCGTCGCGCTTCTGGCCCGCCGACGAGTACGAGGTCGGCCGCGGACAGCCCTCGTTCGACAAGCAGTACGTGCGCGACTGGGCCAGCCGCTCGGGCTGGGACAAGACGCCGCCGGCGCCCGCGATCCCCGACGACGTGGTCGCCGGCACCCGCGCCCGCTACGTCGAGGCGTACGAGCGCATCACCGGCGAGCCGTTCGAGGCCTGGCTGAAGCGCACCGCCCCCTGACCGTTGTCGGATCGAGGTCGCCAGGCGACCGCGATCCGACAACGGCGGCACGGTCAGCGGGCCGCGGCGGTCCGCGGCTCGGTCACGATCGGCAGCGGCGGCAGCGCGTGCTCCTGCACGTCGACGGCGATCTGCACGAGCGGCGCCTCGCCGCCCCGCGGCCCGACCAGCGACATGCCGACCGGCATCCCCGTCCGCTCGCCCAGGCCCGACGGCAGCGCCGCGACCGGGAACCCGGTGAGGTCCCAGGTGGCGGTGAGCGCGATGAGCGGGTCGCCGTCGCCGCCGAGGTGGCCGGGGTCGTAGCCGGTGCCGCGCGCCTGCGCGACGATCGGCGAGCTCGGCTCCAGCAGCGCGTCGACCTCGTGCCGGGCGAACCACGCCTCCCACGCGGCGGTGTGCTCGGCGCGCCGCTCCTGGGCGGCCAGGTAGACCTCGCTGGGGATGCCGTCGCCGCCGAGCTCCAGCAGCTCGCGGATCGACGGCCGGTACAGGTCGCGCCGGTCGGCGTAGGGGACGTGGTGGGCGATCATCTCGGCGAGCAGGATCGTGTTCAGGTCCTGCCCCGGCAGCCAGCCGGCGTCGTCGACCTCCACGATCGTCGCGCCGAGCCCGGCGATCGCCTCGCGCGCGGCCTCGTAGCCGTCGGCGACGTCGGGCTCCAGGTCCACGGTCTGCACGCGCGGGGTGACCGCGATCCGCACGCCCTCCAGCGGCCGCGGGCCCTGGCGCGCGGTCGTGGCGAGCTCGCCCATCGGCACGGGCGGCGGCATCAGCGGCGTGACCTCGGCGCCGCCCGCCGCCATCGCGTCGAGCAGGACGGCGCAGTCGGCGATCGAGCGCGCCATCGGCCCGGCGTGGTCGAGCGTGACGGCCAGCGGCAGGATGCCGCCCAGCGGCACGCGCCCGTGCGTGGGCTTCAGCGCGCTGATGCCGCACAGCGCGGCGGGGATCCGCAGCGACCCGCACGTGTCGGTGCCCGTCGCCGCCGGCACCATGCCGGCGGCCAGCGCCGCGCCCGAGCCGCCGCTCGACCCGCCGGCGGTGCGGTCCAGCGCCCACGGGTTGCCGACCTGGTCGGTCGTGCCGCCGGCGGCGAACTCGTGCGTGTGGGTGTGGCCGATCAGCACCATCCCGGCGGCCCGCAGGCGCGCCCACGCGACGCTGTCGCGCTCGGCCGGCGGCGCGTCCGCGCGCACCCGGCTCGAGGCGGTGACCGGATGGCCGGCCGCCGAGTACAGGTCCTTGAGCGCGATCGGCACGCCGCACAGCGGCGGCGCGTCGCCGCCCTCGCGCGCCAGCCGCGCGTCGGCCTCGTCGGCCTGGGCGCGCGCCTCGTCCGCGTACACGCGCGCGAAGGCGTTCACCGCGTCGGGCGCGCCGTCGAACGTCGGCTCGCCGCCGTTGCGCTCCTCGATCGCGGTCAGGCAGGACTCGACCAGCTCGCGGGACGACAGCTCCCGGGCGCGCAGCGCGCGCGCCGCCTCCACCACGCCCAGCTGGGCGGCATCTCCCTCGCTCATGTCAGGAAGCATGACACTTCCGGCGCGTCCCAGGGCCGCCACCGGGCTCCGCCAGGACGTGAAGTAGCCTTGGGGCCGTGCCGCGCGTCCAGGTCCTCATCCGCCCCAAGGCGGGCATCCTCGATCCCCAGGGCAAGGCGGTCGAGCGGGCCCTGCCGGCGCTCGGCTTCGCCGGCGTCCAGAACGTCCACGTCGGGCGCCTCGTCGAGCTCGACGTCGACGACGTGTCCCAGGTCGAGGCGATGTGCGAGCGGCTGCTCGCGAACACGCTGATCGAGGACTACGAGATCCAGTCGTGAAGTTCGGGGTCCTGCAGTTCCCCGGCTCCTGCGACGACCGCGACGCGGTCCAGGCGTGCGGCCGCGTGGGCGAGGCGGTGCTGCTGTGGCACGGCGACCGCGACCTGCAGGGGGCCGACGCGATCGTCGTCCCCGGCGGGTTCTCCTACGGCGACTACCTGCGCGCCGGCGCGATCGCCCGCTTCTCCCCGGTGATGGAGTCGGTGATCGAGTTCGCCAACGACGGCGGGCTGGTCCTGGGCATCTGCAACGGCTTCCAGGTGCTCACCGAGGCCGGCCTCCTGCCCGGCGCGCTGCTGCCCAACACGGAGCTGCGCTTCGTCTGCCGCCAGGTCGACCTGGAGGTCGTCGACGGCGACACCGCGTTCACGAACCTGTGCGCCGACGGGGAGATCCTGTCGATCCCGGCCAAGCACCAGACCGGCCGCTACTACGCGCCCGACCTCGACCCCGACCTCGTCGTCCTGCGCTACGCGACCGGCCACTGCTTCAACGGCTCCCAGGACGACATCGCCGGGGTGCGCAACGCGCGCGGCAACGTCTTCGGGCTCATGCCCCATCCCGAGCACGCCGTCGACCCGCTCACCGGGTCCGTCGACGGCCTGCGCATCTTCGAGTCGATGGCCGCGCACGTCGGCGCCGCGCATGTCGCTGTCTGAGGCCGTCGCCCTCGGGCTCACCGAGGACGAGTACGGCCTGATCGTCGAGCGCCTCGGCCGCGAGCCCAACCAGGTCGAGCTGGCGATGTTCTCGCTCATGTGGAGCGAGCACTGCGCCTACAAGCACTCCAAGAAGCTGCTGCGCACCCTGCCGGTCGAGGGCCCGCGGCTCGTGCTCGGGCCGGGCGAGAACGCGGGCGCGGTCGACGTCGGCGAGGGCTGGGCGGTCGCGTTCAAGGTCGAGTCGCACAACCACCCCAGCGCGGTCGAGCCGTTCCAGGGCGCGGCGACCGGCGTCGGCGGCATCCTGCGCGACGTGTTCGCGATCGGCGCGCGCCCGATCGCGGTGCTCGACTCGCTGCGCTTCGGCGAGCCGACCTCGGAGCGCTCGCGCTACCTGCTCGACCACGCGGTCGCCGGCATCGGCCACTACGGCAACTCGATCGGCGTCGCGAACATCGGCGGCGAGGTCTACTTCGAGGGCCCCTACGAGCAGAACTGCCTCGTCAACGCGATGTGCGTCGGGCTCGTGCGCCGCGAGCGGCTGATCCGCAGCGCGGCCGCCGGCGTCGGCAACAAGCTCGTGCTGTTCGGCGCCTCCACCGGCCGCGACGGCATCGGCGGCGCCAGCGTGCTGGCCAGCGCCGAGCTGGGCGACGCCGACGCCGACAAGCGCCCGACCGTCCAGATCGGCGACCCGTTCGAGGAGAAGAAGCTGCTGGAGTGCTCGCTGGAGCTGCTCGACCGCGGCCTGCTCGTCGCGCTCCAGGACCTCGGCGCCGCCGGGCTGACGTCGTCGTCGAGCGAGATGGCCTCCAAGGGCGAGGTCGGCGTCGAGATCGACGTGCGCCGCGTGCCGCTGCGCGAGCCGGGCATGGAGCCGTTCGAGATCATGGTCTCCGAGTCGCAGGAGCGGATGCTCTGCGTCTGCGAGCCCGAGCAGGTCGACGCGGTGCTCGAGGTGTGCGCGCGCTGGGACGTCGGCGGCACCGTGATCGGCGAGATCATCGCCGAGCGCGAGATGCGCATCCTCGACGGCGGCGAGGTCGTCGGGCGCATCCCGGTCGAGGCGCTCGTCGACGACTGCCCGCTCTACGACCTCGCGCCGGCGCCCCCGGCGCAGCCGCTCTACCCGGCGCCGCCCGCCACGATCGAGCCGGGCCTCGGCGTCCGCGAGACGCTGCTGGCGCTGCTCGCCTCGCCGAACCTGTCCTCGCGCCGCCCGCTGTTCGAGCAGTACGACTGCCTCGTCGGCTCGCGCACCGTCCGCCGGCCCGAGCAGGCCGACGCCGCCGTGCTGGCGATGCCCACGGGCGGGGGGATCGCGGTCGCGATCGACGGCAACGGCCGCCGCGTCGCCGCCGACCCCTACCGCGGGGCGGTCGAGGCCGTGCTCGAGTGCGCGGCCAACCTGGCCTGCGCCGGCGGCGAGCCGCTCGGGCTGACGAACTGCCTGAACTTCGGCAACCCCGAGAAGCCGCACATCGCCTGGCAGCTCGCCGAGGCGGTGCGCGGCCTGGCCGACGCCTGCCGCGCGCTCGACGTGCCCGTCGTCGGCGGCAACGTGTCGCTCTACAACGAGGGCGGCGAGGGGCCGATCTACCCGACCCCGGTCGTCGGCATGGTCGGCGAGCTGCCCGACCCGCTGCACGCGGGCCGCAGCGGCTTCGCGCTCGAGGGCGACGCGATCGCGATCGCCGGACCGTTCCGCCCCTCGCTGGCGGGCTCGGAGCTGGCCAAGCTGCGCGGCGAGCCGCTGCCCGACGGCCTGCCCGACGTCGACGTCGCGGCCGTGCGCGACGCGCAGCGCGCGATCCGCGACTTCGTGCGCGCCGGGAAGCTGTCCAGCGCCCACGACGTCGCCGAGGGCGGCCTGCTCGTCGCGGTCGCCGAGGCGTGCCTGGCCGGCGGCCTGGGGGCGACGCTCGAGCTCGGCGACGCCGACGAGGCGCAGCTGTTCGGCGAGGGCCCCGGCGGGTTCGTCGTCTCCGGCTCGCAGGCGGCGCTGCGCGAGCTGGGCGAGCGCATCGAGGTGCGGGTCATCGGCCGCGTCGACCCCGGCGACCTCGACGTCACCGTCGGCGGCGAGGAGCTCGAGATCACGCTCGACGCGCTGCGCCACGCCCACGGCGCGCTGGCCGAGCTGTTCGCGTAGCCCGCGTACTCCCGCGGGAGTACCCCCGCAGGGGGATGTGGGGCCGCTCCGCGCCGGGTACCGTTGCGTCATGCGCGTGCCGCGGGATCAGCTCGTGCGCGACGGCGCGCTGGCCGCCGGCGTCCTCGCCGTGCTGCTCGCGTGCGCGCTCTCGCGCGGGGAGACGTCCGCCCGGGCCTTCGGCGTCTGCCTGGTCCTCAGCGCCCCGCTGCTGTGGCGCACGTCGCATCCGATCGCGGTGCTGGCCGCCACCGTCGTCGCCTCGATCGTCGCGTTCCAGGTCGTCGACGGCACCATGTTCCTGCTGATCGCGCCCGCGATCGCGCTCTACACGGTCGCGGTGCAGTCCGAGCAGCGCACGACGTTCGTCATCGGCGGGATCCTGCTGCCGCTCGCGCTCGGGACCACCGCGCTCCTGTCCGAGCACCCGTTCTTCACGGCCGACACGCTGAAGACGGTGGCGACCGTCGCGATGCCGATGGCGCTCGGGATGTGGACGCGCGAGCGCCGCTGCGTGATGGAGGCGATGCGCGAGCGCGCCGAGCGCGCCGAGGCCGAGCGCGAGGAGGAGGCGCGCCGCCGCGTGGGCGAGGAGCGGCTGCGGATCGCGCGCGAGGTGCACGACGTCGTCGCGCACGCGATGGTCGCGATCAACGTCCAGGCCGGCGTCGCCTCCCACGTCGTCGACCGCCGGCCCGAGGCCGCCCGCAACGCGCTCGACGAGATCAAGCGCGTCTCCGGCGAGGCGCTGTCGGACCTGCGCGCGACGCTCGGGGTCCTGCGCGAGGCCGACGTGCCGGCGCCGACGACGCCGGCCCGCACGCTGGACGCCGTCGACGACCTCGCCCGCCGCGTCCGCGCCGCCGGCGTGGAGGTCGACGTCCACGCCGACTGCGACGGCCGCGTGCCGGCGGCGATCGAGGCGGCCGGCTTCCGCATCGTCCAGGAGGCGCTGACGAACGTGCTGCGCCACGCACCGCAGGCCACGCGCGCCGAGGTGCGCCTGTCCGCGGTCGCCGACGCGCTCGACATCGAGGTCAGCGACGACGGCGGCGCGTGCCCCGACGCGCCCGGCCACGGCGGCAACGGCCTGCGCGGCATGCGCGAGCGGGCCGCCGCGGTCGGCGGCCACGTCGAGGCCGGCCCGCGCGACGGCGGCGGCTGGACCGTGCGGGCGCGGCTCCCGCTGTCCACCGCGGTGTCGCCCGCCCCCGCCCGATGAGCGTGCGCGTCCTGCTGGCCGACGACCAGGCGCTCGTGCGCGCCGGGTTCGGCGCGCTGATCGAGGCCGAGGACGGGCTCGAGGTCGCCGGCGCCGCGTCGGACGGCGCCGAGGCGCTCGCGCTCGCCCGCGCGACCGTCCCCGACGTCGTGCTGATGGACGTGCGGATGCCGGTGATGGACGGCCTCGAGGCGACCGCGCAGATCACCGCCGACCCCGCGCTGGCGGGCACGCGCGTGCTGGTGCTCACCACGTTCGAGCTCGACGAGTACGTCTTCGGCGCGCTGCGCGCCGGCGCCAGCGGCTTCCTGCTCAAGGACGTCGAGCCGGCCGAGCTCGTCACCGCGATCCGCGTCGTCGCCGCGGGCGAGGCGCTGCTGGCGCCGCGCGTCACGCGCCGCCTGATCGAGGCCTACGTCGCCCAGCCCGCCCCGGCCGGCGCCGCGGGCCCGCCCGCCGCGTCCGCGGAGGCGCTGGCGGAGCTGACCGCGCGCGAGCGCGAGGTGCTCGCGCTCGTCGGCGCCGGGCTCAGCAACCACGAGATCGCCGAGCGGCTCGTCGTCTCGCCGCTCACCGCCAAGACGCACGTCTCGCGCGTGCTCATGAAGACCGGCTGCCGCGACCGCGCGCAGCTCGTCGTGCTCGCCTACGAGTCCGGGCTCGTCGTCCCCGGGCAGCAGGCCGCCGCCTGAGGCGTACTGCGCAGGGAGGCCGTCAGGAGCATCCTCGGGGCCGACGACACGCGGCCGGGGCGACCGTAGCGTCGCCGCCCATGCCCCACCCCGATCCAACCCCACTCGCCCGGACCCGCCTGGGCCGGCTGGCCGCCTGGTGCGTCCGCCACCGCGGCCGCGTCCTCGTCGCCTGGGTCGTGGCGCTGGCCGTCGCGGTCGCCGGCGGCGGCGCCCTGGCCGGCGACTACACCGTCGACTACGGCACGCCCGGCTCGGAGTCCGAGGCCGCCGCCGACCTGCTGGCCGCCGGCTTCCCGGACCGCTCCGAGCGCACGGTCGACCTCGTGTGGACCGCGCCCGACGGCGCGACCGCGCCGGCCGTCGAGCGCAGCGTCCAGGGCGTCCTGGACCGCGCCGGCGCGCTCGAGGGCTTCCAGCCCGGCGCCGACGTCGCCGACGCCGAGATCTCGCCCGACGGCCAGGTCGGCGTCGTGCGGCTCGCGCTCAGCATGCGCCCCGATGCGGTGCCCGAGGAGTCCGGCGCCGCGCTGCGCGAGCTGGCGGAGTCCTCGCCGGGCGGCGTGACGATGGCGCTCGCCGGCAACCAGGTCTCCGGGACCGAGGACGAGGGCGAGGTCTCGGCCGAGCTCGTCGGCATCGTCGTGGCCGCGTTCGTCCTGCTCGTCACGTTCGGGACCGTCGTCGCCGCCGGCCTGCCGATCGGCACCGCGCTGTTCGCGCTCGGCATCTCCGCGTCGGGCGTCGGCGTGCTGGCCGGCGTCATGGACGTGCCCGACTGGGCGCCGCAGGTCGGGGCGATGATCGGGATCGGCGTCGGCATCGACTACGCGCTGCTGATCCTCACCCGCCACCGCGCCGCGATGGCGCGCGGCCTCGCCGTCGGCGACGCGATCGTCGAGGCGATGGCCACGGCCGGGCGCTCGGTGCTGATCGCCGGCGCCACCGTCGTCATCTCGCTCATGGGCCTGTTCCTCATCGGGCTGCCGTACCTGTACGGCGTCGCGCTCGCGTCGATGCTGTCGGTCGCGGTCGTCGTCGCGGCGGCGCTGACGCTGCTGCCGGCGTTCCTGTCGCTCGCCGGCCACCGCATCGACCGGCTGCGGGTGCCGGGCGGCGGCCGCGCGATCGCCGAGCCCGGGCGCACCCGCTCCGCGGCGTGGGCGCGAGCCGTCCAGCGGCGCCCGTTCGCCGCGGCGGCCCTGGCGATCGTCGTGCTGATCGCGCTGACGCTGCCGGTCACCGGCATGCGCCTCGGCAGCCCCGACGCCGGCAACGACCGCGAGGGCACGACCAGCCGCCAGGCCTACGAGCTGCTGGCGGCCGGGTTCGGCCCCGGCGCCAACGGGCCGCTGATGGTCGTGGCCGCCACCCCGGACGCCGACAGCCGCGCCGCGGCGCAGCGGCTGCCGGCGGCGCTGGCCGGCGAGCCGGGCGTGACCGAGGTGTCGCCGGTGCGGTTCAACGAGGCCCGCGACACCGCCCTCGTCATGGTGACCCCGGAGACCTCGCCGCAGGACGCGCGCACGCGCGAGCTCGTCGAGGACCTCCGCGCCGGGCCGCTGGACGAGTCGGGCCTGGGCGAGGTGCACCTGGGCGGCGTGACCGCGTCGGTCATCGACCAGGCCGACGCGACCGCGAGCCGGCTGCCGCTGTTCATCGGCGCGGTCGTGCTGCTGTCGTTCCTGCTGCTGCTGGTCGCGTTCCGCGCGCCGGTGGTGGCGGTGAAGGCGGCGGCGATGAACCTGCTGTCGATCGGCGCCGCCTACGGGGTGATCGCCCTGCTGGCCGAGGGCGGCTGGGCCGGGCAGCTCATCGGGATCGACACCGACATGCCGGTCCCGCCGTTCATCCCGGTGATGATGTTCGCGATCCTCTTCGGGCTCAGCATGGACTACGAGGTGTTCCTGCTGTCGCGGATCCGCGAGGAGCGCGAGCGGCTGGGGACCACGTCCGAGGCCGTCGTCGGCGGGCTGGCGCGCACGGCGCGCGTGATCACCGCCGCCGCGCTCATCATGGTCGCCGTGTTCGGGGCGTTCGTGCTCAGCCCCGAGCCGTTCCTGAAGCTCGTCGGCGCCGGCATGGCGACCGCGATCCTCGTCGACGCGACGATCGTCCGGCTCGTGCTCGTGCCGGCCGTGATGCAGCTGCTCGGCGAGCGCAGCTGGTGGCTGCCGCGGTGGCTGGATCGCGCGCTCCCGGCGGGCGGGATCCTGCGCGAGCGCGAGGTCCCGGAGACGGTGTGAGCCACACCCCCGCATCGTCCGTTCTTCACGGACGATGCGGGCTCATCCGTCCACGCGCCGGGTGGCGGCCGCGGTCGGGGCTAGACTGCCCTCGTGACCCCAGATCATCGCGACGGCCCGCGCGACGAGTGCGGGGTCTTCGGGATCTACGCGCCCGAACGCGACGTCTCGCGCCTCGCGTACTTCGCGCTCTACGCCCTTCAGCACCGCGGGCAGGAGTCGGCCGGCATCGCCGCGGCGGACGTCGGCGGCCACATCATGACCCAGCGCGACCTGGGGCTCGTGTCCCAGGTGTTCGACGAGCAGTCGCTGCGCGCGCTGGCCGGCGAGCTCGCCGTCGGCCACGTCCGCTACTCGACCACGGGCTCCAACGCGTGGGAGAACTCCCAGCCGGTGTGGCGCTCGGACCGCCACGAGATCGCGCTCGCCCACAACGGCAACCTCACCAACGCGGTCGAGCTGCACTCCGAGCTGCGCGAGCGCGGCGTGGCGTTCTCGTCCACGTCGGACTCCGAGATCATCGCCGCGCTGATCGCCACGCACCCGGCGGACACGGTCGAGGACGCGATCGCCGACGTGATGCCGCGCCTGCGCGGCGCCTTCTCGACGGTCGTGCTCACCGGCGACAAGGTCATCGGCTTCCGCGACCCGGCTGGCCTGCGCCCGCTCGCGCTCGGGCAGATCGGCGACCGCTACTGCCTGGCGTCGGAGTCGTGCGCGTTCGACATCATCAACGCGCGGCTGCTGCGCGACGTCCTGCCCGGCGAGATGGTGACGATCGGCGAGCGCGGGATCGGCACGCGCCAGGTCGTCGAGGGCGCGCGCGAGGCGTTCTGCGTCTTCGAGTACATCTACTTCGCCCGTCCCGACTCGCGCATGGGCGGCCAGGTGCTGCAGGTGTCGCGCGCGCGGATGGGCGAGATCCTGTGGCGCGAGGCCCCGGTCGAGGCCGACCTCGTCATCGCGGTGCCCGACTCCGGCAACGCCGCCGCCCGCGGCCTGGCGCGCGCGTCCGGGCTGCCGCAGGACGACGGCTTCGTCAAGAACCGCTACGTGGCGCGGACGTTCATCCAGCCCGGCCAGGAGCTGCGCAAGCACGGCCTGCGGCTGAAGTTCAACCCGCTGCCCGAGGTCGTGGCCGGCAAGCGCCTCATCGTCGTCGACGACTCGATCGTGCGCGGCAACACCACCCGCCAGATCGTGCAGATGCTGCGCGACGCGGGCGCGGCCGAGGTGCACATGCGCATCTCGGCGCCGCCGATCCGCCACCCCTGCCACTACGGCATCGACATGTCGACGCGCGAGGAGATGATCGCCCACGGGCGCACGGCCGACGAGGTCGCCGCCGAGCTGGGGTGCGACTCGCTGCACTACCTGTCGCTCGAGGGCGTCTACGAGGCGGTCGGGGGCGATCGGGCCACGCACTGCGACGCCTGCTTCTCGGGCGAGTACCCGCTCGAGGACGGCGACTCGTCCAACGGCAAGTTCGCGCTCGAGCTGCCGCTCGTCCGCGCCTGACCGGAGGAGCGGCGGGATGGACGACGCCGAGCTCGCCGCCCGGGAGCGGGCGACCATGCAGGCGTTCTTCGCCGAGGTGCTCGCGCGCGACGGCACGGTCGTGCGGCCGGCGCCGGGCGTGGTCGGTGCGGTCGTCCCGTCGGTGCCGCACCGCTCGATGCCCAACTCGGTGGTGTACGAGGACCCGAGGGTGCTCGACGACGACGCCGTGCTCGACGCGATCGGGGCGACGTACGCGCAGGCCGGCGTGCACGCGTGGACGGTGTGGGTGCGGCCCGGCGACGAGTGGCTGACCGAGCGGCTGGCCGCGCGCGGCCACGTGCACGACGCCGAGCCGATGCTGATGGCCGCGCCGCTGGACGAGATGGACCTCGAGCCGCGCGCGGCGCTGGACCTCGACCCCGACCCCGACTGGCGCACGCTGGGCATCGTCAACGACCGCGCGTACGGGACGCCCGGCGACCTCGAGCGCGCGGTCGGCGGCCTGCGCGACGTCGAGGGCTGCACGCTGTGGATCGCCCGCGAGGGCGGCGAGCCGGTCGCCGCCGGCGCGATCCACCTCCACGAGGGCGACGCCGGCGTCGAGCTCGTCGCGGTCGTGCCCGAGGCGCGCGGGCGCGGCCTGGCCGCCGAGCTCCTGCGCCACGCGCTCACCGACGCGGCGCGCGCCGGGGCGACGACCACCTCGCTGCAGGCGACGAAGATGGGCGAGCCCGTGTACCGGCGCCTCGGCTACCGGGCGCTGGGCCGCTACGGGATGTGGGAGCGGCGCTCCCCCGCCCCGTAGCGCCGCTGGCACACTCCCCGCCATGCGCATACGGAGGGCGGAGGCCCGCGACCGGGCCGAGCTGGAGGGGTTCCTGGAGCGCTGGCACTCGCTGCGGGTGGCGCGGACGGGCGCGCTCGAGCATCCGCTCGACCACCCGATCCTGGTGGCCGAGCGCGACGGGCGGATCGTCGGCGCGCTCACCTACGTCCTCGGCTGGGACGCGTGCGAGATCCTCACGCTGCACGCCGACGAGCGCGGGCAGGGCGTGGGCACGGCGCTGATCGACGCGGTGACGCAGATCGCCCGCGACGCCGGATGCCGGCGGCTGTGGCTGATCACCACGAACGACAACGTCGACGCGCTGCGCTTCTACCAGCGGCGCGGGTTCCGCCTGGCGGACCTGCGCCCCGGCGCGGTGGACGAGAGCCGCGCGACGCTGAAGCCCGAGATCCCCGAGATCGGCGACCACGGGATCCCGATCCGCGACGAGCTGCGCCTCGAGCGCGAGATCTAGCTCGAGGCCAGCGCGTTGAGGCGCACCGGCCCGGCGCTCCAGTGCGGCGCGTCGGGCTGGACGTGGCCCGGGCGCACGAGCTTGGCGCGGGCGACCAGGAACCCGTCGGCGTCGTGGCGGACGACGACGCCCTCCATCTCCGGCGCGCCCAGGCGCGACGGCCCCATCAGCGCCACGAGGTCGTCGACCGTGAAGCGGCCGCGGGCGACGGCCGGCACCTGCGCGAGCCCGACCTCGTGGCACAGCGCCGCGGTGCGCTCCCGGTCCCAGTAGCGGCCGGCGTCGCGGTCGAACACGTCGAACGCCAAAAACCAGTCGGGCAGCGCGTCGTAGCGGATCGCGTGGACGACGCTGCACCACTCGCCGAACAGCACGAGCCGCTCCCCGAGCGCCCCGGCCAGCGCGTCCTCGTGCTCGGCGATCCACGACGCCAGGAACGGGTAGCGGCTGACGGACGGGCCGTCCATGTAGTCGCCGCGGTGCTGGACGAGCACGCGCCCGCCGTCGACGCTGAAGCCCACGTTGGCGCCGTCGACCTTCTCCTCGACCCACACCTCGTGGGCCAGGAGGGCGTCGGCCTCCTGCGGGCTGAGCAGCTTGTCGGCCCGCAGCGGCGTGTCGCTCAGCCACGCGAGGTGCGGCGTGCGCGGGAACGGGACGAAGCTCATGGGCGCACCTTGCGCTCGTGCAGGGCGCGGATCGTCGGCTCGTGGACGAACGACACGACCACCCCGGCCGCCTCCAGCGCGTGGCGCAGGCCCCACCACTTGCTGTCGACGGCCTGCAGGATCGGCGGCGGGGGCGGCTCGTGCGCGAGGGCGGCCGCGACGAACTTGCGGTCGGAGTGGTCGAACTCCGCCAGCTCGGGGTCGGCGGGGAACTCGCGGAAGGAGCCCTCGTGCGGGGTGATCGGCACGCGCGTGCAGACCCGCTCGTCGTACTGGTGGTCGAACGCCCACTTGGCGAACGCGTGGCCGAGCCCGGGCATGCCCGCGTGGCCGAGCTGGCGTCCGTACTCCTCCAGGATCAGCCCCAGGTCGTCGAGGACGAGCCGACCGGCCGCCATCGTCTCGGCGATGGCCTCGACGCACGCGTGCACGCACTCGGGATCCCACTCGGCGTCGGGCTCGAGCGCCGCGTTGGCGACCATCGCGACGTTCGTGTCGACGATGACGGGGCGCCTCATCCCCGCCCGGACAGCCGTCGCTGCGAGGCGCGCTGCGCCTGCGCGGCGACGTCCTCGATCGGGTCGCCGAAGAAGTCCTGCGGCCAGTTGCGCACGATCCCGAGCTCGTCGACGTCCAGCGGCTCCAGGCGGGACCCGTCGGGCGTGGGCGTGGCGAAGTACATGGCCACGTCCTGGGGGTCCAGCTCCTCCTCGGCGATGCGGCGCAGGAGTCGCCGCAGGAGATGCTCGGAGTGGCTCTCGACGATGAACTGCACGCCGCGCGGGCGGCCGTCCTCGCGCATGCGCACCGCGTCGATCAGCAGGTCGGCGATCCCCGACTGGACCGCCGGATGCAGGTGGATCTCGGGCTGCTCGACGATCACGGTCTCGCCGGGCGCGGCGTAGAACGCCTGCGTCACGACGGGCAGCACCTGCGAGACCCCGAAGCCGACGTCGGTCATCAGGACCTCGGCCGCGCGGCCCGGCGCGCGGACCCGCACGAGGTAGCGGTCGTGGCCGGCGACGAGCGGGGCGACCGCGAAGTCCTCGATGACGTCCAGGCGGCGCAGCCACTCGGCGACGACGACCTGCAGGGGCTGTGGCGGCTCGCCCTCGGCGTGGGCGAACCGGCGCGCGTCCCCGGCCAGCAGCGCGGCCACGCTCAGCTCGCCCCGCCAGCCGACGCTCTCGGGCTCCTCGCCGGACCACCGGTACAGGCGCTCGGGCCGCTCGCGCAGCGGGCCCAGGTAGGTGATCGCGCGCAGGCGGCGCTCCAGCGCGTAGGTGAGGTCGGCGGCGCCCTCGAGGTTCTGGAAGCGGACGCCGACGTCGTCGGGGAACGCGTGGAAGTGCGCCGGCGCCGAGACCGGCTGCGCCTCGCCGCGGGCCGGCAGCGGCGCGAAGCCGTCGGCGGTCAGCCGGTAGCCGCCGCCGGCGCGCTCGAGGCCGAGCGCCAGGCGCCGGCGCCCGTCGTCCAGCAGGCGGTACTCGAGGCGCTCGACGTGCGGGCCGGCGGCGCCCTCGCCGGCCCGGATCTCGGCCTCGAAGCGCAGCGCGTCGCCGCGGAGCACGACGTCGTGGCGGGCGTCGGCGAACGTCACGGGCTCCGGCGGCCGCCACCCGAGCTCGAAGCGCAGCGGCAGGCTCGTGTCGTGGCGGAAGATCAGGTCGGCGAACGAGCCCAGGTCGACGGCGGTCCCGGCGTCGCCGAAGTGCAGGACGCGGCGGCGGTCGGGCGACTCCACGGTCTGGCGCAGCAGGAGGAGGAGCTGGTGCAGGCTCGACTTGCCCGAGCTGTTGCTGCCGAACAGGACCGTCAGCGGGGCGAGGCGGACCGGCCCCGTGTCCCGCCAGCCCTTGAAGTTGCGGATCCGCAGGTCGGTCAGCACGCGGCCAACAGTACCCGCGGGGCACCGGCCGGTCCCGGCGCTACGGTTCGGCCCCGATGGATCCGCGCGCCGCCCTCCAGGAGCACTTCGGCTTCAGCGCCTTCCGGCCCGGCCAGGAGGAGGCGGTGCGGGCGGCGCTCGAGGACCGCGACGTGCTCGTCGTCATGCCGACCGGCGCGGGCAAGTCGCTCTGCTACCAGCTGCCGGCGCTGATGCGCCGCGACCTGACGATCGTCGTCTCGCCGCTGGTGTCGCTGATGCAGGACCAGGTCGAGGCGCTCGCGCGGGTCTCGTCCGAGGTGGCGCTCATCAACGCGCAGGCCGGCGCCGACGCCAACCGCATCGCGCTGGAGCAGGCGCGGCTGGGGCAGCTGCGGCTGCTGTACGTGGCGCCCGAGCGGTTCTCCTCGCGCGCGTTCCTCGACGGCATCCACGGCGTCGACGTCGGGCTGTTCGTCGTCGACGAGGCGCACTGCGTGTCGCAGTGGGGCCACGACTTCCGCCCCGACTACTTCCGCCTGGCCGACGCCGCGCAGTGGCTGGGCGCGAAGGCGATCGTCGCCTCCACCGCCACCGCGACCCCGCAGGTGGCGCGCGACATCGCCGCGCGGCTGCGGCTGCGCGACCCCGTCCAGGTGTCGACCGGGTTCGACCGGCCCAACCTCACGTTCGCGGTCGTCCCGTGCCGCACGACCGCCGACAAGGACCGGCGCATCGCGGCGGCGCTCGCCGACCCGGCCGCGCGCCCCGCGATCGTCTACGCGGGCACGCGGTCGGCCACCGAGACGCTCGCCGACAAGCTGGGGCGCGAGCTCGACGCCGAGGTGCTCGCCTACCACGCCGGGATGGGGCGCGAGGCGCGCGCGACCGCGCAGCGCCGCTTCATGGCCGGCGAGGTCGACGTGGTCGTGGCGACGAACGCGTTCGGGATGGGCGTCGACAAGGCCGACGTGCGCACGGTCTGCCACGCGTCGGTGCCCGGCTCGCTGGAGGCCTACTACCAGGAGGCCGGCCGCGCGGGGCGCGACGGGCAGCCGGCGCGGGCGCTGCTGTTCGCCGAGAGCCGCGACAAGGGCCTGCACGTCTTCTTCATCCAGCGCGCGCAGGTCGACGACGCGCTGCTCATGCGCGTCGCCGAGCGGCTGCGCACGCGCGCGACCGACGGCCGCTACGACCTCGGCGTCGACGAGCTGACCGCGCAGGGCTGCGAGGAGGAGCAGGTGCGCGCGATCGTCGGCCACCTCGCGCGCGCCGAGGTCATCCGCCCGGCGCCGTCGACGCCCGACCGCCTGAAGGGCCGCGTGCTGGGCCGCTACGACGGCCGCGCCCGCGCGGCGTGCAAGGCCAGCGTCGGCGAGGCCGAGCGGGCGCGCTGGCGCCAGTACCGCTCGATCTGGGAGTTCGTCGAGGGCAACCGCTGCCGCCGGCAGGCGATCCTGCGCCACTTCGGCGACCCGGCCGCGCCGCACGTCGACCCGGGCGTGCCCTGCTGCGACCGCTGCGCGCCGGGCGACGCGGTGCCGGGGGCGGTGCGCGCCGCGGCGGGCGGGCGCCGGCGGTCGGGCGGCGCGGGTCCCGTCGGCGGCGACCTCGACGCCGCGATCCTGCAGGTCGTCACCTCCGCCGAGCCGTCGGTGGGGCGCACCCGCACGGTCGAGATCCTGCGCGGCGGGCGCTCCAAGGCGATCCAGAAGCACGCCTACGACGGGCTGCCCGGCTACGGCGCGTTCGCCCACCTGCGCGCCGACGAGGTGCTGGAGCGCGTCGACGCGCTGATCGCGGGCGGGCGGCTGCGCTCGACCGGCGGCGCCTACCCGAAGCTGAAGGTGACCGGCGAGCGGCTCGGCGGGATGGCGGCCTAGTGCGCGTCGGCGTCCTCGCCTCGGGCACCGGCACGAACCTGCAGGCGCTGCTGGACACCGTCCACGGCCACGAGGCGACGATCGTCGCGGTCGCCTCCGACAAGCCGCAGGCGCAGGCGCTCGAGCGGGCGCGCGCCGCGGGTGTGCCGGCGCGCGCGTTCCCGGCCGACGCGTACCCGGACCGCGCCGCGCGCGACGCGGCGATCGCCGACTGGCTGGCCGAGGCCGGGGTCGAGCTCGTCGTGCTCGCCGGCTACATGCAGCTCGTCGGACCCGAGTTCCTGGCCCGCTTCCCCGACCGCGTCCTCAACGTCCACCCGGCGCTGCTCCCGGCGTTCCCCGGGCTCGACGCCATCGGCCAGGCGCTCGCGTACGGCGTGAAGGTCTTCGGCGTCACCGTCCACCTCGTCGACGAGGGGGTGGACACGGGGCCGATCGTGCTGCAGGCGGCGGTCGAGCTGCCCGACGCCAGCGACCGCGACCAGGTCCTGGCCGCGCTGCGCCCGCTCGAGCACCGGCTGCTGCCCGAGGCGGTGCGCCTCATCGCGCGCGGATCGCTGCGCCGGGACCCGGCGAACCCGCGGCGGGTCCTGACCTAGGCCTCGCCCGGGGGCGGGCCGGTCACCTCGCGCATCTCGTCGAGCTCGCGCCGGGACTCCTCGATGTCGGCGTCGAGCTGCTCGCGGTGGCGCTCGAGGTCGTCGATGTCGTGCTCCATGTCGCGCTCGGCCCGGCGCACCGTCTCGTCGTCGTGCTCCATGAGCACAGGATGCCCGCGGGCCGTGCACGGCAACCACCGGGGGTTGCCGGGACACCGGCGCGTCACATAGCCTGGCGCGCGCTTCGCCACCATCGGAAGGGAAGTCATGCGTCGCCTCGCCTCGGTCGCCGTCGCCGGTCTCGTGCTCGCCCTCGCCGCGCCCGCCGGCGCCCTCGCACAGGGCGAGCCGGTCGGCGGGGTCCTGATCGGCACGAATTCCGACGGCCTCTCGCCCGCCGGCTCGGTGAGCTGCAGCGTCCAGTGCATCGCGGTCAACACCGGCATCGGCGGCCAGGTCGAGACGAACACCGACCTCACCGGCACGATCACGCGCTGGCAGGCCGTGTTCAGCGGGCCGGGCGTCGCCGAGTTCACCGTCCTCACGCCCGTGTCCGGAACGCCGGGCGCCTACACGGTCAGCAACACCCAGCAGTTCCAGGTCGCCGCCGCGGGGTACGTCACGTTCAGCGCCTCGCAGCCGATCCAGCCCGGCGACGTGATCGGCTACACGGTCAACGCCGGCGCGGCGGCGCCGCTCGCCTACGCGACGGTGCCCCAGGGCGGCGTCGCGACGCTCACGCCGGCCGCCGGCTCGGGCTCCGTGCCGACGTGGACCGTCACGCCCTACGCCTCCGGCAGCGCGCTGATGATGCAGGCGCTGGTCAGCAACGCGACGGAGACCCCGACGGCGCTCGGGTGCAAGGTGCCGCGCGTGATCGGGAAGACCGTCTCCCAGGCGCGGCGCGCCCTCAAGAAGGCCGGCTGCACGCTGGGCGCGATCAAGACCAAGCGCGTGCGCGGGAAGACGAGCCGCCCGCGGGTCGTCTCGCAGTCCCTCAAGCCCGGAACGCAGACCA
>Ga0180222_1001418_pt1 | contig 24856 bp, 22 predicted proteins | sample eDN5th37CKraftOP_FD_151336 | JGI IMG/M metagenome (GOLD analysis project Ga0180222, IMG submission 151336) | Enriched Organic Plus compost microbial communities from Emeryville, California, USA - eDNA 5th pass 37_C Kraft OP (version 2) (version 2) ...
CTGCGAGAAGAGCTCGATATCTCCGATCACCGGCACGCCCGCTTCGCGCGCCTTCGCGGCGATCGGGTGCCGATTGAGCGGCACGCCCGGCGAGACAACGACGCCGGCAAAGCCCGCGAGGTCGATCCCGAGCGGATCGGCGAAGGTCAGGCAATCCTCCCCGTCGTCTCGCGACAAGGAGGACAAGAGGGCGGCGCGCGCCTCCTCGCGCTCGTCCCACGCCACCACCCCGGCCCCGCTCGCCAACAGCGCGCGCACCGTCGCCAGCCCGGACCGGGCGAGGCCAAGCACGGCATATTTCTTTCCGGCGAAGGCGGGGCTGGCGATCATCTGAGCTTCAGCGTGGCGAGGCCGGCGAGCGCCAGCACGAACGCCACGATCCAGAAGCGGATCACGACGGTCGGCTCGCTCCAGCCCTTCTGCTCGAAATGGTGGTGGATCGGCGCCATCAGGAAGACGCGCTTGCCGGTGCGCTTGTAGACCATCACCTGGATGATGACGCTGAGCGCTTCGGCCACGAACAGCCCGCCGATGATACCGAGCACGATCTCGTGGCGTGTCGAAACCGCGATCGCGCCGAGCGCGCCGCCGAGCGCGAGGCTGCCGGTATCGCCCATGAACACCGCCGCCGGCGGCGCGTTGAACCAGAGGAAGGCGAGTCCGGCACCGATCATCGCCGAGCAAAGCACGGTGAGGTCGCCCGCACCGAGCACGTGCGGGAGGCCGAGATATCCGGCGAACTTCGCGTTGCCGACGAGATAGGCGATGACGAGCAGCGCGAGGCTGGCGATGATCACCGGCATCGTCGCCAGCCCGTCCAGCCCGTCGGTGAGGTTCACCGCGTTGCCGAAGGCGACGACGACGAAGGCGGCGAAGAGGATGTAGAAGGGCCCGAGATCGACGACCGGGCCGTTGTAGAAGGGAATGTAGAGCTCGGTCGCGCCGTTCCAGGTGATGATCCAGCAGCCGATGCCGGCGACGACGAACTCCATTGCCAGCCGCGCCTTGCCGGAGACGCCGGCATGGTGGCGCTTCCTCACCTTGTCGAAATCGTCGAGGAAGCCGATCGCGCCGAAGCCGACGGTGATGAACAGGCAGGCCCACAGGAAACGGTTGGAGAAATCCATCCACAGCAGCATCGAGAGGGTGAGCGCGGTGAGGATCATGAGCCCGCCCATGGTCGGCGTGCCGCGCTTGGCGAGATGGGTCTGCGGTCCGTCGTCGCGGATCGGCTGGCCCTTGCCCTGCCGCACCCGCAGCCAGCCGATGAACCTGGGCCCGATCAGGAGGCCGATGAACAGCGCGGTCGCGCTCGCCGCGCCGGCGCGGAAGGTGATGTAGCGAAAGAGATTCAGCGCGCCCGGAAATCCAAGCTGTTCGGCAATCCAGAGAAACATCAGCCTTCCTCGCCCGCGAGCGTTTCGACCACGGCCGAGAGGCCGACGGAGTTCGATCCCTTGACCAATATCGCGTCCCCCGGCGCGATGATCTCGCACGCCAGCCGGATCGCGGCCTCGGCGTCGCGCGCCATGACGTGCGGCGTCGCATCGCCCAGCGCCGCGCCGAGCGCCGCCATCTCGGCGCCGACCAGAATCGCATAGTCGACATGCGCCGCCGCGATCGGCGCGGCAAGCGCGGCGTGGAAGGCGTCGCTCTCCTCGCCCAGCTCGCGCATCGCGCCGAGGATGGCGACGCGCCGGCCGCTCACCTTCTCGCCGCCGAGCACGGCGAGCGTCGCCGCCATCGAGGCGGGATTGGCGTTGTAGCTCTCGTCGATCAGCAACGCTTCACCGCCCTTCACGCGGATGCGATGGCGCGCGCCGCGCCCCTTGAGCCCGCTCATGTCGGCGAAGGCCAGCCCCGCCGCGGCAAGGTCCCCGCCCACCGCCTCGACCGCCGCCAGCACGGCCAGCGCGTTCGACACCCAGTGCAGCCCGGGCTGGCTGATCGTGAAGCTGAGCTGCGCGTCGGGCAGCACCGCAGTGACCAGGGTTCCGCCCTGCGGCGTCGGCACGACATAGCCGGCGCGCACGTCCGCGCCCTCGCTGAGGCCGAAGGTCACGACCCATTCGGCATGGGGCCGCGCGGCCGCGAGCAGACGGTCACGGTGCGGGCTGTCGAAGGGGATGATGGCCGTGCCGCCCGCCTCCAGGCCAGTGAAGATTTCCGCCTTGGCGTCGGCGATGGCGGTCTCGTCGGGAAAGAATTCGCGGTGCGCCGGGGCGATGGCGGTGACGATCGCGACGTGTGGGCGCACGAGCGCGGCAAGCGCCGCCAGCTCGCCCGGATGGTTCATCCCCATCTCGAACACGCCGAAGCGCGCGTCGCGCGGCATCCGCGCGAGGCTCAGCGGCACCCCGGTATGGTTGTTGTAGCTCTTGACCGAGCGGTGGGCGAGGCCGGGCGCGGAGCGGTCGAGCGCGGCGTAGAGCGCCTCCTTGGTGCTCGTCTTTCCGACCGAGCCGGTGACGCCAATAACGTGCGCGCGCGTGCGCGCGCGCGAGGCGACGCCGAGCGCGTGGAGCGCCGCGAAGCTGTCGGAAACGAGGACGTGCGGATGCGCCGTCGGCTGGCTCACGATCGCGCCCGCGGCGCCGGCGGCGAAGGCCTGGTCGAGGAAGCGATGGCCGTCGGTCGTCTCGCCCTTCATCGCGACGAACAGGTCGCCCGGCCCGATCTCGCGCGAATCGAACGCGACGCCGGTGACGGCGAAGTCGGCGGAGGCCGCGCCCCCCGTCGCGGCCGCGATCTCGGCCGAGGTCCAGAGGCTCGTCATGCGCGCCTCTCCCGGAGCCGAGCGAAATCGGGGGGTGCCGGCTCAGGCGCCTCCGAAACGCCCCTCGACTGCGCTCGGGACGAGCGAGGGAGGCGCGCCTCCCCCTCCCGCAAGCGGGAGGGGAGGATGATGTCGGCCCGCCTCACGCCGCCTCCTCCCGCGCGACCGCGACGTCGTCGAAGGGCAGCACTTTGTCGCCGACGATCTGGCCCTGCTCATGTCCCTTGCCGGCGAGGAGGACGAGGTCGTCCGGCCCCGCCTCGGCAATGGCGGCGCGGATCGCCTCGCGCCGGCCGGGCACCTCGCGGGCGCCGGGCGCGGCGGCGAGGATCGCGGCGCGGATCGCCGCCGGATCCTCGCTGCGCGGATTGTCGTCGGTGACGATGACGACGTCGGCGAGGCGGGTGGCCACCGCCCCCATTTCCGGGCGCTTGCCGACGTCGCGGTCGCCGCCCGCGCCGAAGACGATGAACAGCCGCCCGCGCGTGTGGGGCCTGAGCGCCTCGATCGCGCTCTCGATCGCATCCGGCGTGTGCGCGTAATCGACATAGACCGGCGCGCCCGCGCGAGTGATCACCGCGCGCTCCAGCCGGCCGCGCACCGGCTGCACCCGCGAGAGGTTGGCGAGCGTCCCGGCGATGCTGCCGCCGGTCGCGATGACGAGGCCCGCAGCGGTGAGCGCGTTCGCCGCCTGGTAGGCGCCGATGAGCGCGAGATTGATGGTGAAGCGCCGCCCCTCCGCCTCGACGAACAGCCGCTGGCCGAGCGGCGTCGTCTCCCGCCCCGCCAGCTTCAGCGTCTCGCCGTTCCGCCCGACGGTAATGACGTTCAGCCCCCGCGCCTTCGCGCGCGCCAGCACCTCGGGCGACTTCGGATCGTCCATCCAGATGACGGCCGTGCCGTCGGCATCGACGACCTCCTCGAACAGCCGCATCTTGGCCTCGAAATAGGCCTCCATCGTCTCGTGATAGTCGAGATGGTCGCGGCTGAAATTGGTGAACGCGGCCGCATGCACCGGCAACCCCTCGGTGCGGTATTGCGCGAGGCCATGGCTCGACGCCTCGAAGGCGGCGTGGGTGACCCCCATGCGCCTGAGGCCCGCCATGTTGGCGAGGAAGGTGACGATGTCCGGCGTGGTCAGGCCGGTCGTGACCTGATCGTCGGCGGTGGTGACGCCGAGCGTGCCGATGCTCGCCGAGCGGAAGCCCGCCATCCGCCAGAGCTGTCGCGTCAGCTCGACGTTCGAGGTCTTGCCGTTGGTGCCGGTGACCGCGACGACCGTGTCCGCGAAGGGCTTGAAGAACCGCGCGGCGAGGCGCGCGAAGGTCCGCCGCGGCTCGTCCGAGGCGATGCGGACCGCGCCTTCCACCGGCACGTCCGGGCGGGTCACGACCGCGATCGCGCCGGCGGCGACGGCGGCGGGGATGAAGTCCTCGCCGTTGAAGCGGGTGCCGCGAAAGGCGCCGAACACCGTGCCGGGCGCGACCTTGCGGTGATCGATGGCAAAGCCGGTGACAAGGTTGCCCTCGTCACCGCCGGTCAGCGCGCCCAGCCTCATTTACTGATCCGTGGACGCCGGGCGGCCGTTGCCGCCGCCGAGCAGCGGCATCAGGTCGGCAAGGTCGATGTCCCGCCGCTCGTCCGGAATGACGCCAAGCAGCGGGCCGATCCGCGACACGACGCGCGCGACGGCGGGCGCCGAGGTCCAGGCGGCGGTGGTGACGAAATGATTGGCGGCAACGGGGCGCGGGGCATCCATCATGACGAGCACCACATAGCGCGGTTCGTCCATCGGGAAAGCCGCCGCGAAGGTGGATACGTTGACATGACGGTTATAGCCGCCGGCCGACGAGACCTTCTCGGCGGTGCCGGTCTTGCCGCCGACGCGGAAGCCCGCGACGTTGGCGTTGCGGCCGGTGCCGCTGGTCACGATCATCCGGAGCAGCTGGCGCATCCGCCGGCTGGTCTCCTCCGAATAGACACGGCGGCCGGGCGCGGCGTGGCCCGGCTCGACGCGCAGCAGCGTCGCCGGGCGCCAGATGCCTCCGTTGACCAGCGCGCAATAGGCGGTGGCGAGGTGCAGCGGAGTGATCGCGATGCCGTGGCCGAAGCCGGTGGTGAGCACCCGCGCGCGGCCCCATTCGCTCGGCCAGAGCGTGCGGCTGCGCTCGTCCAGCTCGATGTCGGCCGGCCGGTCGAAGCCGAGCGCGCGGAACGCCGCCTGCATCCGCTCCGCGCCCATCGCGTCGGCGATCCGGGCCGAGGCGATGTTCGAGGAATGGACGAGGATTTCGGGGATGGTGAGCGCGCGGCCCATCGGGTGATCGTCGTGGATGCGGTAGCGGCCGATCGCGACCGGGGCCGAGGCGTCCCAGCGCTGGCCCATCGAGGTGACCACCCCCGCCTCCAGCGCGGAGGCGACGGTGATCGGCTTGAACGTCGAGCCCAGCTCGTACACGCCCATCGTCGCGCGATTGTAGAGCGCGCTGGGGTCCGCGCGTCCCGCCGCGTTCGGATTGAAGGTGGGCGCGGAGGCCATGGCGATGATCTCGCCAGTGTTCACGTCCATGACGATCCCGGTGCCGCCTTCGGCCTCCATCGCGGTCACGGCGCGGTCGAGTTCGCTTTCGAGCGTCGCCTGAACGCGACTGTCGAGCGACAGCGCGAGCGGATGGCCACGCATCCTGGGGTCGGTGAGGCGCGCCTCCATCGAGCGCTCGATCCCCGCCGCGCCGTGGCCGTCGCGATCGACCCAGCCGAGCACGTGGCCGGCGAGCGCGGTCTGCGGATAGAGCCGCTCCGGCTCGCGCGCGAAGACGATCCCAGGTTCGCCGAGCGCGTTCACCCGCGCGACCAGTTCCGGCATCGCGCGGCGCGAGATGTAGCGGAAGTTCACGTCCGGCCGGAGCAGCCGGAAGAACTCGGCCGCGCTGCGCTCCGGCATCAACTCGTGCAACCGCGCGGCAAGCTCGCGGCGATCGCCGATCACGCGGCGCGGATGGACCCCGATCGACCAGGCGTCGATCGTCCGCGCGAGCGGGATGTTGTTACGATCGACGATGTCGGCGCGCGGCGGGATGAGCGGATCGGCGAGCGCCGCCGCCCCCGTCCGGTCGGTCGAGACCTGGAGCCAGCCGAGGCGCAGCACGACGAGCGCGGTCGCACCGACGAACAGCAGCAGCAGCACCATCAGCCGCTGGTGGGTCAGCGCGAGCCCCTGGCGTTCCTCTGCTGGCCGGGCGGTGTTCCTGTCGAGCCTGGCGGCAAGCGTCGCCATCAGTCGCGCGCGCCTTCCCGATGCTCGGCGCGGGCCGCGCGGGTGATGGCGCGCAGCGTCTCTTCGTCCAGCAGTCCGCCGCCCGCGCGCGTTGCCGGCCGATCGTGGTCGCCGCCGGCGTTGGCGAGACGCTCACGCGGCCGCGGGCGCGGCGGGGCGGCCGGGGCGGTCGAGGCCGGCGGCGTCGCGGACGCGGCCGGAACCAGCTCGAAGCTGGCGCGATGGACCATCGGCGTACCGGCCACGGACAGCGCCGGGGCGGTCGCCACCGCGAGGCGAACGGGCGAGGTGCTCGAGGCCAGCCCCGTCGAGCGCGGCTGCGTCGAGGTCTCCGCGGAGGCCAGCCGCACCTCGGCCGGGCGATCGGCGAGAGGCGGCGTGCGCGTGTCGAACCGGGCGAGGCGGACCGCGGAGTCGACGAACTGGTTGGCGGCCGGCGCGGAGAGGGCCAGCACCTCGGCGTTCCACTCCTCGAGCTGCTGGAGGCGGCCGCGCGTACCGAGCTCGGTCTGAAGCGCCCGGATATTGGCGCGCGTCGCCTGGATCCGGCGATCGAGCTGCGCGAGCTCACTCCGCTCGGCGGCGACCTGGAGCGAGAGCATGTAGCAGCCGAGGGCGGCGAGGCCCATCATGGCGACCCAGACGAGCGAGCGGAATCCTCTGGCGATCATCGTCCCAGTCCTTCCCCGAAACGCGAAACGGGCGCGGCGGTCCGCCGCGCGGAACGAAGGGTGGCGGAGCGGGCGCGGGGGTTGGCGGCCAGCTCCTCGGGCGAGGGCGTGACCGGCTTCGCGACCGCCTCGAAGGTCGGCGCCGGCATGTCCTCGTTGGCGGCGGGCAGGTGACGCGAGCGGCCCGCGCGCGCCCCGCTGCGCTCCTTTAGGAACCGCTTCACGATGCGGTCCTCGAGCGAATGGAACGTGACCACGGCTAGGCGGCCGCCGGGTGCAAGCACCTGTTCGGCGGCCGCCAGCCCGCCCTCGAGCTCCTTCAGCTCGTCGTTCACGTGAATCCGGATGGCCTGGAAAGTCCGGGTGGCCGGGTCCTTCTTCATGCCGGGATGGTGGCCCGCGGCCTTGCGCACGATCGCGGCGAGCTCGCCGGTGCGCGTGATCGGCCGCGCCGCGACGATCGCCCGCGCGATGCGCCGCGCCTGCCGCTCCTCGCCATAGTGGAACAGCACGTCGGCGATCTCCGCCTCCGACGCGCGGTTGATGAACTCGGCCGCGCTCTCGCCCTCCGGCCCCATCCGCATGTCGAGCGGGCCATCGGCCTGGAACGAGAAGCCGCGCTCCGGCCGGTCGAGCTGCATCGAGGAGACGCCGATGTCGAGCGCGACCCCGTCCACCTTGTCCACGCCGTGCGCGGACAGCGCCTGACGCATCCGGGAGAAACGCTCCGGCACAAGCGTCAGGCGCCCCCCGCTCGAAGCAGCGAGCGCCCTCCCCGCCTCGATCGACTCGGGATCGCGATCGAAGGCAAAGACGCGCGCCGCTCCCTTTGCCAGGATGGCCCCGGTATAGCCGCCCGCGCCGAACGTGCCGTCGACATGCGTCTCGCCGGGGGCGACGGCGAGCGCGGCGACGACCTCGTCGACCAGGACGGGAACGTGCGGCCGGGAGGCGGTGGCGGCGGTCATGGCGTCAGCCCCCGCTCCTCGAGCCAGTAGAGCGCAATGTCCTTGAGGTGCGCGTCGCCCTCCGCGGCGGCGATGCGCGGATTCCAGATCTCGAAGGTGACGCCGACGCCGACGAACAGGGCCAGGTCCTCGATCCGGCCCTTCCGCCGCATCCTCTGGGGCAGGATGATGCGGCCCGAACTGTCGTAGGGCGCCTCCTCGGCGGCGCCGAAGGCGCGGTGGGCGCGCTCGAAATGGGCGGTGGGGTTGGTCGCCTCCTCGGCGAGACGGCGGCGCTCGTTCTCCGCGTAGATCTCGGCGTCGAAGTTGGAATCGTAGCCGACCAGGCAGGGATAGGCCTCGTGCGGGGCAAGCACGATCAGCCGTTCGTCGGACCGGCGCTCGATCTTCGCGCGGATGAACGCCGGCACGGAGAGACGCCCCTTGGCGTCCACCGCATTCAGCGCGTTCCCGCGAAAGAGATGTTCGACCGCCACCCTTCAGTCCGTCCCCGAACACACGGGCTCCCCGTTCGCGGACGCGCGCCTCCACGCCTCCGCGTTGTTATGCGGCTCGAACGGGAATGCCCCTAACTAACCCGGACGTGGATAACTGAAGAGTCGTGGGATTGGAAGGGTTTTCCATGCCATTTCGTGGGATTCCATGCCCCAAGAGAGATTCAAGGCAAGATTTTCTTCTTTTGTTCTCGCGCGCATTGCGCTTCTTCGCCGGGAAGAGCCTGTGGATAAGTCCGTGAGTTTGGGGCGACTATCGACTCGCGGCGTCGCCGGGGCGGCGGGCGGCCGTGTCGGCGGCGAGGCCGTTCGTGTCGGCGTTGCCGGGCGCGACGCCCAGTTCGGCAAGCGGGTCGGTGCGGGGCTGGTCGGCCGCGGCCGTGCCGTTGCGCTGCTGCTCGATGAGGTTGGCGGTCAGCGCCGGCTCGCCCGAGGAGTTGCGGATGAAGATGGCGGCGAGCAACACCACGATGAACACGAACGCCAGACCGGTCAGTCCGATCCGAACCCGCTGCATCACGCGCATCTCTCCCAAGTGGGCCTACTCCTACGCCACGACTGCCGGCCCCGGCCCGGACGCCCCCAAGGGTTGATCCGGTACCCGACGCCGCCGCGACATTTTGTAACAAAGTTTTTCTTGACGCGCCATGCTGCACTCGCGAAGGGATTGACCATGCACAAGTCACGGACCCTCGCCGCGGCAGCGATTGCCGCGCTCGCCAGCCTCGCGGCCTGCCACCAGCCAGAGGTCATCACCGTCAATCAATATGACCCGCAGGCGGAAGCGCTGAAGAACGCCCCGCCGGTCGCGCCGCCGCCGATGATCCAGGCGACCAAGACCTATCGCTGCGCGGACAACAGCCTCTATTTCGTGGACTTCTACACGGACAACACGGCGACGATCCGCACCAGCCGCGAGGGCAGCCCGACTCGCCTCGAGTCCAGCAATGGCGAGCCGCCCTTCACCGGCGGCGGCAACTCGGTCAGCGGCACTGGCGACCGCGTCACCATCAACGGCAAGTCCTGCCACACCTAGCGGTCGGGCCCATCGAACCCGAAAGGCCGGCCTCCCCGCGGAGGCCGGCCTTTTTCTTCGGGTCGCCGCACGCGCGCGCCTTCGCCGCGCCAGGCGACAGCTGCGCCCGCCCGATGCGCAAACGGTGACCGGCCGGAACCGCCGCCGCCCCGCCATATGAGCGGGTTTCGCGTCTCCGGGCGCACGGCGCCCGCCATTTTCGCGCGCGGCGGTCTCGCCTTTGCGCGGCGGCGCGGCTATGCGCGGCGCCATGACCGAGATCACGCCCGAGATCGTCGCCCAGCACGGGCTTTCGCCGGAGGAATATCAGCGCGTCGTGAATGCGCTCGGGCGCACGCCCAACCTGGTCGAGCTCGGCATCTTCTCGGTGATGTGGTCGGAGCATTGCAGCTACAAGTCGAGCCGCATTCACCTGAAGAAGCTGCCGACCAGGGCCCCTTGGGTCATCCAGGGGCCAGGCGAGAATGCCGGCGTGGTCGATATCGGCGACGGCCAGGCCGCCGTCTTCAAGATGGAGAGCCACAACCACCCGAGCTACATCGAGCCATATCAGGGCGCCGCGACCGGGGTGGGCGGCATCCTCCGCGACGTCTTCACCATGGGCGCGCGGCCGGTCGCCAACATGAACGCGCTGCGGTTCGGCCGGCCCGACCATCCGAAGGTGCGCCACCTGATCGCCGGCGTCGTCTCCGGCATCGGCGGCTACGGCAATTGCGTGGGCGTTCCGACCGTCGGCGGCGAGGTGAACTTTCACCCGGCCTATGACGGCAACATCCTGGTCAACGCGATGACCGTGGGCGTCGCCGAGACGGCGAAGATCTTCTATTCGGCCGCCTCCGGCGTCGGCAATCCGATCGTCTATGTCGGCTCCAAGACCGGCCGCGACGGCATCCACGGCGCGACCATGGCGAGCGCCGAATTCTCCGAGGATTCGGAGGACAAGCGCCCGACCGTTCAGGTCGGCGACCCGTTCACCGAGAAGCTGCTGATCGAGGCCTGCCTTGAGCTGATGGCGAGCGACGCCATCGTCGCGATCCAGGACATGGGCGCGGCCGGCCTCACCTCCTCCAGCGTCGAAATGGCCTCGAAGGGCGGCGTCGGCATCCGCCTCGTGATGGACAAGGTGCCGCAGCGCGAAGCGGGCATGACGCCCTACGAAATGATGCTCTCCGAGAGCCAGGAGCGGATGCTGATGGTCCTGAAGCCCGGCCGCGAGGCCGAGGCGGAGGCGATCTTCCGCAAGTGGGAGCTGGACTTCGCGGTGATCGGCGAGGTCACCGACGCGGGGCGCATGGTGCTGGAGTGGAAGGGCGAGGTCGTCGCCGACATCCCCCTCGCCCCGCTCGCCGACGAGGCGCCCTGCTACGACCGGCCGTGGGTGCCGACTCCGTCCCCCGCCCCGCTCGCCGACGCGCCGGACACCGCCGATCCGGCCGCCGACCTGCTGCAGTTGCTCGGCTCGCCCGACCTCGCCTCGCGCCGCTGGGTGTGGGAGCAATATGACCAGAAGGTGGGCGGCGACACCGTCCAGCCGCCGGGCGGGGACGCCGCGGTGGTGCGGGTCCACGGCACCCGCAAGGCGCTCGCCATCACCACCGACTGCACGCCGCGCTACTGCAAGGCCGATCCGGTCGAGGGCGGCAGGCAGGCGATCGCCGAGGCCTGGCGCAATCTCTGCGCGGTCGGCGCGAAGCCGCTCGCCGCGACCGACTGCATGAATTTCGGCAATCCGGAGCGGCCCGAGATCATGGGCCAGTTCGTCGGCTGCATCGAGGGCATGGCCGAGGCCTGCGCCGCGCTCGATTTCCCGATCGTGTCGGGCAATGTCAGCCTCTACAACGAGACCAAAATCGAGGACGGCAGCTCGAGCGCGATCCTCCCCACCCCCGCCATCGGCGGCGTCGGGCTGATCGCCGACTGGGCGAAGAGCGCGCGCATCGCCTTCTCGAACGAGGGCGACGACATCTGGCTGATCGGCGCCGATCCCGCCCACCTCGGCCAGACGCTATGGCTGCGCGAGATCGCCGGGCGCGAGGACGGGCCGCCGCCGCCGGTCGATCTCGCCGCCGAGCGCCGGGCGGGCGAGACGGTGCGCGATCTCATCGCGCGCGAGCTGGTGAGCGCCGTCCACGACATTTCGGACGGCGGCCTTCTCGTGGCGCTCGCGGAAATGGCGCTGGCCGGAAACAGGGGCGCGCGGTTGGCGAAGGACTGCCCGGCGACCGCCGCCTTCCTCTTCGGCGAGGATCAGGGGCGCTATATCGTCACCACGTCCAATTCGGACCCGGTGCTGCGCGCGCTGGCGGCGGCGGGCCTGCCCCACCGCTTCCTCGGCTCGGTCGGCGGAGAGGCGATCGTGCTGCCCGGCGGACAGGCGATAGCGCTCGCCGATCTGCGCGGGGCGCACGATGGCTTCTTCCCGGCGCTGATGGGCTGACGCCGTCCCGTCCGGCTAGGCGCGCCGCCCCGCGAAGAGCTGGAACAGCGCGACGACGACGGCCACGACGAGCAGCAGGTGGATGATCCCGCCGGCGACATGGAAGGCAAAGCCCGCCAGCCAGAGGATGATGAGGATCGCAACGATGGTCCAGAGCATGAGCGGAGCCTTTCCTGTCTGCCGCGCGCACCGCGGCGCGGCCTGATCCTCCGAACAACGAGGCGCGGCGCGGCCCGTTCCGGCCGTGACGCAAAGCGCGAGAGCTCCCGGCGTCGGCGCGCGACCGCCCTCAGCGCGGCATCGGCTTGGAGGAGTCCGACGGGCGCGGCGCGACGCTCGCGGGGCGATGCGCCAGCCAGTTCTCGAACACGTTGGGCGCGGCGTCGAAGCGGCGGACCTTGCGGTTGCCCCGCCAGATCTCGACCGGATGGTCGCGCCGGCGGCTCTGCACCTGGCAGATCGCCTCGACGTCGTCCGAGGCATGGAAGTTCTCTGTGCGCTCGATATGGCCGCTGAACCGGCTGAGGTGGAACAGCTTGTAATTGGGCATGGCGCGCACTCCTCCGCGTGCCGGCGGGAGCGCGTCTCGGGTCTCTCAGCCGCCGGCTTGCCGTGGTCGAGGGCCGGCGATGAGGGCATCGTACCGCGCGCCCGTGACGGACGCAAAACCTATATATTTCCCGCGCGTAGGAACTCGCGCGACGCCCGCCGGTTGCACGGCCGAGCGCGTCGCCGCGTTGCCTTTTCCCCCTGCCCTGCTAAGCGCGCGGCGAAATGACCGAGCTTTCCCGCGTCCGAAACTTTTCGATCATCGCCCATATCGACCACGGCAAGTCGACCTTGGCCGACCGGCTGATCCAGGCCACCGGCGCGCTCAGCGCGCGCGAGATGTCCGACCAGGTGCTCGACAATATGGACATCGAGCGCGAGCGCGGCATCACCATCAAGGCGCAGACCGTCCGGCTCGACTATAGGGCGAAGGACGGCAAGGCCTATGTCCTCAACCTGATGGACACGCCGGGCCACGTGGACTTCGCCTACGAGGTCTCGCGCAGCCTTGCCGCCTGCGAGGGCGCGCTGCTGGTGGTGGACGCGGCGCAGGGCGTCGAAGCCCAGACGCTCGCCAGCGTCTACCAGTCGATCGAGCACGATCACGAGATCGTCCCGGTCATCAACAAGATCGACCTGCCCGCCGCCGACGTCGAGGCGGCGAAGCGCGAGATCGAGGACATTATCGGCCTGCCCGCGGACGACGCGGTGCTCACTAGCGCCAAGACCGGCCAGGGGGTCGAGGAGGTGCTGGAGGCGATCGTCAGGCGCATCCCTCCGCCCAGGGGCGACGCCGCCGCGCCGCTCAAGGCGATGCTCGTCGACTCCTGGTACGACCCCTATCTCGGCGTCGTCATCCTGGTTCGCGTGGTGGATGGCACGCTGCGCAAGAGGCAGCAGATCAAGTTCATGCAGGCCGGCACGACGCACCTCGTCGACCGCGTCGGCGTGTTCCGCCCGAAGATCGAGCAGCTCGGCGAGCTCGGCCCGGGCGAGATCGGCTTCATCACCGCGCAGATCAAGGACATCGGCGAGACGCATGTCGGCGACACGATCACCGACGCGAAGAAGCCCGCGGCCGAAGCGCTGCCCGGCTTCAAGGAGGTGCAGCCGGTCGTCTTCTGCGGCCTCTTCCCCGCCGATGCCGCCGATTTCGAGAAGCTGCGCGAGAGCCTCGCCAAGCTCCGCCTCAACGACGCCAGCTTCAGCTTCGAGATGGAGACGAGCGCGGCGCTGGGCTTCGGCTTCCGCTGCGGCTTCCTTGGCCTGCTCCATCTCGAGATCATCCAGGAGCGGCTCGCCCGCGAATATGATCTCGATCTCATCACCACCGCGCCGAGCGTGGTCTACAAGGTGCTGCTGACCGACGGCTCGACGCGCGAGATCCACAACCCCGCCGACTGGCCCGAAGCCACCCATATCGAGGAGGTGGAGGAGCCGTGGATCGAGGCGACGATCTACGTCCCCGACGCGCATCTGGGGCCGATCCTCAAGCTCTGCCAGGACCGGCGCGGCATCCAGAAGAACCTCACCTATGTCGCGGGCCGGGCGCAGGTGACCTACGAGCTGCCGCTCAACGAGGTGGTGTTCGATTTCTACGACCGCCTGAAGTCGATCAGCCGCGGCTATGCGAGCTTCGACTATCACCAGATCGGCCACCGCGCCGGCGACCTCGTGAAGATGAACATCCTGGTGAACGGCGAGCCGGTGGACGCGCTCTCGATGATCGTCCACCGCGCCGCCGCCGAGGCCCGCGGGCGGCAGCTGTGCGAGCGGCTGAAGGACCTCATCCCCCGCCACCTGTTCAAGATCCCGATCCAGGCGGCGATCGGTGGCAAGATCATCGCCCGCGAAACCATCCCCGCCCTGCGCAAGGACGTCACCGCCAAATGCTATGGCGGCGACATCACGCGGAAGCGCAAGCTGCTCGAGAAGCAAAAGGAAGGGAAGAAGCGGATGCGCGAATATGGCAGCGTCAGCATCCCGCAGGAGGCGTTTATCGCGGCGTTGCGGATGGGGGAGGAATAGGATCAATACTAGGCGTCCACTAGTACTGAACAGTAACTGTTCACTCCACTTGCGCTATGTTAAGAGCCAAGTCTCGACGTACGAATCTGGCATTCCAAGCCTAGGCAACTGCACTGGGGGATGCCTCGCCACAGATGCCTCGCATGTTTCTCGCGGGGCGCAGCGAGCATTGCGCGACGTTAGCGCCCGCAGCAAATTCGGGCTTGACGCCCCCCGCCCAAATCCGCCACCTTCCGCCGCGATGACGACGCGTGCCTCTTCGCTTGGCTTTGCCGCCGCCGGTTCGGGCGGGGCTTCGGCGCGCGCGTTTGTCGAGGCCTGGCAGTGGCGCTGGTTCCGCTCGGATGCGGCGGCGCGCACGTGGCGATGGTGACGGTCTAGGGACCGATCTTCCGAACGAAACGCCAGCGAGCCCGCCGCTTCCGGCGGGCTTTTTCGTTTCCGCGCGCCGCACTCTCCCCGCCATCCGCATCGCCAGGACCCGCCCATGACGACCAACGCCGCCGCCCGCGCCATCGACACGCCGCAGCCGCGCCGCCCCGCCACCGAGGCCGCGCCCTCGCCGAGCGCCGCGCCCGGCGCCGATCCCGCCGCCGCGCTGGAGCGCCTCTTCGCCGGCCGCTCGCTCACCGCGCGCGAAAGCGAGTGCCTGTTTGCCGAGCTGGTCGCCGGCCGCATGGCGGAGCCGGCGATCGCGGCGCTGCTGATCGCGCTCAAGATCAAGGGCGAGACGATCGAGGAGCTGATCGGCGCCGCCCGCGCGCTGCGCGCCGCCGATCGCGATTTCGACCGGCCCGACTATCTCTTCGCCGATTCCTGCGGGACCGGCGGCGACGGCGCGGGAACGATCAACCTGTCCACCGCGGTCGCCTTCGTCGCGGCGGCGGCGGGGCTGCCGGTCGCCAAGCACGGCAACCGCTCGGTCACCTCGCGCTGCGGCTCGGCCGACGTGCTGGAGGCGCTGGGCGTGCGGATCGAGGTGCCCCCGCAGGTGGCGCGCCGCGCGCTGGACGAGGCGGGGCTGTGCTTCCTCTACGCGCCCTTCTACCACCCCGGCCTGCGCCACGCCGGGCCGGTGCGCCGGGCGCTGAAGGTGCGCACGGTGATGAACGTGCTCGGCCCCTGCCTCAACCCGGCCGAGCCGCCGGTGCAGCTGCTCGGCGTCGCCGACGAGCGGCTGCTGGAGCCGGTGGCGGCGACGCTCGCGGCGCTGGGCGTGAGGCGAGCGATGGTGGTCCATGGCGGCGGGCTGGACGAGGTCGCGCTCCACGCGGAGACCAGCGCGATCCGCCTGATCGACGGCGAGACGGAGCGCCTCACGCTCACGCCCGAGGCGGCGGGGCTGGAGCGCGCGCCGCTCGACGCGCTCGCCGGCGGCGGGCCAGAGGAGAATGCGGCGCGGCTGGAAGCGCTGCTCCGGGGCCGGGGCGCGCGCGCGGAAACGCACGCGGTGGCGCTCAACGCCGGCGCGCTGCTGCTCGCCGCCGGGCGCGCCGGGAACCTGAAGGAAGGGGCCGGCATCGCACTCGACGTGCTGGCCTCGGGCGCGGCGATGCGGGTGCTCGAAAGGCTGGTGGAGGTGACTCATGCGTGAGCCGGGAGGAACCCTGGGCGAAATCGTCGCCCGCAAGAAGCGCGACGTCGCGCAGCGCTTCGGCAGCGCGACCTTCAGCGACGTCGGCGCGCAGGCGCGGCCCGCCGAGCGCAGCCTGTCCCAGGCGCTCGCCGCCCCGGGGGCGCGCTTCGTGATGGAGGTGAAGCGCGCCTCGCCCTCGGCCGGACAGATCGCCGATGTCGATCCGGCGGCGCAGGCCGCGGCCTATGTCGGCGCCGCTTCGGCGATCAGCGTGCTCACCGACGGGCCCTATTTCGGCGGCTCGCCCGAGCATCTGGCGGCGGTGCGGAACGTGTTCGACGGGCCGATCCTCGCCAAGGATTTCGTCATCGATCCGCGCCAGGTGGCCGAGGCGCGGCTGCACGGCGCCGACGCGGTGCTGGTGATGCTCTCGGTGCTCGACGATCCCGAGGCGGCCGAGGTGCTGCGCGCCGCCGAACGGCTCGGCATGGAGGCGCTGGTCGAGGCGCATGACGAGAGCGAGGTCCGCCGCGCGGTCGCGCTCGGCGCGAAGGTAATCGGCATCAACAACCGCGACCTTCGGACGCTGGCGGTGGACCTCGCCACCACCGAGCGGCTGGCGCCGCTGGTGCCCGATGACCGGCTGGTCGTCGCCGAATCGGGGATCCAGCGCCGGCAGGACGTGGCGCGGCTCGCCCCCCATGCCGACGCCTTCCTGGTCGGCACCTCGCTGATGCGCTCGAAGCGACCGGCGCAGAGCGCGCGCACGCTCGCCTTCGGGCGGGTGAAGCTGTGCGGCGTCACCGATGCCGACGAGGCGGTCATGGCGGCGCGCGCGGGGGCCTGTTTCATCGGCGTCATCCTGGTGAAGGACTCGCCCCGCTGCGTCTCCGCCGAAACCGCCGAGCGGATCGCCGCGGCCGCGCAGGCCGAGGGCGCCGGCGTCGTCGGCGTGTTCCGCGACGATGCGGCCGATCGCGTCGCGGACGCGGCGCAATGGCTGGGCCTGCGCGCGGTCCAGCTCCACGGCGCGGAGGATCAGGCCTATGTCCGCGCGCTCCGCCCGCTGCTGCCGCCCGGCACCGAGATCTGGGGCGCGCGCGCGGTCGGTTCGGAGCCGCCCGCGCCGCGCCCAGGCATCGACCGCAGCCTGTTCGACACGCTGCGCGACGGCAGGAGCGGCGGCACCGGGCGGACCTTCGACTGGTCGCTGGTGAAGGGTCTGCGCGAGCTTAACACCTCGATCCTCGCCGGCGGGCTCGCCCCGGACAATACCGCGGCGGCCGCGCGCGTCGGCGCCTGGGCGCTCGACGTCTCGTCGGGCATCGAGTGCGCGCCGGGCCGCAAGGACATGGACAAGACCCGCGCCTTCTTCGAGGCGCTGCGCCTGCCCGCGCGCGGCGAGGCGGCGCCATGCTGAGCGACGGCCGGTTCGGCGCCTATGGTGGCGTCTTCGTCCCCGAAATCCTCGTGCCCGCGCTCGAGCAGCTCGAGGCCGCCTTTCTGGACGCGCGGGCGGACCCCGCCTTCGAGGCGGAACTGTCCGCCCTGCTCGCCAATTATGCCGGGCGCCCGACGCCGCTCACCCTGTGCCGCAATCTCGGCTCGGACAGGGCGCGCATTTACCTGAAGCGCGAGGACCTGCTCCACGGCGGCGCGCACAAGACCAACCAGGTGCTCGCCCAGGCGCTGCTCGCCCGGCGCATGGGCAAGCGGCGGATCATCGCCGAGACGGGCGCGGGCCAGCACGGCGTCGCGACCGCGCTCGCCGGAGCGCTCTTCGGGCTGGAGACCCGCATCTACATGGGCGCGCACGATGTCGAGCGGCAGGCGCTCAACGTCTTCCGCATGCGGCTGATGGGCGCCGAGGTGGTGCCGGTGACGAGCGGGCAGCAGGGCCTCAAGGACGCGATCAACGAGGCGCTGCGCGACTGGGCGGCAAGCTTCGCCGACACCCATTACCTGCTCGGCACCGTCGCCGGGCCCCACCCTTTCCCGACCATCGTGCGCGAGTTCCAGCGCGTGATCGGCCGCGAGGCGCGCGCGCAGATCCTCGCTGCCGAAGGGCGGCTGCCCGACGCGGTGATCGCCTGCGTCGGCGGCGGATCGAACGCGATGGGCGTGTTCGCCGACTTTATCGCCGACCAGGACGTCAGGCTGATCGGCGTCGAGCCGGCTGGCGAGGGGCTGGACGGGCCGCGCCACGGCGCGACCCTGCTGCGTGGGCGGCCGGGCGTGCTGCACGGCGCCGCGACCTATATCCTGCAGGACGGCGACGGGCAGATCGAGGAGAGCTGGTCGGTCTCGGCGGGACTCGACTATCCCGCGGTCGGGCCGGAGCACGCCTTCCTCAAGGACAGCGGACGCGCCACCTATGTCGGCGCGACCGACGCCGAGGCGCTGGACGCCTTCGCCCGCCTCGCCCGCGCCGAGGGGATCGTCTGCGCCTTCGAATCGGCGCATGCGCTCGCTTATGCGCTGAAACTGGCCGAGGCGGCCAAGGAGGAGACGGTGCTGCTGGTCAATATTTCCGGTCGCGGCGACAAGGACATGGAGCAGGCGCGGCGCCTGATGGACCTCGGATGAGCCGCTACGACGCCCTGTTCCGCCGCAACCGGGGCGCGTTCGGCACCTTCGTGATGCTGGGCGATCCCGATCTGGAGACGAGCGCGCGAATCCTCGACGCGCTGGTCGCGGGCGGCGCCGACATGATCGAGGTCGGCATCCCCTTCTCCGATCCGGTCGCCGACGGGCCGGTGATCCAGACCGCCGCGGTGCGCGCGCTGGAGCAAGGGGTGACGGTCGCCGACTGCTTCGCCCTGCTCGCCGGCTTTCGCGCGCGCCATCCCGAGGTGCCGGCCGGCATCCTCACCTATGCCAATATCGTGCTCGCGCGAGGGCGCGACGCCTTCTACCGCGCCGCCGCCGGGGCCGGGGTGGACAGCGTCCTCGTCGCCGACGTGCCGGCGATCGAGGCGGCGCCCTTCGCCCAGGCGGCGCGCGCCGCCGGCGTCGATCCGGTGCTGATCGCCGCCGCGAACACGCCCGAGCCGCGCCTCGCCGAGATCGCGAGACTCGGCGGCGGCTACACCTATTGCGTCACCCGCGCTGGGATCACCGGCGCGGACGAGACGGTGCGCTTCGATCACGCGGCGATGCTCGCGGCGCTGCGCCGCCACGGCGCGCCGCCGCCGGTCTTCGGCTTCGGCATTTCCCGACCCGACCATGTCGCCGCCGCGCTCGGCGCCGGCGCGGCCGGCGTCATTTCCGGCTCGGCGATCATCAGCCTGATCGCGGCCAACCCCGACGATCCCGTGCCGGCGGTGCGCGACTTCGTCGCGGCAATGAAGACGGCGACGGCGCGCGCGGACCCGGCGCCGGCCTAGCGCGCGCCCCCTTCCCCCGGCGCGGGGGCGGGCGGCCGCCGGTGCGATCCACTTCTTTGCCCCGTCGCGGCGATGGTCTAGAAGCGCGGCATGTCCACCTACACGATCGACACCGCCACCAGCCGCGCCAATCCAAGCCCGGCGCCGATGAAGCGGCTCACCGTGCCGGCGCTACAGGCGCGCAAGGGCAAGGAGCCGATCGTCGCGCTCACCGCCTACACGATGCGGATGGCGCAGCTGCTCGACCCGAACTGCGACCTGCTGCTGGTCGGCGATAGCCTCGGCCAGGTCATCTACGGCCTGCCGTCCACGATTCCCGTCAGCCTCGACATGATGTGCGCGCACGGCGCCGCCGTGGTGCGCGGCTCGTGGCACGCGCTGGTCGCCGTGGACATGCCCTTCGGCTCCTACGAGGAGAGCCCCGCCCAGGCGTTCCGCAACGCCGCGCGCATTCTCAAGGAGACCGGCGCGGCGGCGGTGAAGCTGGAGGGCGGCGAGGCGATGGCGGAGACGATCGCCTTCCTGACCCAGCGCGGCATCCCGGTGATCGGCCATATCGGCCTGACGCCGCAGGCGGTGAACGCGCTCGGCGGCTATGGCGCGCGTGGCCGCTCCGACGCCGAGCACGCCAAGATCCTGGGCGACGCGCGCGCGGTCGCCGAGGCGGGCGCCTTCTCGATCGTCGTGGAGGGCGTGGTCGAGCCGCTCGCGCGGGAGGTGACGGCGGCGGTCCCCTGCCCCACCATCGGCATCGGCGCGTCGGCCGAGTGCGACGGGCAGATCCTAGTGATCGACGACATGCTCGGCATGTTCGAGCGGGTGCCGCGCTTCGTGAAGCGCTACGGTGCGCTCGCCGAGGAAATCGGCAAGGCCGTCGAGCAATATTCCGCCGACGTGCGCGAGCGCGCCTTTCCGACCGCCGAGCAGACCTATCAGCCCAAAGCGTGAGGGCTTCCGTTTGGCGATTTGCGCCGGTAAGGAGCCGCTTGGGGGCGCGCCCGCCGGCGCGCTGGCGGACGTCTAACAAGGGATGGGCCAGCAGGGGCGCTGCGGCGCTCCCGGTGCGGAGAAGAGAATTTGGCGATCAAGCCGCAGGACGCGGAAACGTTCCTCAAGGAAGTCGATGAGGAACTCCGCAGGGAACAGCTCACCAGGTTCGTTACCCGCTACGGCTGGGCGCTGATCGCCGCCGCCGTGCTGTTCCTCGCCGCCGTCGGCGGGTTCATCTGGTACCAGGGCCACCGCGCGGCGCTGCGCGAGCAGCAGGCCGAGACGCTCGTGGACGCGCTCGACAAGATGGAGGCGGGCAATCGCAACGCCGCCCTGCCGAAGCTCGCCGAGCTCGCGAACAGCAACATCACCGGCTATCGCGTCGCCGCCCTGTTCGCCCGCGCCAATGCCCAGATCGAGCAGAACCAGATCCCGGCCGCGATCGCGACGCTGCGCTCGATCGCCGAGGACAGCGACCTGGCCGAGCCCTACCGCCAGGCGGGGCTCGTGCGCCAGACCGCGCTCGAGTTCGACAGCCTGCGCCCCGAAATGGTCATCCAGCGCCTCGGCCCGCTCGCCGCGCCGAACAGCCCGTGGCTCGCCAGCGCGGGCGAGATGGTCGCGATCGCGCACCTGAAGCTCAACCATCCGGAGCGCGCCGGGCCGATCTTCGCGCGTATCGCGCGCGATCCGAACGCCCCGGTCTCGATTCGCGCCCGCGCGGTGCAGATGGCGGGCTCGCTCGGCATCGACGTCACCGATGCCCTGGCCACGCCCGGCGATGCCGCGGCGCCGGCGCAGGAGACTCCAGCCCCGGCGCCCTCCGCCCCATCCGAAGGAAATTCGCAATGAAGCGTCTGATTGCCACGCTGGTCGTGGCGAGCCTGCTCACGGGGTGCGGCGCCCTGCGCGGCCGCCGTGAGGCGACCACCCCGACGATCGGCCAGCGCATCCCGGTGCTCAGCAACGAGAACGAGGCCGCGCTCGATCCGGCGCTGGCGGCCGTGCCGGTCACCGTCCCGCCGCCCTATGTGAACAGCGACTGGGCGCAGTCGGGCGGCAACGCCGCGAAATCGATGATCCACGTCGCGCTCGCCGCCTCGCCCCAGCGGCTGTGGAGCGTGAGCATCGGCGGGGGCAGCAAGGCCCGCGCCCGGCTCGCCTCGGAGCCCGTGGTCGGCGACGGCCGCATCTACACGATCGACGTCAACGCCAATGTGCGCGCCTTCGACGCCGATACTGGCCGGCTCATCTGGTCGCGCCAGGTGCGCGGCGAGAACAGCCCGCGCGAGACCCTGTTCGGTGGCGGTGTCGCCTTCGATTCGGGTCGCCTCTACGTGGTCAACGGCGCCGGCGACGCGGCCGCGCTTGACGCCGCCACCGGCAACCAGATCTGGCTGAAGAAGCCCGGCGGGCCGCTGCGCGGCGCGCCGACGATCGGCACGTCGGACGTCTATGTGCTGAGCCAGGACAACCAGCTCTTCGCGCTCGATCTCGACACGGGCGAGACGCACTGGAGCGCAACCGGGTCGTTCGAACTCGCCGGCGTCTTTGGCGCGGCCTCGCCGGCCTATGCGCGCAGCACCGTCATCGCGGGCTATTCGTCGGGCGAGCTGACCGCCTATCGCTACGAGAATGGCGAGACGCTCTGGCAGGATGCGCTCGCCCGCACCGGCATTTCGACCGTGGTCGGCACCCTCTCCGACGTCGACGCCGATCCGGTCGTGGACAATGGCCGCGTGTTCGCGGTCGGACGCGGCGGCCGCATGGTCGCGATCGAGCTGATCACGGGCCAGCGCGCCTGGGAAGTCAACATCGCCGGCCTCTCGACCCCGTGGGTCGCCGGAGACTGGGTGTTCGTGGTGACGGACCGCGCCGAGGTGATGGCCCTCGCCCGCGCCTCGGGCCGCGTGCGCTGGATCGCCCAGCTCCCGGCGTGGCGCAAGCCGCCGCGCGAGCGCCCGTCGCGCCGCTATGGCGAGCGCGAGACGGTGCCGGGGCGCGACCCGATCTTCTGGCGCGGCCCGGTCCTTGCCGGCGGGCACCTCATCCTCACCAGCTCGCGCGGGCAGATCGCCTTCCTGAACCCCGCGGACGGAAGCGTCGCCCGGACGATCGAGACCGGCCAGCCGATCTCGCTGCCGCCCATCGTCGCGAACAACACGCTCTACGTGCTCGACGACAACGGCCGGCTGACCGCCTACCGCTAGGGGCCCGCCTTCCGGCCACCGGTTGACCCGGACCGCCGGAGCGGGCAGGCGCGTCGGTCATGCCTCGCCTACCCGTTCTTGCCATCATCGGCCGCCCCAATGTCGGCAAGTCCACGCTGTTCAACCGGCTGGTGGGCCGAAAGCTTGCGCTCGTCGACGACCGGCCGGGAGTGACCCGCGACCGGCGCGAGGGCAAGGCCCGGCTGCTCGGCCTCGAATTCCTCGCCGTGGATACGGCCGGCTACGAGGACGAGGAGATCGAGACGCTGCCCGGCCGGATGCGCGCGCAGACCGAGGCGGCGGTGCGCGGCGCCGACGCGGCCTTGTTCCTGATCGACGCGCGCACCGGCATTACCCCGCTCGACGCGGAGATCGCGCGATGGCTGCGGGCGCAGACCGTTCCGGTCGTGCTCGCCGCCAACAAGGCCGAGGGCCGCGCCGGCGAGGCCGGCCTGCTCGAAGCCTATACGCTCGGCCTCGGCGACCCGGTTGCGATCAGCGGCGAGCACGGCGAGGGCATGTCCGACCTGTTCGACGCGCTGCGCCCGCTGCTCGACCGCCAGGATGAAGAAGAGGAATCGGACGAGGAGGGCGACGCGGCGAACGAGCGCCCGCTCCAGCTCGCCATCGTCGGCCGCCCCAATGCGGGGAAGTCCACGCTCATCAACCGCATCCTCGCCGAGGACCGGCTGATCACCGGGCCGGAGGCCGGCATCACCCGCGATTCGATCGCGATCGACTGGCAATGGACCGCGCTGGACGGGACGGTTCGCCCGGTGCGGCTGATCGACACCGCCGGGATGCGCAAGCGCGCCAAGGTCGACGACAAGCTCGAGCGGCTGGCCGTCGCCGACGCGCGCCGCGCGGTGGACTTCGCCGAGGTCGTCGTGCTGTTGCTCGACGGCACGCGCGGGCTCGAGGCGCAGGACCTGAAGATCGCCGACGCGGTGTTGCAGCAGGGCCGCGCGCTGATCGTCGCGATCAACAAGTGGGACGCGGTCGAGCAGGGCAGCGCCTTGTTCAATGGCATCCGCGCCGCGCTCGACGAGGGTCTGTCCCAGGCGCGCGGGCTGCCGCTGCTTTCCGTCTCCGGGCGGACCGGCAAGGGCATCGACGCGCTGCTTTCCACCGCCTTCGACCTGCGCGAGACCTGGTCGCGCCGGGTGACGACGGGACAGCTCAACCGCTGGTTCGAGGCGGCGATCGAGGCCAATCCGCCGCCCGCGCCAGGCGGCAAGCGCATCAAGCTGCGCTACATTACGCAGGTCGCCACGCGGCCGCCCACCTTCGTCCTGTTCGGAACGCGGACGGACAAGCTCCCCGCCTCTTACCTGCGCTACCTCGCCAACGGGCTGAAGCGCGAGCTCGGCTTCTCCGGTGTGCCGGTGCGGCTTTCGACGCGCGCCGCGCGCAATCCTTACGAGCCGAAATAAAACGTCGTCCGCCGCTTTTGCGCGCCTTGCGTCAACTCGCTGTTTACTCGGCAGGATTAAACGACGGGCAAAAGGCAGGGAATGTGTGGATCGTGGACGACGCCCCGCTGATCGACTGGACCAAATTCGCGCAGATTCGCGCCGAGCTCGGCGCCAACCTCGTGCGCATCCTCGGCTATTTCCGCGAGGACGGCGAGAAGTCGGTCGCCAAGATCGAGGACGCGATGCACCGCGAGGATACCGCGGCGCTCGTCATCCCGGCGCACACGATCAAGTCGGAGGCCCGCCAGTTCGGCGCCGAGCTGCTCGCCCAGCTCGCCGAGGAGATCGAGTTCGCGGCGCGCAGCGCGCTCGAATCGCAGCTCTTCCCGAGCCATATCCTGCCGCAGGTCGCGCGGCTGCGGCCGGCCTACACCGAGACGGTGGCGCGGCTCGAGCAGGAGACCAATCCGCTCGCCGTCCGCCGCCGGCCCACCTTCGGTCGCGCCGCGAGCAACCAGGAATTCGGCCGCCTCTGACCCGTTAGCGCGCGGCGACGCCGCGGCGCATCGGCTGCGGCGACCAGCGCGCAAGGCTGCGCCACAACCACTCGAACGGGCCGTAGTTGAAGCGCTCCAGCCAGGGCTTCGACCAGAGGAGCATCAGCGCCCAGGCGCCGATCACGAACAGCCACAGTTCGACGCGGCGGACATGGCCGAACAGGCCGAGCCCCCAGCCGTAGAAGATCGCGGTCATTAGCAGGCTGGTCCCGAGATAGTTGGTAAAGGCGGCCCGCCCTGCCGCGGCGATCCGCGCCGCGAGCAAGCCGCCGCGTCGCGTCGCGAGAATGACGAGCGCGGCGATCGCGACGATCATCGGCGGGCGAAAGGGAAGCGCTCCCGGAAGATAGGCCGCCACCAGTGTCGGCACCGCGAAGCCGTCGCGCACGCACCACCAGGCAAGCAGGCCATAGGCGGGGATCCCGATCGCGAACCCGCCGGCGAGCACGCGCGCATAGGCGCGGTCGCTCCATGCGCCGGTCAGGA
>Ga0180222_1001420_pt1 | contig 24843 bp, 24 predicted proteins | sample eDN5th37CKraftOP_FD_151336 | JGI IMG/M metagenome (GOLD analysis project Ga0180222, IMG submission 151336) | Enriched Organic Plus compost microbial communities from Emeryville, California, USA - eDNA 5th pass 37_C Kraft OP (version 2) (version 2) ...
CGAATCCGCCGGCTGGATCGCGGAGCGCATCGATGGCCATGATCCCGTCGCGATCGCCGCAGCGCTCAAGAAGGCGCAGGGCGCGGATCGTCCGACGCTGATCGCGTGCAAGACCACCATCGGCTACGGCGCGCCGAACAAGGCGGGTAGCGAAAAGTCGCACGGCTCCCCGCTCGGCGCGGACGAAATCAAGGGCGCGCGGGAAAAGCTCGGCTGGTCGCATGACGCCTTTGTCGTGCCGGACGACATCCTCAAGGCGTGGCGCGCCGCAGGTCAGCGGTCGAAAGAGGCGCGTCAGGCGTGGGACAAGAAGCTCGGCAGCCTCGCAGCCGACGTGAGAGCCGAGTTTCAGCGGCGCATGAGCGGCGCGTTGCCGCCCGCGCTCGCGGAAGCGGTGAAAAGCGTCAAGGAAACGCTGGCCAAGACCCCGAAGGAAATCGCCACGCGATCCTCATCGGAATTCGCGCTGGAGAGTCTCGTGCCCGCGGTGCCGGAGATGGTCGGCGGCTCAGCCGATCTGACCGGCTCGAACAACACCCGCACCAAGACCATGAAGGCGATGAGCGCCTCGGATTATGGCGGGCGCTTCATTCATTACGGGATCCGCGAACACGGCATGGCCGCCGCGATGAACGGCATGACGCTGCATGGCGGCATCATCCCCTATTCCGGCACCTTCCTGGTGTTCTCGGATTATTGCCGCCCTGCCATCCGTCTTGCCGCGCTGATGGGCGAGCGCGTCATCCACGTCATGACCCATGATTCCATCGGCCTCGGCGAGGACGGGCCGACCCATCAGCCGGTCGAGCATCTCGCCGCGCTGCGGGCGATCCCGAACCTCAACGTGTTCCGGCCGTGCGATGCGGTCGAAGCCGTCGAGTGCTGGGAGCTCGCCTTGCGCGCGAAGGACCGTCCGAGCGTGCTCGCTCTGACGCGCCAGAACCTGCCGCAGCTTCGCACCGGCTACGACGCCGAAAACCGCTGCGCGGCCGGCGCCTACGAGATCATGCCGGTGGAAGGCGACAACGTGGATGTATCGATCTTCGCCTCCGGCTCCGAAGTCGCCATCGCGGTCGAAGCGGCGCAGTTGCTGAATCGGCAGGGAAAACCGGCGCGTGTGGTCTCGGTGCCCTGTTTCGAGCTGTTCTTGTCGCTGCCGCCGGAGCAGCGCCACGCCATCCTGGGCGGCGCCGAGGTCAATGTCGCGGTCGAGGCCGGTATTCGACAGGGCTGGGACGCGATTATCGGCTCCAATGGCGTCTTCGTGGGCATGTCATCGTTCGGGGCAAGCGCGCCCTACAAGGACCTGTACCGGCATTTCGGCATCACGCCGGAGGCGGTCGCCGCCGCGGCGCTGGCGAAATTCCGCCCGCGGTAAACCCTGCCAACGGTTTTTGCCCTGTTGCGGCACTGGCATGCCGGCCCGTGAGTTGAGTTGGTGCGGAATCCCGCTATAGGAGTGCCCGCATGCGCACGGCCGGCGGTCAGCCCGGCCCCGCGCCCCAATCGATTAGCCGGGAGCTTGGAAAACCATGACGGTACGGGTCGCCATCAACGGGTTTGGCCGCATCGGCCGCAATGTGCTGCGGGCGATCGCTGAATCCGGCCGCAAGGACATCGAGGTGGTGGGGATCAACGATCTCGGCCCGGTCGAGACCAACGCGCACCTTCTTCGCTATGACTCGGTGCACGGCCGCTTTCCCGGCGAAGTCACCGTCAAGGGCGACACCATCTCGATCGGCAATGGCGCGATCAAGGTGACCGCGATCAAGGATCCGTCCACCCTGCCCTGGAAGGATCTCGGCGTCGACATCGCGCTGGAATGCACCGGCATCTTCACGTCGAAGGACAAGGCGTCCGCGCATCTCACCGCCGGCGCAAAGCGCGTGCTGGTCTCCGCGCCCGCCGACGGCGCCGACCTCACCGTGGTCTATGGCGTCAACCACGACAAGCTGACCAAGGACCACAAGGTGGTCTCGAACGCGTCCTGCACCACCAATTGTCTGGCGCCGGTCGCGAAGGTGCTCAACGATGCGATCGGCATCGAGAAGGGCTTCATGACCACGATCCACGCCTATACCGGGGATCAGCCGACGCTCGACACCATGCACAAGGACCTCTATCGCGCGCGCGCCGCGGCGCTGTCGATGATCCCGACCTCGACCGGCGCTGCCAAGGCCGTGGGCCTCGTGCTGCCGGAGCTCAACGGCAAGCTCGATGGCGTTGCGATCCGCGTGCCGACGCCGAATGTGTCGGTCGTGGACTTCAAGTTCGTGGCGAAGAAGCCGACCTCGAAGGACGAGGTGAACGCCGCCGTCAAGCGCGCCGCCGAGCAGCAACTCAAGGGCATTCTCGGCTACACCAACGATCCGAATGTGTCGGTGGACTTCAACCACGATCCGCATTCGTCGGTCTTCCATATGGACCAGACCAAGGTCATGGACGGCACGCTGGTGCGCGTCATGTCCTGGTATGACAACGAATGGGGCTTCTCCAACCGCATGGCCGACACGGCCGTCGCGATGGGGAAACTGATCTGATATCTCGCGTCCCGGCCGCGATGCAGCGCAGCGCGGTGCATCGCAGAGCCGGGACCCATTCTTTTTAGGTCCCGGTTCTGCAGCGCACCGTTTCACGCTGCGCTGCGCCCGGGACACGAGACCGAACGCAATGAGTTCCTTTCGCACCCTCGATCACGCCGACCTCAACAACAAGCGCGTATTGCTCCGCGTCGACCTCAACGTTCCGATGGAGAACGGCAAGGTGACGGACGCGACCCGCATCGAGCGCGTCGTGCCGACCATCAACGAAATTGCCGGCAAGGGCGGCAAGGTCATCATCCTTGCGCATTTCGGAAGGCCCAAAGGCCGTGACGAGAAGGATTCGCTTCGCCCGGTCGCGGCGGCGCTCGCGCAGATCCTGAAGAAGCCGGTGGAATTCGCCGACGATTGCATCGGTCCGGATGCCAAGACCGCGATCGACGCGATGAAGCCGGGCGACATTCTCGTTCTCGAAAACACCCGCTTCCACAAGGAAGAGGAGAAGAACGACCACGCCTTCGTTCAGAAGCTGGCCGATCTCGGCGACATCTACGTCAACGATGCCTTCTCGGCGGCGCACCGGGCCCATGCCTCGACCGAAGGCCTTGGCCACAAGCTGCCCGCCTATGCCGGCCGCACCATGCAGGCCGAACTCGAGGCGCTTTCGAAAGCGCTGGTGGCCCCCGCAAAGCCGGTGATCGCGATCGTCGGCGGCGCCAAGGTTTCGACCAAGATCGACCTTCTGGAAAATCTGGTGAGCCGCGTCGATGCGCTGGTGATCGGTGGCGGCATGGCCAACACCTTTCTGCATGCGCAGGGCGTCAAGATCGGAAAGTCGCTCGCCGAGCGCGACCTCGCCGAAACCGCGCGCCGCATCATGGACAAAGCCGACGCCGCCAAATGCGCGATCATTCTTCCGGTGGACGCTGTCGTCGCCTTCAAGTTCGAGGCGAATGCGCCGTCGCAGGCCTATGGCCTCGATGCGATCCCCGATGACGGTATGATCCTCGATCTCGGACCGCTCTCGATCGAGCGCGTCAACCACGCGATCGATGACGCGAAGACGCTCCTCTGGAACGGGCCGCTCGGCGCCTTTGAATTGCAGCCGTTCGATCGCGGCACGGTCGCCGCGGCGCGCCACGCTGCGGAACGCACCCGCGCCGGCAAGCTGGTGTCGATCGCCGGCGGCGGCGATACCGTCGCCGCGCTCAACCACGCCGGTGTGGCCGACGATTTCAGCTACATTTCCACCGCGGGCGGTGCCTTTCTTGAATTCTGCGAGGGCAAGGCGCTGCCGGGAGTGGAGATCTTAAGGGCAAAGTGACCCGCCTCTTTCCGCGCGCCTTGCTTGCGATGTAAAATCCCTCAAAAGGCCGGTTTTCCGGCACGTTCGGTACGGAGCTCCTGATGAACCTCGCTGATCTGAACAAAATCGCCGAAGCCATGGTCGCCCCGGGCAAGGGCATCCTGGCCGCCGATGAATCGTCCGGCACCATCAAGAAGCGCTTCGATGCCATCGGTGTTGAATCCACCGAAGAGAACCGGCGCGATTATCGCGAACTGATGTTCCGCTCCACCGAAGCGATGTCGAAATACATCTCCGGCGTCATCCTCTACGACGAAACCATCTGGCAGAAGGCCAAGGACGGAACGCCGCTTGTGGAGATCATCAAGAAGTCCGGCGCCATTCCCGGCATCAAGGTCGACGAAGGCACGAAGCCACTGCCGAACTGCCCCGGCGAAGTCGTCACCATCGGGCTCGACAAGCTCGCTGACCGCCTGACCAAGTATTACGATCAGGGTGCGCGCTTTGCGAAATGGCGGGCGGTGATCGATATCGGCCAGGGCATTCCGAGCTACACCTGCATCAGCGCCAATGCGCATGCGCTCGCGCGCTATGCCGCGCTCTGCCAGGCCGCGCAGATCGTGCCGATCGTCGAGCCGGAAGTGCTGATGGACGGCGATCACGACATCGATCGCTGCTACGAAGTCACCGAGTTCGTGCTCAAGGAGACCTTCCAGCAGCTCTATTATCAGAAGGTCGCGCTGGAAGGCATCGTGCTGAAGCCGAACATGGCGGTGCCCGGCAAGAAGAGCGCGAAGAAGGCGAGCGTGCAGGAAGTCGCCGAGAAGACCGTGAAGCTTCTGAAGAATTGCGTGCCCGGCGCCGTGCCCGGCATCGCCTTCCTGTCCGGCGGCCAGTCGGACGAAGAGGCGACCGCGCATCTCGACGCCATGAACAAGATCGGCAACCTGCCCTGGAAGCTGACCTTCTCCTATGGCCGCGCCCTGCAGGCGGCGCCGCAGAAGGCCTGGAGCGGCAAGTCCGAGAATGTCGCCGCTGCCCAGCGGGCCTTCACGCATCGCGCGATGATGAACGGCCTCGCTTCGCTCGGACAGTGGAAGCAGGATCTGGAGAAGAAAGCGGCCTGATAAGCCGGATCGCCCTTTCCGCGCCCCGACGCGCGGAAAGGGTCACCGGACCATAATGCCGCCTTTCTGCCGGATTGAAGCTGCATCGGCATGTGATGACCTCCGCCCGGCACCCAGCGCAAGATTTGCCCCGGCCGCGCCTTTATCTGGTGACGCCGGCTGCGGCGGATGCGCAGAAACTCAAATTCGATCTGCTCGCCGCGCTCGATTCCGCCGACATCGCGGCCGTGCTGCTGCGGCTCCCCGAAACGGACGAGCGCTCGAAGATCAATTACATCAAGGCGCTCGCGCCGACGGTGCAGAATGCCGATGCGGCGCTGCTCGTCGATGGCCATCCCGGACTTGTGGCGCGCGGCGGCGCCGACGGAGCGCATCTGACCGGTCTCGCTGCATTTCAGGCGGCGGTGGATACGCTCAAGCCCGACCGGATTGCCGGCAGCGGGGGGCTGGAATCGCGCCACGACGCCATGGTCGCGGCGGAGTCGGGCGCCGACTATGTGATGTTCGGCGACACCGCACGCCCCTCGGTCGAGGCGGTCGTCGAACGCGTGTCCTGGTGGGCGAGCGTGTTCGAGGTCCCCTGCGTCGCGTTTGCGACCTCAATCGATGAAATCGAACCCCTCGTTCGCGCCGGAGCGGACTTCATCGCGATAGGCGACGCGGTCTTTGCCGATAGCCGCGGAATCGCGCACGCCGTTGCCGACGCCGCGAGCCGTCTGTCGGCGACGGAGCCGGCGGCATGAGTCTCGTCCTTCGCGTCACCACCGCGTTGGCGTTGTCGGCGTGCATCGTCGCCACCGCGCACGCGGCTCCCAAGAAGGCGACGCCCGCACAGCCGGCTCCGGCGCCCGCGCCGCAGAGCGCGGCCGATCCGGGGGACGTCGCCTATGCCGCATTCCAGCGCGGCTATTACCTCACCGCGCTCGCCGAGGCGCAGAAGCGGGTCGACGCCAACGGCGATCCGAAGGCCATGACCCTGATCGGGGTGCTTCATGCCGGCGGCCTTGGCATTCCCCAGAACGACGCCAAGGCCGTCGAGTGGTACAGCAAGGCTGCGGATCGCGGCGATCGCGAAGCGATGTTCGCACTCGCCATGATGCGCCTCGCCGGCCGCGGCGGCCCGCGGGACCGCGATGCCGCCGCCAAGCTCTTTGCCGGCGCAGCCAAGCTCGGCGAGCCCGCCGCTGCCTATAATCTCGGCTTGCTCTATCTCGAGGGGATGCAATTTCCCCGCGACTTCGGCCGCGCGGCCGAGCTGTTCCGTCAGGCGGCGGAAGCGGGGAACAAGGAGGCGCAATACGCCCTCGCGACGATGTACAAGGAAGGCCGCGGCGTTCCCAAGGACGACAAGGAGGCGGCGCGCCTGTTGGGCCTTGCGGCGCTCGCCGATCATCTCGATGCGACGGTCGAATATGCCATCGCGCTGTTCAACGGCACCGGCGTCACCAGGGACGAGGCGGCGGCCACCAAGCTCCTGCGCAAGGCGGCCCAGCGCGGCGCCCCGATCGCGCAGAACCGTCTGGCCCGTATCCTCGCCAGCGGCCGCGGCGTCCCGGAAGACCCGAAGGAGGCCGTCAAATGGCACATCATTTCCAAGGCCGCCGGGGCCAGTGATCCGTTTCTCGACGACTACATGGCGAGGCAGAGCGAGGACGTGCGCAAGGCCGCCCGCAAGGAAGCCGATCCCTGGCTGTTCATCATCGCCAATTCCCGCACTTGACGGCGGCGGCATCGCCGGGCACATGGCGCAACGACCATTCCCGACAGGTTGACGGAACACCTCATGGCCAAGATCAATGGCAACGAAATACGTCCTGGCTATGTGATCGAGTATCAGGACACGCTCTGGGTCGCAGTGAAGACCATGGCGGTGAAGCCCGGCAAGGGCCCCGCCTATAACCAGGTCGAGCTGAAGAACCTGATCGATGGCCGCAAGCTCAACAACCGCTTCGGCTCCGACGAACGGGTGGAGCGGGCGCGCCTTGAGCAAAAGGACTTCCAGTTCCTGTACAAGCAGGGCGACAGCCTGGTGTTCATGGATACCGACACCTACGAGCAGATCGAATTGCCGGAAGAATTCGTCGGCGAGCGCGCCGCGTTCCTGCAGGACGGCATGACCGTGACGCTGGAAATGCACGAGGAGCGTCCGATCGGCATAAAGCTGCCCGATCAGGTCACGCTGCAGATCGTCGAGGCCGATCCCGTCGTGAAGGGCCAGACCGCCGCGTCCTCCTACAAGCCGGCCAAGCTGGAAAACGGCCTGCGCGTGATGGTGCCGCCCTTCATCACCACCGGCGAGAAGATCATCGTCGACACCAACGAAGTCACCTACGTCCGCCGCGCGGATTAAGGCTATCCTCCTTGTCAGCGGGAGGATGAGACAACGCCATCATGCAGCATTCCGCCCTCCTCAACGTCATGATGAAGGCCGCGCGCAAAGCCGCGCGGCAGCTCAATCGCGACTTTGGCGAAGTCGAGAAGCTGCAGGTCTCGATCAAGGGCCCGGCGAATTTCGTCACCGCCGCGGACCGCAAGGCGGAGCAGACCCTGCGCGAGGAATTGATGGCCGCGCGCCCCGGCTATTCCTTCGTCGGCGAGGAAGGCGGCCGTATCGAGGGACCGGATCAGACCCACACCTGGTATGTCGATCCGCTCGACGGCACCACCAACTTCCTGCACGGCATTCCGCAATTCGCGATCTCCATCGGGCTGGAGCGCGAGGGCACGATGGTGGCCGCGCTGATCTACAATCCGATCTCGGACGAGATGTTCATTGCCGAGAAGGGCAAGGGCGCCTTCCTGAACGACCAGCGCCTGCGCGTCGCCGGCCGCCGCTCGATGCATGATGCGGTCGTCGCCTGCGGGCTGCCGCATCGCGGCCGCGGCGGTCTGGCTGAATTCCGCACCGAATTCGCCGCCGTGCAGGAACAGGTCGCGGGCCTTCGCCGCTTCGGCTCGGCTGCCCTTGACCTTGCCTATGTCGCCGCCGGGCGTTTCGACATCTACTGGGAGCGCAACCTGCAATCCTGGGACATGGCCGCAGGCATTCTCCTCGTTCGCGAGGCCGGTGGATTCGTCAGCGATTGCGACGGGACCGATGCGATGTTTGCCAAGGGGCACATCTGCGCCGGTAACGAGACGCTGCACAAGGAATTGCTGGCGATCCTCAAGCGATCAGGCGCGGCCGGCTGAGCCATAGAGCCGCCGTCTCCTCGCTCCATACGCCGATCCCGGACGCCGTCAGCCGGCGGGTTCTATTTCCCCGCGTCTGTGCCATATTGAGGGCACGCTCTTTTTTGAAAGGCCGGCCAGCGATGGCTCGCAAATACGACCCTCATAAACTGTCCTCGCCGCGCATTTTCCTCGTGCGGATGCTGGTATTTCTGGTGCTCACCGGCCTCGTCGGCGTCGTCCTGTACCGGCAAATTCTTGCGGCCTTCATGTCGAACCCGGGCCTCAACGGCCTGATCGTCGGCGTGCTGCTGATCGGAATTCTTCTGGCCTTCCGTCAGGTGCTGCGGCTGTTTCCCGAGATTGCATGGGTGAATTCGTTCCGGCTTGCGGATCCGGGCATTGCGGTCGAGCGTCCGCCGTCCCTGCTCGCGCCGATGGCCACGATGCTCGGCGACCGGCTGGGGCGTATGGCGATCTCCACGCAGATGATGCGCGGCATTCTCGATTCGATCGCGACACGGCTGGACGAGGCGCGCGACCTGTCGCGCTACATGACGGGTCTTCTGATCTTCCTTGGACTGCTCGGCACCTTCTGGGGCCTCATCGAGACCGTCGGATCGGTCGGCAAGGTGGTCGAAACGCTGAAACCCGGCGGCGATTCCGCCTCGGTGTTCGAGACGTTGCGTGAAGGCCTTGCCGCCCCGCTCGGCGGCATGGGCATTGCGTTCTCCTCATCGCTGTTCGGGCTCGCCGGCTCGCTCATTCTCGGCTTTCTCGACCTGCAGACCAGCCAGGCGCAGAACCGCTTCTATACCGATCTCGAGGACTGGCTCTCGACCACGGTGCACGACGTCAGTGCGGAGCCCGTCGCCGCCGTCGGAAATGCGCCGCTGTCGTCGGACATGAAGATCGCGATCGAGAGGCTGCGCGAAACGGTCTCCGAGGCCGGCGGCAGCAAGGCCGCCACCGCCGCGATGGCAAGCCTCGCCGAAGCGATCCAGGGGCTCGTGCACCACATGCGCACCGAGCAGCAAATGATCCGCGACTGGGCGGATTCTCAGGCTGAACAGAACCAGGAAGTCCGCAAATTCCTCGAAATCCTGACCCGGGAGAAGACGCGGTGATGGCGCGTTCATCTCCGGCGATGCGGCTGAAGGCGACGGGTTAGCATGGCACTGGCGCGCGGCCGCCGGGAACGCGGCGTCGATTACTGGCCGGGCTTCGTCGACGCGCTGTCGACGCTTCTGCTTGGCATCATCTTCCTGCTGTCGATCTTCGCGGTGGTGCAATTCTATCTGTCGCAGGAGGTCACCGGGAAGGACACCGCGCTCCAGCGCCTGACCGCGCAGATCGCGCAGCTGACGGATTTGCTGGCGCTTGAGAAATCCGGCCGCGCCGAGCTCGAAGCGCTGCTCGGCACGGTACGCTCCAATCTTGCGGCGACCGAAGCCGAGCGCGACCGGCTGCGCGGTATCGCCGAAGGCGCCGGCGGCGCGGCCGAAGCGCGCGGCCGCGCGAGCGAGCTTGCCGCCGCTCTCGATCTCGAAAAGCAGAGCGTCGCGCGTGCGCTGGCGCAGGTCGAGTTGCTCAATCAGCAGATCGCCGCGTTGCGTCGCCAGCTCGGCGCGCTCGAAGCTGCGCTCGAAGTTTCGGAAAAGCGCGAACGCGAGTCGCAGACCCGGATCGCCGATCTCGGCCAGCGGCTCAATCTTGCGCTGGCGCAGCGCGTGCAGGAATTGCAGCGCTACCGTTCGGACTTTTTCGGCCGGCTGCGTCAGATCCTTGGCAGCCGTCCCGATATCCGCATCGTCGGCGACCGTTTCGTCTTCCAGTCCGAAGTGTTCTTCGATCCGGGTCAGGCGGTCCTGAAGCCGGAAGGCCGGGCCGAGATCGACAAGATCGTCGAGGCCCTGGCCGAACTGGAGAAGAAGATCCCGCCGGACATTCCGTGGGTGATGCGGGTCGATGGGCATACCGACATCCGCCCCATCGCCAACCTGCAATTTCCATCGAACTGGGAATTGTCGTCGGCGCGCGCGATCGCGGTCGTGCAATACATGATCTCGCGCGGCATCCCGCCGCAGCGGCTCGTCGCCGCCGGCTTCGGCGAATTCCAGCCGCTCGATACCGACAAGACCGAAGAAGCCTTCCGCCGAAATCGCAGGATTGAGCTGAAGCTGACCGAGCGATAACGTCTCCCGCAAGAGGTCATGGGGGACCGTTCGGGATGCCGCAACAGACGGTGACGCTGCGCCCGTATCGATCGTCGGACGAAGAGCCCGCATTGTCGCTGTGGCAGCGCAGCTGGCAAGAAGCCTATCCACAGATCGACTTTTCCCAGCGCATGGACTGGTTTCGCGGGCATTGGCGCGACCTGACGCTGGATGCAAAGGTCGTGGTCGCCGAATGCGACGCCGCGCAGGATCACATCGCCGGCTTTGTCGCAGTGTCGCCCCGCACCGGTTATCTCGACCAGATCGTGGTCGCTCCCGAAGTGCAGCATCACGGCGTCGGCAAGGCGCTCATCACCGCCGCCAAGCAGATCGGCCGCGACGGGCTCTACCTCCATGTCAACAAGGACAATACGCGAGCGCTCGACTTCTATGCCAAATGCGGGTTCGTCGTCGCCGGCGAGGACATCAACCGCAGGTCCGGTGCGCCGGTTTTCATGATGACCTGGCGGCCCGGTCAGGATTTGCCCGAGCCCTGATCGGCCGCGGCTTTAGCTCAGCCCGAATTGCAAGCGGGCGAGGCGCGCATAGAGGCCCCCGGTGCCGGCCAGTTGCTCGTGCGTCCCCTCCTCCACGATGCGGCCGTTCTCCAAAACCAGAATGCGATCGCAGGACAACACGGTCGCGAGCCGGTGCGCGATCACGAGCGTGGTGCGTCCTTCCATCGAATGCTCCAGCGCCTGCTGCACGAGCGTCTCGCTCTCCGCATCGAGCGACGAGGTCGCCTCGTCGAGCAGCAGCAGCGGGGCATTGCGCAGGATCGCGCGCGCGATCGCGATGCGCTGGCGCTGTCCGCCGGACAGGGTCACGCCGCGCTCGCCGATCAGCGTTCCGAAGCCCTGCGGCATCCGGCGGATGAATTCCGTCGCCGCCGCCATGTCCGCCGCCCGCTCGATTTCGGCATCGCTCGCGTCCGGCTTTCCGAAGGCGATATTTTCACGCACCGACGATGCGAAGATCGCCGCCTCCTGCGGCACCAGTGCGATATGCCGGCGCAGATCGCGCGGATCGGTCTTGGCGATGTCGACACCGTCGAAGGTGACGCGTCCGGAGGTCGGATCGTAGAAGCGCAGGATCAGGTGGAAGATCGTGCTCTTGCCGGCGCCTGAAGGACCGACGATCGCGACTTTCTCGCCGGGCGCCACCTTGAACGACACCCCATCGAGCGCGGGCGCATCGGCGCGCGTCGGATAGAAGAACCGGACATTCTCGAATGCGACCTCTGCCCGGGCCTTGTCCGGCAGCCGGGTCGGGTTGGCCGGCGCTGTCACATCGGGCTTGACGTGCAGGATCTCGAACAGCCGTTCCGCCGCCCCCGCAGCCTGCTGAATCTCGCCCCAGACCTGGCTGAGTTCGCCAAGTCCGCCGGCGGCAAAGACCGCATAGAGCACGAACTGGCTGAGCCGGCCGGGCGTCATGCCTCCGGCCAGCACATCGGCCGCGCCCACCCACAATACGAGCACGACGCTGGCGAAGATCAGGAAGATGGCGATGGCCGTCAGCACCGCGCGCGACAGGGTGGATTGCCGCGCGGCCTCGAACGCGCCTTCCACGGCGCCGCGAAACCGCGCATCGGCGTAATTCTCGCTGGTAAAGGCCTGGAGCGTGCGCACCGCACCGATGGTTTCCGCGGCATAAGCCGAGGCATCGGCGAGTGAATCCTGCGCGATCCGCGAGCGCCGGCGCACCGCGCGTCCGAAGGCGACGAGCGGCAGCACGATCACCGGGATCGCGGCCAGCACGAACAGCGACAATTTCGGGCTGGTGATCACCATCATGGTGCCGGCGCCGAGGAACAGCACGAGATTGCGCAAGGCGACCGAAACCGAGGCGCCGACCGCAGCCTTGATCTGCGTGGTGTCGGCGGTCAGGCGCGACATCATTTCGCCGGTCTGGGAGCGGTCGAAGAACGAGGCCGACAGCCGCGTCAGATGCGCGAAAACCTCCTCGCGGAGGTCCGAGACGATGCGTTCGCCGAGCGTGGTGACGAGGTAAAATCGAAGCGCGCTCGCGATCGCGAGCACGAAGACCACCCCGATCATTACACCGAAGTAGTTGTCGATCAGCGCGCCTTCGCCGGAAAAGCCGTGGTCGATCATGCGGCGAACCGCGATCGGAACCGCGAGCGTGGCGAGGGCCGCCAGCAGCAGCGCACCGCAGGCGAGCAGAGCGCGCAGGCGGTAGCGCAGAAGATAGGGAACCAGGAGCCGGAGCGGCTTCAGGGACGGGCGCTGTCCCGCCCCGGCCTGTCCGGCCGGTAGAGCCGACGCTTCTTTTCCTTGCTCCGCCGCAGGGGCCATGTTTTCGCCGGCGCTCCGATGATGCTGATCCGGGACCCTGAATGCCGCGTCATGGGGGGCCCTGCAAGGCTGAAACCGCCACCTTGTGCGGTTCGCGTCCTTGCGTTATAGACCGCGCCAATTTTCACGCATCGGCAGGTCCGACAGGCGCGGCTTGAGAAGCCCGCGGGAGCCCATCAATGAAATCCGGCATTCATCCCGATTATCACACCGTCACGGTCAAGATGACCGATGGCACCGAATTCGCCACCCGCACCACCTGGGGCAAGGAAGGCGACACTCTGGCGCTCGACATCGACCCGAAGTCGCACCCGGCCTGGACCGGCGGCAGCCAGCATCTGGTCGACCGCGGCGGGCGGCTCTCCCGCTTCGAGAAGAAGTTCTCCGGCTTGATGAAGCAGGGCGGCGCAAAGAAGTAAGCGCCGCGGCGACCGCTTGGCGCTGCTTTTCCGATCGCAGATATGAACACCGGGTCCGCAAAAGCGGGCCCGGCTGTTTTTGTTCTGAAGCTTATGCCTTCCGCTCGAAGGCGGCCTTGAGCATGTCGATCTGATGCTCGACCGGATTGTTGCCGTTATGCGGCACGTCCAGCGGCGCATGGATCGTCGCATCCAGCCGGCGCACCTGCTCGGCCAGCACCAGCGAACGCTGGATCAGCGACACCAGGGTTTCGGGAAGGACCTTCAAGGTCTCTTCGTCCGCCGCAAATGTCGGCGACAATTTCACCTTGGTCTTTTCGTGATTGACCTGCGAGAGCGACATCTCGCCCTCCTTCACCGCGCGATGCAGAAGCAGCCACGACGCGAGCTGCATCAGACGCGTCGTCAGCCGCATGCTTTCGGTAGCGTAGGTCAGCGCAGCCGCGCGCGGCAGCGCCTTGGATTCCTTGCGGCCCGGCCCGTCGAGATAGGCCGCCGTCTCCTCAACCAGTCCCATGCCCTCGCGGAACAGCTGGATGAAGGCCTGAGATCCCGCAAGCTTTTCGCAGAACGAGATCGGACCATTCACTTGTGCGGTAATTTCCGACATCACGATACGCCTCACCCCCAATACGCCGACCCCACGCACGCAACAGGCAGGCCGCGGCACAGCCGACTTGCTGCGGCGCATTTGTTGTGTGCGCTGAGCATACGGGTTGCCGACACGTCGGGTAAAGCCAACGAGATCCTAATTTGATGTCATAGTTGCCAAGCCTCGCCCGGAATCTGTTCCGTTATGACACACAAAAAAGAGCCGCCGTTTCCGGCGGCTCAAGTGGATAACAGGGAGGCGTCAAACAGAGTGGACAGGAGCCACTCGATGTCCAGAAGATGGACGCCGACGGTAATACCGGGGAAAGCTTAAAGACCTCTTAAATGCAAAACGATCGGTAAACTCGTTCGCGCAATTTCGCATGCATCGGGAACCGTTTGAGCCGTTTGCTTGTCTCAAAATGATACGCGCGAGCGGTTGCGCTCAGACGCGACATCACGATTTGAAAAAGCTTTCCGCCGCACTGCGCGATGATTGCTTCTTTGCGATGTCGGCTTCGAGCCTTGCGATTTCTTCGCGCAGGAGCGCGATGCGGTCGTTGAGTTCTGCGACCGACAGAAGCGTCAGATCCTGTCCGATCTCGTGCGCGGTTTTCTTCTTCGGGCGGTCGTCGTCGTCAATCGCAGCCATTGCTCGAGCCTTCTCAATGCAGGCCGAAATTTAGCGGCGGTCCGGCGGGTTGTCACACCGCCATGCGCCCACTATCACATGCCCTTGCATCGCCGTCTGCTGAGAGCTTGCCATGACCACCATTCCCACCCGCATGACTGTCATCGGCATCAAGGAACCGGGCGGACCGGACGTGCTCGTCCCCGAGCAGCGCGATGTTCCGAAGCCAGGCCGCGGCGAGATCCTGGTCAAGGTCGCCGCCGCGGGCGTCAACCGTCCGGATGTCCGGCAGCGCCAGGGCTCGTATCCGCCGCCCAAGGGCGCGGGCGACATTCCGGGGCTTGAGATCGCGGGCGAGGTCGTCGCACTCGGCGAAGGCGTGACGAAATGGAAGATCGGCGACAAGGTCTGCGCGCTCGTCGTCGCCGGCGGCTATGCGCAATATTGCCTCGCTCATGAAAGCCATGCACTCGCGGTGCCGGCATCACTGTCGATGGTCGAAGCCGCCGCAATGCCCGAAACGTTTTTCACGGTGTGGCAGCACCTGATGATGCGCTGTCATTTCAAGAGCGGCGAATGGGTGCTGGTCCATGGCGGCACGTCCGGCATCGGCACCACCGGCATCATGCTGGTGAAGAATTTCGGCGGTCATGTCGTCACCACCGCGGGCACGGACGAAAAGTGCGAGGCCGCGAAGAAACTCGGCGCCGATGTGGCGGTGAATTACAAGACCCAGGATTTCGTCGAAGCCGCGAAGTCTGCGACCGGCGGCAAGGGTGTCGATGTGGTCCTCGACATCGTGGGCGGCGATTACATCGACAAGAATTTCGACGCTGCCGCCGATCAGGGCCGGATCGCGCAGATTTCATTCGCCGGCCCGGCGAAGGCCACGGCGAATTTCGCCAAGCTGATGGCGAAGCGTCTCGTGCTCGAAGGCTCGACCCTGCGGCCGCGGACCGTGGCGGAGAAGGCCGAGATCGCCCGGGGCATCGAGGAGAAGGTCTGGCCGCTGGTCGCGGCCGGCAAGATCAGGCCGGTGATCGATTCGACATTTCCGCTGGAAAAGGCCGCCGAGGCCCATGCCCGCATGGAGAGCAGCGCCCATATCGGAAAGATCGTCCTTACGGTCGTTTAGGCCGAAAACCCGCCCGCTGTCCCCAATTCAACGTCTCTCTTCCCATTAATAGCGCGAAACCCCTATAACTGCCTGCCTGCAACCCGGCTGTGCCCCGAAAACGGCGCAAATGTCGGACGTTTCTACCCTTACAGGACGGGGAATTTGTCGGGACGTTGCGCAAACTTCTTGAGATCGCGACGGCCAGCGAAGTTGCGGCAGATCATGCGGCGCATCGCGGCTGCGTTTGCGCTCGTCTGCGCGGTCCTTTGGCTCGGGCTGTCCCAGGGCCTTGCGGTTGAAGCCGTCAATGTGCGCACCGATGCCTCCGCGATCGACCTGACGCTGGCCGCCGAACGACCCAAGACCGACGGCGACCGCGTCCAGGTCTCCACCGCGCCGGGCCCGGACGGCATCATCCGCCGCATCGAGGTGCGCGGCCGCGAAGCCGGCAATTCCTGGGCGGTGTTTGCCCTGGCCAATACCGGCGATGAGCAGCTCGATCGCCTGATCGTCGTTCCGCATTACCGGATGGTTGGTTCGGGCTTGTTCTGGCCCGATCTCGGTCTGTCGCGGGTGGTCACCGTGACGCCAAGCGCTGGCGAGCGCCCCGAGCGGCAGGATTCCGCAACCGCCGACGTATTCCGTATCACGCTCGATCCCGGATCGGTCGTGACCTATGTGCTCGAATTACGCTCCGAAAATTTGCCGCAGCTCTATCTGTGGGAGCCCGACGCCTACAAGGACAAGATCAATTCCTTCACCCTCTATTACGGCATCGTCATCGGCATTTCCGGCCTGCTGGCGCTGTTCCTGACGATCCTTTTCGTGGTGAAGGGTTCGGTGATGTTCCCGGCAGCCGCGGCGCTCGGCTGGGCGGTGCTGGTCTATATCGGCATCGACTTCGGCTTCTGGGGCAAGGTCTTCGACATGACCGCCGGCGCCGAACGCATCTGGCGCGCGATCGGCGAATGCGTGCTGGCGGCGACGCTGCTCGTCTTCCTGTTCGCCTATCTCAATCTCAGCCGCTGGCATGTCCGTTATGCGCATATCACCATCGCCTGGCTCGGCGGCCTCGCGGCGCTGATCGCGGTCGCGCTCTACGATCCGGCGGTCGCATCAGGCATCGCGCGTTTCTCGCTCGCCGCCGTTGCCTTCCTCGGCTTTGCCGTCGTGCTGCTGCTGTCGACGCAAGGCTATGACCGCGCGGTGCTGCTGATCCCGACCTGGTTCCTGCTCTGCATCTGGACAATTGCGGCCGCACTCACCATCAGCGGCCTCGTCACCAATGATATCGTCGGTCCGGCCTTGCTGGGCGGCCTGGTACTCATCGTGATGCTGATCGGATTCACGGTGATGCAGCACGCCTTTGCCGGCTCGATCACCCACGGCATCGTCACCGATGTCGAGCGGCGCGCGCTGGCGCTGACCGGCGCCGGCGACATGATCTGGGATTGGGACGTGTCGTCCGACAAGGTCTATACCAGCCCCGAGACCGAAGCGATGCTTGGCCTGAAGCGCGGGGCGCTCGAGGGCTCCGCCGCGAAGTGGCTCGACGTCCTCCATCCGCTCGATCGCGACCGTTTCCGCGCGACGCTCGACAGCGTGATCGAACAGCGCCGCGGCCGGCTGATCGAGGATTTCCGCCTGCGCACGCCGGACGGTCACTATCTCTGGTTTTCACTGAAGGCGCGGCCTGTGGTCGGCTCGGACGGCGAGGTCGTGCGCCTCGTCGGCACGTTGACCGACGTCACAGAATTCAAGACGGCGGAAGAACGGCTCCTGCACGATGCGGTGCATGACAACCTGACCGGCTTGCCGAACCGGCAATTGTTCCTCGATCGCTTCGAGGCGGTGCTGGCCTTCGCAAAGAACGATGCGGCGATGCGGCCCACCGTGATTGTGATCGATCTCGACCGCTTCAAGCAGGTCAACGATTCCGTCGGCATGGCGGTCGGCGACTCGATCCTCTTGACGCTGGCGCGTCGCCTCGTCCGACTGCTGAAGCCGCAGGATACGCTTGCCCGCCTGTCGGGCGACCAGTTCGGCCTGATCCTGTTGTCCGAGCGCGATCCTGGGCGGATCATCGCGTTTGCCGAAAATCTGCGCCGCACTATCCGCGCTCCGATCACTTTCAACGATCGCGAAATCTTCCTGACCGCCTCGATCGGCCTGTGCCTCGCCGACGCGCAGTCCAACCGCACGGAGGAGATCCTCAAGGATGCGGAGCTTGCGATGTATCATTCCAAGCGCATCGGCGGCGACCGGATCGAGGTGTTCAAGGCAGCAATGCGCGGGCGCAAGTCCGATCGCCTGACGCTCGAGGCGGAATTGCGCCGCGCCATCGAGCGCGAAGAGATCAAGCTGATGTACCAGCCGATTGTGCGGCTGGAGGATCGCACCATCGCCGGCTTCGAGGCGCTGGCGCGCTGGGAGCATCCGAAGCTCGGGCGCATGTCGCCGGCCGAGTTCATCAGCATCGCCGAGGAAATCGGACTCATCGTCGAACTGGGCATGTTCGCGCTGGAGCGCACCGCCCGGCAATTGAGCATCTGGCAACGCACCTTGCGTGCCCAGGACACCCTGTTCGCAAGCGTCAATGTCTCGTCCAAGCAACTTCTGCGTCAGGATCTGATCGGCGACCTGCGCACCGTGATGGCCCGCTCGTCACTGATGCGGGGGACGCTGAAACTCGAACTGACCGAATCCGTGGTGATGGAAAATCCGGAGCATGCCGCGCAGATCCTGTCCCGTCTGCGCGAGCTTGGCGCGGGTCTCGCGCTCGACGATTTCGGCACCGGACATTCGTCGTTGTCCTATCTGCAGCGCTTCCCCTTCGACACCATCAAGATCGACCAGTCCTTCGTGCGCATGAGCGCGAAAGGCACGCGTCCGGTCATCCTGCGCTCGATCATCGCGCTGGCGCATGATCTCGGCATGGAAACGGTGGCTGAGGGCGCGGAGACGGATTCGGATGCCGTCGAGCTCTATCACATGGGCTGCGAATATGCGCAGGGCTTCGCATTCGGGCAGCCGATGACCGCGGAAGCGGCGACGAAGCTTCTCTCCAGCGAGCGCATGGAAGTGGCTTAAGCGCTCGGACGCTCTGGACCGGCAATCAGCAGAACGCGGCGGACGGCTAGGTCGATCAGGCGTGGCCGGCGACGCTCGACAGCATGCCGGGGGCGATGCCGAGCTTGCGCATCGCTCTTTCGTATTTCTGCTGGGGATCGCCGAAGATCAGTTCGGAATCGGCCGCGCAATGCAGCCAGCCATTGGCCTGGATTTCAGCCTCGAGCTGCCCGGGCGCCCAGCCGGCATAGCCGAGTGCAAGGATCGCGCAGGCCGGACCTTCGCCCGTCGCGATCGCCTTCAGGATGTCGATCGTCGCGGTCAGGCAAACGCCATCATCGATCGGAAGCGTGGAATTCTCGATGAAGAAATCCGACGAATGAAGCACGAAGCCGCGCCCGGTCTCGACCGGGCCGCCCTTCATCACCATCACTTCGTCATGCCGCGGAGAAACCTGGATCGCCTCTCCATCGGGAACCACGTTGAGCTGCACCAAGAGATCGGGAAACTTGATGTTACTCGCCGGCTGATTGACGATGATACCCATCGCGCCTTCCGGGGAATGCGCGCAGATATAGACCAGCGTCTTCGCAAAGCGGTCATCGCTCATCGACGGGGACGCAATCAGCATCTGGCCGTCGAGGTATCCCCGCGCCTTGCCGCCTCCGGCCTTCTTTGCCAATCCGGATTTCGGAATCTTCATGATGCCTCAGGTTAGCCCCATCGTCGCTTATTGTGGAAGAAAAGTTTCACGACTCTTCACGGCCATTTCAATGGTCCGTTAGGTCTCAAATGCCTAGGTTTCGATATGCGTTCCGCCACAATTCATTTGCTTGCCGCCATAATTGGCAGTGTGGGCTGGTGCCTGTCCCCGTCCGAAGCGTCTGCCGACATGTCCGCCTGGGACGGCGACACGCGCGCGGCGATGCGCCTGGTGTCGGCCGGACGGAAAGCGGAAGATCCTCAATCCCAGCTGCGGGCCGGTGCCGAAATCCGGCTGGCGCCAGGGTGGAAAACCTATTGGCGCTATCCGGGCGATTCCGGTATCCCGCCGCAATTCGACTTCGCCAAGTCCGAGAACGTGAAGTCGGTGCAGGTGTCTTGGCCGGCGCCGGAACGCATCGTCAGCGCCGACGGCGTCATCATTGGCTATCGCGACAATGTGCTGTTTCCGCTCCGCGTCGAGGCGAAGGATCCCAATAAGCCGGTGACGTTGCGGATCGCGCTGGATTACGCGATCTGCGAAAAGGTCTGCATCCCCGTCCATGCCAAGGCCGAGCTGGTGATCAAGAACGATGGCGCGGCGAAGAGTGAAATCATCGCCGCCGAAAAGCGTGTGCCGCGCGCGGTGCCGTTCGGCGCCGATGCTCCGTTCTCGGTGAAAAAATTCCATCGCGATGCCAGCGTGAAGCCTGCGCGCGTGCTGGTCGATATTGTCGCCCCGAAAGGGAGCCCCGTCTCCGTTTTCGCCGAAGGGCCGACCGCCGACTGGGCCTTGCCCATCCCGGAGAAGGTCGATGGCGCACCGGATGGCACGCAGCGCTTCGCCTTCGCCCTCGACGGACTGCCGCCCGGCACCACCGGCGACGGTGCAACGATCAAACTGACGGCAATCGCGGGTGACGACGCGATCGAAACCACCTTCCGGCTCGACTAAAGCTCCCGCTCCGCCTATTTTGCCCGGCGCCTTTCAGTGCGGCCTAACGCGAGCCGCACGACAACAACGTGACACGCGAGAGAGGATTCCATGACCATCAAGGTCGGCGACACTTTGCCCAATACCACATTCCGCGTCATGACGCCGGACGGCCCGAAACCGAAGACCACCGACGAGGTGTTCAAGGGCAAGAAGGTCGTGCTGTTCGCCGTTCCGGGCGCCTTCACACCGACATGCACCAAGAACCACCTGCCCGGCTTCGTTGCGAACGCCGCCGCGATCAAGGCCAAGGGCATCGATGCCATCGCGGTCACAGCTGTCAACGACCCGTTCGTGATGGGCGCATGGAAGAACGCCGCCGGCTCTGACGACATCGAATTTCTCGCCGATGGCAGCGCCGATTTCGCCAAGGCCGTCGGACTCGAGCTCGATGCCTCCGGCGGCGGACTCGGCATTCGCTCCAAGCGCTATTGCATGGTGGTCGACGATGGCGTCGTGAAATCGCTCGCCGTCGAGGACGCTCCCGGCAAGGCCGACGTTTCGGGCGCCGAGGCGCTGCTCAAGTCGCTGTAGCTCTTTCTTCCTCTCCCCTTGAGGGAGAGGGTGGTTCCGAGCGAAGCGAGGAACCGGGTGAGGGGTTACAGTACAATTCACTCTGTCACCACTCACCCGTCGTATCGCGCACTCGTTCGCGATGCGCCACCCTCTCCCTCAAGGGGAGAGGGTTACGGAGTTCGCGGCACCGGACCGCGCAGACTATTTCCCCTTCAACCTCAACTCTGCGATCCCCGCGCGAGCAAGCGTGTCCGCGCGCTCGTTGAGGTCGTGACCGGCATGGCCCTTGACCCAGTGCCAGGTCACATCGTGGCGCGCGAGCGCCGCGTCGAGCCGTTGCCACAGGTCCATGTTCTTCACCGGCTTCTTGTCGGCGGTTCGCCAGCCATTTCTTTTCCAGCCGTGGATCCATCCGGAAATGCCGTTCCGGACATATTGGCTGTCGGTATAAAGATCGACGCGACACGGCTTCTTCAGCGCTTCGAGCGCCGAGATCGCTGCCATCAACTCCATGCGGTTGTTGGTGGTGTGCTCTTCGCCACCCTTGAGTTCTTTCGTGTGGCCGCCCGATTGCAAGATCGCGCCCCAGCCGCCCGGGCCTGGATTGCCCGAACAGGCCCCGTCGGTATGAACGATAACGTGCGGCAGACTCATGAAAGCGGCGACCGGTTCACGCGAGTTCCCGCGCCTCGACACCATAATCGTGCACGCTCTTTGCGCGCTGATGGAAGCGGAGCTTTCGAAAATATTCCTGCGGCGATTTCGGCCGCACCAGAGCGCCGGGCGGCACGTTGAGCCAGTCGACCACCCGCGTCGCAAGAAAACGCAGCGCCGCGCCGCGGGCCAGCACCGGCATTGCGGCAAGTTCGGCTTCGCTCAGCGGCCGGACTTTCGCATAGGCCTGCAACAACGCCCGGCCCTTGGTGACGTTGTAGGAATGATCGTTCTCGAAGCACCAGGCGTTCAGACAAATCGCGATGTCGTAGGCCAGCATGTCATTGCAAGCGAAGTAGAAGTCGATCAGTCCGGAGAGCCGATCGCCAAGGAAAAACACGTTATCGGGGAAGAGATCGGCGTGGATCACACCTTCCGGCAAACCACGCGGCCAATGTTCGCTCAGAAAGCCGAGTTCGTCGCGAATCTCCGCCAACATGCCGGGCTGAATCGTATCGATGCGGTCGGCGCAGGACTCGAACAGCGGCTGCAGCTTCGTCGCGGCAAGCGCGTTGTCGCGATGGCCCGTGAAATCGCTTCCGGCGAGATGAAGCTTTGCCAGCGCCTCACCCAGGGCGGCGCAGTGCTTGGCCTCGACGCGGCGCATCCAAACCCCGTCGAGAAAGGTCACGATCGCCGCGGCGCGTCCGCAAAGCTCACCGAGCGTGCGTCCGTCGCGCATGCGGACCGGCTGCGGGCAGTTGATGCCGCGCAGCGCCAGATGCTCCATCAGCGCCACGAAGAACGGCAGATCCTCGACCGCGACCAGGCGCTCGTAGAGCGTCAGGATGAAATAGCCGGCGTCGGTATGAAGCAGGAAATTGGAGTTCTGCACGCCCTCGGCGATACCCTTGTAGGACAAGAGCTTGCCGAGATCGTAGCCCGCGAGAAACGCATCGAGCTCTTCGGCCGGAACGTCAGTATAGACGGCCACACCTCACTCCGCAGCTTCGGAGCGCAAGGGGCGCGGCAGTGGAAAGAACACGCTTTCATCCGCAGCGGCCATCGTCTCGACCGCCAGCGTGTATCGTTGCGCGAAAGCGTCCAGCACTTCCTCGACCAGTACTTCCGGGGCCGACGCCCCCGCCGTGACGCCGAGCGACTTGATCGCGCCGAGCTTCTCCCAATCGAGATCGGTCGCGCGTTGCACGAGCTCGGCATAGGGGCATCCCGCACGCAACGCCACTTCCTTCAGGCGCTGCGAGTTCGATGAATTCGGCGCTCCGACCACCACCATGGCATCGACCAGCGGGGCGACGCGTTTGACCGCCTCCTGGCGGTTCGTCGTGGCGTAGCAGATGTCGTCCTTGTGCGGTCCGACGATGGCCGGGAAACGCTCCTTCAGGATGGTGACGATGCCGGCGGCATCCTCGATCGACAGCGTTGTCTGTGTGACATAAGCGAGATTGTCGGGGTCTTTGGGAACGAAGGTGCGCGCACCTTCCGGCGTCTCGATCAGGCTGATGGCGCCGGGCGGCAACTGACCCATGGTACCGACCACTTCCGGGTGCCCGGAATGACCGATCAAGAGCACCTCGCGGCCGCGGCGGAAATGGATTTCCGCCTCGCGATGAACCTTGGTCACGAGCGGGCAAGTCGCATCGAGGGTGATGAAATGCCGATCCCTCGCGTCCTCGGGCACCGATTTCGGCACGCCATGGGCGGAGAACACCACGGGCGCGTCGGTGTCCGGGATCTCGTCGAGTTCCTCGACGAAAATCGCACCCTTCAGCTTCAGGCTGTCGACGACGTAGCGGTTGTGGACGATCTCATGCCGCACATAGACCGGCGGCCCATACAGCGCCAGGGCCCGCTCCACCGAATCGATGGCGCGCACCACTCCGGCGCAGAAACCGCGCGGAGAACAAAGGATGACCCGAAGTGACGGCTTATCGCCGACGGGCATGCCCGCAAGGCCGGTCATGGGCGTGATTTTCATCGGAAACACTCGCCGCGAGTTGGGCGCGGATGCCCCGGGAAGTCAACCCAAGCATTCGACTTAACGCCTCAGAAAAGCTATAGTGGCTTTATGGTCCGCACGGGCGGGCGGGGCTAGAAGCATGATCGCGATCCACATGAAATTGATCGCTGCGGCGGCGTGTGCTGCGGCGCTGTCCGGATGCGTTAGCGCAGGCGGCAGTCATCAGGTTGAAAACGCGACCGGGCAGCCGATCCCGCATCATGCCCTGGCCGATGATGTCTATCTCGACGGCACCGGCCCAAGCGCCCGGCGGCTGGCGCGCATGCCCTCCGGCAATGCTGTGGAGCACCTCTATGCTGATCCGGTGCCGGCCGGTTCGCCGACCCGCGCGGTCGTCCGCTCGCGGCCGACGGCGATCGAGCGCGCGGATGCGGTGTCCAGCACCACCGGCTCCCGGCACGCCTCGCAGGGTGAAGCCAACAAGCCCTTCTCCGACCAATGGTGGGAAAAGGAACGGAGCGAGGATGCCCGCCTGCGGAACATCATGAATATCTGCCGGGGCTGCTGACCTCCGGTTGCCCCTCGCCCCCCCAGGGCCTATATTGCGGGTCATTCCTGTCATCCCCGATGACGACCTGCTTCGCCTTCCAAATGCGCCCCGACGGGCGGGCGGAGCGCGAAGGAGATTTTGCAATGCAGGAAGCGCCGCTGATGCCGAAGGCCACCGCCGTGTGGCTCGTCGAGAACACCGCGCTGTCGTTCGATCAGATTGCCGAGTTCTGCAAGCTGCACCCGCTCGAGATCAAGGCGATCGCCGACGGCGATTCCGCGCAAGGGATCAAGGGCCTCGACCCGATCCAGACCGGTCAGCTGACGCGCGAGGAGATCGAGCGCGCCGAGAAGGACAAGAACCGTCGCCTCCATCTCGCCGACCGCAAGGTCAGGGTGCCGGAGCAGAAAACCAAGCGCGGCCCGCGCTATACGCCGGTGTCGCGGCGTCAGGATCGCCCCAATGCCATCCTCTGGCTGATCCGGAACCACCCGGAGCTGAAGGACAGCCAGATCATGCGGCTGGTCGGGACCACGAAGGCCACCATCCAGAGCATCCGCGAACGCAGCCACTGGAATGCAGCCAATCTCAGCCCGCTCGATCCGGTCACGCTGGGTTTGTGCTCGCAAATCGACCTCGACATGCAGGTCGCCAAGGCGGCGAAGGAGAAGCCCGCGCCGTCCGATCATGAGCGGGTCACCCTGCTGCCGGCCTCGGTCACCACGGCGCCGGATCACGAACCCGCCGAGGATATCCGCGCCGATACGAAGGCGCAGGAAGACGCCGACGTGGCATCGGTCTTCGCCAAGCTGAAAAAGATCGGCGGCACCAGGACCGAGGAAGACTAAAACGATCACAGTGCGGGGCCGGAGCGCAGTTCCGCCCCGCCGATCGGTTCCCAGCCGTCGAATGAGCGGGCGAGCCCCGCTGGGGACGCTACG
>Ga0180222_1001421_pt1 | contig 24835 bp, 14 predicted proteins | sample eDN5th37CKraftOP_FD_151336 | JGI IMG/M metagenome (GOLD analysis project Ga0180222, IMG submission 151336) | Enriched Organic Plus compost microbial communities from Emeryville, California, USA - eDNA 5th pass 37_C Kraft OP (version 2) (version 2) ...
TGAGGCGCAATCCGAGCTTGCTCCGGCGCCACAACACGTCGTCGGCATCGACGGCGAATTCTTTCGTCATCAGGTAGCGAACTTCGGCCTCGGTCAGATCCGCGCCGAACCTCGTCCCGAGTGCGTCATAGCTGTCCGCTTTCCCGAGAACCTCGCCGATCCGCGTGCCATAGGCGCGCACCAGCCGCACCGCGTGGTCCTCTTCGAGGAACGGCCAGGTGCGGCGCGCCTGAGCCACCTGCGCCTCGACGCCGTTATAGGGAAAATTGCCGCCCGGCAGCGGGACGCGAGCGGTCCATGGCTGGTTCGGCGGAAAGAATTCGGCGAGTTTCTTCATCGCCGCTTCCGCAAGCTTGCGATAGGTCGTGATCTTGCCGCCATAGATCGTCAGCACCGGCGCATGGCCGTAAAGCTTGTCGAGCGCCAGATGATAGTCGCGGGTGACATTCTCCGGCCGCTTCGACCCGTCATCGTAAAGCGAACGCACGCCGGCAAAGGCATAGACGATGTCGTCCGGCGCCACCGCGGTCCGGAAGTAGCGCGTCGCGGTCTCGCACAGATAGGCGATTTCGGCCCCCGACGGCCCAACGCCGGCCGGATCGCCCTGGAAATTCTCGTCGGTCGTCCCGATCAGCGTGTAGTCGCGCTCATAAGGCAGCGCGAACACGACGCGGCGATCCGGGTTCTGGAAAATGTAGCCGGTGTCGTGCTCGAACAATTTGCGCACGACGATATGGCTACCCTTGACGAGACGGACCCGCGGCGGTCCGGGCATCCGGATCACGGTTTCCGCGACCGGTCCGACCCAGGGTCCGGCGGCATTGACGAGGACGCGCGCTGTGACCACCTCGCGCCGGCCGCGCTCGTTGAGGATCAGCCGCCATTCCTCGCCGCGTTCGGCGCGCACGCATTTCGTCCGCGTGCGGATCGAGGCGCCGCGCTCGGCCGCATCGACGGCGTTGAGCACGACGAGGCGCGCATCGTCGACCGTGCAATCTGAATAAAGAAAGCCGAACTGATAGGATCGCTTCAGCGGCAAGCCGAGCGGATCGTGGGTCAGGTCCACCATCCGCGTCGGCGGCAGGATCTTGCGGCCGCCGAGATGATCATAGAGGAACAGGCCGAGCCGCAGCAGCAGCGACGAGCGCAGCTTCGGCTCCGGCGGAAGCAGGAACCGCAGCGGCCGGATGATGTGCGGCGCATTGCGCAGCAGCACCTCGCGTTCCTTGAGCGCTTCACGCACGAGAAGGAAGGCGCCATGCTCGAGATAGCGCAGCCCGCCGTGAATGAGCTTGGTCGACGCCGACGACGTGCCCGAGGCGAGATCGGTCTGTTCGACCAGGAGCACCCGCAGCCCGCGGCCGGCGGCATCGCGCGCGATGCCCGCGCCGTTGATGCCGCCGCCGATGATGGCGAGGTCGAAGTCGGCCATACTACCGCTGCCCGTCCCGTCGAAGGACACAAGCATGACGTGGCGGAACAGAGTCGCCAAGAGCTCGCCAGCGGCGGTCTCGCAAAACGGCCGCAAATTCCTTATATGGAGGCCAGCTCCTGCTGCCCCATCGCAGGGGCTTTGACGGATCTGCGATGCCCGCCCCGCGTCTTCTTGTTATCGAGGGAAACACCGCCGACGGCCGCGCCCTTCTCAAGGCAGCCGGCGGCGATGCGCCGAGCGAAGGCTACGCCAATCTGCTGCGCGAATTCCTGCCGCAAGCGACCATCGACATCTGCTACCCCGCCGATCCCGGCGCCAACCTCCCGGACAGCCTGGGACTGGAAGCCTATGACGGCGTTGTGATCACCGGCTCGGCTTTGCACGTCTATGACCGCGGGCCCCATATCGACCCCCAGATCGAACTGACCCGCGCGGTCTTCGAATCCTCGACCCCGTTATTCGGAAGCTGCTGGGGGCTGCAGGTCATCACCACGGCGGCCGGCGGTAGCGTGCGCCGCAATCCCAAGGGTCGCGAAATCGGTTTCGGGCGGCGCATCCGCCTGACGTCGGCGGGCCGCGGTCATCCGGTCTTCGCCGGCAAGGACGAAGTCTTTGACGCGGTGACCATCCATCTCGACGAGGTCGAAACGCTCGCCCCGAATATGCAGGTGCTGGCGCTGAACGCTTTTTCTGCGGTGCAGGCGGCCGAAGTGAAGGTCAATGGCTGCACGGCCTGGGGCGTGCAATATCATCCGGAATATTCCCTCGCCGACATCGCCGCGAGCTTCCGCAGGCACGGCAAACGCCTGATCGAAGAAAAATTCTTCAACGATCATGACGAGCTCAACGACTATGCCGGCAATGTCGCGGTGCTGCACGATTCGCCGCACAACAAGCCGCTGGCGTGGCGGCTCGGTCTCGACGCCACGGTGCTCGACAAGAACATCCGCACGCGCGAGGTCCGCAACTGGATTCACCACCAGGTGCTGCCGACCCGCAGCAAGCGCGGCAGGGAGTAGCACTTGGATTTCCGCGACCGCCATGTTGTCGTGACCGGCGGGACCGGAGCGCTTGGAGCCGCGGTCACGAGCGCGCTGCTGGATCGCGGCGCGGTTTGCCACATCCCGGTCCACGGGTCCGGCCCACCGCAGGACTTCGCCTTCGCATCGAACGAGCGGGTGCGGCTTTATCCCTCCCTTGACCTCTCCGATCAGGATCAGACCGACGCCTTCTACGCCAGGGTCGGCCCGCTCTGGGCATCGATCCATCTGGCCGGCGGCTTTGCGGCAAGGAAGCTGAAGAACAGCGGCAAAGCCGATCTGATGAAGCAGCTCGACACCAATGTCGTGAGCTGCTTCCTGTGTTGCCGCGCCGCGCTGAAAGCGTTCGGCACGGACGGCGGCCGGATCGTTAATGTCGCGGCGCGTCCGGCGCTCGAACCGCGGAGCGGCGCCGGCATGACCGCCTATACGATCGGCAAGGCGGGCGTCGCCGCGCTGACCATGGCGCTGGCGGAAGAAGTCGCCGGCGACGGGGTTCTCGTCAATGCGGTGGCGCCGTCCGTCATGGATACGGCGGCCAACCGCAAAGCCATGCCGAAAGCCGACCATGCCCTCTGGCCGAAAGTCGAACAGGTGGCCGCGACCATCCTTTTCCTTGCGTCCCCTGAAAACACAGTCACGCGAGGGGCAATCGTACCGGTTTACGGCCGCTCGTAAGAACCGGCGCGACCTATTATGATCGCCCGCCTCTGTCCCGCCCGCGCGCCGTGGAATGTCGGCGCCGAATTTGATCCCTGGAGAGCCTGTATGAACGTGCTGAGCCTGATGTCGCGCACCGCAATGGTGTCCTGTCTCTCTGCGGTGATGGCGATGAGCGCCGCGCTGGCGCAACCGGCCCAGAAGCCGTTCGAGCCCACCGTCGGTCAGGACGGCAAGGACGTGATCTGGGTGCCGACGCCGCAGGCGCTGGTCGACAAGATGCTCGACATGGCCAAGGTTACAGCCGCCGACAAGCTGGTGGACCTCGGCTCCGGCGACGGCCGCACCGTGATCACCGCCGCCAAGCGTGGCGCCACCGCCCGCGGCATCGAATACAATCCGAAGATGGTCGAGCTGTCGAAATACAATGCAGAGAAGGAAGGCGTTGCCGGCAAGGCCACCTTCGAGAATGCCGACATCTTCAAGACCGACTTCTCCAACGCCGATGTCGTAACGTTGTTTCTGCTCACCAGCCTCAATGCCAAGCTGCGGCCGACCATTCTCGACATGAAGCCCGGCACGCGCGTGGTCTCGAACACCTTCGACATGGGCGAGTGGAAGGCCGACGAGGAAGCCATCGTGACAGAAGGCTGTCAGTCCTATTGCAAGGCGTATTTCTGGATCGTTCCGGCAAAGGTCGATGGCACCTGGAATACCGACAAGGGTGAACTGAGCCTGAAGCAGACCTTCCAGAATTTCACCGGCACCCTGAAGAACGGCAACGTGATCACGCCGGTGACCGGCGGCAAGCTGAAGGGCAACGACATCAGCTTCACCGCTGGCGGCGTTGAATATACCGGCAAGGTCAATGGCTCGACGATCGAGGGCACGACGAAATCCGGCGACAAGTGGCAGGCCAAGCGCGGCGCGTGATCGCGGACCGCGACGGAGACGATGCAGATGACGTTCATGACAAGGGCCGCGCGCGTCGCGGCTGTTTCCTCCATGGCCGCTGCGCTGACGCTGAACATGGCGCTGGCGCAACCGGCCGAGAAGCCGTTCGAACCGGTCGTCGGTCAACAGGGCAAGGACGTGGTGTGGGTGCCCACACCACAGGCTCTCGTCGACCGGATGCTCGACATGGCGAAGCTGACGCCGGGCGATATCCACTTCGATCTCGGATCGGGTGACGGACGCACGGTCATCACCGCGGCCAAGCGCGGCGCCACGGCGACGGGCGTGGAATTCAACCCGAAGATGGTCGAACTGTCGCGCGCCAATGCCGAGAAGGAAGGCGTGAGCGGCAAGGCGACCTTCGTCGAAGGCGACATCTTCCAGACCGATTTTTCCAAGGCCACGGTCATCACGCTGTTCCTGCTGCCGGATCTCAATCTGCGGCTGCGTCCGACCATCCTCGACATGAAGCCGGGCACCCGCGTCGTCTCGAACTCGTTCTCGATGGGCGACTGGAAGCCCGACGAGGAAGCAACTGTCACGGAGGATTGCCGGGGCTATTGCCGCGCGATGCTCTGGATCGTGCCGGCCAAGGTCGAAGGCGGCTGGACGCTCGATCGTGGACCGTCGACGGGCGTGCTGTCGCTGAAGCAGGAGTTCCAGAACGTCACCGGGACCATCGCCAACGGCAACGTCATCACTCCCGTGACCGGCGGCAAGCTGAAGGGTGACGAGATCTCGTTTGTCGCGGGAGGCGTGACCTATACCGGCAAGGTCGCCGGCGACATTATGGCGGGGACCACGCAGTCCGGCGAAACCTGGCAGGCCAAGCGCACGGACCCTACGCCAGCGCCCACGCGAAAGACCGAGGCGCCCGCCGCGGTACCGCAAACTCCCGGCATCGAGACCTCGGCGCCCCCGGCTGCGGCCCCTGCGCCCGCCCCCAAGCCGGCGAAAACGGCGGAAGCCAATGACGAGAAGCCGCCCTTCGTCCCCGAGGTCAGCCAGGACGGCAAGGACGTCGTGTGGTGGCCGACCGCGAACACCCTCGTGAACAAGATGCTCGATCTTGCCAAGCTGACGCCGAAGGATCGCCTGATCGACCTTGGCTCCGGAGACGGGCGCACGGTGATCACCGCGGCGAAGCGCGGCTCGAATGCGCTCGGCATCGAGTACAATCCGAAGATGGTCGAGTTGTCCCAGTTCAACGCCAAGAAGGCCGGCGTCACCGACAAAGCGAGATTCCGGCAGGGCGACATCTTCCGCACCAATTTCTGGAATGCGGATGTGCTCACGCTGTTCCTGCTTCCCGAACTCAACGAGCGGCTGCGCCCGACCATCCTGCGCATGAAGCCGGGCACGCGCATCGTCTCGAACACTTTCGAGATGGGAGACTGGGAGCCCGATCAGGTCGCCGAAGTCGAGGAAGATTGCCAGACCTATTGCAAGGCGCTGCTCTGGATCGTGCCGGCCCGGGTTGATGGCCGCTGGCGCATGGGGCGAGACACTGTCGCTCTCAAGCAGAAATTCCAGACCTTCAGCGGCACCATCCAGCGCGGCAAGACCGTGGTGCCGATCAAGGACGGTCGCCTGAACGGCAACACGATCACCTTCACTGCCGGCGGAACCGAATATACCGGCACGGTGAACGGCCGCGTCATCAGCGGCGTGACCAAGTCCGGTCAGAAATGGAATGCACGGCGCGCGTGAGCAGCGAGCGCGCCTGCGCGAGACGCAGGGCATGATCGCACCTCAAGTTGCAAGGGTCGCGGCCGCACTCTTTGTCTTTGCGTTTTTGATGCAGCACCCGGCATTGGCGGAGCCCGCGACGGCGCCCGCCAAGCCGGTGGTCGGCCAGCAGGGCAAGGACGCGATCTGGGTGCCGACGCCGAACGCGCTGATCGAGCTGATGCTCGATCTCGCCAAGGTGACGCCACAGGACAAGGTCGTCGATCTCGGCTCGGGCGACGGCCGTGCGGTGATCGCGGCGGCAAAGCGCGGCGCCACCGCTCGCGGCATCGAGTATGACGCCAACCTCGTCGCGCTTTCCAAGGCCAGCGCCGAGCGCGAGGGCGTGAGCGACAAGGCGCGCTTTGAGCGCGCCGACATGTTCGCGACCGACTTCTCCGACGCGAGCGTCGTGGTGCTGTTCCTGTTGCCCGACCTGAACCTCAAGCTGCGTCCATCCATCCTCAGGATGACGCCGGGCACGCGGGTGGTTTCGAATACCTTCGAGATGGGCGGCTGGCTGCCCGACAAGAGCGCGAGCCTCCGCGAGGAATGCGACTTCTTCTTCTGCAAGGCGTTGTTGTGGATCGTCCCTGCCCGAATCGACGGCACCTGGGTGCTGGAGACTGGGGACCTTGCCGGAACATTGTCATTCAAGCAGGAGTTTCAAACCTTCACAGGCGCGCTTACAAATGGCGACACGGTGACGCGAGTCACCGACGGGAAACTGACCGGCGACAGCCTTGGCTTTTCCGCGGGTGAAACGGCATTCGCAGGCCGGGTCCGCGGCGATATGATCGAGGGCACCACCTTGTCCGGTGCGGTATGGAAGGCGAAGCGCGCCAACTGAGCGCAACAAGAAAGCGCAATGAGGAGACGGCAATGTATTCAATGAAGACCTCCGTCCGTGGCGTCGCGGGCTCCTGCGTGACCGCAGCGCTTGCGATCAATTGCGCGTTCGCGCAGCCGGCGCCCTCCTTCGAGCCGAAGGTCGGGCAGCGCGGCAAGGACGTGGTCTGGGTCCCCACCAACCAGCAACTCGTCGACAAGATGCTCGACTTGGCCAAGGTGACTGCGAACGATCACGTGATCGATCTCGGCTCCGGCGACGGCCGCACCGTGATCACCGCGGCGAAACGCGGCGCCACCGCGCAAGGCATCGAGTACAATCCGGACATGGTCGAATTGTCGAAACGGAACGCCGAGAAGGAAGGCGTCACCGGAAAGGCCAGCTTCGAGAAGGCCGATATCTTCGAAAGCGATTTCTCGAAGGCCACCGTGATCACGATGTTCCTGTTGCCCTCGCTGAACATCAAGCTCCGCCCCAAGATCCTCGACATGAAGCCGGGCACCCGGATCGTCTCGAACTCGTTCGACATGGGCGACTGGCGCGCGGATGAAACAGCCTCGCTCAACGGCGAGGTCTGCACCTCGCATTGCACGGCGTATTTCTGGATCGTGCCCGCCAAGGTGCAGGGCACGTGGAAGACGCCGCAGGGCGAGCTCACGCTCGAACAGACCTACCAGGATGTGAAGGGCGTGCTGAAGGACGGCAACGTCATCACGCCGGTCAAGGACGGCAAGCTCACCGGCGACCAGATCGCCTTCACGGCCGGCGCAACGCGCTATACCGGCACCGTGACCGACAAGGCGATCACCGGCAAGGCCAATACCGGCGGCAAGGAAGCGGACTGGACGGCGACGCGCTAGAGCGTCGCCGCTTCTTCGGTTGAATCCAGCCGCCTCGGTGTGAGCCACCTCACATACCGATCCGCACAGGCCCGTCCACAGTCTCCATCGCAGAACCCTGCGATGGAGAGACCACCATGGACCGCCTCGCGTTTACGCTGCACGGCCAGCCGCCAGCCGAATCCGCCAATGAGAAGAGCGAAAGCGAAATCGCGAGCCAGCTGAGACGGCAGGAGGGCGACTCGCTGCGCCGAGCCATCCCGCTGCTCGCAATCTGGATGGTCTTTTACGCAATGCTGATCATCGGCGCCCTGACCGGCATCGGCCTGAGGGCGCAATAGCCCAGCTCCTGTCGGCCTGCCTGTCGGCTCCGGAGGCGGCGCAGCACAATCGCCGATTGCGTTTCGGGCGCGCACACGCACCCGATGGCGAGGTCCCTGACACCAGACCGGTATCATCGTATTCGGATCAGTCTTGGTTTAGGGCTTAGTAAAGCACGCTCGCTGCAGCGTGACTTTCCAAAAGCAGCGGCCATGCTAGCGTCGTGCGAGCTGTCACATTCGCACATCGCCGCCAATGCCAATTGCGCCCCTGTCGCCGCACGAAGCGCAAATCGCGGAAAAGCTGGCGTTCTTTCGAAATCATCCGATTTTCGGCATTCTGGGACAGGACCTCATCACGCAATTGCGCGCGCACGCGCGTGTGCGAAATGTCGAGCGCGGAACGACGGTGTTCGCCAAGGGGGATCCGGGGTCGAGCCTGTTCGCCATCCTCGAAGGTCAGGTGAAGGTGATTTCGTTTTCGGAACACGGCAAATACGCCGTGTTCAACATCCTGACAGCCGGCGACATCTTCGGCGAGATCGCACTTCTGGACGGCGGCGAACGCACCGCCGACGTGATCGCGATCACCGATTGCAAGCTTCTGGTCATCGAGCGGCGGGATTTCATGCCGCTCCTGAACACCCGGCCGGAAGTCGCGCAAAAGCTGATCGAGATGCTGTGCAAGCGGCTGCGCAACACCAGTCGTCAGGTCGAGGAAGTGATGTTTCTCGATCTGTCGGCAAAGCTCGCGCGCACGCTGCTGCGGCTGGGCAATGGAGGACGCGAGCCGCGTATCGCGCTGACGCAGAGCGAAGTCGCACAACTGATCGGGGCCTCGCGCGAAAGCACCAACAAGCAGCTGCGCGATTGGGAAAATCTCAAATGGATTCGCCTCGAGCGCGGCGAGATTGTGCTGATCGACACGGCTTCGCTCGAGACCGCAGCGGCGGGGCAGACCTGAGCGCATTCAGCTTTTGCAGGCGCAGCCTTTACTATTGCACCCGCTTTTCTCTCGCTGTCATCGCCCGCGAAAGCGGGCGATCCAGTAAACACAACTGCTTCAAGAGTTTACTGGATGCCCCGCCTTCGCGGGGCATGACCAGAAATGCGCGACGCGAGTTCACCTCGACCGAAATCGCTTGAGATCCGCCACTCGCCATGTGATCGCGTCCTCATAGGCGCTTCGCATCCTCTTTCATCCGCGCTACCAGACCACCAGCCCGCATTCGACCGGCTCCGCAAAGCACGGATTGAGGACGTTGCCCTTGACGTAGGCGGTGACGCTGTGTCCGTGCACAACGTTGTGTGTGCGGATATGTGTGCCGGCCTTCGGTGCGTATGTCGCAACGGGCGGATCGGATTCGAAAGCCGCCGCGGCAGCGATGAGGCCGGCGACGAGCGTAGTCAGACAAATGGCCCGGATCATGTTCAGCCTCCTTGTCATCGGATGACGACTTTTCAGCTGATTGAGACCTAGGCGCTGTGGCGGCGCTGTTATGTGAGTGCCGTCACACTCAAGACCCTTCGCCGTCACATGGGCGTGAAGGCGAACCGGTTGTCAGGGCTGCGGCGGCCAATACCCCACATCTTCCGGATAGCTATCCACTCCTTCTGGCCATTGATTGAGCCATTCGCGCGCGACCGCGCGGCCTTCGGTGCGCAATTCCTCGATCCGGCGCCGGCTGCGGTCGAATTTGGTCGAATATCGCAACCCGGCTGCGGTTTCAGCGGTCATCTTGATCGTGCGGATGGTGACCGGTTCGTAAACCTCTCCAAAGAATCCCGGAGCATCTCCGGCTTTGCGATTGAGCCGCCGGTTCTCGTATTTCAGCAGCATGTTCATGTGCGCGATGAAATCCAGCTCCTTGTTCAGCGCCAGATTGCCCATCAATTCGTTCTGGCGGTCCTCGATCTCGGCATGCGATTGCGGCTCATATTTCATCTGCTGCGGATTGATCCGGATCACCCAGATCTCGTTCGGCATGCTGTCCTTGTGCACGTCCTCCCAGAATTCGCGGATCGGCGGGTTGAGCGAATAGAGGCCGTCCCAATAGCAACGGCCGTCGATCTGTTCGCCCTGACGCAGCTCCGGCAACGAGCCCGAGGCAGCAATGCCATTCAGCGACAGCTTCAACCGCTTGCGCCAGATCGGCTCGGGAATCTCGACCTTGCCGCGCCGATGGAACTGATTGTCGTGAGACATATGACTTTGTGAATCGAACACGGCCTCGATTCCGTTCAGGACGTCCGTTGCACCGACCAGAAGCCGCGTATTGAGATCGTCCCAGTGGATGCCGTCGAATTCCGGGCACGCCTCCTGCAGCAAGGTTTCGAGATCGAAATATTCCCGCCGCACGCCGAGGAGAGGCAGCGCGGCCGTCACCGCCTGGGTGATCGCGCCGCGCGGGTTGAGCCTGAACACGGGCGCGGCCAGTCCGAGCCGCGGCGCTTCGATTTCGCGGAACTTGTAGGCCGAGTAGGTCGCAAGATTCAGCAGTTTCTCGGGCGTGTTGTCGGCGGCGAAGATTTTCCAGAAGTCAGTGAGCCTTTTGGAGGCTTCTCGCGGCGAACCGGTCTTTCCGTTCTTTTTGGCAAGGCCGTACCAGACCATCAACGCGCAGAGCGCGCCGGCGGATGTCCCGCTGATGCCGATCAGATCGAACCGCTTGCGTTCGAGATCGGCGAGAATTTCGGTGAGAACGCCGACCGCGAACGCTGCATGAATGCCGCCGCCCTGACAGGCGATCGCCACGCGCTTCAGATCGGATGCACCGGACTGACCTTCAGCTTGGCTTTCCGCGTCGCTGCCCATGGGCCCTCTCCGCGCGCTCACGCCGTGAGGTATCATAGCATGTGCCACGGCGCTTGGAACGCGTCAGCGCATGCAGATTCGCCATAAGCGAGAGGTTCGCAAAGTCATTCGGACGGCAAAAATTTTGCGCCGTGCTTTTGCCTGCATTTGACAGAAATGAGCCATTCGTGATGGGAGCCTGACGCATCGATACTGGACGGAACTGTCCGGCATTTCGTACTGTTCGCTGTCGTGGCCACGCGGTTGGCCAGCGAGTTGCGACCATGCGGCAGATAGAAGACTGGCTTGGCACGCTCGGTCTTTCAGAGTACGCGCAAAAATTCGCTGACAATGCGGTCGACCTGTCGGTGCTGCGCGATCTCACCGAACAGGATTTGCGGGATCTTGGCGTTCTCCTCGGCCATCGCCGCAAGATGATGCGCGCGATCGCCGAATTGAATGGCGGCGTACAAGCCTCATACGATGCGCCGGCGATCCTGCCGGGCGGCGCCGAACGCCGCCACCTGACCGTGATGATTGGCGACCTGGTCGGCTCGACGGCATTGTCGTCGCGCCTTGATCCTGAAGACTTAAGCGCGGTGATGGATGCCTATCACGGGGTCTGCGCGCGCATCGTGCTGGCACATGATGGCTTCATCGCGGATTTCCGCGGCGACGGCATCCTCGCCTATTTCGGATATCCGCGCGCGCACGAAGACGATGCCGAGCGAACGGTGCGCGCGGCGCTGGACATTGCCGAAGCCGTGCAGCGTCTCGCGACGCCGGCCCCCGAACCGCTCGCTGTCCGCATCGGCATCGCAAGCGGATTGGTTCTCGTCGGTGACAGCAATCTCGCCGGCACGCTGTGGCACAATGGCGTGGTCGGCGACACGCCCAACCTCGCCGCACGCCTTCAGGCGCTCGCCAAGCCCGGCAGCGTTGTCATCTCGACGTCGACGCGGCGCCTGCTCGGCGACCTGTTCCGCCTTCGCAATATGGGGCGGCGCAAGGTCAAGGGATTCACTGAGCCGGTCGGCGCCTGGCTGGTCGAAGGATTGTCGGATTCCGAAAGCCGCTTCGAAGCCGTCCGCGAAACGCAGTTGACCGATCTGATCGGCCGTGAACAGGAGATCAACTTCCTGCTCGAACGTCAGCAGTTGGCCGCGAATGGCGACGGACAGATCGTGCTGATTTCCGGTGAGCCGGGGATCGGCAAATCGCGGCTTGCGGCGGCCTTTGCGGACCGCATCGCCGACATGCCGCACACGCGCATGCGTTACCAATGCTCGCCGAACCACATCAGCAGTGCGCTGCATCCCGTCATCCTTCAATTGCAGCGCGCGGCGAGCTTCAAGGCCGACGACACGCCCGAGCTGCGACTGGAGAAACTGGAACAGGTCCTTGCCATTGACCCCTCCACTTTCCCCAAGATCGTGCCGCTTTTTGCCCAGCTGCTGTCGGTGCCGATCGGCACGCGCTACCCGCCAGTTCACCTGAGCCCGACGCAGCAGCGCCGTCAGACGCTTGCGGGGCTGCTCGATGAATTCGAAGCGCTGGCACGACAGCGGCCGCTGACGGTGCTATTCGAGGACGTGCATTGGGCCGACGCAACGACACTGGAGTTGCTCGACCTGACCGTGGAGCGCATCCGTCAGCTTCCGGTCATAGGCATATTCACCTTCCGTCCCGAATTCGAGCCGCCATGGGCCGGGCTGCCGCATGTCAACATGTTGCAGCTCGGCCGGCTCGATCGCGAAGCCGTGGAGACCATGGTGACACAGGTCACCGGCGGCCGCATGCTGCCGGCCGAGGTGATGCGGCAGATTGTCGAGAAGACCGACGGCAATCCGCTATTCGTCGAGGAGCTCACCAAGGCGGTTCTGGAATCCGGCATCCTTGTCGGCGACACCGATGCCTACAGCCTCGCGGGTCCGCTGCCGCCGCTCGCCATTCCCGATACGCTGCAGGCGTCGCTGATGTCACGGCTCGACGGTCTGGCCGCGGTGAAGGAGATTGGCCAGATCGGTGCGGTGATCGGGCGGGACTTTTCGTTCTCGCTCCTCAGCGCAGTGGTCGGACGTGATTCGGCGGCTCTTTCGGACTCGCTCGCCCAGCTCGAAAATGCCGAATTGCTGATCCGTCACGGCCGCCCGCCCGAAGCCGTCTACACGTTCAAGCATGCGCTGGTGCGCGATGCCGCCTACGAAAGCTTGCTGAAGAGCCGGCGCCACCAGCTCCACGCACAGATCGCGCATGTCCTCGAAGAGAAGTTCGGCGAGGTCGCGGCCGGTCAGCCCGAAATCGTTGCCCACCATTTCACGGAGGCGGGCCTCGCCGACCGCGCCGTGCGCTATTGGCTGCAGGCGGGCCAGCAGGCAGTGCGGCGCTCGGCGAATGCCGAGGCGCTCAATCATCTCCGTCGCGGACTGGAACTCGTGCCGCTGATTCAGGATGAAGCGCTCCGGAAGCAGCTGGAAACGCAGCTACAGACCACGCTCGGCAACGCGCTGCGCGCGACCAGGGGCTGGAGCATCGACGGGGTGAAGGAGGCCTATACCCGCGCCTTCGAACTCGGCAAGGAGAGCGGGCTCGACGAGCACACCTTGCCCGCGGCCTTCGGCCTGTGGACCTGGAATTTCGTGCGGACCGAGCTTGGCGAGGCGCAGGCGATCGCCGATCTCCTGCTCGAATCCGCAATGCGCGCGTGCGACCCGGTGCTGCAGGTGCTGGCCCACGAGGCCCTTGGCTTCACCCTGTTCGCCCATGGCGGACTCTTGGCGGCGCATGCTCATCTCGAACAAAGCATCGCGCTGTGCGAGGATGACAAGGAGGCGGCCTATCTTCAATTGTCGGCGCAGGATCCGCGCGTGCATGTGCGTCTCTACGACGGCATGACCCTGTGGCTGCTCGGCTATCCCGACCGCGGGCTCGCGCTGTGCGAGGAGGCGCGCCGTTATGCGGACCGCTCGCGTCACCCCTTCACGCAGGCGATGGCGCGGACCATCGGCCTTCGCATCCATCAGCTGCGCGGCGATCCCGCCACCGTAGCGCGCGACGCGACCGCGGCGGTTGAGCTTTGCGAAACGCATGACTTCGGTCATTACCTCGCGATGGCGCTGTTGTTGCGCGGCTGGGCGATGGCGCAGCAAGGCGGCTTCGAAGCCGGCATCTCCGAAATGCGCAATGGCCTTGCGATGGGACGCGGCACCGGCGCCCGCCTTTATGATTCCTATTCGCTCGCGCTCCTTGCGGAGTCCTGCATCAGGAACGAGCGCTGCGATCTCGCGCTGGATTTCCTGCATCAGGCCAGAGCGATGATCGCCGAGAAACTGTCCGGCCGCTTCTACGAAGCCGAGATACACCGGCTGCTCGGGACAGTCGCCCTGAAATCCGGGACCAGCGCGGAGGAGGCCGAATGGCATTTCCGCAACGGACTCGACGTCGCGCGCCAGCAACAGGCGAAGTCGCTCGAACTGAGACTCGCGATGAGCCTCCACGATCTTGGAATGGCCTGCGGGGACCGCAACCGGTATCGCGGCGATCTCGAAGCGATCGCCGGCTGGTTCAGCGAGGGTCACGATACCGCGGATCTTACGCAGGCGAGGTCGCTGCTCAGCGCGGCGTGATGGTGCAATAGCGGCCCTCTCTCGTTGTCCTCGCCCGCTCTCCAGCTGTCATCGCGCGCTCGCCAGCTGTCATCGCCCGCGAAAGCGGGCGATCCAGTCAGCACAAATGCTTCAAGAGTTGACTGGATGCCCCGCTTTCGCGGGGCATGACAAGTAACGGGCGATGCAATCGAAATCGATCTCAACCCTTCTCACTCATCCGAGCGCGGCGTCGACGAAATCCCGGTTGATGGTGTCGAGGATATAGTCCTGATCGTCCACCATCAGGAAATGCGAGCCTTCGCGCACATGATTGGTGAAGCGGCTGCGCGTCAGCTCGCCCCAGGCCGCGGAATCGCTTGCGGAGACCCAGGGGTCCGACGCGCCGACAAAGCTTGCGATTGGAAACCGGAACGGCGGCGCCGGGCGATACCGGTAATTGAACGCCATGCCGAATTCGGCACGGATCGCGGGCAACAGCAGCTTTCTCAATTTCGGAATCGCCAGCATCCGGTCCGCTTCAGGCGTGTCGAACTGCCGAACGATTTCGGCGAAGAGATCATCCTTCTGCTCGTAGGGCTCGGCGTGAATGTCGAAGTCCTGATGAAGCATCATGCGAAAGGCAAGGTTGTCCTCAAACCGGCCGCGGCGGCGCAACAGATGCGGCGGCCTTATCCCGCAGGCAAAGGCATGCTTGACGAAATGCGCGCAGGAGTCCGGCAGCTCGCGCAGCGTGGCGTACATCGTCAGCCCACCGAGACAATGGCCGAAGAAGGCCGAGGGCCGGTCGAGCCATCCGGTCAGTTCGGGCATCAGGCGCTCGACGAATGTATCGATATCTTCGACAGCTGGCTCGTTGATGCGCGTGCCGCGCCCCGGCGGTTCGATCGCAACGATCTCAAGCGCGTCATGGGCGAGTTGCGGCCAGCCGCGGAACGATGCGACCCCGCCGCCGGCATAGGGGAAGCAGAACAGGCGCGCCCTGGCGCTGGGATTGGGCTTCGGCGCGATCAGCCATTGTCCGCCGTTGCGCGAGGCGGTCCTGACAGCAGGTGCCGGCTGCTCGAGCCACGCGATCGGACCGCCGCCATTGGTATGCCCGGCGCCGTTCTGACTGCGCGGATCGCGAGCCGCCCCATTCCCCGAAGTGGCGTGATGCGAGCCGTTGGCCGCGCCGGATCGGAGCTCGCGACCTTCGGCGGACACGTCCGGCCCAAGCCTGATGTTCAATCCTCTGCTGCCAGTCGTGCCGCTCACTTCGAACACCACGGCGGGCGGCGGCGCATCGCCATGCGCCGCGAGGCCGCCGGAATCATGCTGCTCGGCATGAAGTGAAGTGGCCGCGAATGGCAGCGGCATCTCGTGTCCGCTGCGCGCCATTGAGGCGGCGATCGTCTCCGACAGCTCATTGAGCGATGGCCCGGCAATCAGATCGGCCACCGGCACCGGGAAGCCGAAGTCTTTTTCCAGACGGTTGGAGAGCGCGACCGAACGCAGCGAGTCGAGCCCGACCTCGTTCAGCTTGGTCTCCGGCTCAATGGGCTCTGCAAATCCGAGCTCTTCCATCACCCGGCGTTGCAGATGATCGAACACCATGGCGCGGCTGTTGTCCTGCGAAAGCACGGCGCCATGCGCGGCGCCATTTCCGTTCCCGGATCGTGGGCCGCCGTTCAATACTGGCGGAGGTGCAGCGAATACAGGGGCCATACGGTCAGCGGATTGAGGAGCTGTCGGTTCCAGCGGCGCAACTTCATCCGGCTTGCCATGGCCGTTGGCGGTGACACCCGATGGCGCCACGTCGATATGCGGCTCGAACACAGCGGCGAAGAGTTGGTCGATCGTCGGGCCGTTGATGATCTCCGCGACCGGGACCGGAATTCCGAATTCGCTCTCCAGGCTGTTCGACAGCGTGACCGACATCAGTGAATCCACGCCGAGATCGTTCAGCGGCTGATCGAGCGCAACCGGCTCGGTGAAGCCAAGTTTCGTCGTGATGTGCTGCTGCAGCCTCCGCAGATGACGTTGCCGCGCACCCGCCTCCACCGCAACGACACGCCGAGGTTCGACCACGCGCTGCGGCTCGGCCCTTCGCGGTGCCGGCTCCGACACAACGGCACTGATGTTGACCAGTTCGGACAGAAATGGCGGATTGCCGATCTTTCCGGAATAGGTTCGCCAGTCGGCTGCGGCCACCGCGATATGACCCAAGTCGCGATGCATCGCCTGGTCGAAGGCGCGCATCCCCGCCTCCGGCGAGATGAAGGCATGGCCGAGCGATGACCACATCGCCTCTCCGCGCGCGCCGGACAAAGTGGCAAGGCCGCCGCCGGACCACGCACACCAGTTGATCGCCATCGCGGGCAGGCCTTGCGCGCGGCGATGGGCGACGAGGGCATCGAGGAAGGCGGCGCTGGCGGTGTAATTCGCCTGCCCCGCAGAGCCCAGCAAACTGAGCAACGACGAATTGACGATGAAGAAATCGAGCGCCAGCGCTCGCGTGTGCTGATGCAGCAGCCAGCTTCCGAACACTCTCGGCTCGAACAGCGGCGCGAACCGCTCCCAGCCGAGCTGCGCCAGGATGCCGTCGTCCAGAACGCCGGCCGAATGAACGACGCCCCGCAGCGGCGGCAATTGATCGCTGATCCTGCGCATCAGTCGCGACACCTCGTCTTCGCGGCTGATGTCGCAGGCGACGACATAAAGCGTGGCGCCGGTCCGGCCCGCCTCGCTGGCGATCGCTTCGATCTTGTCGGCATTGGCGTGGCGCCCGGTCAGCACGATGTGCTTCGCGCCCTTGCCGATCAGCCATTGCGCCATGCCGCGGCCGAGCATGCCGAGACCGCCGGTGATGAGATAGCTGCAATCAGGACGCACGCGCGGCATCCGCTCGGGACTTGCCGCGAGCGGCTTGCGCACGAAGCGCGCGACGTGGCGTTCGCCGCGTGCCGACAGCGCGATTTGCGTCTCGCCATCGGGTTGAACGAGTTCGTTCATCAGGGCGTCGATATCCGGCCACCGGCCGTCCATGTGCAGATCGATCAATCCGCCCCAGATCGACGGATGTTCGATCGCGATGGTCCGCCCCAAGCCCCAGAGTGGGGCCTGCACCGGATCGGCCGGCCGATCGGCATCGAGGCTCTGGCTGTCGGCCGTGACCAGCCACAGACGCGGCCGGCCGCCTGCAATCTGCCGTCGTTCCGACAGCGCATGCAGGATCGCGAGCGCGCCGCGGCTCATCGTCTCGCTGGCATTGCGCAACTTCTCGAGCGTGAGAGCCGAGACGGATGGCGCGTCCAGCGCCCAGAGATAGACAACGCCGTTGCAGGCAAGCGCTTCAGCAGACGAAACCTGCTCCAGCAGCGCGCGAAACGCCTGCGGATCGCGTTCGTTGACGGTCCAGGTCCGCGGACCCTGCCGCACCAGCGCATCGCCGCGATAGACCAGATGGCAATGGTGGCCGGCCGCTTCCATCCGCGTCGCCAGCGCCGCGCCGATGCCCTTGACGTCGGCAAAGACGATGAAGCTCGCCGGTGCATCGCCTTGTCCAATGGCGGGCTTTGCCCGTGCGCGCTTGCGCCACGCGACCTGATAGAATTCCGGCTCAGCCTCGCTCTGGGATGCGGTCACAGCATCGAGCCGCAGCCGCCGCACACCCAGCCCTTCAAGCGTCGCAACCGGCCGGCCGGCCGCATCATAGACGCCGATGTCGAGCAGCTGCGTCCCGTCATTGGCGACGCCGCGCAGCCTCGTATGCACAAAGGCCCGGGACGCGCCGTCCTGATGGCACCGATAGCCCTGCAGCGAGACCGGAAGGATCGAATGGCGGGCGCCGTCATCGCCGCGCGCATCGGCCTGATCGATGACCAGCGGATAGGCATGCAGGCATGCGTCGAGGAAGGCCGGATGCAGGATGTATCCGCCGCCGGCCATGCCCGCGGGCAACGCCACCTGCGTCAGCACCTCGTTGCGTCCGGCATAGACCTCGCGCACCCCACGGAAACAGGGCCCATACTCCAGGCCGAGCGCGGCAAGGCGATCATACAGATCGGCAACCGGCACGGGATGCGGACAGCGCGCCCGCAATTCGTCAAGCGATGAAGCCGGGGCAACGGCGCCTGCTCCCTCACTCACCGTTCCGGTCATGTGAGTGCGCCAGTCGTCAGATCCTGCGGCCGCGCTTGCAATTTTGAAATGCGCGCGTCCGCTGCCGAGCGGATGCACCGATATCCGCACCGCATGATCCTTGCCGTCGGCAAACGCCATCGCTTCGTGATGCATCGCGCTTTCGATGCTCACCCGGTCCGCGCCGAAAAAGCGCCGTCCCGCCGCCAGCGCCGCCTCGAGTTCGACCGTGGTCGGCAACACCATGGTGCCGGTTACGCGATGATCGGAGAGATACGGCAAGTGCTGCACGCCATAGCGCGTCTCGAATGTCAGGCCGCCGGATGCACCCGCGATCCGCTGCCCAAGCAGCGGATGATCGGGCGCGATGGGCGGTGTCGGTGCCGTCTGCGCGATCTGAGGACGCATATGCGCGGGTGGCGCGATGTCGAGCCAGTGCCGCTTGCGCTGGAACGGATAGGTCGGAAGCGACAGCCGCCGCCGCGGCGATCCGGCATGGATCGCCTCCCAATCCAGCTTGTGGCCGGCGAGATAGAGGCCGGCCAGCATGTCGGTCAGTGAATCGGCATCGGATTGCTTGCGCACCAGCATCGCGAGCCACTCGGCGGATTTGCCGGCCGCTTGCAGACACGCCTGCGCCATGGGCAGCAGCACCGGGTGCGGCCCAACTTCGAGATAGGTCGCGCAGCCAAGTTCCGACAGCGCGATCATGCCGTCGCCGAAGCGCACGGCTTCGCGCAGATGCCGCCGCCAATAGGTGCGGTCCGGCGCGTCGGACAGTCGCGCACCGGTGATATTGGAAATCAGCGGCAACACCGGCGCGCTGTGCGCGATATCCGCCGCCACCGCCTCGATCTGATCGAGGATCGGTTCGGTGCGTGCGGAGTGGAAGCCGTTGGAGATGCGCAATTCGCGATAGTTCAGGGCGCGTTTGTCGAGTGCGGCGGTCAAGGCCTGCAAGGCCTCGCGATCACCCGACACGACGGTATTGAGCGGGCCGTTCATCGCCGCGATTTCGATGCCCGGAGAAACCGCCTCGATCAACGGTCGCACCTCGCGCTCCGGCGCCATGATCGCGATCATCGCGCCGCCGGCCGGCAAGCCGTGCATCAGCGCGCCGCGCGCAATGGCGAGGCGCATGGCGTCGTCGATCGTCATCGCCTTCGCAACGCAGGCCGCCGCGATCTCTCCGAGGCTGTGCCCGATCACTGCATCGGGCACGATCCCAAAGGATTGCAGGAGTTCGGCGAGCGCGTATTCGACCGCCAGCAGCGCCGGCTGGGTATAGTCGGTGCGGTTGATCAGCGTCTCGTCGAGGCCGCGGGCGAAGATCACGTCGAGAAGGTCGTGCGACAGATGCGGCCGGGCCAATGCGGCGCAACGGTCGAGCGCATCGCGGAACACGGTGTGGCTGCGGTAAAGCTGCGCCGCCATTCCGGCATATTGCGCGCCCTGCCCCGAAAACATGAAGGCGATCGGCGCCCGCACCGTCTGTTTCGGCTTTGCGGCGGCGTAGCGCTGCGTCTCGAGCCAGGCGGCGCAGCGGCTCTTGAGCTCCTCCATCGAGCGGGCGGGCGCTGCGAACCGGTATGCGAACTGGCTGCGGCTGACATTCGTCGTGTAACAGACATCGGCGATCGATGCGTCCGGATTGTCATTCAACCATTGCAGCAATTGCGCAACGCGCGCGATCAGCGCATCCGCGCTCTTCGCGGACAAGGTGACGAGGTGCGGGCCCTGTTCCTCCACCGCGCCTTCGGGCGAGCCCTGCGGCGCTTCCTCGAGAATGACGAAGACATTGGTGCCGCCGATGCCGAGGCTGTTCAGCCCGGCGCGGCGCGGCGTGTCCGCAGCCGCGAAATCGGAAAGCGCCGTATTCACGTAGAACGGCGAGCCCGCAAAATCGATCGCCGGGTTCGGCGTGTCAAAATTGATGCTCGGCGGAATCTGCTTGTGATGCAGCACGAGGGCGGTCTTGATCAGCCCGATGATGCCGGCCGCCTGCTCGGGATGTCCGATATTGGCCTTGACCGATCCGATCGCACAGAATTGCCGGCGTTCGGTATTCTTGCGGAACGCCATGCTCAGCGCTTCGATCTCGAGCGGATCGCCGACGATCGTTCCGGTCGAGTGGCATTCGAGATAGCCGACGCTGTCCGGATGGACCCCGCCGCGCGCAAGCGCCTCCGCGACCGCTTGCGCCTGCTGGCCGAGGCTGGGCGCGGTGTAGCTCGTCTTCGACGATCCGTCGTTGTTGGCGGCTGCGCCCTTGATCACCGCGTAGATGTGGTCGCGATCCCGCAACGCGCGGTCGAGCGGCTTGAGCAGGACGGCGCCGACGCCGCTGCCGAAGATCGTCCCCTGCCCCACGGCGTCGAACGGACGGCAATGCCCGTCGAGCGAATGCAGGTTGCGCTTCTCCGCGAGATAGCCCTCGACCTGCGGCACCCGCACGACCGAGCCGCCGACCAGCATCATGTCGCATTCGTCGATGGAGAGCGTCTGGCAAGCCTGGTGAACGGCGACCAGCGACGACGAACATGCCGACTGGATGGTGAAGCTCGGGCCCGTGAGATTGAGCTTGAACGCAACGCGCGTGCTCAGGAAATCCTTGTCGTTGTTGATATGCGCGATGCTGGCGGTTTGGCCCGGCAGTTCCTCGTGCTGCAGCTTGGCGAGAAGATAGCTCGACACGACCCCGCCGGCGGCCGAAAGCACGCCGACCTTGCCGGGATAGACGGCCGGGTCGTAACCCGCATCCTCGAAGGCTTCCCAGCAGACTTCGAGAAACAGCCGCTGCTGCGGGTCCATCAGCGCCGCATCCTTGGGGGAATAACCGAAGAACGCGGCGTCGAACGTCTCGACGTCGCGCAGCATCGGCGCGGCCTTCACATAATTCGGATTGGCCAGCAGCGCAGGATCGACGCCTGCGGCGGCAAGTTCTGCGTCGGAGAAGAAGGTGATGGATTCGGTGCCCTCACACAGATTCTTCCAGAACTCGGCGGCCGATGCGGCCCCGGGAGCCCGGCACGACAAGCCGATGATGGCAATGCCTTGATGCTGCGGTGTGGTGACCATCGCGACGCAACCTCCAAGAAAGCTAGGATGCGCGTGTCTTTTTTCCGCTGGTTTGTTCTGCGTTTCTCATTCCATCGAGGATCGATATCAGTCCCTTGGTGACATCCTCCTGCGCCTTGACGAAGGAGATCGTTCCCGCGGCGACATTGTCGAGGACCGGCTTGAGCCGATTTTTCACCTCGTTTTCATCGATCCGGTCCCGCAATTTTCCTGCGGGATCCAGAAGCATCATCAGCGCATGCAGCTCGAACGCAATAAAGTGTTCGATTGCGCGGACGATGTCGTCCTTGTCCTTTTCAAGTCCAGATCTGATGTTCGGTAGTATTGCCTGCTGGAAACGCAACACCGGTAACGCCAGCAGGATCAAGCCTTTCAAAAAACCCGTTTCGCCGTTCTGCGAAGAAGACCCGTTCTTGCCTTCTGACATTGGAGCCATTCCTTCTGTGAAAGAAGCTCGCAGCGATGGTTCTTCGATTGAAAGAGTCGAAAAAGTCGTAAGGCAGCCTCATGCAATTCCAGCCGCAGACGGGAGAGAGCGGCCGGGCAAGGATAATCAATCCCAGGTTCCACGTCACCAGAATCGATGTGAACCGCGGGCGGCGCGATGACTGTTTTTCGATCAGCCCTTCCCGATGAGAATGCGATGCGCGGGCGCGGTGCACAGTGTCCCGATTACGGACAATAGCCGACGCGGTAATAGGGTAAGAGACGCTGCTCCTTGATCAGGTGGCTATAGACGTCCTCGTCCGGCGCACCCATCGCATCGTTGCTGCCGAGCGCAAGCACTTGCGACAGGCCGAGATAGGCGCGTCCCCTGCTGACATGCGTCGGATTATTGGAAAAATACGGATCGCAGCGCGGTGGGCTTGTCGGGGCGGTCTTGCCCGAAAGAATGACGGGCGCACTCTGTGCACCGGAGCCGTCCACCGCACGGATTTCATAATGATAGGTGGTATCGCGGGCGAGCGCAGTATCGGCGAAGCTCGCACCGCTCACCATGGTCGCGACGGGGACGAACGGGCCCCCGGCGCTCGTCGCGCGGGCAATGTTGAAGCCGGCCGCGGCGCTATTGGCTTGCCAGACGATCTCCAGCGCATTCGACGTCACATCGGCGACCGCTGCATTCTGAGGCGGGCCGAAGGACTGCGGCGGGCTGACCGGGACATTGCCTGACGTCAGGCGATCGATCATCGCTTTCACGGCAGCGATCTGATAGCCGGTCTTGCGCGCATAATCGCGGCTGCGCGGAAGATCGCTGTAGCCCCACCAGTCCCAGCATCCGGTCGGATTTCCCGGATTTCCCACGGAGCCAGGGATTGGCTGCACTTGCGGATAGAGCACGATGAAATTGTTGGTGTCGGCCCATCTGTTGTAGCCACCGTGCTCCACCACAGCCGTGTTCACCTGCGGGTTGCCGGCATATTGCCGGCAACCGTGAAACACCACATGCACCCGGCATGCCTGCGCGGGCGAAGGCGCGGCGCAGGAATACGGCACATAGACATAGCCGGTCTCGGCAAGGCCGATTAATTGCGGCGACACGCCATCTGTGAATTCGCTTTGGTCGAAAGTCCGGATCTGGCCGACGGGACTTGGACTGCGCGGATTGAGATGGCCGAAGATATGCCTGAGCAAGTCACCGGCCGCATCGTATCCGCAGTTATTGATGTACTGATCGTTGTGGGCAAGGCAATCGCCGCCATAATCGTCGGTGATGAGAGCATGCGGCGCCCGGTTGTCGGTCTGGTAGAACAGGTTCCCCGCGGCGACATAATGCCGGTAATACGCGGCGACCTGATCCATTGCCGCGCGCAGCACGGTGCCGTCATTGTATCCGGAAAACAGCCAGATCTTCTGGCGCGGGAGATTTGACAGCGGGTCGATCGCCCCCGGCACGGCTGCGGCTTGGTCGGTGCGCGCGATCGAGAAGGCCGCGTCCCCGCCGCTCTCGCCATTCATGCAAAGCACAAGTCCGCGCGCCAGGCGCTGGTTCACATTCGGCAGCCGCGAATCCGCGCAGTCATATGCAACGCCGGCGATCACCCCGACGCCGCGCATGATCGACGAATGCGCGACATGCATCTGGATCGCCATCGCCCCGCCGGAGGAAACACCGGACACCGACGTCTCGCGGATATCGGCGCTTAAGGCAGGAAGGCTGGGTGGCTTGGACTGCGCCTCTGCCCGCGCGAACAGGATGTTCGACCGATCGGTCAAATTCGCAGCGACGATTGCGATCACGCCGGAGATCAAGGCGAGCGCGACGATGTGCAGGGAAGACGACCGCTTCATGTTGGCCTGCCGTATGACGCCTCCCGCCGAAGCGTGCCCTCGATAAATTTCAATTGAGGCGGAATCGCATCGCCCCCGTACTTGTCATGCCCCGCGAAAGCGGGGCATCGGGCAAACTCTTGACGCAGCGGCGCTTACTGGATCGCCCGCTTTCGCGGGCGATGACAGCTCAGTGCTGGCCGCCCGCCAAGGGGCATCCGCCCTCATTGAGCGGACGGAAGGCTTCGGCCGCCGGGATGGTCGCGCGCAGCTTGTAGTAATCCCAGCCGCCGCTGGTCTCCTCCGGCCGTTTCACCTCGTACAGAAACATGTCGTGGATCTTGCGTCCGTCGATCCGGATCTTGCCTTTGCCGAACAGCGGATCGTCCGTCTCCATCTCCTTCATCTTTGCAACGACGGCCTTGCCGTCCGCATCGCTGTTCAGCGCCTCGACGGCTTTCAGATAATGCAGCACGGCCGCGTAAACCCCCGCCTGGATCATCGAGGGCATATTGCCTTTCGCCTGCGGCGCGAAGCGGCGGGCAAAATCGCGGCTGCCGTCGTTGCGATCCCAATAGAAGGCTTCGGTCAGCACGAGGCCCTGCGCCACCTTGAGCCCGAGAGCATGAATGTCGTTGATGAAGATGAGGAGGCCCGCGAGACTCTGCCCGCGCTGCGTCAGGCCGAACTCGGCAGCCTGCTTTATGGAATTGACGGTGTCGCCGCCGGCATTGGCAAGCCCGATGACCTTCGCTTTCGACGCCTGCGCTTGCAGCAGAAACGAGGAGAAGTCCGTACCCGGAAAGGGATGGCGGACGCGGCCGACGACCTTTCCGCCATTCGCCTCGACCACCGCGGACGTATCGCGCTCGATGGCGTGACCGAACGCGTAGTCCGCGGTGATGAAGAACCAGGTATCGCCACCGGTCCGCACCATGGCTTTCGCGGTGCCGTTGGCGGTCGACCAGGTGTCATAGGTCCAGTGCACCGAATTCGGCGAACACTTGGCCCCTGTGAGATCGGAGGCCCCAGCCCCCGATATGAGAAAGACCTTGTTCTTTTCGCGAACGATCTCATTGACCGCAAGCGCAATGGAGGATGTCGGCACGTCGACGATGACATCCACCTTGTCGATGTCG
>Ga0180222_1001424_pt1 | contig 24785 bp, 19 predicted proteins | sample eDN5th37CKraftOP_FD_151336 | JGI IMG/M metagenome (GOLD analysis project Ga0180222, IMG submission 151336) | Enriched Organic Plus compost microbial communities from Emeryville, California, USA - eDNA 5th pass 37_C Kraft OP (version 2) (version 2) ...
TCGACGATGGCGTCGAAGATGTCCTGCGCCACGCTCGTGCCGTTGAAGCGCCGCCGCCGGTTCTGCGACAGGGTCGAGGCATCGAAGACCGGATCGGTGAGTTTTAGCCGCAGAAACCAGCGGTAGGCGACATTGACCTCGATCTCGCGCACCAGCTGGCGCTCGGAGCGGATGCCGAACAGATAGCCGATGAACAGCGCCTTGAACATCAGCGTGGGGTCGAGCGGCGGCCGGCCGTTGTCGGGGCAGTAGAGCCCCGCGACACGATCGTGGATGAAGGAAAAGTCGATCACCGCGTCGATCTTGCGCAGCAGGTGATCCTTCGGCACCAGGCTCTCAAGCGTCACTATCTCGAGCGCCGTCTGTTCGGGAGCAGGCTTCTTCAGCATGCCCCACTGAATCAAAAACCTCCGGCTAACGCCAGAGGTTTGTCAGCAGTCTGAAGGGCGCGGATTTCTCCGCGCCCTTCAGTTTGTTGACAAACCCTCGACGCACCTTTCCGGAGCCCGAGATTCACGGAACGTCTCAGATTCAAAGTGAGAACGGGTCGGAATTAACAAGCCTGATTTGAAGGCTCGCGGAACTTTGTCAGCAGTCTGAAGCGCGCGGATTTCTCCGCGCCCTTTTTGCCTGGCCAGGCGGTCCCACCCGACCGCCTTACCTGGCGTATTACTTGCGACGCAGATCGAAGCGATCGGCGTCCATGACCTTGTTCCAGGCAGCGATGAAGTCGTTGACGAACTTCGCCTGATTGTCCTGCTGGGCATAGACCTCCGAGATCGCACGCAGCTGCGAGTGCGAACCGAAGATCAGGTCGACGCGGGTACCGGTCCAGCGCAGGTCGCCGCTCTTGCGGTCGTAGCCCTCGAACAGCTCCTCGGCCTCCGAGACCGGCTTCCACTTGGTCGCCATGTCGAGCAGGTTGACGAAGAAGTCGTTCGTCAGCTGACCCGGACGGTCGGTGAACACGCCGTGCTTGGAGCCCTTGTAGTTGGCACCGAGGACGCGCAGGCCGCCGACCAGAACCGTCATTTCCGGAGCGGTCAGAGTGAGCAGCTGGGCACGGTCGACCAGCATCTCCTCAGCTGTCACCGAGAAGCGGGTCTTCTGGTAGTTGCGGAAACCGTCAGCCTGCGGCTCAAGAACTTTGAAGCCGTCGATGTCCGTCTGCTCCTGCGAAGCGTCGGTGCGGCCCGGTGCGAACGGGACCGTCACTTCGTGGCCGGCAGCGCGGGCTGCAGCCTCGATACCGGCAGCGCCGCCGAGGACGATGAGGTCAGCGAGCGAGACCTTCTTGCCGTTGGTCTGCGCGGCATCGAACTCGGCCTTGATGCTCTCGAGAACCGAGAGAACCTTGGCGAGCTGCTCCGGCTCGTTGGCTTCCCAGTCCTTCTGCGGCAGAAGGCGGATGCGAGCGCCATTGGCACCGCCACGCTTGTCCGAGCCACGGAAGGTCGAGGCCGAGCACCATGCAGTCGACACGAGCTCAGCAACGGACAGGCCTGAAGCCAGGATCTTTACCTTGAGGGCAGCAATATCCGCGTCGTCGATCAGCGGGTGGTCGACAGCCGGAATCGGATCCTGCCAGACGAAGTCCTCGGCCGGAACTTCCGGACCGTAGTAGCGGGTCTTCGGACCCATGTCGCGGTGGGTCAGCTTGAACCAGGCCTTGGCGAAGGCCTCCTGGAACTCGTCCGGGTTCTCGAGGAAGTGACGCGCGATCTTCTCGTACTCAGGGTCGAAGCGCAGCGCGAGGTCGCTCGTCAGCATCGACGGGCCAATGCGCTGGTCCTTGTGGTGAGCGTGCGGAACGGTACCGTCGCCCATGCCGTGCTTCGGCTTCCACTGGTGTGCGCCTGCCGGGCTCTTGGTCAGCTCCCACTCATAGCCGAACAGGTTCCAGAGGAAGTTGTTCGTCCACTTGGTCGGGGTGGTCGTCCAGGTGACTTCCAGGCCCGAACCGATGGTGTCGGCGCCCTTGCCGGTGCCGAACTTGCTCGACCAGCCGAGGCCCTGCTCAGCGAGGCCAGCCGCTTCCGGCTCCGGACCGACGAGCGCAGCGTCGCCCGCGCCGTGGGTCTTGCCGAAGGTGTGGCCGCCGGCGATCAGCGCGACGGTCTCGTAGTCGTTCATGCCCATGCGGCCGAACGTGTCGCGGATGTCGCGGGCCGAAGCGATCGGGTCCGGGTTGCCGTTCGGGCCTTCCGGGTTGACGTAGATGAGGCCCATCTGGACGGCAGCGAGCGGGTTCTCGAGCTCGCGGTCACCCGAATAGCGCTGGTCTTCGAGCCACTTGCCTTCCGAACCCCAGTAGACGTCCTCTTCCGGCTCCCAGACGTCGGCGCGGCCGCCGGCAAAGCCGATGGTCTTCACGCCCATGTCCTCGAGCGCGACAGTGCCCGCGAGGATCATCAGGTCTGCCCAGGAAATCTTGTTGCCGTACTTCTGCTTGAGCGGCCAGAGCAAACGGCGGGCCTTGTCGAGGTTGACGTTGTCCGGCCAGCTGTTCAGCGGAGCGAAGCGCTGCTGACCCGTCTCGGCGCCACCGCGGCCGTCGCCGGTACGGTAGGTGCCGGCGCTGTGCCAGGCCATGCGGATGAAGAACGGGCCATAGTGACCGAAGTCGGCCGGCCACCACTCCTGCGAATCCTTCATCAGGGCGCGGAGGTCAGCCTTCAGGCCCTCATAGTCCAGCTTCTTGAACTCCTCGATGTAGTCGAAGTCCGGCTGCATCGGATTCGACTTCTGGGAGTGCTGGTGCAGAATCTTCAGGTTGAGCTGGTTCGGCCACCAGTCGCGATTCGAGCGCATCGCCGTGTTCGACGCGATCTTCGCCGCGCCGTGCGCGACCGGGCACTTGCCGGTGCTCTCGGGCGTCGTTTCGCTGTTTTCGTTTACCTCAAGGGCGTCCATCTGGATCTCCGGTTCTTGCAATTGCCGGCACGCCGGCGGGCCGGCGCACACGAAAAGCCGCAGCCGCGCTCGAAACTTCGTTGCGCGGCTTGTTTGTCGTCAGTGGAGCGCTGCTTTCGCCGCTCTCCTGGGCGCCGCTCTCTGCGGCTGCCCTGCTCCCCCAGCGTCAATCTGGAATAATTCAAAACTAGTCGGCCCGACCGATAGTTTCAAATTGCATTTTCTATTTCCACTGATAACCTTATCTTATGATCAAGCTGACGATCCGCCAGATGGAATATTTTGAGGCCGTCACGCAGACGCTGCATTTCGGCCGCGCGGCCGAGATGGTCGGCGTCACGCAGCCAGCGCTGTCGACGCAGATTGCGGAAATGGAAGAAAAACTTGGCTGCAAGCTCTTCGAGCGGAGCGGCCGGACCGTGCATCTCACCGAGGACGCGCAGGCGCTGAAGCCGCGCATCGAGGCGGTGCTGGTGCAGACGCGGGAGATCGAGGCCTATGCGCAGCGCGGGCGCTCGGTCATGGCTGGCCGGTTCCGGCTTGGGATCATCCCGACGGTGGCCCCTTATCTCCTCCCCCGACTGCTGCCGGCGCTGAAGGAGCAATTCCCTGACCTGAACGTCGAGTTGCGTGAAGCCGTCACCGGCATCCTCATCGAGGAAACTGCGGCTGGACGCCTCGACGCGATGATTGCGGCGCTGCCGGTGGAACACCGGGCGCTGGTCGTCGAGCCGCTGTTCGAGGACCAATTCTTCCTGGCGGTGCCGGGCAATGACCCGGAGTTCGTGAATCCGCCAGTGCCACCGGAGAGCCCTGCTCTGGACCGGCTGATGCTCCTGGAAGAAGGCCACTGCATGCGCGAGCAGGCGCTGGCGGTGTGCACCAATGCCCGCCCGGCGGCAATTGCCAACTACGGTGCGACCAGCCTGACTACGCTCCTGCAGATGGTCGCGCACGGCCAGGGGGTTACGCTAATTCCAGAGATGGCCGTCACCGCCGGTCCGCCGATTCCGGAGCTCAAGGTCGTGCCATTTGCCGAGCCGACGCCATCGCGGAAGATCGCGCTTGCATGGCGGCGCAATTCGAGCCGCCAGGACGACTACGAGGCGGTTGCCGGCATCATCCGCGACGTCGCGTCTTCAGCGAAGCAGATGCAGTGCTAGCGCGGCCCAGAGCACAACGACCGCAACGAATCCGACGAGGAAGGCCGGCTGACGGTAGCGGATCCGGTTCGACGTCACGTGGATGAAGGCGTGCACATAGCGCGAGATCGCGAACAGCCACGCAACCACAAGGACGAAAGTCCCGACGCCGCCCGTTTCGTAGAGCGCGAGGCAGGCAATGTGGAAGAGCGGCGGCAGCTCAGTCTGGTTGGCGAGGCTGTTGCGAACGAACAGGCTCTGCGGCGGCTCCTCTCTGTTCTCCCGGAACTGGGAAATCTTCGCAGCGCCCTGCTCTACCGCCTGCTTGCGGCGCAGCCCCAGCAGGGCATAGAGGCAAATGACCAGCACCACATGGGCGATCATCGGCCAGAATATCGCGGTCTGTTGCATGATTTGCCTCCCCTAGCACGCGCCTCTCTAAGCTAGCGGTCGCGGCGGGAACGGCAATGCACGCCGCGGATTATTTCCCGGCCGCCAGCCGCAGCGGCTGCACGACAGAGTCGCGGCTCTGCTTCTTGCGGTAGAGGTGGCTGTCCGTCTGCGCGACAAGATCGCGGAACGACATGTTCGGCTTGCAGATCTGATGGCCGAGCGAAATCGAAAGGCAGATATCTGCCTCGCCGTTACGGGCGCGGAAGTTGCGTGCCGCCGCATCATTGACCGCTCCCGGCAGCGCATCGACATCGCGGATGCCGCCCGGGACGAAGGCGCAGAACTCGTCGCCGCCCATCCGCGCGATCAGGCTTTCCTCGCCCAGCACTTGCTTCAACGCATCCGCCGCCGCGATAATCGCGTCGTCGCCGGCAAGATGGCCGTACCGGTCGTTGATCGTCTTGAGGTAGTCGAGATCGGCGATGATGAAACTGCCGCCGATCCTGTGCCCGCAAGCGGTTTCAAACTGCTCGATGAAGCTGCGCCGGTTGAGGACACCGGTCAGCGGATCGGTGTTGGCCCTGCGGGCGAGCCGGCTCATCTCCCTCAAGAGCCTGCGGTAGGACAGCTCGAGACGTTCCAGCCGGCTGAACCAGACGAAACTGATCGGAGCCGCGATCATGAGCGGCAGCATGATACGAACCGCGACGGTGAGGTGGTCAGCTTCGACACCCAGGATCCAGCGTACGCCGGTCGAGATGCCGATCGACGCTGCTGCCGCGATCAGAGTAACCTGAGCTGTGCGAACCAGTACGGACCGCGAGAACCCTGCAAACTTCACGGGGACTTACTCAATGCATTGGGCCCGGGGCGCACGCGCGCGGCCGGGCGTTTCGGTTAGCAATGTCGGAAAAGTTACCGGCAGCCGCGAAAAGCTCCGCCGCTGCCGGTTGCAGAATTTAGTCGACTGGAACGGCTTGCGCCGGTCTCAGACGCCGCCCGGATAATTCGGGCTCTCGCGGGTGATGGTCACGTCGTGTGCGTGGCTCTCGCGCAGACCCGCATTGGAGATGCGGACGAAGGTCGCGCGGGTGCGCAGGTCCGGGAGCGTGGCCGCGCCGACATAGCCCATCGCCGCCTTGAGGCCGCCGACCAGCTGGTGCAGGACGCCTGCAACCGGGCCCTTGTACGGAACCTGGCCCTCGATGCCTTCCGGCACGAGCTTCAGCGTGTCGCGCACTTCCGCCTGGAAGTAGCGGTCAGCCGAGCCGCGCGCCATCGCGCCGACCGAGCCCATGCCGCGATACGCCTTGAACGAGCGGCCCTGGTGCAGGTAGACCTCGCCCGGGCTTTCCTCGGTGCCTGCGAGCAGCGAGCCGATCATCGCGCCGACCGCGCCGGCTGCGAGGGCCTTGGCAAGGTCGCCCGAGAACTTGATGCCGCCGTCGGCGATGATGCCGATGCCGTACTTGTCTGCTTCCTCGACCGCCGACATGATGGCCGACAACTGCGGAACGCCGACGCCCGCGACGATGCGGGTGGTGCAGATCGAGCCAGGCCCAATGCCGACCTTGACGCCGTCAGCGCCGGCTTCGATCAGGGCGCGGGTGCCTTCGGCGGTCGCGACGTTGCCGGCGAGGATGCGCACCGAGTTCGACAGCTTCTTGGCGCGGGTGACCGCGTCGAGCACACGCTGCGAGTGGCCGTGGGCGGTGTCGATGACGAGGAGGTCGACGCCCGCGTCGATCAGGCGCTCAGCGCGCTCGAAGCCGTCGTCGCCAACGCTGGTCGCAGCAGCAACGCGCAGGCGACCCTGGGCGTCCTTGGCGGCGTTCGGGTTGAGCTGCGATTTCTCCATGTCCTTGACTGTGATGAGACCGACGCATTGGCCGGCATCGTCAACGACGAGGAGCTTTTCGATGCGGTGCTGGTGGAGGAGACGCTTGGCCTCGTCCTGCGCTACGTTTTCCTTCACGGTGACGAGATTCTGATGGGTCATCAGCTCCCGCACCTTCTGGTTCGGGTCGGACGCGAAGCGAACGTCACGGTTGGTGAGGATGCCTACCAGCTTGCCGGTGGTGTGGCCGCCCTTACCGCCGTTCTCGACGACCGGAATGCCGGAAATGCCGTGCTCGCGCATCAGCGTCTGCGCATCGCCCAGCGTTGCGTCCGGGCCGATCGTCAGCGGATTGACGACCATGCCGCTCTCGAACTTCTTGACCTGGCGGACCTGCTCGGCCTGCTCTTCGGGGGTGAAGTTGCGGTGAATGACGCCGATACCGCCCGCCTGAGCCATCGCGATGGCGAGGCGCGCGCCGGTCACCGTATCCATCGCCGCCGAAAGAATCGGGATGTTGAGCTCGATGTCGCGAGCAATGATGGTCGACACGTTGGTCTGGCCCGGCATCACTTCCGAGTGGGCGGGCTGCAACAGCACGTCGTCGAAGGTTAGTGCCAGGGCACCGGTTGCGGTCTCGATGATTTTTGCCATTGCCGATCCTCGTATCTGCGGATGCGCGGGAGGAGCCCGCGACCCTCTGGCCGGCGGCGACTCCGATACTTCCCTTTCAGGATGGCAAGGGCTGGTATCACGCGGATCACGGAAAGGAAAGCGTCCTTGCGTCAGATAAGCTATGCAGAAAGCGTACGGCTCACAGCATCTGTCCAGCCGGAGAGCTTTTTCTTGCGCAGCGCAGGATCCATCGACGGCGTGAAACGGCGGTCGAGAGCCCACTTGTGCGAAAATTCCTCTGCATCCGGCCACACGCCCGCGCGCGAACCAGCAAGCCAGGCAGCGCCCAGCGCCGTCGTCTCGAGAATCGTCGGCCGGTCCACAGGTGCGTCGAGAAGGTCAGCCAGTCGCTGCATCGTCCAGTCTGAGGCGACCATGCCGCCGTCGACTCGCAGAACGGTATCGGACGGACGCGCCTTCCAGTCCTTGTGCATGGCGACCAGCAGGTCATAGGTCTGGTAGGCGACTGATTCGAGCGCCGCGCGCGCAAACTCCGCCGGGCCGGAATTGCGCGTAAGACCGAAGATCGCGCCGCGCGCATCCGCATCCCAGTGCGGCGCACCGAGCCCCACGAAGGCCGGCACGAGGTAGACGTTCTGCGTCTCGTCAGCCTCAGCGGCAAGCTCGCCGCTTTCCGAAGCCTTGCCGATCACCTTGATGCCGTCCCGCAGCCACTGCACCGCCGCACCGGCGATGAAGATCGAGCCTTCCAGCGCGTAGGTGGTCTTGCCGTTGAGGCGATAGGCGATCGTGGTCAGCAGGCGATTCTTCGAGCGCACCAGCTTCTCGCCGGTGTTGAGCAGCGCGAAGCAGCCGGTGCCGTAGGTCGACTTCATCATGCCCGGCTTGAAGCAGGCCTGGCCGATCGTCGCCGCCTGCTGGTCGCCGGCGACGCCGAGGATCGGGATTTCCGCCCCGAACAGCGCCTTCTCGGTGACGCCAAAGTCGGCCGCGCAGTCCTTCACTTCCGGCAGCATGGCGCGCGGGATGTCGAGGATTTTCAGAAGCTCCGCATCCCAGTCGTTCGCCTCGATGTTGTAGACGAGCGTGCGCGAGGCGTTGGTGGCGTCCGTGACGTGTGCCGCGCCGCCGGTCAGCCGCCAGATGAGGAACGAGTCGATGGTGCCGGCGAGCAGCTCGCCCTTCTCGGCGCGCTTCCGTGCGCCCTTCACCTTGTCGAGCAGCCAGGCGATCTTGGTGCCGGAGAAATACGGGTCGAGCAGCAGGCCGGTCTTCTTGGTAAACTTTGGCTCCAGCCCCTGCTTCTTCAGCTTCTCGCACATGCGCGCGGTGCGGCGGTCCTGCCAGACGATGGCGTTGTGGATCGCCTTGCCGGTCGCCTTGTCCCAGATCACGACCGTTTCCCGCTGGTTGGTGATGCCGATCGCCGCGACGTCGGAGGCCTCGAGCTTCGCGTCCTTCAGCGCCTTCTTCACCGACCAGACGGTGGTGTCCCAGATTTCCTCCGGGTCGTGCTCGACCCAGCCGGAGGCCGGATAGTGCTGGGTGAATTCCTTCTGGCCGATCGCCACGATCTGCATCTTGTCGTCGAAGATGATCGCGCGGCTGGAGGTGGTGCCCTGGTCGATGGCGAGAATGTATCCGCCCATGTCTCCTCCCGGCCCGTCCGGCGGGCATTGTCTGATCGTGAAAGGCGCGTGGGCCGCTCAGCCCCGCAAATTCGAAAGTGACGCGAAAATTATCTGAAAGATAAAGGAAATCAAGGCGTCCTGACCGCCTCGGTCCCCAGCTTGTTCGTCTCGATCAGCTGCACTTCGGCCTCCACGCAGACCCTGCGCACGGCATCCACGGTGCACTCGTCGGTGATGAAGGTGTTCACCTGTGAGATGTGGCCGATACGAACCGGTGCGGTCCGCTCGAATTTGGTCGAGTCGGCGACGAGGATGACGTGGCGCGCATTGGCGAGGATCGCCTGCGCGACCTTCACCTCGCGAAAGTCGAAATCGAGCAGCGCCCCGTCATGGTCGATGGCCGAGGTGCCGATCACGGCATAGTCCACCTTGAACTGGCGGATGAAGTCGACGGCCGCCTCGCCGACAATGCCGCCATCCGAACCGCGCACGACGCCGCCGGCGATCACCACCTCGATCGAGGGGTAGACGCGCATCCTGTTGGCGACGTTGATGTTGTTGGTGATGACCATCAGCCCCTTGTGGTCGAGAAGCGCGTTGGAGACGGCTTCCGTGGTGGTGCCGATGTTGACGAACAGCGAGGCGTTGTCGGGAATGATCTTCGCCGCGGCGCGGCCGATCGCATCCTTTTCGTCGGCTGCGATCTTGCGCCTCGCCTCGTACTGGACGTTCTCGATGCCGGACGGGAACAGCGCGCCGCCATGAATGCGCGAAAGCAGCCGGCGGTCGCACAGCTCGTTCAGGTCCTTGCGAATTGTCTGCGGCGTCACGCCAAAATGTGCCGAGAGCTCTTCGACCAGCACGCGGCCATTATCCTTGGCCAAACGGATGATCTCTGCATGACGCGGTGGCAGATACATGCGGCTCCCTCTGTTTTCGCTTTTTTGCGCAGCTTAGCCAAAAGCGAAAGCGAAGGATAGCGCATTGAACGTAAGGTAAAGCAGACAGCCGGTCAGTCCCCTGGCTGTCTGCGAAAGTTCTATTCGGCCGCCTGTGCCGGCTTGATGACGCCGCGGCGGATCTGGTCTTCCTCGATCGACTCGAACAGGGCGCGGAAATTTCCCTCGCCGAAGCCCTCATCGCCCTTGCGCTGGATGAATTCGAAGAAGATCGGGCCGATGACGGTCTTCGAGAAGATCTGCAACAGGATCTTGGTCATGCCGCCATTCACAACGCCCTCGCCGTCGATCAGGATGCCGTGCTTCTTCATCCGCTCGATCGGCTCCTGGTGGCCGCGCACGCGCTCATGTGAGCGCTCATAGTAGGTGTCCGGCGGGCCGGGCATGAACTTGAGGCCGTTCTCCGCCAGCTTGTCGGTGGCGTCGTAGATTTCCTCGGTGCCCACGGCGATGTGCTGAATTCCCTCGCCCTTGTACTTGCGAAGGTATTCCTCGATCTGGCTGGTGTCGTCCTTCGACTCGTTGAGCGGGATGCGGATCTTGCCGCAAGGCGAGGTAATCGCGCGGCTGACGAGGCCGGTGATGCGCCCGTCGATGTCGAAGTAGTGGATCTGACTGAAGCCGAACAGGTTGCGGTAAAAGTCCCACCACTTGTCCATGTTGCCGCGATAGACGTTATGGGTCAGGTGGTCGAGATAGTAGAACCCGACGCCCTCGGGCTTCGGGTCGCGCTCGCCCAGCCACTCGAACTCGGCATCATAGGCCGACCCCTTCTCGCCGTACTCGTCGACGAAATAGAGCAGCGAACCGCCGATGCCGACGATGGCCGGCACGTCGAGCGCCTTGTCGTTGCCAAGGTAAGGCTGGGCGCCGCGCGCCACCGCATGCTCGAAGGCATGCTTCGCATCGACCACGCGCCAGGCCATCGACGGCGCGCACGGGCCATGCTCCTCGACAAAGCGCATGGCGTGCGAGCCGGGCTCTGCATTTACAAGGTAGTTGATGTCGCCCTGGCGCCAGAGGGTGATATTCTTCGTCCGGTGGCGGGCAACCTTCGTGTAGCCCATGCGAGCGAACAGATCCTCAAGCTTTCCGGACTCAGGATGGGAAAATTCCACAAACTCAAAGCCATCCGTACCGGCTGGATTTTGTTCTGATATGACGGCCGGCGGCGCGTCGTGTGGAAACGGTCCCATCCTGGCTCCTCCCTGAGCGAGTCCGAAAGATAAGGGAAGCATAACACCTGCCCCATGCGAGGTGCTTGCATACTCATGCCTGGATGCGGCACTCTGTGCACGGATCGTGCATCATCGAGGAGGATGCAGTCATGTCCGCGCAACTTGACGAATTCGACCGCAAGATCCTGTCGCTATTGCAGGACGACGCGCGCCTCACCAACAACGACCTGTCGGAGCGCGTGAACCTGTCGCCGTCGCAATGCTCACGGCGCCGGCAGCGGCTAGAAGAGGAAGGGCTTATCCGCGGCTACCGCGCCGTGCTCGACCGCGAGCGGCTCGGCTTTCCGCTGGTCAACGTCATTTCGGTGACACTGGCGACGCACAACCGCGACAATGCGCGGCGCTTTGCGGAACTATTGGAACGGCTACCGGAGGTGCAGGAGGCGCACGCGCTCACGGGCGAGATGGACTACATCCTGAAGGTGGTCACGCCCGACCTGAAGTCGCTGGCGACCTTCGTCAACGACGTCCTTCTGCCGCACGACTCAGTGCAGCACGTGAAGACGGCGATCGTCCTGCAGACACTGAAGGAAACGGGCGCGCTGCCGATCTGACAGCGCGCGAAGAGGGATCAGCCCTGAAGCTGCTCAACCAGCGCGTAGAGGTTGGTGCAGCGGGTGCCGGAACGGCAGTAGGCGAGAACCGGCTTCGGCAGCTCGGCCAGCGCCGCCTTCTGGTCGGCGACGTTCTCGTCGGTGATGTGGCCGCTGATGACCGGGATGTAACGGAACTCAAGGCCAGCCTCGGCCGCAGCCGCCGCGATCTCGTCATGCGGGACGGCGCCGTCCTCGGAGTCCGGACGGTTGGCGATGATGCTCCTGAACCCCGCTCCCTTGATCTTCGCCACCTGCTCGATGGCGATCTGCGGCGAGACGAAATAGTCCTCGGTGATCTGACGGAATTCCATGGCGGTCCCTTCGATTTCGGTTGGGCTCCATCTAGTTGTGCATCATGCCTTTGCCAAGGCAAAGCACGTTCATGGGACGCGCCAAAGTGGAAAAACGTTCCCGCCGCGGCGGCGCTACCATGCGTCAGCGGGAAAAGCTTCCGCCCTCGACCGCCAGTTTGCGCAGCAAAGGCGCAGGCTCGAACACCTTTTCGCCGGTCTTTCCGCGCCAGTGGTCGAGCCGCTCGACGATCTTCGAGATGCCTTCGAGGCCAGCCCAGAACATCGGCCCGCCCTTGCCAATGGGGAAGCCGTAGCCGTTGACCCAGACGACGTCGATATCCGACGCGCCGGCGGCAATGCCCTCCTCGAGTATGCGTGCACCCTCGTTCACCAGCGGGTAGAGCGTACGTTCGAGGATTTCCTGGTCGGAGATTTCACGGCGCTCGATACCCTGCGCCTTCGCCGTCTCCTCGATCAGTCGCGCGACCTCCGCATCCGGCTCCGGCGTGCGCGAACCTTCCGCGTAGCGGTAGAAGCCGCGGCCGGTCTTCTGGCCGAAATGGCCGTCGTCGGCGAGCGCATCGGCGATCAGCGCGCGCTGGCCGAGCACCTTGCGCTTGCGCCAGCCGATGTCGAGGCCCGCCATATCCATCATCGCGAACGGGCCCATCGGGAAGCCAAACTCGGTGAATACACGGTCGACCTGCTGCGGCGAAGCGCCTTCTAGCAGCAGCGGCTCGAGTTGATTGCCGCGGGCGGTCAGCATGCGGTTGCCGACGAAGCCCTGGCAGACGCCGACGACCACCGAGACCTTGCCGATCTTCCGGGCAACATCGAGCGCGGTTGCGATCACATCCGACGCGGTCTTCGCTGCGCGAACGATCTCCAGCAGCTTCATCACGTTTGCCGGCGAGAAGAAGTGGAGGCCGAGCACGTCCTGCGGCCGGCTGGTCACGGCAGCGATCTCGTTGACGTCGAGATAGGAGGTGTTGGTGGCAAGCACCGCACCGGCCTTCGCCACCTCGTCGAGCTTGCGGAAGACGTCGTGCTTGACCGCCATGTCCTCGAACACGGCCTCGATGATGAGGTCGCAATCGGCGAGCGCGCGGTAGTCTGTGGCGCGGGCAAGGCGCAACAGGCGGTTCTGCCGCTCCTCGTCCGATAGCGAACCGCGCGCGACGGAAGACGCGTAGGTCTTCTCGATGTTGGCGAAGCCGCGGTCGAGCGCCTCGTCGCTCATGTCGAGTACGACGACCTCGAAGCCGCCATTGGCGAAGGCCATGGCGATGCCGCCGCCCATCAGGCCAGCGCCGATGACCCCAACCTTCTTCACCGGGCGAACAGGCGTCTCCTTGCCGATGCCGTCGACCTTGGCCGCTTCCCGCTCGGCGAAGAACAGGTGGCGCTGCGCACGCGACTGGTCGCCCGAAACGAGCCGCAGGAAGGTCTCGCGCTCGGCCCTCAGCGCCTCATCGAACGGCATGGTGATGGCATTGCGCACAGCCTGCGCCGCCGCAACAGGTGCTTCCAACCCGCGCGATTTTTTCGTCAGGGCAGCGACGGCTGCATCGAAGGCTTCGAGGTTTGCGGCCTTCAACAGATCGTCACGCTCGCGAACTGCCTTATGCTGCCCCTGCCCTGCCTTGTCCCTTGCGAAAGCGATCGCCGTGGCGACGAGGTCATTTTCCGCGACAGCATCGATGATGCCGTATTCCAGCGCCTTCGCTGCACCGACCGGGTTGCCGGAGACGATCAGCTCGACCGCCTTTTCCGGCCCTGTCAGGCGCGGCAGACGCACCGTGCCGCCGGAGCCCGGGATGAGTCCAAGCTTCACCTCGGGAAGGCCAACCTTCGCCGCCTTGTCCGCGACGCGATAGTGGCAGGCGAGCGCAAGCTCCAGCCCGCCGCCCAGCGCGCTGCCGTGGATCGACGCAATGACCGGCTTCGACAGAGCCTCGAGCTGCGTGCAGAGCTGCGGCAGCGTCGGTTCGGCCAGCGCCACGGGCGTGCCGAATTCGCTGATGTCCGCCCCGGAGACGAAGGTGCGGCCGGCGCAGGTGAGCACGATCGCCTGAACACCGTCGTCACGATCGAGTTCTGCCAGCGCATCGCGCAGCGGCCCGCGCATGCGAAAGCTCAGAGCGTTGACCGGCGGGTTGTCGATGGTGACGACGACGATACCGCCGTCGCGTGCAACCGTGACCAGATTTTCCATTCGCTTCTCCTCCCCTTCGCGAATGCGCCGTCAGGCGCTTACTGCCAGCCGATTTCCTTCAGGAAACCGGTGATCAGCGCGATGGTCTGCTCCGGCTGTTCGACGCAGGGGATGTGCCCCGCGCCGTTGACGATCTCGAAGCGCGAGCCTTCGATCAGGTTCGCGGTGGTGCGAACAAGATCTGGCGGCGTCGAGCCGTCCTGGTCGCCGACGATGCACAGCACCGGCAGCTTCAGCATAGAGGTGGAGGCGGTGAGGTCCGCGTCGCGCAGCGCGGCGCAGGTGCCCGCATAGCCGTCGACCGGCGTGCGGGTGAGCATGTTGGTGTAGCCGGCGAAGTCCGGGTTTTCCGGAGAGCGGTAGCCGGGGGTGAACCAGCGTTCCATGATCGCGTCACCGATCGAGGCAATGCCGTTGGCATTGACGGCGTCGATGCGCGCGTTCCAGGCCTCGGTGGTGCCGACCTTGTGCGCCGTGTCGCAAAGGACCAGCGCCTTGACGAGGTCAGGACGCGCAGCGGCGATGCCCTGGGCGATCATGCCGCCGACGGAGAGGCCGACGACCACCGCCTGTTTCACGCCAAGATGGTCGAGCAGCGCCGCAAGGTCGCTGACGTGGTCGCCCATCCGGTAGGGCTGCGGCGTCGCCTCCGACAGGCCGTGGCCGCGCTTGTCGTAGAGCACCACGCGGTAGTTGGGCTCCAGCGCCGCGCTCACCTCGTTCCAGATACGGAAGTCCGTGCCGAGCGAGTTGGAGAACACCACCGTCGGGCCATCCGCCCTGCCACGGACTTCATGATGAAGGACGACGCCGTTGACGCGCGCGAATGCCATTCCAAACCTCCGAACTGAAACGTGTTTCGGGAGTAGGTCGAATGGCGGAAGCGGTCAATCGGCCAACGCCGAATTCTCCGTGCGATCGAGTGCGCCAAGGTCGAGTTCGTCCGGCAGCGGCGCGAAATAGGCGTCAACGGCCTCTTGGCTCACGTCGGTCAGCTCCGCAGGTTGCCACTTCGGCGAGTGGTCCTTGTCGATGATCACGGCGCGCACGCCCTCGTAGAAGTCGGCGCCCTTCTCGACGCGCGAGACGATGCGGTATTCGATGCGCATGCACTCCTCGAAGTCGACCTTCGCGCCCTCCCGCATCTGGCGCAGCGCGATCTTCAGGCTGTTCGGGGATTTCGAGCGGATGGTCGCCGCTTGCTTTTCGGCCCACTCGCCGCCTTCGTCGTCGAGACGTTCGAGGATTGCCTCGACCGTATCGGCCGAGAAGCAGCGGTCGATGACCTCCCGCATCTGCGCGACCGACGATTCACTTGTCGCCATGACGAAGGCGGGGATGGTCTCGTCGGGGTTGCCCTCCTCGCACAGCGCATCGGTCAGCGCCGGAATGTCGGCGGAGGCGACCGCATGCGTGGCAAAGCCGGCCCACAGCGCGTCGGTCTGGCCAAGCCGCGAGGCAGTCAGCGCAAGCCAGGTGCCGACCTTTCCCGGCATGCGCGGCAGGAAGTAGGTGCCGCCGACATCCGGGAAGAAGCCGATGCCTGTCTCGGGCATCGCGAACATCAGCTTTTCGGTCGCCACGCGATGGCTCCCGTGAACCGACAGGCCGACGCCGCCGCCCATGCAGATGCCGTCGAGCAGCGCGACATAGGGCTTCGGATAGGACTTGATGTAGGCGTTGAGGCGATATTCGTCGCGGTAGAAGGCGCGCATGGCCGGATCGCCCGCCCTGCCCCAGTCATGCAACTGGCGGATGTCGCCGCCGGCGCAGAAGGCCTTTTCGCCCTCGCCGCGAATCACGACGAGATCGACGTCGGGATCGGAAGCCCACTCGATGAGCTGCGGGTGCATCAGCGCCACCATGTTCGCATTCAACGCATTCAGCGCCTTCGGGCGATTGAGTGTGATGAGGCCGGCCCGCCCGCGCTTCTCGAACAGGATCTCCGCTTCGTCGTTCATGCTGATCACTCCCTTATGCGTGCCGAGCATAATCTGGATGTGGTCAGATGAAAGGCAACTCTTGGTGGTAAAATGAGGGAGGCCGACGCCGGCAGGTCATGCCGGCGTCCCCCGGAAACGTAGCGCCCCGCTACGCGTTCCGACGTTTGCCTTCCATCAGGTCGAGCACCCCGCGCGCTGCGTCAAGCACGTTGGTACCCGGCCCAAAGACGGCGGCGACGCCATGATCCAGCAGGTATTTGTAATCCTGCCGGGGCACGACGCCTCCGACCACGACGATCACATCCGTCGCGCCCCGCGACTTCAGTGCGTCAACCAGTTGCGGCGCGAGCGTCTTGTGGCCGGCCGCGAGCGAGGACATGCCGACGACATGAACCTTGCTGGCGACGGCGAGCTCGGCCGCCTCCTCCGGTGTCTGGAACAGCGGCCCGGCAACGACATCGAAGCCGATGTCGCCGAAGGCCGATGCGATGATCTTTGCGCCACGATCGTGGCCGTCCTGGCCGAGCTTGGCGACGAGTACCTTCGGGCGCTCGCCCAGCGTCTGCGTCAGGCCGTCGATGCGGTCGACCAGCGTCTGGTATTCCGGCTCGCCCTGGTAGGCGGCGCCGTAGACCTTCTTCACGACCTTCGGCTCGGCGGCATGGTCGCCGAACGCCTCGCGCATCGCGTCGGAGATTTCGCCGAGCGTCGCACGGGCGCGGGCTGCCTCAACGGCCGCCTCGAGAATGTTCCCCTTGCCGCTGCGCGCGACCTCACGAAGGTTCGCAAGCGTCTCTTCCCAGCGCTTCGGGTCGCGCTGGCGGCGAACCCGCTCAATGCGGGCGATCTGCGCCTCGCGCACCGCCTTGTTATCGACCTCGAGAATATCGAGCTCGTCCTCACTCTCGAGCCGGTACTTGTTGACGCCGACGATGACCTCGTCGCCGCGGTCGATCGCCGCCTGCTTGCGGGTCGCGGCTTCTTCGATCAGCCGCTTCGGCAGGCCCTCGATGACGGCCTTGGTCATGCCGCCCATCGCCTCAATTTCCTCGATCAGCGCCCAGGCCTTTTCGGCCAGTTCGTTGGTAAGGCTCTCGACGTAGTAGGAGCCGGCGAGCGGGTCGACGACCTTGGTCACGCCCGTCTCATGCTGCAGGATCAGCTGCGTGTTGCGGGCAATGCGCGCCGAGAATTCGGTCGGCAGCGCAATCGCCTCGTCGAGCGCGTTGGTGTGCAGCGACTGGGTACCGCCAAGCGCGGCCGAGAGCGCCTCATAGGCGGTACGGATCACGTTGTTGTACGGATCCTGCTCCTGCAGCGACACGCCCGAGGTCTGGCAGTGCGTGCGCAGCATCAGCGACGACGGCTTCTTCGGCTCGAACTCTTCCATGATACGCGACCACAAGAGGCGCGCGGCGCGCAGCTTGGCGATCTCCATGAAGAAGTTCATGCCGATGGCGAAGAAGAACGACAGGCGGCCGGCGAAGTCGTCGACGTTGAGGCCCTTCTTGAGCGCCGCGCGGACATATTCGCGACCGTCGGCCAGCGTGAAGGCGAGCTCCTGCACCAGCGTCGCCCCGGCCTCCTGCATGTGGTAGCCGGAGATCGAGATCGAGTTGAACTTCGGCATCTCCTTGGCCGTGTACTCGATAATGTCCGCAACGATGCGCATCGAGGGTTCCGGCGGGTAGATGTAGGTGTTGCGGACCATGAACTCCTTGAGGATGTCGTTCTGGATGGTCCCGGAGAGCTTTTCTCGCGGCACGCCCTGCTCTTCACCCGCGACGATGAAGCTGGCGAGGATCGGGATAACCGCGCCGTTCATGGTCATCGACACGGAAATCTCGCCGAGCGGGATGCCGTCGAACAGGATCTTCATGTCCTCGACGGAGTCGATCGCAACGCCCGCTTTGCCGACGTCGCCGACGACGCGCGGGTGGTCGCTGTCATAGCCACGGTGGGTGGCGAGGTCGAACGCGACCGAAACGCCCTGCTGACCGGCAGCCAGCGCCTTGCGGTAGAAGGCGTTAGACTCCTCCGCAGTCGAGAAGCCGGCATACTGGCGGATGGTCCATGGCCGGCCGGCATACATGGTCGCGCGCGGCCCGCGCACGAACGGCTTCAAGCCCGGCAGCGAGTCGAGGTGACCGATGCCCTGCAGGTCGTCGGCGGTGTAGAGCGGCTTGACCGGAATGCCTTCCGGCGTGTTCCACACCAGCGTGTCCGGGTCGCGCTTGATCTCCTTCTCGGCAAGCGCGCGCCACTTCTCGAGGTCGGGATTGGTCATGACACGCTCCCCTGGTTTGAAGAAGTCAAAAGCTTTGCGGTGGCGGCGTGATACCCCCACCCCTTACCCCTCCCCACAAGGGGGAGGGGGACCTTGTTGCCAAGTGCAGTTCTGGAAAGCGTTCGCCTGGCTCTGGCGTAGCCCAACTCCCCTCCCCCTTGTGGGGAGGGGTAAGGGGTGGGGGTCAAGAGGAAGTTCATCACTCGAACTCCATGATCAGCTCATCGACGGCCAGGCTTGCACCCGGCTCGACGGCGATTTTCTTGACGATGCCGCGGCGCTCGGCGCGCAGCACGTTTTCCATCTTCATGGCCTCGACGGTCGCGAGCGCCTGACCTTCCTGAACCTCGTCACCTTCCTTGACCGCGATCGATGTGATGACGCCTGGCATCGGGCAAAGCAGCATCTTCGAGGTATCCGGCGGAAGCTTGACCGGCATCAGCCTTGCAAGCTCGGCAACGCGCGGGGTGCGCACGTGCACCTTCTCGTCGATGCCGCGCCAGCGCAGGCGAAAGGCGGAGTTGACCGCCTGGACCTTCACGCCGATGCGCCTGCCGTTGACGAGGAAGTGCGCGTGGGTGCGGCCCGGCAGCCAGTCCGAGGTGACGGCAAGCGTCTCACCATCCTCGAAGCTGACGACCGTGCGCGATGCGTCGTCCTTGATCGTCACCGGGATCCACTGGCCGGCGAAGCTGACCACCCATTCGTGGCCGACCTTGCGGGCGTGGTTGGCAAGCGTGCCGGAAATCAGCACCGCGCGGCGCTGCGAGCGGAAGTTGATGAAGGCAGCAACAGCCGTGAGAACGCGCGAGGCCTCCGCGTCCGGCTGGACGCCGGCAAAGCCCTCCGGCCACTCCTCGGCGATGAAGGCGGTGGTCAGCCGGCCTTCCCTGAAGCGCGGGTGCTCCATAACCGCCGACAGGAAGGGCAGGTTGTGGCCGATGCCTTCGACCTCGAAGTCGTCCAGCGCCTGCGACATCGCCGCCACCGCCTTGTCGCGGGTCGGCGCCCAGGTGCAGAGCTTGGCGATCATCGGGTCGTAGTACATCGAGATCTCGCCGCCCTCGAATACGCCCGTGTCGTTGCGGATGATCGTGCCGTCGTCCTGCGCGCCCTCTTCCGGCGGCCGATAGCGCGTCAGGCGGCCGATCGACGGCAGGAAGTTGCGGTACGGATCCTCGGCATAGAGGCGGCTCTCGATCGCCCAGCCATTGAGCTTGACGTCATCCTGGCCGAGCTTGAGCTTTTCGCCGGCCGCGACGCGGATCATTTCTTCCACGAGGTCGATGCCGGTGATGAGCTCGGTGACCGGATGCTCCACCTGCAGGCGGGTGTTCATCTCGAGGAAGTAGAAGTTGCGGTTGCCGTCGACGATGAACTCGACGGTGCCGGCCGAGTGGTAGCCGACGGCCTTCGCCAGCGCGACGGCCTGCTCACCCATCGCCTTGCGGGTCGCGGCGTCCAGGAACGGCGACGGCGCCTCCTCGACGACCTTCTGGTTGCGGCGCTGGATCGAACACTCGCGCTCGCCGAGATAGATGACGTTGCCGTGCTTGTCGCCCAGCACCTGGATCTCGATGTGGCGCGGCTGGGTGACGAACTTCTCGATGAAGATGCGGTCGTCACCGAACGACGACTTCGCCTCGTTCTTCGAGGACTGGAACCCTTCGCGGGCTTCCTCCTCGTTCCAGGCAATGCGCATGCCCTTGCCGCCGCCGCCGGCGGAGGCCTTGATCATCACCGGATAGCCGATGGAACTCGCAATACGCACGGCCTCGTCGGCATCCTCGATCAGGCCCATGTGGCCCGGCACGGTGTTCACCTTCGCCTCGGCCGCGAGCTTCTTCGAGGTGATCTTGTCGCCCATCGCCTCGATCGCGCGGACCGGCGGACCGATGAAGGTGACGCCTTCCTTCTCGAGCGCCTCGGCGAACTTCGAGTTCTCCGACAGAAAGCCGTAGCCCGGATGCACGGCATCGGCACCCGTTTGGCGGATCGCGTCGATGATCTTCTCGATGACGATGTAGGACTGGCTGGACGGCGCGGGGCCGATGTGGACCGCCTCGTCGGCCTGCTTCACATGCAGCGCGTCGCGGTCGGCATCCGAATAGACGGCGACCGTCTTGATGCCCAGCTTCTTAGCGGTGCGGATGACGCGGCAGGCGATTTCACCGCGATTGGCAATGAGGATCTTCTTGAACATTACAGGTCTCCAATCCTCACGGGCTCAGTCCCTGAACTTCTTTTCATAGGGCATGGTGATGATGGCTGATGCCGCCACCACGCCGCCGAAAACCGCGGCGAAGGGGACGACGAGCAAGAGGGTGCCAATGATCTGGTGCGACGAGCGGGCGATGCGGGTGCCGATGCCGCCCGCGTCGAACCAGATGATCGCGATCGCGACCAGCGCGCCCATCAACGCGCCGGCGGCGGCGTTCATTGCCAGGTACATCAGCATTTCGCGATGATCCCGACGGGCTGCTTCCGGTGTGAGCTTCGGCTTGTTCATCTCAAGACCTCGTCACAGCGGCATCGTGTCGTGCTTCTTCCAGGGCTGCTCCTGCTTCTTGGTGCGAAGCATCGCGAATGCCCTGGCGATGCGGCGGCGCGATGAATGCGGCATGATCACCTCGTCGATGAAGCCGCGCTCCGCCGCCTTGAACGGGTTGGCGAAGTTGACCTCGTACTCCTTGGTGCGCGCGGCGATTTTCTCGGCATCGCCGAGTTCCGAGCGGTACAGGATCTCGGTCGCGCCCTTGGCGCCCATCACCGCGATTTCGGCGGTCGGCCAGGCGTAGTTGATGTCGGCGCCGATGTGCTTGGAGGCCATGACGTCATAGGCGCCGCCATAGGCTTTGCGGGTGATCAGCGTGACCATCGGCACGGTTGCCTGCGAATATGCAAACAGCAGCTTCGCGCCATGCTTGATGACGCCGCCATATTCCTGCGCCGTGCCCGGCAGGAAGCCCGGCACGTCGACCAGCGTCAGGATCGGGATGTTGAAGGCATCGCAGAAGCGCACGAAGCGCGCGGCCTTGCGCGAGGAGTCGATGTCGAGACAGCCCGCGAGCACCATCGGCTGGTTGGCGACGACGCCGACCGTCTGACCCTCCATGCGCATCAGGCCGATGATGATGTTCTTGGCGTAGGCTTCCTGGATCTCGAAGAAGTCGCCCTCATCGGCTAGCGCGAGGATGAGCTCCTTCATGTCGTAGGGCTTGGTGGCCGAGTCCGGGATCAGCGTGTCGAGCTTCATGTCGATGCGCGCCGGATCGTCGTGGAACGGGCGCACCGGCGGCTTTTCGCGGTTCGACAGCGGCAGGAAGTCGAAAAGGCGGCGAACCTGCTCCAGCGCCTCGATGTCGTCGTCATAGGCGCCATCGGCAACCGAGGACTTCTGCGTATGCGTGCGCGCGCCGCCCAGTTCTTCGGCAGTGACGATCTCGTTGGTCACCGTCTTCACGACGTCCGGCCCGGTGACGAACATGTAGGAGGAGTCGCGAACCATGAAGATGAAGTCGGTCAGCGCCGGCGAATAGACCGCGCCGCCAGCGCACGGGCCCATGATCACCGAAATCTGCGGGATGACGCCCGAGGCTTCCGAGTTACGGCGGAAGACTTCCGCGTAGCCCGCAAGCGAGGCAACGCCTTCCTGGATGCGGGCGCCGCCGGAGTCGTTGAGACCGATGACCGGCGCGCCATTGCGCATCGCCATGTCCATGATCTTGCAGATCTTCTGCGCGTGGGTCTCGGACAGCGAGCCGCCGAGGACGGTAAAATCCTGCGAGAAGACGTAGACCATGCGGCCGTTGATGGTACCCCAGCCGGTGACGACGCCATCGCCGGGATACTGCTGCGCGGCCATGCCGAAATCCACCGCGCGGTGGGTCACGTACATGTCGTACTCTTCAAACGAGCCTTCATCGAGAAGAACCTCGATGCGTTCGCGCGCGGTCAGCTTGCCCTTGGCATGTTGTGCCGCGATGCGCTTCGGACCGCCGCCCTCCCAGGCTTTGGCGCGGCGCTCGGCCAGTTGTTCCAGTATTTCACGCATCAGCGGCAGCCTCGTCTTCTGTGATCTGGATCGTCTGCATCAGGAAACTTCTGCAACGACTATAGCGGATGGTTTGCCGGCTTGTGCGCTTAACGCTTCCGGGCCGGTCAGAAAACCCTTGAAAGGGCGCAAACGCGTAAAGTACAATTCGCAACATTGTAAATTGCGAAATTGCGAATGCAGCGATCCAAGCTCTTCATCGGCCGCAAGATCCGCGACCTGCGCGAAGCCAACCGCCTGACCCAGGCGCGGTTTGCCGAACGCATCGGCATCTCGACCAGCTATCTCAACCAGATCGAGAACAACCAGCGTTCTGTCTCGGCCGGTGTGCTGCTGTCACTTGCGGAAAACTTCCGGGTCGACATTTCCGAGTTCTCGGCGGGCGAAAGCGAGCGGCTGCTGTCGGCGCTGTCGGAGGCGATCAGCGATCCGCTGTTCGACACGTTCCGGCCGTCGCTGCAGGAAATGAAGATGGTGGTGCAGAATGCGCCGGGCTTTGCTCATGCGCTGATTGCCGCCCACGAGGCCTACCGGCGCAATTCGGAGCAGCTTGCGAGCGTCGACGACACTCTGGGCAGATCGGCTGCAGCCGAGCCCACCCCCTACGACGAGGTGCGCGACTTCTTTCACTTCGTCGACAATTACATCCACGACCTCGACATCGCCGCCGAGGACCTCGCGGCAAAGCTGGGCATCCCTGAGCGAGATCCTTCCGCCGCGCTGCCGGACTATCTCGAACGCCGGCACGGCATCCGCACCACCCGCGCCAGCACCGACGAGCAAGCGCTGCGCCGCTACGACCCCGACCGGAAGCTCCTCTATCTCGACCCGTTCTCGCCGGTCTCCACCCGCAGCTTCCAGACCGCGTTCCAGATCGGCACGCTGGAAATGACGTCGACGATCAACGCGGTCACAGAAAGCGCGGGCTTTCGCACGCCCGAGGCAAAGGCCATTTGCAAGATCGGCCTTGCCAACTATTTCGCCGGGGCGCTGATGATGCCCTACGAGGCGCTGATGGCGTCTGCCCGCGAGCTGCGCCATGACCTCGAATTGCTTGCCATGCGCTTCGGAGCCAGCGTCGAGCAGGTGTCGCACCGGCTGTCGACGCTGCAGCGGCCGGGCCGCAAGGGCATCCCGATCTTCTTCGCGCGCATCGACCGCGCCGGCAACATCACCAAGCGCCACAGCGCCGCCAAGCTTCAGTTCGCGCGCTTTGGTGCCGCCTGCCCGCTCTGGAACGTGCATCAGGCCTTCGAGCAGCCCGGCCGCATCATCCGCCAGCTCGCGGAGACCCCGGACGGAGTGCGCTACCTGTGCCTTGCCACCGAGATCAGCAAGGGCGGCGGCGGTTTTCGCGCGCCGCAGCGGCGCTATGCGATCGCCGTCGGCTGCGAGGTGACCCACGCGCGCGACTTCGTCTATGCCGACGACCTCGACATCGATAACCGCGCCGCCTTCGATCCGATCGGCATTTCCTGCCGCATCTGCGAGCGGGTCAACTGCACCCAGCGCGCCGTCCCGCCACTCAAGCGACGACTGGTGGTGGACCCGAATGTTCGGGGAGCGGTGCCGTACCGGCTCGATTGAGGGGCGTTCCTTCCTATGTGCGGGCGCGCCGCGCTTCACGAGCCCGCTGCACCATGCTTCGCATGGTCCCCCCATAAATGGGGGAGGATCCGGGCGTGCCGGTGGAGATGGAAGACGCAAGTGTCCGGCGACGGGCAATACATTCTCAAGCAAAGCCACGAAACCAGCTGATCAGTTCTCGACGCGACCGAACTGAAGGCCACGCCGGGGATCCTCCCCTGCGAAGCGGGGGAGGTGACGCCGAAGGCGGCGGAGGGGGCTGCCGGGCACTGTCCAAGGTAGATGAGGAGCTCTAGACCTGCGCAATCGGCCCCACCCTTCGCGGAGCCGCGCAAGAAGGTAACGCCGCCCCTGTTCTTCCCCGCTGGTGAGCCGGAAACGTTCCGGCATGGATACCCCGGTCGAGCCGGGGTATGACGAGGTGGAAGCGCAACAAGAAACTGGCGAGACGAGTGCGACGTCACTGTCGGTAGTCGGTAACGTGAGACCGCGACACCAAAACCTCGTCATCCCCGCCAAGCCCGCGATGCGGGCGCGAGCAGGAGATCCATGCCTGAACATCTCCACCCCACCGGCAGTCGCGCACTCGCTGCCATGCTCATCCGTCGCCCTCCGGACCCTACGCGCACCTTAGCAAAGGCCCAGCGAACAAATACGGCCACCGCCCCTGTTCTTCACCGCTGCTGAACCGGAAAGGTTCAGGCATGGATACCCCGGTCGAGTCGGGGTATGACGAAGTGGAAGCGTATCAGCCACGAAGTGTCAGCGTCGGCGCACCTCGCACGTCAGCATCGCGAGGCTGGTAAAACGGCGTACCCGGTGGTGGCGAGACAGGTCGACGAGGACAAGTGCTCAGGCACGACATCAGCGACTATCCCCGACATCTATACCTCGTCATCCCCGCCAAGCCCGCGAAGCGGGCGCGTGCAGGGGATCCTGTGTGTTTGCGGAGGTGTAGAATGGTTGCGGGAAGGAGGCCGAGGGGATCCTGGTCGCCTCCGCTTGGGAAAGCAGACCGTGGCATGGCCTGGCCCCTTCCCGCAGTGCTGCTTTGAACCTGA
>Ga0180222_1001425_pt1 | contig 24781 bp, 20 predicted proteins | sample eDN5th37CKraftOP_FD_151336 | JGI IMG/M metagenome (GOLD analysis project Ga0180222, IMG submission 151336) | Enriched Organic Plus compost microbial communities from Emeryville, California, USA - eDNA 5th pass 37_C Kraft OP (version 2) (version 2) ...
GAACGCCGCCCGGGGGAAACTCATGGGCAAAATCCGCAAAGACCGGCAGACGCGCGAGTAGCCTTGTTCCGAGGCCGCGCCTTTGGGGTTCTGCCACTTCGGGACCGCCGTGCTCGTTCCAGTGGAAGCGGATCCCGGATCCGTCAGCGGGATCTTCCCAATGGATGGCAACCTGTCCCGATGGCTGCGACAGCGCCCCATATTTCGCAGCATTGGTTCCAAGTTCGTGAACGGCGATAATCATTGGCGTGCAATGGCTTGGCGCGATGGAGACGTCGGGTCCTTCAAGTGTGATGCCGCCATGATCGGAAAAGGGCAGAAGCGCCTCCTCGACCAACCATGCCAGCGGGCAGGGACCCCAGCCGGTGCGCGTGAGCAGATCCTGCGCGCGGGCAAGCGCCTGGATGCGCGGAAGCAGGCGCTCGAAAAACGTATCGGCGCTTTCCCCCTGCTTCTCACATTGCCGCGCCAGTGCCTCGATAAGAGCAAGATGGTTTTTCGCCCGATGCCCAAGCTCGGCAGCAAGATTGCGTTCGCGCTCGATCGTGGCTTCCAGTTCGACAACCGAACGGCGCAGCGTTTGCGCAACCAATATTATCAGCGCGGAAGCGAGACCGAACAGTGCCGCGCTCAGTAGCGTCTGCGGGCCGCTCCAGTTGGTCGCGAGCCAAACTCCAGACGCGACATTCGCGAGGATCGCAGACCCGATCAACGATGGTTCCTGGACGTTAACCGAGAAAAACTGCTGCCAGCAGCACCGCCGGGAAATAAACGAGGTAGGGAAGGCGCGCATCGAAGATGGGGTTCATCGCGACGCGAAGCAGCGTGGGAATTGCTAGTGCGGTGAAAACCCAGCCGAGCGTCGCTGGAAGGGGGCGCGATCCCTTGAGGATCGCGCGTTTGACGAAGTCGATCCGTGTCATATCTCACCCCTGAGACAAGATCGAAAATTGGTCTGTATGAATACAATGGACAGAGTCGTGTCAAGCGGGCGTCGATACCGCCACAGGGCAATCGCTTCAGGTTAACGATTGGGGGTGGCGTTTGAAGTGCTGAGCTGATTCAGGGGTGCTCCACCTAGGAGGGGGCATTTGATGGCCGGCACTGTATCGCTACTGGATCATTTTTCGGCGCTGAAGGATCCGCGCCAGCAATGGCGGGTGATCTATCCACTTCGAGAGATCCTGTTTCTGGTTCTGTCCGCGACGCTGAGCGGAATGGAAGATTTTGTCGAGATCAGGCTGTGGGGGCAGCAACGTCTGGACTTCCTGCGCCGCTTTCTGCCCTTTGAGCGCGGGATACCGGCGCACGATACATTGAACGACGTGATCAATGCGATCGACGAGGAGCTGTTCAAATCCTGCTTTGCAAGCTGGGTAGAGACGCTGCGCGAGCAGGATCCGGACATCATCGCGATCGACGGCAAGACCTCGCGCCGGTCGCATGACCGCGGCCGCGGCCGTGATCCGCTGCACATGGTATCAGCCTGGGCGACGCGCCAGCGTCTGGTTCTGGGACAGGAGGCGATCGAGCATAAATCGAACGAGATCGTCGCCATTCCGCGCCTGCTCGAGCGACTGGAACTCAAGGGCGCGCTGGTGACGATCGACGCCATGGGCACCCAGAGCGAGATCGCCGAGAAGATCGTGGCGAAGGGGGGCGATTATCTGCTGGCGCTCAAAGCCAACCGGCCGGCTACCTATAAGGATGTAGTCCGCTTCTTCGCTGATCCGCCCGCCGATCAAGTCTCCAAGCCCTTCGAAACGGTCGAAAAGGACCATGGCCGCCTCGAGAGCAGGCGTCATGTCGTATGCCACGAGGTGGATTGGCTGTTCTCCGACCGGCGCTATCCCGACGAACCACGATTCCCGCATCTCGCCATGATCGCGATGGTCGAAACCCAAGTCGAACGACAGGGGCGCCTCGAGCAGGAGCGACGTTATTATCTCTCCTCTGCCAAGCTCGATGCCAAAAGCTTCGCCGCTGCCGTACGCGCCCATTGGGGCATCGAAAACCGGCTTCACTGGGTCCTCGATGTCGTCTTCCATGACGACCTCGCCCGCCTCAGAACCGGTTCCGGCCCCCAAAATATGGCCGTCGTCAAACACATGGCCATGAACCTCGTGCGCGCTCAGGACGATAAGCACAGCCTCAAGGTCCGGCGAAAACTCGCCAACCTCAATCCCGACTACCTCCAGAAACTCCTCACTCAAGACCCCGCGTTAACCTGAAGCGATTCCCCTGGATACCGCCACCGTCTGTTGCAATGGCAATAATCAGGGGCTTCCGGCGCTTCGAAACCATGCCCCCTATCGCCCCCCTCCGCAGTGGAGAAGGGCGACGCCGATGGCAGTGGCCGGAGCGAAAGGCGGCATCGCGTTCGGCACCGCCCATTCTGCAGGGCGTAGCGCCGGCGGGACTTCAGGCCGCAATCCGGCGCGGGGAATGCCGACGTCAGAAGCGGAAGGCGGCGCCGACGCTCACGACCCAGGGGTCAAGCTTGTGACGCGTCTTGAGCACCTCCGTTCTGCCCGCGTACCAGGTGGCCGTCGGACGCAGGAAATAGCGTTTCGTGTCGAGCGAGATCGCAAATCCGCGATCGTTGAGCGGAATATCGACCCCGGCTTGTAAGGCTGCGCCCAATTTGTCGCCCATCTTCTGCCGCGTCGCACCGAGGGCCCGCGTCGTGGCACCGGGTTTCTCGTCGATGAAGATAAAATAGCTCGGTCCTGCGCCGACATAGGGCCGGATGCCCCCTTCCTTGCCGAGATGATATTTGAAGGTGAGCGTCGCAGGAACGATGCTCGCGTCGGACACGAGCGTCGCGCCGCCGAGCGCACCGCGGCCGTCCACGTCGTGCACGGTCACCCCGGCGATGGTTTCGAGCGAGACGGCATCTGACAGGAAATATTCGATCGCGACCGTCGGCGTGACATTGTCGTCGGCCTTGGACTGGGTTCCGGCGGGAAGGCCAATCTCGTCGGTCTTGATTGCGGTAATCTTGCCGTCGGGCGCGACGTAGGTTGCGAAGATCTTCACCTGCACATCGCCGGCTTTCGCCGTCGCGCTGCCGGGCACCATCATCGCAGCAACTAAGGCTGCGAGGGGGAGGTGGATGGCTTTCATGGGGTTCTCCTCTGTTAACGGAGATTCCATGGAGGCAGGATCCGACGAGGGCATTGATCGGGCACAATTTTTTCTTTGACCTTTGTCAACGAGCGGTGCGCCCAGGCACAAGCGATACGTGCGCTCCGAGGCAATCGCGTCGCTCGCGTAAGGGTCTTCAGGAAAAGCGCCTGCCGCGCGCGACGAGTCTTGCTCTCGTCCCGCTCCGTCAGAACAGTCCGGGCAGTTCGCGCTGGGCGGTCGTGGGCTGCGCGGGCACGAGCATCTCCGGACCCGGCGCTGGGCTGCCGGTCATGCGGCTCGCCGAAGCCGAGCGTGTGTCCGCGATGCGCGTAGTGCAACTTTGCCCCGACAGGAAGTCGATTGCCGCGCGCACCGAGGCTTCGCGCGGGTCCCCGAGCGGGAAGCCGAGATCGTCGTCGGCGGCGCAGCTGTTCGGGATCTTGGAGGCGAGGCCGTTATAGTAATCGCCCTGGCCATCGGCATTGGTCAGCGCGAAGGCGATCACCCGCATGCGGTCGTCGCACGATGCCTTGTCGAGGGCAATCTGGCCAACCGGCTTGCCAAAGGTGTCGCTGCCCACCAGCGTCATGTTGGTGCCGAGATAGGGGAGCATGCCGTTGATCACCAATTCGCTCGCCGACGCCGTTGAGGCTGTGCCGATGAAGGCGAGCCGTGTCGGTGCGACCGATTGGGGCTGTGCGGTAAAGAAATGCTGGCTGTTCTCGGCTGATTTTTCGGGTCTAAACTTGATCTCGTCGAACAGGTCGCTCGCGTTGCGATTGCGCCCCAGAAGATCGCCAAACAGCTCGGCGACCGAGACGAGTCCGCCGCCATTGTAGCGCAGGTCAATGATGATATCGGTCACGCCTTGGTCGCGGAAATTCTGGAAAGCAGCGCGAAGCTGGGCGTTCGCCGAAGTGATGAAGGTACGCAGATTGACATAACCGTAGCGCCGTCCGCCCTCGGTTATGATCTTTGCGCCATAGCGGTCCGAGACAGGGTCGATGTCGTATTCGGCCTTGGTGACCGTGACGTTGCGTGTCCCCGAGGCATCGGTGATCCTCAGCACACGCGTCACCCCGGCCTCGTCAGGGCCGAGTGCGTTGATCAGCCCCGCCGTACCTTCGGCCGCGACGATACTCGCAGTCGTGCGAAGATTGCTGCTGCTCGTCCCGATCGCCGAGATTTCCGTGCCACGGTCGATTCCAGCTGCGAGTGCCGGCGCGCCCTCATAGGCTTCGGCAATGACGATGCGCTGGGTGAACGGGTTGTAGGCGAGACGGACACCGAAGCCGGCGCTCGACCCGCTGGCATAATAGGCATCCTCCTCGGCGATCGAGGTGATGTAGGTGAAATAACGGTCCTTGCCCTGCGCCCGCGCGGGGGCGAGCAGCGCATCGATATAGGTCTGCACGTCGCCATAGCTCGCGGGGTTGACGTTGGCGGCGACATCGCTGGGGAACAGATACCATTCGTCGATCACCGCCTTGGCAAAGGCCTGGCGCGACGAGAGGCTGCAGCCGGCGGTCGGCGTTGGCGTCGGGGTCGGCGAAGGCGTCGGGGTGACGGTGACCGGCGGTGCGCTGCTGCCTCCCCCGCCTCCGCCGCCGCACGATGCCAGCATCAGCGCCGCGATCGTCACGGCGGCAACGGATTTGCCCGACCCACTCATTCATTCTCTCCCCAGTCCGGCCCGCCGCTCCTCCTCGAGTTAACGGGCGCTTTCCTCTGCCTCGGCTCCTTTGGCTGCGTCGCTGCGCCCCTTGAAACCTTGGGCAATCACATAAAGTTCGGGCGATCCCTTGCGGCTCGCAGGCGGTTTGGCGTGCTTGACGGTCGTAAAATGGCGCTTGAGCAGTGTCAGAAGAGTGCGGTCGGCGCCGCCTGCAAAGACCTTGGCGACAAAAGCGCCCCCAGGCAGCAGGTTCTGGACCGCGAAATCGGCGGCGGTCTCGGCAAGCGCAATGGTGCGCAGATGGTCGGTTTGCGGATGTCCAACCGTGTTCGCGGCCATGTCCGAAATGACAAGGTCGGGCGCGCTGCCGAGCGCGTCGATCAGCGCAGCAGGGGCGGCGTCATCCATGAAATCCATTTCGAGGATCGCAACGCCCTCGATCGGCTCGCAGGCCAGAAGGTCGATCCCCGCCACCCGCGCGCGCGGGTTTGCCTTGCGCACAACCTGCGACCATCCGCCGGGCGTGATTCCGAGGTCCACGACCGCGCGCGATTTTTTGAGGAAGCCGAATTTCTCGTCGAGTTCGATCAGCTTGTAGGCCGCGCGCGAGCGATAACCTTCGGCCTGCGCGCGGCGGACATAGGGATCATTGAGCTGCCGCTGCAGCCAGCGCGTCGACGACGCGGTGCGCCGCCGCGCGGTCTTTACCCGCTCGTGTAGCCCGCCGCGTCCACTTCGGCCCCCACTGCCCCCCTTGCGGCTCATTTGCGATACTCGCGGCGGATCACCGGAACCGTGCGCCCCTGTCCGGCCAGCGTACGCAAGATGCCCTCGCGAATGCCGCGGTCGGCCACCCCGACCCGCGCCGCGGGCCAGAGGTCGATGATGCTTTCGAGAATCGCGCAGCCCGCCACGACGAGGTCGGCGCGCTCTCGGCCGATGCAGCCGATCTCCGCGCGGTCGCTAAGGCTTGCTTCCGCGAGCCGGCGGCTGATGGCCCGCATCGCATCGGCGGGGACGACCAGCCCGTCGACCGCGCGCCGGTCGTAGCGCGGGAGATCGAGAAAAACGCTGGCGAGCGTCGTTACCGTGCCGCTGGTCCCGAGCAGGCGCAGCGGCTCACCGGCGAAGCGCGACGCGCGCTCGGCGAAGGCGGCAAAGGCATCGCGCGTCACCGCGCGCATCTGGGCATAACTTGCCTGCCGGGCTTCGAGACTGTCCTCGGCCGGCGGAACATGTTCGGTGAGGGACACGACGCCCCAAGGCACGCTGATCCAGTCGCGGATCGCGATCTCCTGGCCGTCCGAGTCCACATGCATCAATTCGGTCGATCCGCCGCCGATGTCGAAAATGAGCGCGGGGCCGTCGCCGGGCTCCATCAGATTGTGACAGCCGAGCGCTGCAAGTCGCGCCTCTTCGGCCGCCGAGATCACGTCGAGCACGATGCCCGTTTCGCGCCGTACCCGGTTTGCCAGCTCGTCGCAATTGGCGGCGCGGCGGCATGCCTCGGTCGCCACGGCGCGCGACAGCGTGACGTGACGGCGGCGGAGCTTGTCGGCGCAAATGGCCAGCGCGCTGACCGCGCGGTCGATCGCGGCCTCGCTGATCCGCCCACTTGAGTGCAGTCCCTCGCCAAGGCGAACGATGCGCGAAAAGGCGTCGATCACGACAAGCTCGCCATTCTGCGGCCGCGCAATCAAGAGTCGGCAGTTGTTGGTGCCGAGATCGATTGCCGCATAGCTTTTTGGTCGCGTGAAGGCGGTGGGGCGGAGCCCGGGGGCGCCCGTCTTTCGGTTCTTCGTCACCGCTGCACCGGTGCGCGGCGGTCGCCCTGTTGGCGCTGCCATTTGCCGCATGGCTATTTTGACCTGTCTACTCACGCGCCCGCATGGTCGCGGACGTGCACTTGGCAGCGAGATTAGGCGGGGCGGGCGACGATGGCAAGTTGCATCGCCGGGAGGCTGGGCGCGCAAAGAAAACCCCCCGCCGCGCTAAAGCGGGCGGGGGGCAGGGATGGAGTAGTTCTTGGGGGTCGGGTCAGCCCTTAGCGGCAGCCGTCATTCCCCTTGTCGATCGCGCGGCCAGCAAGGGCGCCGATCGCGCCGCCGATGATCGTGCCGACGGTCTTGTCGCCGCGGCCCGCGATTTCATGGCCGGCAAGACCGCCTGCCACCGCGCCGATGATCGTGCCGCCGGTGCCATTGTCGCACTGGCGATAGTTCCGGCGATCGTTGCGATTGTTGTAATAGCGGCGGTCCGCGCGGCGATCGTAACGACGGTCATAGCGACGATCGTTGCGGTCGTAGCCCGCATAATAGTTCGAATAGCCTTTGCGGTCGTAATATCCGGTCTGCGCAGCGGCGGGGGTCGCCATTCCCAGCGTCGCGGTCGACATCAGGGCGGCGATGGAGATCGTCATCATCTTTTTCATCGTTTTTCTCCTTCTTCCTTCGTGGGCCCTTCCTGGGGGCGGTGAATCGATGAGACTGTTCTGCGCGCTTCGCATTGAGCCGGGCCTGAACATCGCTGTCGGCGTTCGTTCAGCTTCGGTTGCCTGAGGTTCAGTTTCGCGAAGGGGGCATGCGCTCTTTTCATTGGCGGCAGGCCACTCTACGTCGGCGCCGATGCGCCGCCTTCTCCCCGCCGTTCTGATCTTCGCCCTTCTTGGTCCCATGCCGGGTACAGCGATGCGCTTTCCGGTGAACGACTACAGGCAGGAGGTGACGGTGCGTCCGCTCGGCTTTCCAGAGGAAAGGACGGGGATGCTCCGTTTCGTGCGCGGTTGGCATCTCACGAGCCCGCACAGCCGCTTTGGCGGCCTGTCGGCGGTGGCGGTGATGGCGGCGGGCCGGTTCCAGTTCGTCGCCGACACGGGTTATTGGTCGCGGCTCACTCTGCACTCCGATGGCGGCGTTGCGGCGTTCCATATCGCTGCGCTGCCCACCCCCGACGGCCGGCGCCGCAAGAAGTCGATGATTGACGCCGAGGCGATGATCTATGACCCTGCGACCGGCAAAAGCCTCGTGGCGTTCGAGGGCACGAACGAGATCTGGCGCTTCGATCGAGAGCTGTCCCGGGTCGAGGCGCGCGCGGCTCCGGCGGCGATGCGGCGCTGGTCGGGTTATGCAGGAGGCGAAGCCATGGCCCGTCTTGCCGACGGCCGGACGATCCTGTTTCGCGAGGCGCCGGATAAGGATATGCGCGGATCCGAGGCGCTTGTCTTCGCCGGCGATCCGGCGATGGAGGGCCCGCCGCCCGTCCGCTTTTTCTACGATGCCGAAGGCAAGGGCTCGGTCAGCGACGCTGCCGCCCTTCCCGATGGACGAATCCTCCTCGTCCATCGCAGGCTGGGCGTCGATCCCGTGTTCACGACGATTATCGGCATTCTCGATCCCGCGAACATCGGCCCCGACACGCTCGTGCGTTCGCGCGAAATCGGGCGGGTCCCGAAGCCGCTGGCCGATAATTTCGAAGGCGCAGCGGTCGAGGTTCGCGACGGCCGCACCTGGCTCTGGCTGGTCTCGGACGACAATTTCAACAGCTGGCAGCGGAGCCTGCTGCTAGAGTTCGAACTCGTCGGTCTGCCCGACAGCAAAAAGGCCGCGCGGTAGTCCGGCGGCCTGATTGCTTTAGCGGCTGGATGAGGCTCAGGCGGCGGTTTCGGCCAGCTTCTTCGCCACTTCCTTCTTCACCTTGCGGGCGTTTGTCGACAGCTGGTCGTCGCTGGTCTTGAGCAGCCAGTTGTCGAGGCCGCCGTTGTGCTCGACCGAGCGCAGGCCGTGGGTCGACACGCGAAGCTTCACGCCGCGGCCGAGAGCGTCCGAAAGCAGGGTCACATTCTGCAGGTTGGGCAGGAAGGTGCGCTTGGTCTTGTTGTTGGCGTGGCTGACATTGTGGCCAACCTGGCGGCCCTTGCCGGTCAGTTCGCAAATGCGCGACATGATGCTCTTCCTCGTCAAAAAAAATTCGGGTCGGCGTCCGGGCGCTTCCCGAAAAACGGGGAAGGGCAGGACCGGATGGGCCGGGAAAGGCGCGCGCTTATCGGCTTGCCGGAGATTCGTCAAGCGATTAGCGGTGGGAAATGTCCCCTTTTCCCATGCCCGAACCGATGCGCCGCGCGCTCGATCTTGCACGGATCGCCGCCGACTGGGGCGAAGTGCCGGTGGGCGCGGTCGTGGTCAAGGACGGCGCAATCATTGCCGAAGGTCACAACCGTCCCCGCGAATCGCATGATCCGACCGCACATGCCGAGATCGTTGCGATTCGCGCCGCTGCGGCAAAACTCGGCAATGAGCGCCTCGACGGGTGCGACCTCTATGTGACGCTCGAGCCTTGCGCAATGTGCGCCGGCGCGATCGCCCACGCCCGCATCGCCCGGCTCTATTATGGGGCTGACGATCCGAAGGGCGGCGGGGTCGTCCACGGCCCGCGGCTCTTCGCGCAGCCGACGATACACCACCGCCCCGAGATCTACGACGGAATTGGTGCGGGCGAGGCTGCGGCGTTGCTGCGCGATTTCTTTGCACAGCGGCGGTAGGGGCCCGCTCGGTCTGTCCGGAAATGGAACCTCGATCAGGGGACGAGGGATCGGGGGCCTGTTGTTGCAAGGATTTCCTGAACTGTCACACCCCTTCGCCGCCGAGCACTTCGTCCACCCACGCCGGCACGAGCGCGGTGGCAGGTCCGTGGCGGGCCTCGTCGAACCAATAGCTCCCCTCGCTCGGCTCGAGGTTGAGCTCGAGCGTCCGCGCGCCATTGGCCCGGGCCTCGCGTACGAAGCCCGCTGCGGGATAGACGGCGCCTGATGTGCCGATCGAGACGAAGAGATCGGCGCGGTTGATTGCGCGATATATCTCGTCCATTCGGTAAGGCATCTCGCCGAACCAGACGACGTCGGGGCGCAGATATCCCGCCATGCCGCATGCGGGACAGCCGGGGCGGTTGATCAGCGGGCCGGTCCAAGGGCTTCGTTGGTCGCACGCGGTGCACCAGGCGTTGAGGTGCTCACCGTGCATGTGGATGAGCCGCTTCGCGCCCGCGCGCTCATGCAGATCGTCGACATTCTGGGTCACGATCAGCAGTTCTCCCGCCCATGCGGCATCGAGCCGGGCGAGCGCCTCGTGCGCGGCATTCGGGGCTTTTTCCTGGATCGCAGCGCGGCGTGCGTCGTAGAAGCGATGGACGAGGTCGGGGTCGCGCACGAAGGCCTCAGGGGTCGCGACATCTTCGACGCGATGCTCCTCCCAAAGGCCGCCCGCGTCACGAAAGGTATTGATGCCGCTTTCGGCCGACACGCCCGCGCCGGTCAGAATGACGATGTTCCGAGTCGAAGACATGCGGCCCCCATATCCGCTCGCGTCTCGATAAGTCGAGAGACGCTGAAGGCCGTCATTCTCGCTCCCTGGCGATGATCATTTCTGGCGTGCGTCTCGACTTCGCCCGAGGCGGGGGGCTAAAGGGGAGGAAAGAGAGGGGACGCATTATGACCAGCATCGGTATCATCGGGAGCGAGGGCCGGATGGGCGTTGCGCTTGCCGCTGCGATATCGGAGGCGGGGCAGCGGAGCTGCGGCGTCGACAAGGGCGGTAATGTCGCCAAGTTGGCGGCGGCAGCTGACGTGCTCGTCGATTTCTCATCGCCGGGGGCGCTCGAGGCGACGCTCGATGCCTGCGTTGCGGTGAAAAAGCCGATCGTCATCGGCACGACCGGTCTCGAAGAGCGCCACCATTATCTGATCGACGATGCGGCAAGGGACATAGCCGTTCTCCAGACGGGAAACACCTCGCTCGGGGTCACCCTGCTTGCCCATCTGGTGCGCGAGGCGGCATCGCGGCTCGACCCCGAATGGGACATCGAGGTTCTGGAAATGCACCACCGCAACAAGGTCGATGCGCCGAGCGGGACCGCGCTCCTCTTGGGCGAGGCGGCGGCCAGGGGCCGCGGCGCCGAGCTTTCCAGATGCTCCGAGCGCGGCCGCGACGGTGTCACCGGCGCCCGCGGCCATGGCAAGATTGGCTTTGCCAGCCTGCGCGGCGGTACCGTCGCGGGAGACCATGACGTGATCTTTGCGGGCCCTGAAGAGATGATCACCCTGTCGCACCGCGCTGAAAACCGCATGATCTTTGCGCGCGGTGCGGTGAAGGCAGCCTTGTGGCTGATCCATCAGAAGCCGGGGCGTTACACCATGCCGCAGGTGCTGGGGCTATCGTGAAGACGATGACCAGGACGGAGGTTTTCGAGTTCTTCCGCCGCCTTGCCGATCTCGATCCTGACCCCCAGACCGAGCTTGAGTACGGTAATGTTTATCAGCTGCTCGTCGCCGTCGTGCTGTCCGCGCAGGCGACCGACGTCGGGGTGAACAAGGCGACGCGCAAGCTGTTCGAGCTGGTGAAGACGCCGCAGCAGATGCTCGACCTCGGCGAAAAGGGGCTGAAGGAGCACATCAAGACGATCGGGCTGTTCAACGCAAAGGCGAAGAATGTCATTGCGCTGTCGGAGATTCTCGTGCGCGAATATGCCGGCGAGGTTCCCGCCGACCGCGATGCGCTGGTCGCATTGCCGGGCGTCGGTCGCAAGACCGCCAATGTCGTCATGAACTCGGCTTTCGGGGCCGAGACTTTCGCGGTCGACACCCATATTTTCCGCGTCGGCAACCGCACCGGCCTTGCGCCTGGAAAAACGGTGCTCGCCGTCGAAAAGCAGCTGGAAAAGAAGGTCCCCGGTCCCTTTCGCATCGGCGCGCACCACTGGCTGATCCTCCATGGCCGATACATCTGCAAGGCGCGCACCCCCGAATGCTGGCGCTGCCCGGTTGCAGACCTCTGCCGCTTCAAGCCCAAGACGCCGGCGCCACCGGGAAAAAGAATATAATCTCCCAGGGGCGAAGCGCGCCCGGGATGCGCGGATCTATGCCCTGCTCCTATCGTCCAAGAGCCTGTCGATGAAGGGCGGCCGCGAGGGGCCGCCCCTTCCGCCACCTCAAGCGCCGAATGCGCCATCGATCGTGTGCATCGCGCCGGTGACGAAACTTGCCTCGGGACTGGCGAGCCAGGCCACCATTCCGGCTACTTCTTCGGGACGTCCGTGGCGCTTGATCGCCATGAAGCCGTGCAACATATCGCGCATCGGACCGTCTTCAGGATTGGCATCGGTATCGATCGGGCCCGGCTGCACGACATTGATCGTGATCCCGCGCGGTCCGAAGTCGCGCGCAAGCCCGCGCGCCATGCCCTGCAGCGCAGACTTGCTGAGCGCATAGGAGGCCATGCCCGGGACGGGCATGCGGTCGCCATTGACCGAACCGATCACGATGATGCGCCCCCCTTCGGGCATGTGCCGGGCGGCTTCGACCGCGGCATGATAGGGAGCGGTCACGTTGATGCGGATCAGCCGGTCTACCTCGTCGGGGTCGAGATCGAGAGCGTCGCCGAAGAGTGCGATGCCGGAATTGACGACGAGGATATCGAGCGGGCCGCACTCACGCACCCGCGCAATCACTGCGTCCCGGTCGGCACTGTCGGTCGGTACGGCAGCGGCGCCGGTCTCGGCCGCGACCTCTTAAGCTACCTCGCGCGAGCCATTGTAGGTGAAGACGACCTTTGCGCCTTCGGCCGCAAAGCGGCGAACGATCGCGGCGCCGATGCCGCGGCTGCCGCCCAGGATCATAACCGATTTTTCATCGAACGCCGACATGGGGGAACTCCTTGCTAAATAATGTATGGAGCACTACATAAAACCCGACATCCTTTCGTCAAGGCTTTTTGTAACGATGACTACAAATAAATCTTCCACGCGCGGGCGGCCGCGGCGCTTCGACCCTGATGCCGCTGTGGCGGTAGCCGAGCGGCTATTTCACGCGCGGGGCTACGACGCGGTCAGCGTGTCGGACCTCACCGATGCGCTGGGGATCAATCCGCCGAGTTTCTACGCAGCCTTTGGAAGCAAGGCCGGTCTCTATGCACGCGTGCTCGATCATTGGGCGGGCACGGGCGCCATCCCGTTCGACCAGATCCTGCGGGAGGACGTGCCGGTCTCCGACGCGCTCGCAGCCCTGCTCGAGGAGGCGGCGCGGCGCTACGCTGCCGACCCTGGGGCGACCGGCTGCCTCGTCATCGAAGGCACGCGCTGCAATGATGCCGAGGCCCGCGAAGCGGCGTGCGCGTTGAACCGCGCGGCAGAGGACAGGATCCGCGATTATATCGCGGCGCGGCATCCCGAGAGCGCGGCTTCGGTGGCCGATTATGTATCCACCACCATGTCGGGGCTTTCGGCAAAAGCGCGCAACGGTCACGATCTTCCCCGCCTTCTCGCCACCGCGCGGCTTGCCGGCGGCACTCTGGCGCAGGCGCTGGCTGCATGAGACGCAAGCCGCCCACGATCCCCTCTTGCGAAGCGGCCGGCACGCGTCATAGTCCCCTCATGCGCCACTTCACCGCTCCGTTCGTCCTTGCCGCTGCGATTCTCGCGGCGGCGCCGGTCCACGCCAAGCCTGCCGACCCGGGTGCGGCGAAGAAAATCCTGATCGATAGCATTGCGATTCCGACCGTCGAAGGTCGCGGCAAGGTGCCCGAGCTTGCGGCCTATTATGCCGGGGTGCTCAAGGCGGCCGGTTTCACCGATGCCGATATCGAGATCACGCCGGTCGGCGAGACCGCGAGCTTTGCAGCGACGCTGAAGGGGGCGAGCAGCGAAAAGCCGATCCTGCTGCTTGGTCATATGGACGTGGTCGAGGCCGATGCGAAGGACTGGACGCGGGATCCCTTCGTGCCGGTGGAGGAGAATGGCTATATTTTCGGCCGCGGATCGGAGGACAACAAGTTCGATGTCGCGATGATGGTTGCGACCCTCGCGCAGCTCAAGAGGGAGGGCTTCACGCCCAAACGATCGATCATCCTCCTGCTCTCGGGCGACGAGGAAACCGCGATGGTGACGACGCAGGCGCTCGCTGCCAAATATAAAGACGCCGAATTCGCGCTGAACGGCGATGGCGGTGGCGGGCTGATCGGTGAGGACGGCAAGCCCAAATATTACGCGCTCCAGGCGGGCGAGAAAACTTATGCCGATTTCACGCTCGAAGTGACAAACCCGGGTGGCCACAGTTCGCGCCCGTCGGACACCAATGCGATCGTTCAGCTAGCAAACGCGCTGGCGAAGGTCGGGGCCTACCGGTTTGCTCCGCAACAAAATGAGCTGACGAGGGTCGGCATGCCGATCGTTGCCGATCAGGTCGGCGGGGAAATCGGCGATGCGCTCAAGGCCTTTGCAGCAGACCCCGCCGATGCAAAGGCAATTGCGGCAATTCGCTCTGAGCCCGAATATGTCGGGCAGATCGGGACCACCTGCGTGCCAACACTGGTCAAGGGCGGCCACGCTGAAAATGCGCTCCCCCAACGCGCCACCGCAAACATCAACTGCCGCATCTTTCCTGGCGTGAGCGTCGAGACGGTGCGCGCCGAGCTCGAAAAAGTGATCGCAGATCCCGCCGTTGCAGTGAAGACTGATCCCGAGGCGACCGCGAGCGACGCCTCGCCGCTCCGCGCCGACGTCATGGCGGCGGTGACGAAGGCCGTGCATGCCCGCGCGCCGGACCTGCCGATCATTCCGGCGATGAGCGCGGGGGCAACCGACAGTCTCCATTTCCGCGCCGCTGGCGTGCCCAGCTACGGCGTCGCGGGCCTCTTTTCCAAGGCGAGCGACAGTTTCGCGCACGGCCTCAACGAACGCGTCCCCGTCGCTGCGATCGCCCCGGCGCTTGCGCATTGGGATAGCTTGCTGCGCGACCTGTCTGAATAGGGGGCCGCGCGTGCGCGGGACCGGACCCGAACTTAAGGTTGCAGCCAGCTTCGGGAAGCTTTCGATCCACCTTCGCTTCCTCAGCAAACCCAAATCTGCTCATCGTTCCTCTCATGCTTCATCCGATATTCCCAATCATCGGATCCGGACTCTGATTGAAGGTGGAGGAAAAACCGTAGGTCGTCAGTGTAAACAAGCGGGGCCGGGACATTTTTCTCCTCGTCCCGGCCCCAACTGCGCCGCCGCCTTTCCAACCGGGGTAAAGTCTTGCAAGGGCAGCGCGCGCAGCTATCGTGATTTCGTGGACGCGTTCCACCAGTGAGCAGCTGATGCATTCAATCGAGACCAACTGAGGAATGATATTGCTTGCCGGCCAGAGGCATTGGTCCCGACAGGTCCGCAAGGTTGTTGCGCATTTCCCGGAGCCACTCCTCGAAAGATTCCTCCCCCGCGATATCAATGCCCTCGAGAAACTCGCCCGAAGATCGCAACAGGGCCTCTTCGCTGCGAATATCGACATCGACGACGTTCAGATTGAGCCGAACGGTTCGCGAGGTCGCCTCAACGAGCGGGAGGGGCGATCCCGCGGTCAGCTTGCGCAGGCCATGGAGTTCACGGCGCAAGCTTGCTTGCGCCTGGCGTAGCTCGCGCGAGCCCCAAAGCTTATCCTGAATCCACGCGCGCCATCGCTCACCCGAATTGGCGCTGGCCAGAAGACCGAGCAGGGCAATCGCCTTTTTGCTGGTGACGTCAAGACGCTGTCCGTTCGGCGCAACCAATTGAAACGCTCCCAATAGCCGGAGCCGATAAAGGGCCATACCGCTTACCCCCACCCTCTTTCCCTTCTCCTGCGCAAGTAATGACACGATTCCCCGAGGGCGGATTAGGACGGGGCGAAAGGCGGGGGCAATGCCGAACAGGGTCGCGACGAATTAATAACGATAAAGAAACGCATAAGAAACGCGATAATCACGCTGAGCGAACGCAGCAATTGGCATTTGCCTCTTTGATCGATCAGGCGACTGGTCTGTATCAGGGGGAATACTTCGACTTCTAAGATTTTCACAGTTTTGATGGCCACGCTCATGCATCGGGCGCGGTGCGCCCATTCGCCATACTTATTTAAAGCAGAGGATAAAACATGACCACCAACTCCACTTCTTCCTTGCGCCGCTTCGCCAAGAGTGCGCTGCTGGTTTCAGCCGCCTTCCCGATTTCAGCGCTGATCGCGGACAGTGCGAACGCCGAGCAGACGGTGGAGGTGAGCGCCGCGGAAACGGCCGCGAGCGTCCAGGCGAAAATCGATGCTGCCAAGGCGGCGCCTGATCGCGACATCGCGATCACCGTGACGTCCAAGGGTGAGGTGACGGGCCCCGGGACGATCGGGCTCGCTCCCGCGGCAGGACAGGGCGATGGCAAGATAGTCTTCGGTAACGCCGGCAGCATCGGCGATGTCGACAAGGCCGGCGCCGTGACCGATATCGTCGGCGTTGCTCTCGGCGGTTCGTCCGCGAAGGCCGATAACAAGCTGACCGCCACGAACAGCGGTCTCATCACAGGCGGCTTCTCCGCGAATGGGTTCGGCGGGACCGTCTCGCTCGACAATAGCGGGACGATTCACAATGGAATCAACATCCAGGGCCCCGGTAATCTAGCGCTGACCTCCTCGGGCGCCATTCGCTCGGGTGATGTCCTTCTTCAATCAGTCGCCAGCGTCACGTCGACCACGGCCGGCGACACGACGACTGAAGTCTACAAGAGCGGCGAGGTCAGTGCCGCCTTCGGCGACGTCGGGAGCGCTGACGGCAAGGTCAAAGGCGATGCGATCTTCATTGCGCAGGTCGGTAACGTCAACATCGAGGCCAAGGGTACGGCGGGAGACCTCGTGGGCTACTCAGGCGGCTCGACCGTCACCGTCGTCAACACTTCCTCGGCTCCAATCGCCGGCAAATCGGTTGTGACCAGCGAAGGAAGCCTTGTCTACGAGGCCGCCACCGTCAAGATCGACACCGCTGCGACCAGCAATCTCGATTCCGTCACGGGCGTCGCCAATGGTACCGTCGATATCGCAGTCGCGGGAAGCGTCGAAGGTGCTGTGAACGCAAACCCGGCGTTTGACACCAATTTGGCGAACAAGACTGTCGTGACGCGCGACAGCAAGGACACCGTCGATCTGGTGCGCGTCGATACCTACAGCAGTGCTGCGGTCACGGGCGATTCAACGATCAGCGTTGCTGTGACCGGAGCTGTGGGCGGGGCGGCCAATGCCCAGGCGACGCGCGATGCGTCGATCGTCAACGCTGGCGAGGTCAAGGGCGCGCTGAATGCGACCGCAGGGGCGGGGGCCTTGACGAATGCCGGTAGCACGACGACGGCGCGAAACGCCACCGGCGATCTGCTCACGATCGTGGACTCGAATAGCTCGGCAAGTGCGGCCGGCAAGGCTGGGATCGAAATTGCCGAGGAGGCTTCCGTTGGAGGGAGTGTGTCCGCCACGGCGACCAGCGATGCGTCGGTGAACAATGCCGGCGCAGTCGCTGGCGCGGTGTCTGCTCGCGCCGGCAACGGCTCCCAGTCGACTTTTGATCAGACGCAATCTTATGACGGTAAGGGCGTTCAGCTCGGCCTCACCACCAGGTCGACGAATGCGCCATCCGCAGGCAACGCTTCGGTGGTAATTGCCGAAACCGGGTCGGCGGACGGCACCGTGCTTGCATTCGCGACCAACGATGCCTCGGCGGATAATAGCGGTTCGGTCGGCGGCAATCTCAACGCCACGGCAGGGAACGGCACGGCGAGCGTTACCGAGCAGGCGCTCGTGTTCGACAGTACCGGCGCACTTGTTCTTAGCGATGTCTATGAGGAGACTTTTTCACGCTCGAAGGGCAATGCCAGCGTCATCAATGAAGCGCGCGGCAAGGTCGAAGGCTTGGTCAATGCGAGCGCGACCGAGGATGTCTCCGTCACCAATGCCGGTACGATCGGAGGAGGCGTGAATGGGGCTTCGTCGGGCAACGACACGACTTATGGCCGCACTATCCTGACCGCCGCTCCGGTTGTCGACGCCACCGCCGGGACGACGACCACCAAGTACAGCTATGCTGAAGAATCGACCAATACGTCCTCAACGGGCAAGATCGAATTCACCAACGCAGCCGGTGGGATCGTCGGCTTCAACGGCGCCGGGGATGTAAACCTGACCGCAGGCGGCGATATCACGATCCTCAATCAAGGTGAGGTCCGCGGCTCGACCTATGCCGCGAGCGGTGGCAGCGCATCGTCAAGCGGCAGCACGTATGCCTCGACGACTGTGCTCGACGGCAAGGGTGGAACCAGCTTCACCGAGGAGCGGACACAAAGCGATGTATACACCGCGACAGGCGGGAACGTCACTGGCACCTATGCCGGGGCAAACGGCACGACGAACTTCTTCCCCGCCGCGATAGGAAACGTGACGCAGGTTGCCGATCTGGCGAGCACCGTGAACGCGACCGGAGCTATCTTCGGCAATGTCAGCTCGGTGGCGGGCAATTCAGGGGTGGCAAACACGTCATTTGAGAGCAGCAGCGCCGCGACGACCGTTCTCGATGTCGACGGCTCGGGCACTCATACGGGCAAATTTAGCTCCGAATCGTCGTCGGCTATGGTCGCCGGGGGTGACAGCAAGGTTATCATCGCGGGGCAGGTCGCGCGCAGTAACGCAGGCGGCAGCGCCAGTGTCACTTCGCAGGGCGTAAACTCCTCGACAGTGGTCGTCAGCGGCTCGGTTGCAGACAATGTGGCCAGCTACGCCTCGGGCGCAGCGGCACAGACCTCGGACGAGTCGGGCAGCATCGCCCAGACAATCACGAAGGGAAGTTACGTCACGGACGAACTCACCACGAAAACTAGTGGCACCTTGGTCGTCTCAGACGGTGCGAGCTCGGTTGTGATCGACGGCAAGGCAACGGCAAGCCAGGATACCGTTGGCGGGTCGGTCACCGTCAAAGGGGTAGGGTCGGCAACGGCCGAAGTTGGAGCCAAGGCGATCGTCGGCGGCAATCTTTCGGTCAGTGCCAACAATGGCATCGACAGCGAGACTTCGACCGCGCGGTTGTATGTCCGCGATGCGACCACTGGTGTAGCGACGGCTTCGGAAAATTCGAGTGCAACCTATGGCGCTGCGGCAGCTCAAGGCGATGCTTCGGCGACGATCGACGGCACCGTCAAAGGCGGTACATCTGTAAATGCGGGCCGCGGCGATGCGACCGTCACCTTGACGGGCGTCTCGGAAGACTATGTGAGCGCGCTTGCCGCAAGCAGCGTCACCAAGTCCGAGGCGGCGCGCGAATGGACAGGCAACACCAAATCGTCGTCGGATGATTTCGGCACGCTCGTCGGAGGCCTCTCGGGCCGGACCTTCGAGGAAAGCGTCTCAACCGAAACGACCACGATCGGCGGCAAGGCGACAGTGCTGGTCGACTCCGCGCAGGCGCTCAAGGACAAGGCGGCCGCTGCCACCGATAACGTCTATGCGACAGGCATCAGCGGCGCTTCGGTCACGATCACCAAGGGATCGATCGTGACCAGCGACGTCGGTGCTGAAAGCTATGCGTTCAACTCCGTCGATACCAACACGACGAGCGACGACGGCAAGGGCACGGTGAACCTCACGAGTTCGACGACGACCTCGATCGTCGGCGGTCCGGCCACGATTACCAACGCGGGCTTGATCGGCGATGATGCACGCGCCGCTAGCGCAACCTCGGCGACGGTCAGCAATACGGGTCAGATTGGCGACGTGGCCAGCGCGAGCGCGATCGTCATCGGTTCAAACGCGGCCAGCGAGACGACCAACTTTGGCAAGGCCTCGTTGCAGTCGGTCACCGAGACCTTCACACCGGTCGTGGCGCTCGGCACGGCCAGCGTAACGAACGCTGAGGGTGCCACCATCGGGGGCGATATCTTCGTCGACGCCGGCGAAGGCACGGTGACGAACGATGGAACGGTCGGCGGCACCACCGTCCTCGGCCGAAACATTGACACGGCATCGGTCACCGAGGTTCGCACCGATACTTCGACGGACACCAGCTACACTCCGGCAGCTGCGCTTCTTTCTCAGACCTATACGGTGAACCAGAATGGCGTTGCAGGGGGCTTTGCGGTCATCGGCGGTCTCGACAATGATCCAACCGGCGAGGGGGCGACGCTGACCAGCGATGTGAAGACGACGATCAACCTCAATTCGGGCTCGGCGACGCTTGGCAGCATCACCGGCGAGCGCGATGCAGACGGTAACAGGACGACCAATACCACGGTCAATCTGGTCGGCTCGGGCTTCCTTGGCGCCGATGCGATCCTCTACCCGAACCAGAGCTGGCCGCTTGGCGATGACAGGCCCAATCCGCTGCTCTCGCTCGGCAAGGACGCACAGACCCATTTCGGTGGCTCGAACTATCAGGTTCGCATCGTCGGCGTCGAGACGCTGAACAAAGAAGGCGCGGGCACGTTCGTGATCAACGGCGCGCCCTATGACCCCGGGCTCCCGGGCGATGAGCCTGCCTACACGCTCGATGTCGGCAACTTCAACATCAATGCGGGCGAGATTCAGCTAACGACGAGCCGGTCGGACGGCGCTGAATTCGGTGTGCGCGGCAACATAAACAACGCCGCGACGCTCGTCGTCGGTCGCCGCATCACGCCGGGCCAGAACCTGTTCGGCAACAGCCTGGTTGGCCAGACCGAACTGATCGACGGCATCACCCTCCGCCAGGTCGGCGACTTCAATCAGAGCGCGGAGGGCACAATCATAGTTGGCGTCACGCCGACGCTGGTTCGTGTATACCGAAGCGAGGTTTCGGGTGGGGCGAGCCTTCCCGAGCCGCTCGGTCCGGTGGCGGGCGGCGTCTATGTCGGCTACTTTACCACGCCGCAGGCGCTCGGCTATGATGCCGCCAACTCCCGCGTCGATATCACCGGTAACCTGAACCTGGCCGGCAACGTCGCGGTGAACGTCTATCGTGACAGCCTCTACGCCAATGGCGACGGCTACACATTGTTCACCTACACCGGGACAGGAGCCGTCTCGGCGGCGGCGATGCCGACGCTGACCTCGCCCTATATAGGCTTCTCGCTGGTGCATGACACGACCACGAAGGAAGTGCGCCTCGAGGTGAAGCGCAGCAGCTATGCGGGCGGCGCGACCAACTTGAACTCCGTCGCCGCGGCGGTCGGCCTAGACACGGCACTGAACTCGGCGATCGGCCGCATCCGGAACGATGCGGCAGGCGGCGCAGGTTTCGCGTCGGTGACCGAACTTGGCTATGCACAGGACATTGCCAATGTCGCGACCGCGCTCGACTTCCGCCTGTCGTCGGATCAGGCGGCCGAGCTTTTCAACGAGCTGTCTTCGGGCGAGATCTATGGTTCGCTCGCGGCCGTCGATCAGAATGGTGTCTTCGGACAGACGCTGGACATGCTTGCGAACCGTCGTTCGGCCGGGGGCGACTTTGCGACACAACTTTGGCTAAACCCGGTAGGCAACTGGGCGAAGTTTGGTGACGGCGATCCCTATGGTGCTTCGAACATCCGCGCGAACAGCTACGGTCTCGCGGGCGGTCTCGACTTCGCCTACGCGCCGAATGGCGCCTTCGGATTCGGCGGCGCTTATGCCGAGCACGACATTGCCGCGCGCGGCACACCGGAAGCGGTCGACGGCCGAACCTGGACTGTCGGTGCCTATGTCACTCAGGGCTTTGGGCCGATCTATGCCAACGCAAAGCTGGCCTTTGGCTGGACCAACTACGACGCAACCCGCACGATGAGCCTTTTGGCCCGGACCGCGGAAGCCTCGATAAACGCTAAGCAACTCGATGCAAGCGTCGAGGTCGGCTATGACTATCGCACCGGCAATGTGACGGTCACACCTTATGGCAAGCTGGTTCTCCGCCGTACCTCGCTGGAAGGCTTCACCGAAAGCGGTGCAGGCGCGTTCAGTCTGGATGTCGAAGGCCGGGCGAAGACGGTCTTCTCGCCTGTGCTTGGCGTGAAGCTCGGCACCGAAACTGAAGTCTCCGACATCGTTACGCTTCGTCCCTTCGCCAAGGCGTCGTACACCTTCCAAGGTGATCTTCCGAACGATGTGACGGTGAGCTACATCGGCGGTGGCGACAAGTTCGTCCTTCGAGGTGCCCAGCCCGACAGCTACGGCACGGTCGAAGCCGGTTTCGAGGCGACGGTAGCCGACCGGCTAAATCTGTTCTTCACCGGCAGCCAGATCTTCGGCGGAGACAATAAGGTTACAGGCCTTCGCGGCGGTGTGACCTTCCAGTTCTAAACTGACCTAGGCGTCCACTGGGGAAATCCCCGTGGGGGGCGTGCCTCGCGCACGCCCCCCTTTTTTGGCCTTTTTGGGAGAATGGATATGTGGAACGCGGGCTACGTCTCGGAAGTCGACTATATCTATGGATATTTCCCCGAGCTCGCTCCGGTCCGGCTCAAGCTCGCGCTTCTCTCGCGCGGCATCTCGCACGATGTGGGGGAGCGGCCGAACTATCTCGAACTCGGGTTCGGGCAGGGCTTGTCGCTGAACATCAACGCCGCGACGTCGTCGGGCTCGTTCTTCGGCACCGATTTCAACCCCTCGCATGCGGCGTACGCGCGGCAGGTCGCGCGCGCTGGCGGAAAATCACTCAGCATCTTCGATGACAGTTTCGAGGAGTTCGCCCGCCGCGATCTCCCGCAATTCGATATCATCGCGCTGCACGGCATCTGGTCGTGGGTGAGCTGTGAGGCGCGCGACGCCATCGTCGAGATCGCCCGGACCAATTTGAAACCCGGCGGCATTCTCTACATCAGCTATAATTGCAAGCCGGGCTGGGCGCCGATTGAGCCTCTGCGCCATCTGCTCAACCTTCACGCATCAAAGGCCGCAACCGGCGGCCTTCTCGCGCGAGTCGAGGAATCGCTCCAGTTCGTGAGACGTATTGTCGAGACCAATGCCGGCTATTTTGCGCAATATCCTGCGATCGGAAACATGATTGGTAGCCTCGAGAAGCTCGACCGCAACTATGTCAGCCATGAGTATTTCAACCGACATTGGCTGCCCGAATCGTTTTCGGAGGTCTCCGAGCGTCTTGCGGAAGCCAAGCTCGACTTCGCTGCATCGGCTAGCCTGATAGATAATATGCCGGGGCTTGGTGTGCCGGCGCACTGCCAGGAACTTCTCGCGGGCATCTCGGATCCTGCGCTTTACGAGACAACGCGCGATTATCTCGTCAACCGCCAATTCCGACGGGATATCTTTGTCAAGGGCAAGCGGCAGATGACAACGGGTGAAATTGGGGACGGGATGGACGAATATAGTTTTCTCGCCCTCGCCGACACGAATGAGTTGCCGCTATCCCTCGCCACGGCGGCGGGATCGGCAACGCTGCGCGAGGAAATCTACAAGCCTGTCTGGAAAGCTCTGATGGCCGCGAAGGGAGCGATCACTCCTTTCGGGACACTTGCCGCCGCGGTCGCACGCGACGGTGTCACGCGAACGCAGCTCGCCGAAGTCCTGTTCGTCCTGACGGGCCGGGGAGATATTGCGCCTGCCGCCCAGTCGGCGACGCCCGACGATGACTTGGTCGCGTCGATCGCGCTCAATCGAGAACTATGCCGGCGATCAAAATATAGCTCCGGCGCCAATAGTCTCGCGGCCCCGCGCATCGGCGCTGCTGTCACGGTCTCGCGTGTGCAGCAGTTGATCCTGCTCGCCCTCTCTGAAAGTGTCAGTGACGTTGAGGCCACCGTCTGGGACTGGCTGTCCTCTCAAGGTGAGCGCCTCATCAGTGACGGGCGAGCCTTGGAGACCGCTGAGGAAAATATAGAGGAAATTCGCAAACTTCGAAAAGATGTATCGGCGCGGATATTGCCGCTGCTCCGACGGGTGGGAGCAATGCCCGAATAGCCGGTAAAGCAATTAACAAATTGCGGCCGGCCTCGATCAATCCGTAGATTAACCGAAAAGATTTTTATTGAAGAATAAAGTTTTTTTAGGGTAGAAGAAAGCAGAGAATGAAGACAGGGTAAATTGGATAACGCGGAAGGGCGATGCTCCTATCTCGCGACAGGGCGCGATCACATGGGTGAAGAATTGAGCGGGGTTCCTTGTTCGGCAAGGGTCCATGCTCATACTTGGCGTAGGGGATTGGTTCATGTCGCATTCCATAGCGGTGCGGAAGCGGCCGGGCTTTTTCGACGATGTTTATCCGTCGCCCGACCGGCAGGTTCAGGCGGTAAGACGGCATCCACGAGCACATTTCTTCCGGCTGACATTTCTCGGCGCGTTTCAGTTAATCGCGCCTGATGGTCAGCGTATCGAAATCGGCAGCAAGAAGGCGATTGCACTGCTTGCGCTCCTCGCTACCGCGCCCACGGGCGAACGGTGGCGGTCCTGGGTTCAGGAGAAACTATGGGGCTCGCTTGATATGACGCGTGCCCAGGCCGGACTCCGCCGCGAATTACACCGACTTCGCAAGCTGACGACGCTGTACAGCGTTGAGCTCTTCTACGCTGATTTCCGAACGATTAGGCTCAATCTCACCGCTCTAGAGACAGATATTCGAGACAGTAGCGTGACAAACGCCGCGTCGTTTCTTGAAGGCCTCGACCTCGCGGGTGAAGATAATTTTGAAGACTGGTTAAGGGAAATGCGATGCAATTTCCCTACCTGTCTCACGGCAGTCGATAATGAGCGCATGCTGAGGGATGCAGACAATCGAGTTTCTTTGGTCCTTCCCGGACGGTGATGCGAGACTCTAGGCAAAACGCAAATTCATCCGATGTGATTTTGCCTCGCGGTCTCGATGCTGGAGGCTCCATCAGGTAGCGCGCTTCCCATCCTGACCGTACAAGGCTCCAAACCTTGGTTTTTTTGCCGTCGTCTCACGCTCAGATGTATCAGCAAGGTGTGACTGGCCTCGCGCTCGCAAGCCGCAATCCGTCCGTTTGACACTTTCCCAAGTAAGCCAGCCCTGTGGGAGCAAAGCCGGTCGACCTGCTCAGTCCGGCCGAGAACAGTTGGCTTGTATCTCGTCGCCCGTGAAAAACGCTGAACCCCGCGGAGATGCGTGTGTTTTAGCTCAGATCAAGTATTCCGATTTGCAAGGTTTTGGTCGCTTTGGTGCAAAAGTCTTGTGATTTGGTGTGGGGTTGCACGTA
>Ga0180222_1001427_pt1 | contig 24777 bp, 20 predicted proteins | sample eDN5th37CKraftOP_FD_151336 | JGI IMG/M metagenome (GOLD analysis project Ga0180222, IMG submission 151336) | Enriched Organic Plus compost microbial communities from Emeryville, California, USA - eDNA 5th pass 37_C Kraft OP (version 2) (version 2) ...
GGCTCGCCAGATCAGAGACCTCGGCATCGGGCAGCTGCGTGTCGCGTGTCAGCCTTCATTGGCTTCATACTTGCTGCCTCGCGCCATTCGACGCTTGAACACTGAATGCCAGGGTTGCAGGGTCGCGGTTCACGTGCCCACCCCTGATCTCATCTGGTCGTGGGTTTCGACCGGCCAATGCGACCTCGGCTTGACCCGGCCACGCGCGGGCTATGCCAGCGTCGTCCGCGAACCGTTCCTCGAGGTTCATGCCGTCTGCGCGCTGCCGCTGGGGCACGCTCTCTCAGCCAGGAAAGTGATCACCGTTGATGATCTCGCGGGCGAGTCATTGATCGCGGGCGCGCCCGGCGACTTTCAGCAATCGGTTGAGAATGTCTTCGCGGACGCCGGAGTCATGCCACGTTTCACCTTGATGGCTCAATACACATCCGCGCGCTGCGGCCTTGTCGCCGAGGGCCTGGGAATTGCCATCGTCGATCCAATTCCGGCGCGGGAGCTTGGGGGCATGCCGATCGTGCTGAAACCATTCGAACCACGCATTCGCATTAAGACAACTCTCATTCGGCCCGCCGGCCCGCTGAACAATCTTGCAGAGCGCCTGATCACGCTCATGAGCGCCGAGCGCGATGCGCTCATCTCCAAGATCAACTCCATGTCCTGAGAATCGCGGCAGCGATTATGCCGAACAAGCGCGGCAGCAAACTGAAGACAGCGGACGAAGGGGTGGCCAGGATGAGCGTCACCGAGAGCGGCCTTTTCCTGGTGCGAGAGTCTTATCTCGGCAACGCCGACTTCGCAGCGCGTATTCTCAATTTCCAAACCGTCATCGGCACCATTTTCCTTCACGCCATACGTGCGCGCCACCATCGGTCGCATGACGCGGATGACGAGCTCAATTTGGCTTGGCCTGTCCCGAGCACAGGATCACCACCTTCTGTCCATCGAATGACCATATAAAGACCGGCTGGCCATCAAATTCCGCCTGTAACGTTTCATTCTTATCTGAATCGAACGGCATGGAGTGGCTTATGCGAATCGCTGCAGTTCCCGTTGTTGCTTTATCGCTCGTCATGGGAGTTCCCCTTTCCGCGCAAGCTCAGGCCGGCAAGAACCCCTCGGGTTCCGAGACGCAGCAGCAAAGCGTCACGATCCGCAACATTCAGGTGGTCGATATAGAAGACCTCCAATCCGACACACGCTCAAAGGTTGATGCCCTCGTCTCGAGCACGAAGCAGGAAGAACTCCAGTCGCTGCGGGCCTCGATCGAAGCGACGCCAGCGGCTATCTCGGCGCTGAAGGCAAAGGGGCGCACCACTGAACAGGTCGTCGCGATCAACGTGGACGAAAATGGCACACTGACGATGTTCACGAAGAGGGTGGCATAGGCCGCTTTCTCAGCAGATTCGTGCGGCTGCTGGAACACACGAATGCCGCTGGAAGCCTCTTCGCCTGCTTCCGGCTTCTCAATCCTTCTGACGTCACGCGACCGCGCCATCGATGTCACGGGTCGCAGAGAGAGGAATGGCCGTGCCGAGGGCAAGCGAGCCGGTCATTCCTCTCAATTATCGCTCCGCATCAATTCTCGAACAGAACAAAGGCCGCCCATACCGATGGATCCTTCGCGCCCTCGATCTCTCCATTGATGGCATCGCGGCGAGTCTTGCGAAGCGCTTCCGGATAGGTTTCGCCGGCGACGAGCTTCTCATAGAAGCGCACCATGAAGCGGGATGTGCCGAGATCCTCGACCGGCCACAGCGTGAGCAGGGATCGCTTCGCCCCCGCGATGCCGATCGCCGTCGGCAACCCCCTCAAGCCCCCGACGAAGGTTTCCTGGCCGCGCCCGGTCTCGCAAGCCGACAGCACGAAAAGGCCGATGTTGGACAGGTCCCAGTCCATCACCTCGAAAGCGTAGAGGCGGCCGTCATCGTCGTCACGCTTCATCGTGCGGCGATCTCCGGACCGGGACAGGATAACGCCGCTTTGCCACAGCGCATCGATGCCGGCAGCGCCGCCATTGTCTTCGCTTTCGTATGAGCCGTGCGTCGCCAGATGCACGATGGTCGCGGATTCGACGCGCTTGTGCAGAGCCGGCTCGCTGGCCTCGTCGCCGGTCATCATCTCAACCTGCGTCTCGTTTCTGCTCAGCACCTTCGCGATGTCGTCGATCTCGCTCCTGGTCCCCGGCAATGGTTCGGCGCCCACCTCCTTTCCGTTTCTGTAGTCGAGGCCACCGGCCAGAACGGCGATGCCGCCATGCGGCATCTTCTGAATGCTGTTGATGCCGTAAAGGGCTTCGGCGCGTGTCAGCATGCGCAGCGTATAGCGATCCTCGATCAGCACGCCGGCATCATCCTGCAGCAGTGGAAACGGCACGGCGAACAACTGCCCGTCCGGCACGACGTAAAGCGTCGCAACGTCCTTCAGCGACGGTTCCAGCGGCGCGATCAGTCGCTTGTAGAGCTTGGAGAAGCCCGGCTTCGAAGTGGCGAGCGCCGCCGACCGTTCTGTCGTCGCACGTGCCGTGCGCAACCGGGCGATCTGATATTCAGCGCCCAGCCCCTGGAGCTGCGGGCTGCCAAGATTGAACAGCCGAGGCTCAACCCCCTTACGGCTGCCGACCGCATAGAGAATCGTATCCGCCAGCGGATCGGCGGACTGCCGATCGGCCCGCCACTTGCGCATGATGAAATAGCTGACCAGCGCTTCCTTGTCGCCAAGCAGCTGGCCTGGCTGCGGCAGCGGGGCCTCGATGGCCTTCGGCGTGACGTGAAGTTCGGCGAGCCTGCGATTCAGACGCGCATCGATGCCGCGCAACTGCTCAAGCCTGCTCATGGCGCCGTCCATGTCCGACCCGCTTGCCAGCAGCTCCTGTATTTCGAACGACAGCCGCAAACCATTCTTCAGAAGATGGTGGGTTGCGGTGTCCGCGGGATCGATGATGCGCGCGATCTTTCTCAGCGTATCCCGCTTGCCATCCTCGATCGTCGGCCAGCGCCGCACGGCGTCGGCGAAAGGCGGCACCGCCGTCGGCTCACGCTCGGCGAGATGCGCATAGGCATAGAGCATGTCATCGGCGAGCGCGTCGCTTCCGCCACGAGATGATCTCCCGCGGTTCCGACCTCGCGGTTGATCCAGGCGATCATCTCATGATCGAGCTGCACGAAATCCGCGACCGCGCCGGCAGGATCGGTCTGCGCCCGGCTGTTGGCCATATCGATGCGTTGAGCCGGCGGTTTTGGGTGAATCTCCCGGCGCCGTGTCCATGAGTCCCTGCCGCACACGCCGATTACCATGATAATGGCGCCGCCACACCATCATGGCGTGGCGGCGCCATTATCGCCATAGCCGGCGTCAACATTCTATATCGATCGCAACCATCTGGCGGACTATCGAACGATGGCTGCAGCCTCCGCCGCGGCGCGCTGCATGCTCGAGGACATTTCTGATGTCACCGTGCTCTGCTCCTCGACTGCCGCCGCTGTCGAGGTAACGTCCTCGCTGACGTTCTGGATTGCCTGCTTGATCACGCCGAGTGCGTCGGCGACGTCGTTTGCCACCGCGTTCAAGCTTCCTATTTCCTGACCGATCTTGTCGGTCGCCTGCTTGGTCTGGTTGGCAAGTTTTTTCACCTCGGCAGCGACAACGGCAAATCCGCGCCCGGCCTCACCGGCACGGGCAGACTCAATCGTGGCGTTCAGCGCCAGGAGATTGATCTGGCGGGGGATATTGCTGATCAGCTCGACGATGCACAGCGTCTTCAGCATGGGCCGGGAGACATTTCTGATCGTCCGGGTTGAAACAGAGCTGGGGACAGCCAGGCGGTTTGCCGATGAAATCGCGCAGCGATATACCTCAACCATTTCACGGTGAACGGAAAGACTATACTCAACTGCTCATTGAACATCGGTGTCGTCGAGTATGACGGCCACCCCCGACCCGCGGGACCTGGTCAATCGCGCTCAGAGAGCGTTATTGGACCGAAAGGCCAATCGGGACCTTCGGCCGCGACCATCCTGATCAGCTTCGTCTACGTCCGTATACGGGATTGAAAGAATGTCTCCGGCGCGCGTGTGCATCCGGAACGCTGATCGTCCGCGGGCAATCCCGCAGAGAGCCGGTTGCCTGGGCGCTGTCCCCCGCGCGCCAGGCAGCCATGATGACGTGAACGTCGCAGGGCGAGGCCCGCGGCCGAACAAGCCGCGCAACCACTTGATTCTTCCGAAGAAACTGGAGCGGGCGAAGGGATTCGAACCCTCGACCCCAACCTTGGCAAGGTTGTGCTCTACCCCTGAGCTACACCCGCATCCGAGAGCTGCGGCGACGCATCGCCGAGCGGCAGAGCTATGCCAAAAGCTGCCACCGATTGCAACAGCAACTCGCGCCGCCGATGCAATAAAGCGGCAGGAAGCCTCGCCGCTCCCCGGAGAGGGTCTAGCCGGGGGCAAACCGGCCGCACGCTCAATTCTCCCCCTCTCCGGCCAACTTCCGTGGCAACGCCGGCCCGCAAAATATCCTATTGTTTCTCAAAGGACTTTTCACCCAATGCGGCGCCGGCTAGGGTTTGGCCGGCGGCGCCCCGCCGGATTGCAAATTTCCGTCCGGCGCGCCATCTACAGCCGATACAAACGATACAAACAAGGCATCATGCCAAACTCCCGCAGAACGCATCAGGACGAGGGTGACGTGACACTTACCGAGCAGGGCAACGGCGCCACGCCGCCGGCGGCAGCCGATCTCATCAAGGACACCACGACGCAGACCTTCGTGAAGGACGTGATCGAGGAATCGCGGCGGCAGCCTGTGCTGATCGACTTCTGGGCGCCCTGGTGCGGCCCCTGCAAGCAGCTCACGCCGGTGCTGGAAAAGGCCGTGCGGGCCGCCAAGGGCAAGGTCAAACTGGTCAAAATGAACATCGATGAGCATCCGGCCATCCCCGGCCAGATGGGCATCCAGTCGATTCCGGCGGTGATCGCCTTCGTCAACGGCCAGCCTGCCGATGGCTTCATGGGCGCGGTGCCGGAAAGCCAGGTCAACGCCTTCATTTCAAAACTGACCGCCGGCATGCCGGACCCGGCCGGCGATGTCGCCGAGGTGCTGGCCGAGGCCGACGCAGCGCTCGCCGCCGGCGATGCCACGACGGCGGCAGCGATCTATGCCGAGGTGCTGGCCACCGACGCTGCCAACCTCGCGGCCTTGACAGGGCTGGCCCGCTGCTATGCCCAGACCGGCGCCCTCGACCAAGCCAAGCAGACGCTGGCGCTCGTGCCGGAAGCCAAACGCGGCGAGGCCGGTGTCTCGGCGGTGCAGGCGATGATCGATCTGGCCGAACAGGCCAAGGCGGTGGGGCCGATCGGCGAACTGGAGCAGAAAGTGGCGGCCAATCCGCTCGATCATCAAGCCCGCTTCGATCTCGCCACCGCGCTGAACGCCGCGGGCCGCCGCAGCGAGGCGACCGAGCAGCTCCTGGAGATCGTCCGCCGCGACCGCAAGTGGAACGATGACGGCGCGCGCAAGCAGCTGGTGCAGTTCTTCGAGGCGTGGGGCGCCGCCGACGAAGCCACCATCGAGGGCCGCAAGCGACTGTCGACCATCCTGTTTTCATAGCGCGACAGCTTAAGCAGCAGCGGGGGCTATCGATGCCGATCAACGCCGAATATCGTGGACCAGCCGATCTTCCGGAGGTGATCCCGGTATTTCCGCTGCCGGGCGCGCTGCTGCTGCCGCGCGGCCAGATGCCGCTCAACATCTTCGAGCCGCGTTATCTTGCGATGGTGGACGATGCGTTTCGCGACGGACATCGCCTGATCGGCATGATCCAGCCCGACGCCGCCCGCACCGAGAACGCCACCCGCCCGTCGCTGTTCAAGGTCGGCTGTGTCGGCCGCATCACCCAGCTCGCCGAGACCGGCGACGGGCGCTACATTCTCGAACTCACCGGCGTCTCGCGCTTCAAGGTGGTGGAAGAGCTGACGGTGCTGACGCCCTATCGGCAATGCAAGGTGGACTTCTTCGTCTTCGCCGATGACTTCACGGCGCGCAAGGGCGAGGAATATGTCGACCGCAGCCGCCTGCTCGAGGTGCTTGCCGACTTCCTCAAGGTCAACAACCTCAAGGCGGACTGGGGCGGCATCGAGAGCGCCCCGAACGAGGCTCTCGTCAACGCGCTGGCGATGATGTCGCCCTACGGCGCCGCCGAAAAGCAGGCCATGCTCGAGGCGCCCGACCTCAAGACCCGCGCCGAGATCCTGATCGCGGTGACCGAGATGGATCTCGCCAAGAAGCGCACGAGCGGCGACCCGCCGCTGCAATGACGGCCCTCTCGATCTGAGCGCTCGTGTCATGCCGCGGCTTGCGTGTCCCGCGATCGGCGAGCGAGCCACTCCTCCCATGAAAGCGCGCCGCGCACGCCGCGGCTCACGACAAAGCCCTATCGGCGGTCCTCGACGAGCTGATTCACATGGCCTCGTCCCCGTCGCCCGTGTTATCACGCCCGTGACATGCGGCCGTGTTGCGCCGCCAGGGAGACGATATCGAAATGACCGCGCCCGAGCAGGCCGAAACCTCGGTCGATCCCAAACTGCTCGAAATTCTCGTCTGCCCCCTGACCAAGGCGCCGCTCGAATATGATGGCGGACGGCAGGAGCTGATCTCGCGCGCGGCGAAGCTCGCCTATCCGATCCGCGACGGCATTCCGATTATGCTGCCGGAAGAGGCGCGCCCTATCGACTGAGCTGACACGCCCGCTGACCGATCCCGGTCCGCCGGTGGTTCCCGCCCGCGCGAGGAAACCCCCGGTTCGGGGAAAATTCATCTCCTCTCCGTGCAAGAACCCGGCCGTGACGCCTCGCGCGCCGCCAGATCGGGGTTTCATGCCGGGATGGCAGCCGCCGTGTCGGTTCCACGCCAGCCAAGCCATTCTCCGTCCTCGGAGGAATGAGGGATATATTTCTATATAAAATGATTTTATCGAATATGTTTTTATTATTTTTCTGGCAGGACCGACAGTCGGAAAAAATTTGCTACATCAACTCCGATGGACACTGCCGCGGCAATGATGTCTCCGGCGGACGCCACCGAGGAGTTCCCACCATGGCCCGTTTACCCCTTCTTACCGCCGAGACAGCCCCCGAAGCCGTGAGGGAGCGCGTGACCAGCGTCGAAAAGGCGAACGGCTTTCTTCCGAACCTGATCGGCCTGCTGGCCAATGCCCCGACCGCGCTGGAAACCTATCAGACCGTCTCCGCCATCAACGCCCGCGCCGGTCTCAGCGTCGCGGAACGCGAGGCGGTGCAGATCACGGCAGCGGCGATCCACGGTTGCGGCTTCTGCGTCGCCGGCCACACCATCCTGGCCTACAAGAAGGCCGGCCTGACCGAGGACGTGGTCAACGCGCTGCGCGCCAATGCCAGGGTGCCGGATGCCCGGCTTGACGCGGTCGCGACCTTCACCCGCGCCGTGATCCGCAGCCGCGGCGCAGTCGAAGATGCGGAGCTGCAGGCCTTCAAGGCCGCCGGCTTCAGCGACGCCAATGCCCTCGAAGTGGTGCTGGGCGTCAGCCTCGCGACGCTGTGCAACTTCGCCAACAATCTCGGCCAGGTGCCGCTCAATCCGCAATACGAGCCCTATGCCTGGACGCCCGCGCTGGCGACGGCGGCGGAGTAGACGGAGCCGCATCATGGCCACCCTTCCCGCAGACCTTGCCGCCTGGCTCGACGCCTCCGCAACGCGGCTCGACACCGCGCAGGACGCTGCGGCCGAGGTGCTGCCGCGCCTCGCAGCGGCGCAGCTATTCCGCATCGGCGTGCCCTCGCAGCATGGCGGCGACGGCGGCCATGTCACCGATGCCGTCGAGGCGATCGCGCAGGTATCAGAGCGGTCGCTCACGGCTGGCTTCGTGTTCTGGGGACATCGCACCTTCATCGAGTATCTGCTGCAAAGCCCGAACGCCGCACTGCGCGAGCGGCTGCTGCCCGGCCTGCTGAGCGGACACCGCGCCGGCGCCACCGGCCTTTCCAATGCGATGAAATTCCTCTCCGGAATCGAGGAGTTGCAGATCCGCGCACAGCCGCAAGGCGATGGCTGGCGCATCGATGGCAAGCTGCCCTGGGTCACCAATCTGCGCCTCGGCGGCTTCGACGTCGCCGCGGCGATCGAGGGCGCCGGGAGTCAGCCGGCCTTCGTCGCCGTGATTTCGTCGGACGATCCTGGCCTTGAGCGCTCCGCCGATCTCGACCTGATGGCGATGCGCTCCAGCAGCACCGCCGCGCTCAAGCTCGACAATGTTCGCATCGGCGCCGACCGGGTGCTGCATTGGAATGCCAGCGAGTGGCTGCCGAAGGTCCGTCCCGCCTTCCTCGCCCTGCAATGCGCGATGTCCTGCGGGCTCGCCCGCCGCGCGCTGAGCGAGGCTGCCGCGCGCCTGAACCGCGATCGCGACGTGCTGGCGCAGCCGGTGGCCGAGCTGGACGCCGCCCTCCGCGCCGCGGAGGCCAGCCTCTGCGACGGCCTGCAGGCGCAACGCTTCATCGATCATCCGGCGCAGCTGTTCCGCCTGCGCATCCGCCTCGCGGAATGCGCCGCTGAGGCGCTGCAGCTCGAACTCTCCGCTTCCGGCGGGCGCGCCTACCTCTCCGGACCCGGCGAGGGTTTTCAGCGGCGCCAGCGCGAAGCCGCGTTCCTGCCGATCATCACCCCGAGCCTGGTGCAACTGAAGCTCTCGCTGCAACTGCACGAGCAGCCGCCGGCGATCGGAGCCATCGCCTGAGCCATCATGTCCCAGTCCGTCGTCCCCCAACACCCTGCTGCGCCCTCTTCCCTCCTCGAGGCGACGGGCGTCGCGCTGCAATACAGCGGCCAAGCCCGCCCGGTGATCGCCGGCTTCGACTTCTCCCTCGCCGCCGGCGAGACGGTGAGTCTGCTCGGCCCGAGCGGCGTCGGCAAGTCCAGCCTGCTGCGGGTGCTGGCAGGGCTGCAGGCGCCGAGCGACGGCCATGTCCGCATGAACGGCGAGCCGCTGCACGGCGTGCATCCGCGCGTCGCCGTCGCTTTTCAGGACCCGAGTCTGCTGCCATGGCTGACGCTGGAAAAGAACGTCGCCTTCGGGCTCGATTTCAAGCATCAGCCGCGGCTGTCCCGTTCCGAAAGCACAGCGCGGGTCGACGCGGCGATCCGCGAGGTCGGCCTCACCCATGCGCGGCGCCGCTTTCCGGCGGAATTGTCCGGCGGCATGGCGCAGCGTGCCGCGCTGGCGCGCTGCCTCGCGCGCAAGCCGGAGATTTTGCTGCTGGACGAGCCGTTCGGCGCGCTCGACGAGGTCACCCGCACCGAAATGCAGCATCTGTTGCTCAAGGTGGTGCAGGATTTCCGGACCGCGGCGATCCTCATCACCCATGATATCGACGAGGCGCTGCTGGTGTCGGACCGCATCCTGCTGCTGGGCGGCGCTCCCGCCGGCGTGATCGGCGAATGGCGCGTCGAGCTGCCCAAGCCGCGCGAGGATTTTATCGCCGAGCTCGGCGCCATCCGTGTCGAAATCCTGTCGACGCTGCGCGAGGCCGCGCAACGCCGCGTCCACTGACTGTGCCGGAGCGCCCGACGCCCGGCCCGATGATGCCCGAAAGGACAACCGATGTCGGCCGATGAATTTTCCCGTTTCGACGTCTCCCGCCGGCAGCTCCTGCGCCTCTCCGCGCTGCTGACGGCGAGCGGGGCCGCGCCGCTGCTGCGCGCCTATGAGGCACGCGCGCAGGAAGCTGACGCGCCGGTGCGGATCGGCTACCTGCCGATCACCGACGCCACGCCGCTGCTGGTCGCGCATGGCAAGGGCTTCTTCGAAGCTGAAGGCATCAAGGCCGAGAAGCCGGTGCGGCTGCGCAGCTGGGCGCAGGTCCTGGAAGCCTTCATCTCCGGCCAGGTCAACGTGGTTCACCTGCTGTCACCGATGACGGTGTGGGCCCGCTTCGGCAGCAAGGCGCCCGCAAAGGTGGTGGCCTGGAATCACACCAGCGGCTCCGGCCTCAGTGTCGCGCCGCACATCAACAGCGTGAAGGAGCTCGGCGGCACCACCGTCGCGATTCCGTTCTGGTACTCGATCCACAACGTGGTGCTGCAGGCGCTGCTGCGCGAGAACGGGCTGACGCCCGTCTCCAGGCGGAGCGGCACGCCGGCCGCGAACGAGGTCAATCTCGTGGTGATGGCGCCCGCCGACATGGTGCCGGCGCTGGCCGCGAGGCAGATCGCGGGCTACATCGTCGCCGAGCCGTTCAACGCCACCGCGGAAGCGCTCGGCGTCGGCAAGGTGCTGCGCTTCACCGGCGATGTCTGGAAAGATCACGCCTGCTGCCTGGTGTTCATGCACGAGCGCGATCTGCAACAGCGGCCGGAATGGTCGCAGAAGGTCGTCAACGCCATGGTCAAGGCGCAGCTCTGGACCCGCGAGCACCGCGCCGAGACCGCTGCGCTGCTGTCCAAGAACGATCCGAACCAGTACACGCCGCACAGCCTCGAGGTGCTCACCAAGGTGCTTGCGCCGCCGGACAGCGACGACGCCGCCTATCTCAAGGCCGGCGCCATCCGTCATCCCGAATGGCGCGAGCGGCGCATCGATTTCCAGCCCTACCCCTATCCGAGCTACACCGAGGAACTGGTGCGCCGTCTGAAAGACACGCTGGTCGAAGGTGACCGCGGCTTCCTCGACACCCTCGATCCCACTACTGCAAGCCGCGAGCTGGTCGACGACCGCTTCGTCAAGGCGGCGGTGACCGCGGCCGGCGGCCTGGCGGCGTTCGGCCTGCCGGATTCCTTCACCCGCAGCGAGGTGTTCGTAGCGTGAGCGCGAGCTGGACCAGCGACGGCCTGACCCGGGCGGAACGGCGGCTGCTCACGCCGCCGGACAGCCATGGCGCCCTGCTCGGCACATCCCGGCTGAGGCCATCGCGCTGGGCCAATGGAGGACTCGGCGTCGCCGGCCTCCTCGCCCTGCTGGCGGCCTGGTGGATCGGCACCGACGTGCTGGCGCCGTCCGACAGCTTCATCCGGCAGTTCTCTCCGGTCACCGCGATTCCCAAGCTGATCGCGCTGCTCGCCCAGCCGGATCTGCCGGTCCATATCATGGTCAGCCTGCGGCGCGTGCTGGTCGGCCTTGCGTTCGCGCTGCTGGTCGGCGCCCCGCTCGGGCTCGCCATCGGCCGCTTTCGCCGGGTCAATGCGGCGACCTCGTCCGCCTTCCAGTTTCTGCGCATGATCTCGCCGCTGTCCTGGATGCCGATCGCGGTGATGGTGTTCGGCGTCGGCGACCGCCCGATCTATTTCATGCTCGCCTTCGCCGCGATCTGGCCGATCATGCTCAACACCGCGGAGGGCGTGCGCCAGCTGCAGCCAAGCTGGCTCAGCCTCGCCCGCAGCCTGGCGGCGACGCGCTGGGAAATGCTGTGGCACGTCATCCTGCCCGGCGTGCTCGGCCACGTGCTGACCGGCCTGCGGCTCGCCATCGGCATCGTCTGGATCGTGCTGGTGCCTTGCGAGATGCTGGGCGTATCCGCGGGCCTCGGCTACTTCATTCTCGATACGCGCGACCGCCTCGCTTATTCCGAACTGATGGCGACGGTGCTGCTGATCGGCCTGCTCGGCTTCCTGCTCGACACCGCCGCCCGCGCGCTCTACGGCCTCGCCACGCGCAGCCGCTCGGCGTAGGCTTTTCGGAGCGTAGCCCGGGAAGTCGAGGCCAGCCCTATTTCTGACAGACCGCGCACCAGAAGGTCGATCGGCCGTTCTGCACGAAGCGCTTCACGACGCCGCGGCAGCCGGGCGTCCGGCAGGCCTCGCCCTCCTGATCGTAGACCTGGAACGCATGCTGGAAATAGCCCAGCTCGCCCGAGGTCTGACGATGGTCGCGCAGGGACGAGCCGCCGGCGGCGATGGCGTCGTTCAGCACGGTGTGGATCGCCTCCACCAGCCGCCGCGCGTGATCGCTCGGTGCGCCCTTCCGGGTTGCGAGGATCGCGGCAGGCCGTTTGGGCGACAGTCGCGCACGATAGAGCGCTTCGCAGACATAGATGTTGCCCAGCCCGGCGACGACGCGCTGATCCAGCAGCGCCGCCTTCAGGCTGGTGGCCTTGCCGGCGCAGGCCGATGCCAGCAGCGCCGCGTCGAAGGCGTTGCCGAGCGGCTCGGGCCCGAGCCCTTTCAACAGCGGCTCCCGCTCAAGCGCCGCACGGCCGATGACCTTCATGTAGCCGAAGCGGCGCGGATCGTTGAATACCACCTGCGCGCCGGACGACATGTGAAACACCACGTGATCGTGCGCGCGATCCTCGTTGCGCGGATAGTGAAACTCACCCTGGACCGCTTCGCCCTCGGCGGTAACGACGCGGAACGAGCCGGACATGCCGAGATGCATCAGCAGCACGTCGCCGGAATCGAGATCGGCCATCAGGTATTTGGCGCGGCGGCCGAGGCCCGCCACGGTCCGCCCTTCGAGACGCGCGACGAAATCCTCCTGGAACGGAAATCGCAGATCGGCGCGGCGGGTTTCGGCGCGGACGATGCGCGCGCCTTCCATCGCCGGCTGCAGGCCGCGGCGGACGGTTTCGACCTCGGGGAGTTCAGGCATCTGTCTCTATCGTTGGGCGGGATGAATGCAGACTGATATGTAGCGCGCCGCGACGCGGCAGGCTATGGTCCGGCCGCGGAGAGACAGGTATGGAAAAAACGGACCAGACGACGCATTTCGGCTTCAGGGACGTGGCGTTGGACGACAAGCAGGCGCTGGTGAACGACGTGTTCCACAGCGTCGCCTCGCGCTATGACCTGATGAACGATCTGATGTCGGGTGGTCTGCATCGCCTCTGGAAGGAGGCGATGGTGACCGCGCTGAACCCGCCGCGCAGCGATGCGCCCTTCAGGCTGCTCGACGTCGCCGGCGGCACCGGCGATATCTCCTTCCGCGCCGCACGGGCGGCGGGTCCCGGCTTCCGCGCCACCGTTTGCGACATCAACGCGGACATGCTGAATGTCAGCCGCGACCGCGCCGCCAGGGAGGGACTCGACGACCGCATCTCCTTCGTGGAGGGCAATGCCGAGGCGCTGGCCTTTCCCGACCGCAGCTTCGACGCCTATACCATCGCCTTCGGCATCCGCAATGTGCCGCGCATCGATCTCGCCCTGCGCGAGGCCTGCCGCGTGCTGCGGCCCGGCAGCCGCTTTCTCTGCCTCGAATTCTCCACCGTGGACGTGCCGGGCCTCGACAGGCTCTATGACCTGTTTTCGTTCAGGGTGATCCCGCCGCTCGGCCGCGTCGTCACCGGCGATGCCGAATCCTACCGCTACCTCGTCGAATCGATCCGCAAATTCCCGCGCCCCGCCGCCTTCGCCGACATGATCCGCCACGCGGGGTTCGCCCGGGTGTCCTGGCAGCCGCTCTCCGGCGGCATCGTGGCGCTGCATTCGGGCTGGCGTTTGTGATCTCCGCGCTGCCTCACGTCATCCGGCTCACCCGCGTCGCCTATGTCTTTGCGCGCGAGGGCGTGTTCGGTGTGGCCGATCCCGCGCTGGTGCCGGCGCCGGGCCAGATCCTGCTGCGCCTGGCACGCCTGATCGAGCGGCGCGGCGCCAAGTCGGGGCCGCGGCTGTCGCGCGCGCTGACACGGCTCGGCCCCGCCTATCTCAAGCTCGGCCAATTTCTCGCCACCCGACCGGACGTCGTCGGTGTCGCGCTGGCGCGCGATCTGGAAAGCCTGCAGGATCGGCTGCCGCCGTTTCCTCAGGATGAGGCCGAGCGGATGGTGGAAACCTCGCTCGAGCGCCCCGTGGCCCAGGCCTTTGCAAAATTCGGCCCCGCCGTCGCCGCCGCGTCCATAGCGCAGGTGCATCGCGGCGAGGTGGAGCGGGACGGCATCCGGCGGCAGGTCGCGGTGAAGGTGCTGCGCCCGAACGTCGGCAGCCGATTCCGCCGCGACCTCGCCGATTTCCTGTTCGTCGCCATCAAGGCCGAGATGTATTCGGCGGAGGCGCGCCGGCTGCGGCTGGTCGAGATCATCAACACCATGTCGCGCACCGTCGCGATGGAGATGGACCTCCGGCTCGAAGCGGCCGCGCTGTCGGAGATGGCGGAGAACACCCAGGGCGACCCGGATTTCCGGGTGCCGATGGTGGACTGGGACCGCACCACCAACAACGTGCTGACGATGGAGTGGATCGACGGCATCGCGCTGAACGATCACGAGCGCCTCGCCTCCTCGCAGACCGACCTGCCCGCCCTCGGCCGCAAGGTGATCCAGAGCTTTCTGCGCCATGCCCTGCGCGACGGCTTCTTTCATGCCGACATGCACCCCGGCAACCTGTTCGTCGACAGCGACGGACGCTTGGTCGCGGTGGACTTCGGCATCATGGGCCGGCTCGGCCTCAAGGAGCGCCGCTTCCTCGCCGAGATTCTGCTCGGCTTCATCACCCGCGACTATCGCCGCGTCGCCGAGGTGCATTTCGAGGCCGGCTATGTGCCGGCGCACCATTCGGTCGAGAATTTCGCGCAGGCCATCCGCGCCATCGGCGAACCGATCCACAACCGCACCGCCGAGGAAATTTCCATGGCGAAGCTGCTGTCGCTGCTGCTCGAGGTGACCGCGCTGTTCGACATGCAGACGAGGCCCGAGCTGATCCTGCTGCAGAAGACCATGGTGGTGGTGGAAGGCGTGGCCCGCAGCTTCGACCCGAGGCTCGACATCTGGACCGTGGCCGACCCGGTGGTGCGCGAATGGATCGAGCGCAATCTCGGGCCGATCGGCCGCATCCAGGGCGCAGTGGCCGGCGCCGGCGAGCTCGGCAAGGCCATGGGCGGACTGCCGGCGATCGCCTCGCGCTCGATCCGCGTGCTGGAGCAGCTCGAGGTGATGGCACGCAACGGCCTCACGCTCGCGCCCGATACCATTGCCGCCATCGCCCGAGTCCGCGCCCGGCAGAACCGCTGGCGCAACGTGGCGCTGTGGGTGATGGCCATCACCTTCATCAGCATCCTCTGGGCGATCCGGTAACTATTCCTGATTGCAACGATTGCAGGACTTCAGATATCGTTGCTATCATTCCTGTGGGGAGGGCCCCGCTATGGCCAGCCTGACGATCCGCAAGCTCGACGACGCCATCAAGGCGGAGCTGCGCTTGCGTGCAGCGCAGCATGGACGCTCCGTCGAGGACGAGGTCCGCACCATTCTGCGGGATGCGACCGGCCACACGGCGGGGTTGTCGCCCGCAGCACTCCCCGCGCCGTCGCCCGATTCTGCCCCCGACGCCACTGGCCGGTTGCGTGCAACCCTGATTATCGGCGGCGGAATCGCCGCTTATAAGGGGCTCGACCTGATCCGCCGGCTCAAGGACCAAGGCTTCGTTGTGCGCTGCGTGCTGACCCATGCTGCGCAGCAATTCGTCACCCCGCTGGCGGCGAGCGCCCTGTCCAACCAGCGCTGCTACACCGACCTGTTCGACCCTGCGAGCGAGTTCGATGCCGGCCATATCCGCCTCGCCCGCGACTGCGACGTGATCGTGGTGGCGCCGGCGACCGCCGATCTGATGGCAAAGATGGCACAGGGCCATGCCGACGACCTTGCCACCGCCGTGCTGCTGGCGACCGACCGGCCGGTGCTGCTCGCCCCGGCCATGAACCCGCTGATGTGGAATAATGCCGCCACCCGCCGCAACGTCGCCCAGTTGCAGCGCGACGGCATCCGCATGATCGGGCCGAACAGCGGCGAGATGGCGGAGGCGGGCGAGACGGGGATCGGCCGCATGGCCGAGCCGCTCGAGATCGCCGCCCGCGTCCGGGAGGTGGCCCGGCCGCCCCGCCCGCAGCCGCTCGCCGGCAGGCGCGTCCTCATCACCGCGGGGCCCACCCATGAGCCGATCGACCCGGTGCGCTACATCGCCAACCGCTCCTCAGGCAAGCAGGGCTTCGCCATCGCCGCCGCGGCGCGCGATGCGGGAGCTGACGTCACCCTCGTCACCGGCCCGGTCGAGCAGGGCGACCCGGCGGGGATCACCGTGAAGCGCGTCGAGTCGGCCCGCGAGATGCTCGATCAGGTCGAGGCCGCGCTGCCGGCGGATGTCGCCATCTTCGCCGCCGCCGTGGCGGACTGGCGCGTCGCCAATGAAGGCGCGCAGAAAATCAAGAAGACCAAGGACGGAATGCCGCGGCTCGAGCTGGTCGAGAATCCCGACATCCTCGCCACCATTGCGCATCTGGGCGCGCAGCGGCCGTCGCTGGTGATCGGCTTCGCCGCGGAGACCGAGAACCTGCTCGATAACGCCCGCGCCAAGCTGGCGCGCAAGGGCTGCGACTGGATCGTGGCGAACGACGTCTCGCCGCAGACCGGCATCATGGGTGGCGACAGCAACACCGTGCATCTGATTGCCAGGGACGCGGACGCGCCGGACGGCGTGCGGATCGATCACTGGCCGGCGATGCAGAAAAATGAAGTGGCGACGCATCTGGTGCAACAGATCGTCGGCGCGCTGACAGGAGATCCGCATGCAACCTGAGGCCACGACGGAGATCAAGGTCGAGTTCCGGCAACTGCCGCACGCCGCGGGGCTCGCGCCGCCGGCCTACCAGACCGCGGATGCCGCCGGCATGGACCTGACCGCCGCGGTCGCCGATGATTCGCCTCTGGTGCTGGCGCCCGGCCGCACCGCCATGGTGCCGACCGGCCTTATCATCGCACTGCCACCGGGCTTCGAGGCCCAGGTGCGGCCGCGCTCCGGCCTTGCCGCCAAGTTCGGCGTCACCGTGCTCAACGCGCCCGGCACCATCGATGCCGACTATCGCGGCGAGATCAACGTGCTGCTGATCAATCACGGCGAGGCGCCGTTCACCATCCGGCGCGGCGAGCGAATCGCGCAGATGATCATCGCGCCGGTCAGCCGCGCCATCCTGGTTCCCGTGCCCGGCGAACTGTCAGCCACCGCGCGCGGCAGCGGCGGCTTCGGCTCCACCGGACGCTGAGCCTCGCGCCCACCATCATTTCCCTCCGCTTGCGGCGCATTTTTTCCGCCGCATCCTCACGTTCACGGTCTGGACTCTGGTCCGGCGAGTCCCATTGAGGGATATTGAGAGCGATTCGCGCGGCAATCGGGGACCGCGCGGCGTTCGTGCGGTTTTGGGGCGAAGGATGTCAGGCGTCATCGCAGCGATACGTCGGACCTTGCTGTCATGCACATCACTGGTGCGCGACGGCACGGCCGGCATTGCCGCGGCCGCCTTGCTGGCCGGACCCGCGATCGCCGCCGACGCCGCCACGCTGAGCCAGACTCTCTCCGCCCTCACGGAGATCGATCAGCGCAACCTCGCGGCGATGACGCTGGCACTCGGCGTGGCGGGCTTCTCGGTGCTGGCGACGATCCTGCTGATGCGCACCCGCATCCGCGCCGAGGCCAACGAGCACAGCCTGCGCACCGAGCTGCATACGGTGCAGGCCGAGATCGACCGCTATCGCGCATTGCTGTTCGCCGAGCCGCAGGTGCTGATTTCCTGGCGCGCCGGCGACGACCGGCCGCAGATCAGCGGCGATATCGCCCTGCTGCTGCCGCAGGACATGCATCAGACCTCGCCGCAGCGCGTGCTCGCCTTCGGCACCTGGCTGCCGCCGGAGCCCGCGCTGCAGATGGACCACGCCGTCGAGGCGTTGCGCGAGGCCGGGGAAAGTTTCGTGCTGAACCTGACCGCCAGCAACGGCCGCGCCGTCGAAGCGATCGGCCGCGCCGTCGGCGGCCAGGCGATCGTGCGGATCCGCGAACTGACGGCGCTGCGCCGCGACCTCGCCGAGATGAGCGTGCGCTATCGTGATCTCGCCGCCGAGACCGAGATGCTGCGCGGGCTGGCGGCGGCGCTGCCGTGGCCGGTCTGGGCCCGGCAGGCCGGCGGCCGGCTCGTCTACGCCAACGGCGCCTATGCCCGCGCCACCGATGCGGCAGCGCCCGCGGACGCCATCGCCGGCAATCTCGAGCTGCTCGACAGCGACGACCGCGCCAGGATGGCGCGCGCGCTCAGCGATCACGCCGTGTTCGAGGGGCGTGTCCCCGTGGTGGTGGGCGGCGAGCGGCACATTTATGACATTCATGCCCGCAACGTTGCCGGCGGCATCGCCGGGATGGCGGTCGATGTCAGCGAGGCGGCGGCATTGCGCGCCGCGTTGCAGCGCATGGCCGACGCGCATCGGCGCACGCTGGACCAGCTCTCGTCCGGAGTCGCGGTGTTCGATGGCGAACGGCGGCTCGCCTTCTACAACGATTCCTATCGCCGGCTGTGGGATCTCGACCGCGCCTTCCTCGACAGCAATCCCGACGACTCCAGCATCCTCGACAGGCTGCGCGCGGCCCGCAAGATTCCCGAGCAGCCGGACTTCCGCGCCTGGAAGGCCCGGCTGCACGAAGCCTATCGCGCGGTCGAACCAGCCAAGGACGTCTGGTATCTGCCCGACGGGCGCGCGGTGAGCATCGTCACCACGCCGAATCCGGAAGGCGGCGTCACCTATCTGTTCGATGACGTCACCGAAAGCCTCGATCTGGCGCGGCGCTTCGACGGGCTGATCCGGGTTCAGCGCGAGACGCTGGACAACCTCGCCGAGGCCGTCGCGGTGTTCGGCAGCAACGGCCGCGCCCAGCTCTTCAACCCGGCCTTCGCCAAGATGTGGCGGCTGTCGACTGAGGCGCTGAACCAGCAGCCGCACATCGAAACCGTGGTGGAGTGGTGCAGGCCGCTCTATGGCGACGAGGCCGCCTGGCGCACCATCCGCGATGCCATCACCGCGATCGAGAGCCGCAGCCCGAAGCCGCTGAAAATGGAACGCGCCGACGGCAGCGTGCTGGACTGCATGACGCTGCCGCTGCCGGACGGCGCCACCATGCTCACGTTCCAGGACATCACCGACACGGAGAACGTCGAACGCGCGCTGCGCGAACGCAACGAGGCGCTGGAAGCCGCCGACCAGATGAAGGTCGACTTCGTTCACCATGTCTCCTACGAGCTGCGCTCGCCGCTGACCACCATCATCGGCTTCGCGCATTTCCTCAGCGATCCCTCGACCGGTCCGCTGACCGAGAAGCAGGACGAATATCTCGGCTACATCACCGCCTCGACCAACGCGCTGCTGGCGATCATCAACAATATCCTCGATCTCGCCACCATCGATGCCGGCGCCATGACGCTCAACCTCGGGCCGGTCGACATCCGCAAGGCGATCGACGCCGCGGCGGAAGGGATTCAGGACCGGCTCGCCCGCGACAACATCGCGCTGCGCATCGACGCCGACCCCGCCATCGGCCAGTTCATCGGCGACGAGCGCCGGGTGGTGCAGGTGCTCTACAATCTGCTGGCCAACGCGGTCGGCTTCTCGCCGCAGGACAGCGCGATCACGCTGACGGCGAAGCGCGCCGATCACAGCGTGGTGTTTGCGGTCAGTGACCGCGGTCCCGGCATCCCGGCGGAGGTCAAGGACAAGGTCTTCGACTGGTTCGAAAGCTATTCGAACGGATCGCGGCACCGCGGCGCCGGGCTCGGGCTGTCGCTGGTGCGCTCCTTCGTCGAACTGCACGGCGGCAAGGTGCGCGTCGATTCGGTGGTCGGCAAGGGCACCACGGTGACGTGCGAATTCCCCGCCGATCAGGCGCTTCAGCGCAACGCGGCGGAATGACGGCGCCCGCGACATTCGCCGTGGCGCTCGCCAACGAAACGGCGACCGCGAACCTGATGGCCGATCTGGCGCTGCTGCTCGCTCCCGGCGATGTGGTCACGCTGTCCGGCGATCTCGGCGCCGGCAAGACCTTCGCAGCGCGGGCGATGATCCGCTATCTCGCCGCGGACGACGCGCTGGAGGTGCCGAGCCCGACCTTCACGCTGGTGCAGAGCTACGAGCTGCCGCCGTTTCCGCTGCTGCACGCCGACCTCTATCGCATCGAGGATGCCGCCGAGCTCGCGGAGATCGGTCTCGACCCGCTGCCGGACGGCGTCGTCGCCGTGATCGAATGGCCCGAACGTGCGGCGCATGCGCTGCCGCCCGACCGCATCGACATCGCGCTCAGCCATCGCCCGGCGCTCGGCAGCTCGGCCCGCGCGGCGGAGATCACCGGCCATGGCCGCGCCGCGGCGCAGGTCGCGCGGCTGGCGGCCCTACGTCATTTCCTCGAGCATGCAGACTACGACCTCGCCCGCCGCCGGCGCATGGCCGGCGACGCCTCGGTCCGCTCCTATGCCCGGCTGTATCGCGATGATGGCGTCGTCATCCTGATGAACGCGCCGCGTCGGCCGGACGGCCCGGCGCTGTACCGCGGCAAGTCCTACAGTGCGGCGGTGCATCTGGCGGAGGATATCCGCCCCTTTGTCGCGATCGCCAACGGCCTGCGCGCGCAGGGGCTGTCGGCCCCGGCGATCCACCATATCGATCTCGACAACGGCTTCCTGATCCTCGAGGACCTCGGCCAGGTCGGCGTGATCGAAGCGGGACAGCCGGTGCCCGAACGCTACCAGATGGCGACGGACCTGTTGGCCGCGCTGCATCACGTCAACCTGCCGAGGACGCTGCCGCTGCTCGGCGAGGCCAGCTACACTCTTCCCGAGTTCGATATCGAGGCGATGCTGATCGAGATCGGGCTGATGCTGGAATGGTATCTGCCGGACCGGCTGACCGATCCGGGAGACGTCGCCCGGGACGAGTTCACCGCGCTGTGGCATGCCCTGCTCGCCCGCCAGAGTCCCGGCCAGACCTGGGTGCTGCGCGACTACCATTCCCCCAACCTGATCTGGATGGAGGACCGCGCCGACATCAACAAGGTGGGGCTGATCGATTTCCAGGACGCCGTGCTCGGGCCGCCCAGCTACGATCTCGTGTCGCTGCTGCAGGACGCCCGCGTCGACGTTCCCGAAACGCTCGAGCTCGCCATGCTCGGCCGCTACATCAGCGCCCGCCGCGCCACCGACTCGAATTTCGATGCCACCGGCTTCGCGGAGAACTATGCCGTGATGTCGGCGCAGCGCAACACCCGGCTGCTCGGCACCTTCGCGCGCCTCAACCGGCGCGACGGCAAGCCGCACTATCTGCGCCATCAGCCGCGGATCTGGAATTACCTCAACCGGTCGCTGGCTCACCCCGCGCTGACCGTGCTGCGCGATTGGTACGTCGCTCACGTGCCGCCGCCGCAAGCCTGAGACCTTTACCGCTTGTTAGCCAATTCGGCCGAGACTGCCCGATGGATTGCGCCTGATCGGGCGTAGGACGCGCGAACATTCAGCTCGGGGGCCGGCGATGGCAGCGGAACAACGGCGCAGCGGAGATCGTGTCGTTTTCGAGCATGGCATCGCCGCGCAGATGATGGGCATCGACGGCACCTGGCGCCGCAGCTGCACGATGGAAGACGTATCCGAGACCGGCGCCAAGCTGACCGTGGAAGGCTCGATCGAAGGTCTTCACCTCAAGGAATTCTTCCTGCTGCTGTCGTCGACCGGGCTGGCCTATCGCCGCTGCGAGCTCGCCTGGGTCAATGGCGACCAGATCGGCGTCAACTTCCTCAAGCCCGGCGACAAAAAGAAGAAGTCCCGCGCGACAGGGCAGGTCGTCGAGGTGTGACAGAATGGCAGAGTGATGGCGCGGCGCGTTCCGGGCCGCCGTCACAACGCTGTCACGACCGCCGCCTATGGCAGGCGGAATCGACCCAACCATGATAGCATCGGGCGATTCACGCCCGCCGCTGCCGAGGATTTTCCCGAATGTCCGTTCACCCGACCAAAGCCATGGTTCTCGCCGCCGGACTGGGGACGCGCATGCGTCCTCTGACCGAGCGGATGCCGAAGCCGCTGGTAGCTGTCGCGGGCCGCGCCCTGCTCGACCATGTGCTCGACAAACTGGCCGACGCCAAGGTCGCCGAGGCCGTCATCAACGTGCATTACCTGCCGGACCAGATCATCGATCACGTCGCCGCGCGCAGCCGGCCGCGCATCATCATCTCCGACGAGCGCGACGCCGTGCTAGGCACCGGCGGCGGCGTGGTGAAGGCGCTGCCGCTGCTCGGCGACACGCCGTTCTTCCATCTCAACGCCGATACGCTGTGGATCGACGGCGCCCAGCCCAACCTCGCCCGTCTGGCCGAGGCCTTCGACCCTGCGCGCATGGACGCGCTGCTGCTGATGGCGCCCACCGCGGGCAGCATCGGCTACAGCGGCAGCGGCGACTATGCCATGCGGCCCGACGGCACCCTGCAGCGGCGTCCGGAACGTGAGGTCGTGCCGTTCGTCTATGCCGGCGTCGCGATCCTGTCGCCCGCCCTGTTCGCCGACGCGCCGTGCGGCGCGTTTTCGCTGACACGGCTGTTCGACCGCGCCAACGAGGCCGGGCGGCTGTTCGGCCTCCGGCTCGACGGCATCTGGATGCATGTCGGGACGCCCGACGCCGTGGAAGCCGCCGAGCAGGCCTTCCTCGCCAGCGCCGCCTGAAACCGCCTTCCGGTCAGATTCTCGGGCGGTGATCGCGCCGCCCTCATGATGTAACCTGGTGCCGAATCGGGTTGCTCATGAACGTCTTCAATATTCCTGCGTCGACGCCGTTCCTCCCGACGCTGATCGCGGCCCTGGTCGACGGCCGGCTGGTTCCCGGCTTCTCGGCCCGGCAGCAGCCGGAGCGGCTGGCGGAGGCGACGCTCTACCTGCCGACGCGACGCGCCGGGCGCCTGGCCCGCGAAATCTTCCTCGATGTGCTGGGCACCGACGCCGCCATCCTGCCGCGCATCGTCATTCTGGGCGACATCGACGAGGACGAGGTGTCGTTCGCGGACTCCGACATTCGCGATTCCTTCGACATCGCCCCGGCGCTCGGCGGCCTGGAGCGGCGCCTGACATTGGCCCGCCTGGTCGGCGCCTGGGCGCGGCAACTCAGGCCGCAGGGTCCGCTGGCCGCGCCGCTGGTGGCCGGCGGCCCTGCCGCGACGCTGGCGCTCGCCACCGACCTCGCGCGGCTGATGGACGACATGGCGACGCGCGCGGTGGACTGGTCGGCACTCGACGGTCTGGTGCCCGACGCGCTGGACCATTACTGGAAGCTGTCGCTCGACTTCCTGAAGATCGCCCGCGACGTCTGGCCCGCCCATCTCAAGGAGACCGACCGCCTCGAGCCCGCGACGCGGCGCGATCTGCTCATCACCGCCGAGGCGGCGCGGCTCAAGGCGCATCACGCCGGCCCCGTGATCGCCGCCGGCTCGACCGGCTCGATCCCGGCGACGGCGAAGCTGCTGCATGCCATCGCCGCGCTGCCGCAGGGCGCGGTGGTGCTGCCCGGGCTCGACACCGAGCTCGACGAGGACGCCTGGCAGAGCCTCGGCGGCATCCGCAACGCGCAGGATCATTTCGTCACGCCGCCGAGCTCCAACCATCCGCAATTCGCCCTGCACGGCCTGCTCGCGCGGTTCGGCATCGGCCGCGAGGCCGTCGTCGCGCTTGAGGCGCCGGCGGGCATCCGCCGCGAGACCCTGTCATCCGAGGCGATGCGGCCCTCGCACGCCACCGGACTGTGGCATCAGCGGCTCGCCGATCCCGATGTCGGCCGCCGCATCACCGAGGCGATGCGCAAGCTCGCCGTCGTCGAAGCACCGAATCCGGAAACCGAGGCGCTGGCGATCGCGGTGGCGCTGCGGGAAGCCCATGAACACAACCTCTCCGCCGCTCTGGTGACGCCGGACCGGGCGCTGGCGCGGCGGGTGATGGCGGCGCTCGACCGCTGGCGTCTTCCCTATGACGACTCCGGCGGCGACCCGCTGCTCGACATGCCGGCCGGCATTTTCGCGCGGCTCGCCGCGCGGGCGGCCTGCGAGGGGCTCGATCCGCCGACGCTGCTGGCGCTGCTGAAGCATCCGCTGTTCAGGCTGGGACGCCCGCCCGGCGGCTGGCACGCCGCCATCGACACGCTCGAACTGGCGCTGCTGCGCGGCCCGCGACCTCCCGCGGGGAGCGATGGGCTGGCGCGCGAATTCGTGCGCTTCCGCGCGGAGCTTGCGAAGCTGCAGGCGGGCGGGGAATCCAGCCTGCATCCGTCCGAGCCCCGCGCGCGGCTGACCGCCGCCGAACGCGACGAAGCCGCCGAACTGATCGCGGCGCTGACGGACGCGCTGGCGCCGCTCGAGCGCAGCGCCGACGCCAAGACTCCCATGGATCCGGCCACGAACGGGGCCGCAGCCGATTTCACGCTGCTGGCGCAGCGGCATCGCGACGTGCTGATGCAACTGGGATGCGACGCCGATGGCGCAATGCCGCTGTTCGACGACGCCGACGGCCGCGCGCTTGCCGTGGCGTTCGACGACCTCCTCGGCGATCCGATCGATGGCCGGTTTCCGCCGAGCGGCCTCGTGGTGCCGCTCCGCGACTATCTCGAGGTGTTTCAGACCGCCTTTGGCGACCGCGTGGCGCGCCGGCCAATGGCGACGGAGGCCCGGCTGCGCATCTATGGCCTGCTCGAAGCCCGCCTGATGCTGCACGACCGCGTCATTCTCGGCGGATTGATCGAGGGCACATGGCCACCGGCGCCCCGCATCGATCCATGGCTGAGCCGGCCGATGCGCTACCAGCTCGGCCTCGACCTGCCGGAGCGGCGCATCGGGCTCTCGGCGCACGACTTCACCCAGCTGCTCGGCCATGACGAGGTGCTGCTCACCTATCCCGCCAAGGCCGGCGGGGCGCCGGCAGTGCCGTCGCGCTTCCTGCACCGCCTCGAAGCCGTGGCCGGCACCGAAGCCTGGGCGAACGCCAGGCGCGGCGGC
>Ga0180222_1001428_pt1 | contig 24771 bp, 24 predicted proteins | sample eDN5th37CKraftOP_FD_151336 | JGI IMG/M metagenome (GOLD analysis project Ga0180222, IMG submission 151336) | Enriched Organic Plus compost microbial communities from Emeryville, California, USA - eDNA 5th pass 37_C Kraft OP (version 2) (version 2) ...
CGACCATGCTGGACCGCATCGTGTCCGTATTGGAGCAAGATGCCATCGAGCTGTCGACGCTGCGCAGCCTGGCCTATGGGGGATCGAAGGTGGCGCAACCACTGGTCCGCAAGGCGCTCGACCTGCTCCCGCAGGTCGGTTTCGTCAACGCCTATGGGCTGACCGAGACCAGCTCGACCATTGCCGTGTTGACCCCGGATGACCATCGCCAGGCCCACGGTGCCCGCGATGAGGCCGTGGCCCGGCGGTTGAGCTCGGTCGGCCGCCCGGTGCCCGACATCGAGGTGCAGATCCGCGCGGAGGACGGCACTGTGCTCGGTCCGGGCGAAACCGGCGAGCTGTTCGTGCGCGGACCGCAGGTATCCGGTCGCTATGCCGAGATCGGCTCGGTGCTAGACGCCGAGGGGTGGTTCCCGACCAAAGACATCGCGATGCTCGACGACGAGGGCTACCTGTTCATCGGCGGCCGGTCCGACGACACCATCATCCGCGGCGGCGAGAACATCGCCCCGTCCGAGATCGAGGACGTGCTCGTCGAGCACCCCGACGTCCGCGAGATCGCGGTCGTCGGTCTGGAGGACCCCGAATGGGGCCAGATCATCGTCGCGGTGATCGTGCCCGAGCCCGGCCGAGATCCAGAACCGGAGCAACTGCGCGAATACGCCCGGACAAAGCTGCGGGGATCCCGCACCCCTGACCGCATCGTGTTCCGCGAGCAATTACCCACCACTCCGACCGGCAAGGTGCTGCGTCGCGAGATCCTCGACGACCTCAGACTCGCATCCGCCGAACAGTGAGTAGTTTCCCCGAAAAATCAAGGAGCACAACATGATCAAGAATGGCACCCGGTTGCAGAGCCAGGTGTGTGATACCCAGGTGATTGTCGTCAAGGCCGCGGAGAGTCTCGACGATCTGCGCTGCGGGGGGCAGCCCATGGTTCCCGTGGGTTCGGAACGACCGGCCGGTGTCTCGCCCGATCCCGCCTTTGCGGACGGTAACGCGATGGGTAAGCGCTACGTGGACGAGGGCGACGCCGAGGTGTTGGTCACCAAGGCCGGTGCCGGGACGCTCACGATCGGAACCACCGCGTTGGCGCTCAAGGAAGCCAAGCCGCTGCCTGCCAGCGACTGAACCACTCGATTATCGAAAGAGCGCCCGGGGTGTGGACCCGGGCGCTCTTTCACGTACTCAGCCTGATGCTCAGGCGTTGGCCAATACCGGCGGCTTGACGGCTTCCGGGTCGGGGTTGGCGATCGGCAGGCCCATGAAGCGACGCGCATTGTCACCCATGAAGTCGTAGGTGCGCCGTACGTCCATGCCCTCGGCGTATTTGAAGTAGCCCTTGGGGGTTTCCAGGCCCTCGGGATGCGGCCAGTCCGAGCCGAACAGCACCTTGTCCCATCCGACGGTGTTGACCACATCGGCCACCGAGCCCTCCCAGAACGGGCTGACCCAGATGTTGCGGCGGAACACCTCGTGCGGGTGTTCGGGGAAGTTCTGCGGCATCTTGCCGTAGGTCGAAGCCAGATCATCGAAAAGCGGTTTGATCCAGGCACTTCCATTCTCGACGCTCGCGATCCGCAACTTGGGGAAGCGGGTCAGGGTGCCGTGGCAGATCATGCTGGTGAGCATGTCGGCAATCTCGCGGTGCCCCAACGCGGTCCACTTGAACGCCGACATCTCGAACGCATTGCTGGTGTCAGCCGGTTCCCACTTCTCGATGTACTCCTGCAGCGGGGGCTGGCTGGCGTGGAACACGATCGGCAGTCCGGCGTCCTCGACGTCCTTCCAGAACGGATCGAACTCAGGTAGGGCGGGGGAGCGCCAGCCCTTATAGCCATATACCGGAGCAGGTTTGATCAACGCGACCTTGGCGCCATTGTCCAGGATGTATTCGAGCTCGCGGCGTCCCTCATCGAGGATGCCCAGATTGATGACCGGCGTCGAGTAGATCCGGTTTTCGTGGCTGAAACCCCAGTGCTCGAGCATCCACTGGTTGAGTGCGTGAATGATGGCCGCCGTCAGTTCCGGATCCTCGGCCGACGAATGCTCGACCAGATTGGCCAGTGTGGGGTAGTTCAGGCAGGCCTCGACACCCTGTCGGTCGAGTTCGGCGATGCGGTCCTCCGGATTGCGTGACGCCGGCGGCGCTTCGATACCCCGTCCGGACATCTCCCGCATGGTTAGGCCTTCGGGGTTCTGGCCCGAGTAGAACCGCTCGTGGGCACCAGGGGCAGCGACCCGCTCGAACGTCGGATTCGGCATGTAGTCCGTGATCTTGTTCAGGATGGCGATCCGCGTGTGCCTGCCGATCTGGACGAACTGCACTTTCGACTTGTACTTGTCCGGCAGGAACTTCAGCAACGCATCCGGCGTCTCGTACATGTGCTGGTCGGCATCGAAGATCGGTGCATCCGTGAACTGGTTGGTCGACTGCGTCATCGCGGTTTCTCCCTTGAGTCAAACGTGGGCCTGACTAGAGCATTGCTCATACTTGACACAAGTGTCAAGTATGAGCAATACGCACACGTAGCAACGCGACTAACTGCAGTTATTGAACTTGACAGTGGCGTCATATATCGTGGCTGCATGACGGTGACCTCGGGTGCTGCGGCGGATGTGCAACTGGACGGCAGTCGTGGTGAACGCACTCGGTCGGCGATCCTGGAAGCCAGTCGCCGACTGTTCCTGGAGCGTGGCTACGCCGGCACGCCGATCAACGCGATCACCGAGGCGTGCGGTATCTCACGGGCCGGCTTCTACACCTACTTCAAGGACAAGCGCGAGATCTTCAACGTCCTCGGCAAGAACGCTTACCACGAGGCTCTCGCCGTCATCGCCGAATGGGCCGACGCCGACGAACCGTTCGGCCCGGCCGAAATTGCCGCCTGGGTCGGTCATTACTTCGACTACATGGACCACCACGGCGCCTTCGTCCTGGCCTCGACGCAATCGGCGCCCGACGACGACGATTTCCGAAATTCCCGTAACCGCATGGTGACTCGTGCGTCGTGGAAGCTTGGGCAGGCCATCGCTGGAAACGGTGCGCATTCGCCCGACGTCATCGGCGTCGCGGTGATGGGGCTGCTCGACCGGGCCTGGCACACGGTGCACCGGCAGACGGTCGCGGTGGATCGCGACGAGATGATTGCGGTAGTGGCCGAGATGATCGTCCCGATGGCGCGGCGCTGAATTCGAACAACCGCCGCGTCCACGCAGTGCCGACATCGAAGGAGTCAACATGAAGGGTCTGCCCAGCATGCAGCCGACCGGATGGTTCCAGGTCGGCTGGAGTGCGGACGTCGCCGTGGGTGACGTGGTTGCTTTGCGCTACTTCGGTGTCGATCTTGTCGCCTTCCGTGACCTCGATGGTGTCGTGCACGTGCTGGACGCGCACTGCCAGCATCTGGGGGCCAACCTGTCCAAAGGCTGTGTCGTGGAGGACGGTATCCAATGCCCGTTCCACGGCTGGGTGTGGAGCGGGCAGGGTCGTAATGTGCGGATTCCGTATGAGAACCGTCCCAACCGCGGACGCAAGGTGCGCTCCTGGCCCGTCACAGAACTCAACGAGTCCATCTACATCTGGCATGACGCGGCCGGCCGTGCCCCGGCCTGGGAAGTGCCCGAGGGACTACGGGTGCTCGGAGATCACATCCATGATCGGGAGTACTTCCCCGTCGGGCCGGAAGCCCGAGTCAAGTTCCCGGGGATCCATGTGCATCCGCAAGTCATCGCCGAGAACGCGGTCGATCCCCATCATTTCCGGTTCGTCCACCACACCCCGGTCAGCCCGGTTGTGTTGCGGGAGAGCAGCGATGAGTCCACGTGGGCGGCCAAAGTCGGCTTCGGTCGACGGTGGAGCGACGGCGTCGATATCCCGGGGGAGACGATCAACACCCTGGAGATCTACTGGTCCGGTCTCGGCATCGCCTTCAACGGTGAGCACACCCGCGAGGGATACCGGGTAATCAATATCTGCGCCACTCCCGTCGACGACGAGACATCTGACATCTTCTCCACGTACTGGATCGACGAGGCCAACGGCAACTACGAAGAACGACTTAAGACCGCACAGGCGGCATTGCCCGACGATATCGCCATCTGGGACAGCCAGATCTACATGGACCCGCCGGGACTGACGGCGTCCGAAGCCGCAGGGTTCCGCCAGCTTCGCAGCTGGGCGCGCAGCTTCTATCCCGAAACCGCCACAGCTGCTGGCGATTCCACACTGTCCGGCGTCCGCTGATTCAATGAGCGAGCTAGGCGCTGCACACCCGATCGATCAGCGCCTCGGCATCGGCCACGCTGCGCAGCAGATCGTTGAGGTGGGTGCAGGTACTGGTCCCGAAGAGCTCCTGGCGCACCCGAAAGTGAAGTTCTCCCAGTGTCATTCCGGTGATCCGCTCGGCGCTGGCGACCGCGCCAGGGCATTCCTGCCAGGGCAACACCCGCGGGGTGGCGCGTGACTCCACGATCACGCCGGTGTCGGCATCCACGGCGGCGTCCAACGTGTACTCGTGAATGATCGTTTCCACGCCATCCGCCCGGACGTAGGTGTCGCGAAACATCGCATCGATGCCGATTCGACCGGGAGCTTCTTCGAAGACGTCGATGCGTCGCCGGCGACGCATGCCGTGCACTGGCAACGGTGCCATCGGATGCCAGGCATCCGGGTCGTCACCGTGGTCAAGGTCCGGGGCCTCGGGTCCAGTGACCACGGCTGGATCGCCGGCCTCGAACGAGGTCATCAGCAGCCCGCCGGTGGCGAAGCCCGCACATTGATCGGCGACGGGTAGGTATCCCGACTTCGTGTGATCGCCCAGCACCCCGGATGCCGACAGCGCGTGTCCGGAGATCAGGGTCGCGACGGGAACGTCATCGAGCAGCGTGTAGCGCAGGTCGCGGGCCCGCCTCAGTTCCGGGGCAGCTTTGTCGGCCGCGGCACGAAACCCGCTCATCGCCGGTGCTCCGGACAGGTGTGACACCGCTGTGACCGGCGGCGTGACCTCGACGTGGCGCACGACCCGGGCCACCAGTTCGATGGTGGCTGACAACCCGGCGGTACCGAGTTCGGTTGCCGTGCCGTCGGCCGCCGTCCACAGATCGCGCGCTCGCCCATTCAGGTACACCGGATCGAGCGAGTTCGCGTCCCGCGTCATGTCGATCGACGTGGTCCGCCGCGCCGAGTCGGGGCGGCGCGGCGGATTACCGGTCGTCGGCTCGTGCAGGCCGTGCAGCGGGTGAAGCCCGAATGCCGGGGTGCCCAGGTCCGTCACCTGGTCGACCTTAGTCCTCCGGGCGGAACGCAAAGGTCAGCAACGACTCGCCCTCGGTGGTCTCCAGGGTGGTGGTGGTCGAAACCAGGCGTTGCCCGATCCGCAGATCGGCCGGGACCGCGCCGACGATCAGTGTCTCCACCAATACACCCTCTGCCAATTCGACGAAACCCACCACATACGGCTTGAACACGTCGGGGGACCGGTTGCCCTTGTACGGCAGCGGGGGCGCGAACTCCTGCGTGGTGTAGGTGTAAAGCGTTCCCTCGGTGGATAACTCGATGGCCTCGATGTCCTCCTGGATCTCCGGTGCACCGTCGAAGAGCTCGGGACGTTCCGCGGGAAACTTCACCACGCCCGACGAGCGCCTGCGCGACGCATGCAGCACGGCCCGGTCACCGTCGACCCGGAACAGACCCTCGGTGATCAATGTGGCCATTTCAGATCACCTCGATGACCATCGCCGCGCCCATGCCGCCGCCCGCGCACATGGACAACACACCGAGACCGCCGCCACGCCTGCGGAGTTCGTAGATCGCCGAGGTGACCATTCGGGCTCCGGTTGCCGCGATCGGGTGGCCCAAGCTGATACCTGAGCCATACACGTTCACAATGTCTTCATCGAGTCCGAGTTCACGGGCACAGGCGACCGCCTGTGCGGCGAACGCCTCATTGATCTCGAACAGAGCCACGTCCTGCAGCTTGCGGCCGGCCAGGTCCAGCGCCTTGGGGATCGCAGTGATCGGCCCGCTACCGGTGCGATTCGGTGCCACCCCGACCGCCGACCACGACAGCACGTGCGCCAGCACGTCACCCGTGGTGTCCGGCGTGGTCAGCGCCACCGCCGCAGCCGCGTCGTTCACACCCGAGGAGTTGCCTGCGGTCACGGTGAAGCCGTCGATCTCGGGATGCAATACCTTCAGGCCCGCAAGCGTTTCCAGCGAGCTGTCGCGGCGCGGGTGCTCATCTTCGGCGAACGTGATGGTGGTGCCGTCGCCCTGCGGAACCTGGATCGGCACGATCTCATCGACGAAGGAGCCGGAGTCGATGGCCTTGACCGCGCGCTGCTGACTGCGCAGCGCCCACTCGTCCTGCGCTTCGCGGGTGATGCCGTATTGCACCGCGCAGTTGTGGGCGACCGTGATGGACATGTCCAGGGCCGGGGCGTCCTCGGTGGGCGGATGCGAGAACGGATACCAGGGATCGTCGTAGTCCTCGGCAGCCTTACCGCTGGTGAACGGCTTACGCTTACGCAGCAGCGGGGTGGTGGAGCAGGATTCCATGCCGCCGGCGAGGATGGCGCGGCTCATGCCCGCGGCAATCTGGCCCGCGCCGACGGCGATCGCCGACAAGCTGGACGCGCACTGGCGGTTCACTGCGAGTCCCGGGACGTTGGTGAGGCCGAGATCCACCGCAACGTAGCGGGCGCTGTCCCCGCCGCCCTGCAGACTCTCCGCGAGCACCAGGTCATCGAAATCCGCGGCATACAACCCGGACCGTTCCACGGCAGCGGCCACCACCGGTTTGGCGAGCTCGATCGCGGGCATGTTGGCCAGTGTGCCCCTGCGTGCTGTTCCGATCGGTGTGCGGGCAGCGGCCACAATCGCTGCCCGAGAGGTCGTCGAGCCCATATGTCTCCAAAAGTCCTCGGATGGTCCGGGCCGCTTGCCCGGCGAGCATGGCCAGTCTATACCGTTAAATGAATATCGGTATACCGGGCTGAAGGGAACGACAGTGAAGGTGATTGGGTCCGTCGACGAGGCGGTCGCGACGATCGGTGAGGAACTCGGCGTCAGCCGATGGGTGGAGATCGACCAGGGCCGTATCGACGAATTCGCCGACGTGACGATGGATCACCAATGGATCCACGTCGACGTCGAGAAGGCCAAGGCTGAAAGCCCTTACGGCACAACCATTGCGCATGGTTTCCTGACGATCTCGCTCATTCCTGGCGTGAGTAAGGACAACTATCGCGTGCAGAACGCGAAGATGGGCATCAACTACGGCCTGAACAAGGTGCGCTTCCTGTCCCCGGTCAAGGCGGGTAGCCGAATCCGGGTGCGCTCCCACCTCGCGGACGCCACCCCGGTGGGCGACGACACCGTGAACCTGACTGTGAAACACACCGTCGAGATCGACGGCGTCGACAAACCTGCCGCCGTCGCCGAACTGATCGCGCGGTTCGTGTTCTGATGACTACGGTGCGAGCAAGCGTCAAACAGGAGGCAAGCGCATGAGGGGCGGTCCGTTCGACGGGAAGGCCGTACTGACCGGCGCGGGTAAGTCGCAGGTCGGGCGCCGGTTGGGCCGCACCGGCCTGGACCTGACTTTGGAAGCGGTACTGCGGGCCATCGAGGACGCCGGTTTGAGCGTCGACGACGTGGACGGCATCGCCAGCTATCCCGGTCCGGGCGTGCCCGACGCCGGGTTCTCCGGCGCCACCGTCCAGGAGGTCCGCAATGCCTTGGGATTGCGCTCCCGCTGGTACATGTCGGCGATGGAGACCGCGGGCCAGATCGGTCCGGTGATCGAGGCTTGCATGGCGGTGAGCCTGGGGCTCGCCAATCACGTCGTGGTGTACCGGTCGGTGTGGGAGTCCACCGCGGCGCAGCAGGCCGGTGGCGGGCGCGCCTCGGTCTTATTCGGCGGCGGCGAACTCCCCCCGCATTTGGAATGGACGGCGCCGTTCGGCGCGCTGTCGGCAGCGAACTGGCTGGCGATGCCCGCACAACGCTACATGTACGAATTCGGCTTGACCCGTGAACATCTCGGCCGCATCGCGATCAACGCACGCGCCAATGCCGGGCTCAACCCCGACGCGGTGTACCGCGATCCGATGACCATGGAGGACTACCTTGGGGCGCGAATGATTTCGGAGCCGCTGTGCCTCTACGACTGTGACGTGCCGTGCGACGGGGCCACGGCCGTGATCGTGTCGCGCCGCGAGGCCGCGGCCGGCCTGCCCCGACATCCGCTGACGGTGGAGTCCGTCGGTCCGGGCATGTTCGAACGCGCCACCTGGGACCAACGCGCGGATATCACCACCATGGCCGCCCACGATTCGGCCGCCACGTTGTGGGAGAACACCGCGCTGACACCCGCCGACGTGGATATGGCGCAGCTCTACGACGGATTCTCCTTCCTGACCGTGATGTGGCTGGAGGCCTTGGGCTTCTGCGATCACGGCAAGGTCGGCGAGTTCTTGGGGGACGGTTCGGCTATTTCTCTCGACGGCGCGCTGCCGATCAACACCAGCGGCGGCCAGCTCTCCGGCGGCCGGTTGCACGGCATGGGCTTCCTGCACGAGGCGTGTGTGCAGCTGTGGGGCGAGGGCGGCGAGCGGCAGGCGCCCAAGACGCCCGAAGTGGTGGCCGTCGGCGTTGGTGGCGGCCCGGTCGCCGGGTCGATGCTGCTGAGCAGCCGGTAATTCGGATCGATGGGGAGCGCCGCTTCCGCAGACATGACGCTCGGTGACATCGTCACCGACAATGCTGTGCGCTTCCCCGACGTGGTTGCCTACCGGCACGACGATCGCACGGTGACGCATGCGCAGTTGCGTGACCGGGCCGTGCGGTTGGTGTCGGCGATGGCCGCGGCGGGCGTACGGCGCCAAGATCGCATCGCGGTGCTCAGCCGCAACAGCATCGAGTTCGGTGAGCTGAACGCGTCCACCCAACTCAGCGGAATCATCATGGCCACCATCAACTTCCGGCTCTCGCCGCTGGAGATCGACGACGTGCTGCGCCGGGTGGAGCCGTCAATCGCGTTCGTCGCCGACGAGTTCGTCACGATGATCGTCGGCCTCGTAGCCGACCTGCCGGCACAGCCGCTCGTGGTGGCCATCGGCGGTGAACCACCGCCGGGCGCCATCGGCTATGAAGCCTTCCTCGACAGCGCGCGGGGTGGTCAACTCGAGCTCGTCGCCAAACCCGACGACATCGCCTACCTGCTGTTCACCAGCGGCACCACCGGTGCTTCCAAGTGCTGCATCCTCGGGCAGCGGGAAATGCGCGCGGTCGCACTCACCATGAACAACGAGATTCGTTGCGGCAGTGACGACCGCGGTCTGATCGCCATGCCGATGTTTCACATCGGGGCACTCGCCATCGTCGGCGGCCTGCACGCCCGCGGCGGGACCGTGATACTGCAGCAACAATTCGACGCCGCTGACGCGGTTCGGTTGATCGCCGGTGAACGGATCACGGTGCTGCACCTGGCGCCCGTCATGCTCAGGGCGCTACTGGCCGAGGTGGCGGACGGTACGACGGTGGAGTCCGTACGCACGGTGGTGTATTCGGCTGCACCGATGACGACCGACATACTGCGAGGCGCGATGTCGGTGATGCCCGGCGCGGGCTTCCTCAACCTCTACGGGCAGACCGAAGTCATCGTGTCCGGGCTCCCGCGTGAACTGCACTCCCTTGATGGCCCGGATGCCGAACTGCGTCTGCGCTCAGTGGGTTTCCCGTTCTCCGGCACGCGAATTCGCATCGTCGACGAGGACGGACGCGACGTGCCCACCGGGCACGCGGGCGAAATCGTGGTGCGATCCGGTTCGGTGTTCCGCGGCTACTGGCAGGACCGGGTGGCGACCGAGGCGACGCTACGCGACGGATGGTGTCACACCGGCGACGTGGGCCGCGTGGATGAACGAGGGCTGCTCTACCTTGTGGACCGCAAGAAAGACGTCATCATTTCCGGTGGGGAGAACGTGTACTCGCCGGAAGTCGAGGATGCGCTCAGCGCGATCGACGGCGTAAGCGCCTGCGCTGTGATCGGAGTGCCGGACGACCGGTGGGGCGAGGCGGTCTGCGCGGTCGTCGTGCCCAAAGCCGACGCATCACCGCTGACGCTGGACGCGCTACAGGACGGCGTCCGGCAGCGACTTGCCCGCTACAAGGTCCCGCGCCGGCTGGTGCTGGTCGCCGAACTGCCGGTGTTGGCCAGTGGCAAGGTGGACAAGAAGCGGCTGCGCGCCGAACTCGCGGGTTGAGCTATAGCGCGGGCTGCCCGTACACCGCGACCACCACGGACCGGGCCAGGCTGTTCTCCGACCACACGCCGATGGCGGTGTTCGCGCAGTTCTGCATGATCGCGCGCCGCGGCGGGTCGTACCACCACTGGCCGAGGATCTCGATGCCGCTGATCGCCAGCGCAGGGTTGATGGCGACGGTCTCGGACACCGTGCCGACGAACCCGGTTCTGGTGGCTCGGTCCTGTGGGCTGGATCCATCAGAGCCGATGTCGCCGTTGAGGTTCGGGTTGTTGAGGACGTCGAGAGTATGTAGGCGTGCGGCCTCCACCAGTCGGCCGTCCAGTTTTGGCTCGGTCGGGCAACCGTTCTGCTGCTGCGCGGTGTAGATATTGACGAACACGCTCTCGTTCAGCCTGCTGTTGTCGGCGTGTGCGGACGGCACCGCGACGGCGGATGCGAGCCCGGACACCAGCGCCAGCGTCATCGCGCAACGTCGGGCAGTGCGGGAAAGTGACATGACTGAGGAGACTACCCGTAAACAGATAAATGAATTACGCTTTATCTGGTTATGAAGCGACTACTCTCAGCGGTCGGACTTACCGCGCTGTTGGCTGCCGGTCTGGCCGGCACGCCATCGGCGCACGCGGATACCGTGGCCTACCTCGTCAACGTGACGGTGCGGCCCGGATACAACTTTGCCAACGCAGACCAGGCGCTGGCCTACGGGTATGGGGTGTGCGACAAGATTGCCGCGGGCAGACCCTATGCCCAGTTGGTCGGCGACGTGAAGTCTGACTTCAACACTTCCGACGAGTTCCAGGCTTCGTATCTGATCTCGCAATCGGCGCAGGAGCTGTGCCCGGCCCAGATTTGGCAGCTACGCAATTCGGCGGCGGGCTATGTCGGTGCGCCGCGCTGAGCCCAAGCGTCGCCGTCGATAGCTCTCCTTCGTCCGGTGCGTCGGTTTACAGTGTTCCGCGGGCGACGAGTTGCGCAGCGATGACGTTGCGCTGGATCTCGTTGGTGCCCTCGCCGACGATCATCAGGGGGGCGTCGCGGAAGTAGCGTTCGACGTCGTACTCGGTGGAGTATCCGTAACCGCCGTGGATCCTCACGGAGTTGAGCGCGATCTCCATGGCAGTCTCTGAGGCAAACAGCTTCGCCATGCCGGCTTCCATGTCGCACCGCTCGCCGCTGTCGTAGCGCTCCGCGGCATGTCGGGTGAGCTGTCGGGCAGCGGTGAGTTTGGTTGCCATATCGGCCAGGTAGTTGCCCACCGCCTGGTGCTTCCAGATCGGTTGGCCGAAGCTCTCGCGTTCCTGTGCGTACTTCAGTGCGTCCTCGAGCGCCGCGGTCGCCACGCCGAGTGCCCGCGACGCCACTTGAATCCGACCTGTTTCAAGGCCTTTCATCATCTGCGCGAATCCCTTGCCGGGTACGCCGCCGAGAATCGCCGATGCCGGCACGCGGCAGTCGTCAAACGACAGTTCGCAACTCTCCACACCCTTGTACCCGAGCTTCGGCAGGTCGCGCGACACGGTCAGGCCTTGCCCGTGCTCGACCAGAACCACTGAGATGCCGCGATGGCGTGGCGACGCCTGGGGGTCCGTCTTGCACAGCAAGGCGATCAGGCTGGATCGACGCGCATTGCTGATCCAGGTCTTGGCCCCGTTGATGACGAGCTGGTCACCCTCGGCGCGTGCGGTGGTGGTCATGGCCTGCAGATCCGACCCGCCGCCGGGTTCGGTGAGGGCCATCGTCGCTCGGATCTCGCCGGTCGCCATGCCAGGCAGATACTTCTGACGCTGTTCCTCGGTGCCGTACAACGAAATCAGCTTCGCGACAACGGTATGCCCACCCATGGCGCCGGCCAGGCTCATCCAGCCGCGGGCGAGTTCCTGGGTCACCTGCACATAGCAGGGCATCGACACGGGTGAACCGCCGTACTCCTCGGGCACGGCGAGACCGAAGATGCCGATGCGCTTCATCTGTTCGACCCATGCGTGTGGGTACTCGTTCGCGTGCTCCACCTCGCGGACGGTGGGTTTGACGTCGCGGTCGATGAAGGTCCGCACCGTATCGACCAGCATGGCCTCTTCGTCGTTGAGTTCGGACGTCATTCGTAGACCTCTCTACAGCTGGGTGACACCTCATTCTTATCGGATGTAGTTGTCAGAATCAAGTTGGCGTTGGCCGTCGATTGGATGCTGATCGCCCAGTAAAAGTGCACTACAAACCGCTAGTGTAGTGGATACTCGGAGTGACATTAATGTCAGATTTATTGCGGTTTCCTGCGGACGGCCTCGGGGTGCATGCGTGCCGCGGTCGACGGTCATTGACGTGGATGGTGATGAGAATCTGTGAAAATTAAATAGTTAATCCTTTAGTCTGATTAGGTTGGTTTCGGCGCCGCCGCATCGCCGGCGGTCGAGTGAAGGAGGTTGCATGAAAGTTCATCTCGAACAGTCGAAATGCGTAGGTCACGCGCAGTGCTATGCCGTCGATCCGGATCTGTTCCCGATCGATGATTCGGGTTACTCGATTCTTGAGCCGACCGAGGTGAGGCCCGAGGACGAGCAACGCGTCCGCGATGGCGTTGCCGCCTGCCCCGAGTTGGCGCTGATCCTCGAAGGTGAGTAGCAGGGCTTGCCAATCGTCCCCACGCCCGTCACTATGCTTACATAGTTAACCAGGTGATCGTAGTTGTGAGGTGTGATGCAGACAGCTGATTGGCGTCCGCGGCTTGAGTCGTTACTTGCCGATTTCCGACGTCGCGAGAGCGAGACCGTCCGAGCGGGCGTCAAACCCGACCGGATCGAAGCGGCGCGGGCGTGGCATGCCGAGCTGGTCGATCACGGGTTGGCTGCGCCGGGATGGCCCCGTGCGGTCGGCGGTCTGGAGTTGTCGTTGGCCGATCAACTGGACTACTACCGGATGACCACGGACGCGGGTGCGCCGCCGCATCCCTGCCCACTGTCGTTCATCCTGGCCCCTACCCTCATCGCGCACGGCACCCAGCAGCAGAAGGACCGCTTCCTGAAACCGCTGTTGCGCGCGGATGAGTTCTGGTGCCAAGGGTTTTCGGAGCCGGGTGCCGGCAGCGACCTGTCATCGCTGTCCACCCGCGCGGTCCGCCAGGGGGATGTGTACCGGGTCACCGGCCAGAAGGTGTGGACCTCGATGGCCGACCGCGCCGACTGGATGTTCGCACTCGTGCGCACTGGCTCCGGGGACAAACCCTCTGACGGCATCACCTACCTGTTGATCCCGATGAACGCTTCGGGGATCACGGTGCGTCCTCTGCGTGACATCAGTGGTGCGGTGCACTTCGCCGAGGTGTTCCTCGACGACGTGGTCGTCCCGGTGGAGAACCGGGTGGGCGAGGAAGGCGCCGGCTGGTCGATCATGCGGACCTCGCTGGGCCATGAGCGGGCGACCGCGTTCCTCGCCGACGAGTTCAAATACCGCCGGACCGCCGACCGGGTGATCGAGCTGGTGGCGGCGCAGGGACTCGACAGCGATCCGCTGGTCCGTCAGGACATCGCGCGGCTGGAGTCCGGGGTGCGCACCATCGCCGCCAACAGCGCCCGTGCGCTGGCCGCGGTTCTGCGCGGCGAGGATCCGGGCGGCGTCGCGTCGGTGAACCGACTGGTGAAATCGGAGTTCGAACAGCACCTGCACGCACTGGCGCTGCGCGCGGTCGGCCCGTACGCCGCCCTGGGCAGCCGGGCACCCGATGCCGTCGACAACGGGCGCTGGACCTTCGGCTATCTGATGAGCCGGGCCACCACCATCGGGGCGGGCACCGCTGAGATCCAACGAAACACCATCGCAGAGAGCGTGCTCGGACTGCCGTCGCACCGGGGTGAGGGCACCCGGACTGCGGCCGTCACCCCGGGCGCCCCGTTGGCTGTGCCTGAGGAGAATGAGCGCGAACTACGCGATGTGCTGGCGAAGACGCTGGCAGCCAGGGTGGACCTGACGGCGCTGCTCGACCGCAAACGCCCGGTTGATGCCACCGACCCCAACGTGTGGTCGGCGCTCGTCGAGTTCGGGCTCCCGGGCCTGGCGGTCTCGGAGTCCCTGGGCGGTGCCGGTGCTCGGCCGCGGTTGCTCTATGCCGCCATCGAGGAGGCCGGCAAGGCGCTGGCACCGGCGCCACTGGTCGCGACGGTCACCGCGCTGGACGTAGCGGTGCATTGTGCGGCAAAGGATTTGGTGCAGAAGATCACCGCGGGCGCATCCGCCGCCTTTGTCGTTCCGCTCGACGACAACGGCTGGGTGACCAGCGGGCCGGGCCTACCCGAATGGGACGGCGTCGGCCTGCACGGCGTGGTGCCGAACGTCGCGGGAGCGCCGAGCGCCGAGGTGCTGGTGGTGCTGGCCCGAGTCGGCGACGCAGAAGTGCTCGTCGGCGTCGACGCGTCCGCCGACGGAGTCGAAGTGACGGCCCAACAGCCGCTCGACCTGAGTGGCACCATCGGCGCGGTGACCCTGGCGGGAGCGTCGGGGGAGGTGCTGGCCGATGGCGCCGAGGTGCGTCGGGCTGTGAATGCCGCCCGACGATCGGCCCTGCTGGCGGTGGCGGCGGACTCGGTCGGCGTTGCCGCACGCGCGCTGGCGATGGCCGTCGAGTGGGCGTGCGAACGTCACCAATTCGGCCGTGCCATCGGCAGTTTCCAGGCGGTATCGCATCGGTGCGCGGACATGCTGGTCGCGCTGGAGGGTGCCCGCAGCCAGGTGTTGGCGGCTGCCGAGGCCGATCTCGAGGAATCCGAGTACCTGGTCGATCTCGCCACCGCGGGTGCCCTCGACGCAGCAGTCACCGCCACCGAAGGGGCGCTACAGATCCACGGCGGCATCGGATTCACCTGGGAACACCCGATTCACCTGCTACTGCGTCGCGCCCAGGCCAACGCCGTGCTGGTCGGCCGTGCCGACGCGCTGCGCGACCGAGCCGCGGGGGAGTTGTTACGGCCGCTGCGGGAGAAGCGTGTCGAACAAGCACTGACCCGCTGACAATCACATCGAACAGGAAGACGAAACGTGGAATACGGTATGGGGCCCGAGCTGGAGGCCTTCCGCGCGCAGGTGCGGGCATTCGTTGCCGAGCACGCGCCCGCGATTCCGCCGCGGGCGGGAGTGCGGAGTGCCGAGAACGAGGCCGAGCTGAAGGCGCTGAAGGAATGGACCGCACGGTTATTCGAGGCGGGCTATGCCGGCGCGGACTGGCCTGCCGAATTCGGCGGCCGCGACGACCGTTCGGCCGAGCACGCCATCGTCGTCGGTGAGGAGCTGGCCCGCGCGGCGGTACCCGGGGTGCAGAGCGGCAGCGTGTTGGCCTCGCATGCGTTGATCCACTACGGCACCGACGAGCAGCGCCGACGGCATCTACCCGAGATTCGAGCCGGCCGCCAACTGTGGTGCCAGCTGTTCAGTGAGCCCGGCGCCGGCAGTGACTTGGCGTCACTGCGCACGCGGGCGGTGCTCGACGGCGACACGTACACGGTCAGTGGGCAGAAGGTGTGGACCACCGACGGGCACTGGGCCGACTACGGATACCTGTTGGCCCGCACCGACTCCGACGCTCCGAAGCACAAAGGCATCAGCGCGTTCATCGTTGACATGTCCAGTCCGGGCATCACCGTGCGGCCGTTGCGCGAGCTGACCGGAACCTCGGATTTCAACGAGGTGTTCCTCGACAACGTCAAGGTGCCTGCCGACGCGATGATCGGCGCACCGGGACAAGGCTGGGCGATTGCGAATGCCACCCTGGCGCACGAGCGCACCGGCGTGGGCGCGGTGGTGGTCAAGCTCAGGCTGGCCGTTCAGGCACTCACCGATCTGGCGCGCCGGGTGCACCTCGGCGACCGTCCGGCAATCGAGAGTGATCTGGTGCGGGATCGGATCGGCCAGTTCAGCGCGGAGGTCGAAGCGCTTTCCGCACTGACCTACGCCAACGTTACGCGGTGGTCGCGCGGTACCGAACGGATGCACGACGCCGCGATGGCCAAGCTCATGTTCAGTGAGCTCAATCTCGAAATGGCAAAGTTCGCAGTCGAACTCGGCGGCGAAGACGGGGTGCTGGTGGAAGACGACCCCAATGCCCTCGACGCCGGCCGATGGCAGGACGAGTGGCTCTACGCCCGCGCCTACACCATCGCCGGCGGCAGTTCGGAGATCATGCGCAACTTGATCGCCGAACGCGGCCTGGGCCTGCCCCGTGGACGCTAGGGCGTCACACGGTGACGAGCGCGGCGCGGTGCTCAACGACCGTACCGTCGAAAGCCTCGTCGACCTTGATCCGGCGTAGCAGCAGATGCAGGTCGTGCTCCCAGGTGAATCCGATGCCGCCGTGCACCTGCAGGGCGTCACCGGCGACCCGGCTCGCCGCCGATTTCGCGTACGCGGCAGCCGCAGACGCCGCCCGCGACCGGGCCGCACCGGCCACAGTGTCCAGGGCGAGGGCGCCGGCCCACAGCGAGGCCCGGGCAGCCTCCACCGCAACGGCCATGTCGGCGCAGTGATGCTTGACGGCCTGGAACGACCCGATGGGTGCCCCGAATTGTTCCCGCTGGCCGGCATATTCGACGGTCATGTCGAGCAGTCGGGCCGCCGCACCCAGCGCATCGAACGCTCGGTGCACCGCCAGCGCGTCCCGCACCTCTGCCAGCGTTCCGGCAGGCAGCTCCGTTCCGCCGTCAAGTGCGGTGTCGAGGTCCACTCTTGCCCACGACCGGGTCAGGTCCAGGGTCGACATGGCGATCAGCGTCGGGTCGGCCACGACCGTCAGGTACTCCTTCTCGCCGGCCTGACGGGCTACCGCGACGGCATCCATGTCGGCAACCATCGGCACCGGTGTGCTGGCGCCTCCTCGGTCGGTGTTGAAGGCCAACCCGATCAGAGTGCCGTCGTCGGTGCTGATACCCGCGCGGTCGAGAAGCCACGTCGTGATGGCCAGGTCGGCGATCGGCAACGCGCTGGCGGCGTAGCCGTGCGCTTCGGTGAGAACCGCGAGATCGACCTGGGTGCCACCCATTTCGGGAGTGAGCAGCGCCAACAGCCCGGACTCCGTGGCATGTGCGACCGCTGCCGGATCGATCGTGATGGGGGCCGAATCCAGCGTCGCGCGGACGCGAGTCAACGGGTCGTTGCGGACCAGCCAGGCGCGCTCGGCTTCTGCCAGTTGTTCCTGCTCATCCGTCAATCCGAAGTCCATCACGAATTCCTTCCTACTAGGTTGACCTAGTAAACCATGTCGATTAGGTTAAACAGAATACTGATTACCGAAAAGCTTTCGAAAGTGACCATGACGAGCATTGAAGAAGCGTTGGGCCGGCTGTGGGACGCCAATGACCACGCGCGCATGCTGCAGTGCGATGGGGATTGGGAGTCGTGGGGCCGCGTCCGCGCGCTGACCGAGCGGGTCGACAAGGAGTTGACCGCTGCGGGGTGCGGAGAGGGTGGCCGGGTCGCCGTCGTCCTGTCTAACCGTATGGAGTCGGTTGCTGCACTCATCGCGATCTTCCGCGGTGGGCGCACCCTGGTGACGATCAGTCCACTACAGCCGTCGGAACGGTTGAGCGCAGACGTGGTGGCCGCTAATGCGCCGTACGTCCTTGCGCCGGCCGCACTGTGGTCGGAAGACGTGCTCAACCGAGCGGTCGATGATCTCGGCGCCGCCGGGTGGAGCCTGGATGCCGGCGATATCACTGTGCGGGCCCAGGGCGCCGCGACGCCGGAGGACGGTGACCCAGCTGTCGCGATCGAGATGCTGACGTCGGGCACGACGGGTGCCCCGAAACGAATCCCCTTGACCCGGGCCCAGTTGGAGGCATCGCTCGCCGCGGCGCTCAAGCACAACGAGCGGCCAGAGTCTCGCACGAAACCGCCGCTGTCGGGGACCGTCGGCCTGGTGACTCTGCCCATTGTGCATATCGGCGGCCTGTGGTCACTACTGCAGTCTCTGGTTGCCGCGCGACCGATTGTGATGCTGGACCGCTTCACGGTGCCGGGCTGGCACGCGGTGGTCAAGGAGTACCGGCCGGCTGTCGCCGGCCTGCCGCCGGCTGCCATCAGATCGGTGCTCGATTCCGATATCCCCGCGGAGGACGTGGCGAGTATCCGCGCGATCAACGCTGGGACCAGCCCGGTCGATCCTGAACTGGTCGACGCCTTCTTCGAGCGCTACCAGATCCCGATCCTTGTCGTGTACGGCGCGACCGAGTTCTCCGGCGCCGTGGCGGGATGGACGGTGAAGGACTTCCACGCACGGTGGGCCGAGAAGAAGGGCAGCGTGGGGCGCGCGTTCCCCGGGGTTCGCCTGCAGATTGTCAACGAGGACGGGACGGTGCTCGGCCCAGGCGAGAGTGGCAGGTTGCAGGTCGCCACACCGCAAGCGGGCGGAGCGGGCGACTGGGTCACCACCAGCGATCTGGCGCACCTCGACAGCGACGGTTTCCTCTACATCGACGGCCGGGCCGACGATGTCATCGTCCGCGGCGGTTTCAAAGTGGCTCCTGAGACCGTGGTCCGGGCGCTGCGCGGCCATCCGGCCGTCGCGGATGCGGCGGTGGCGCCGATCCCCGATCGGCGTTTAGGCCAGATCCCAGTTGCTGCAGTCGAATTGCGAGCAGGTGCTGAAGTCAACGCCGACGAGCTGCGCGAGCACTGCCGTGCGGTGCTCACGCCGTATGAGGTGCCCGCGCAGGTCTTCGTGGTCGACGAACTTCCCCGGGGCGCGGCACTCAAGGTTGACCGGCGCCGATTGCTCGCCTTGCTGGCGGAGCTTGGCGCCGGGCAGGCAGACGTTTCGCACCACACCGATAAGGAGAGTTCATGACTGACGCAGCAATCGTGGAGCGGAAGGGCAACGCCGCCCTCATCACGATCAACCGGCCGGACGCACGCAACGCCGTCAACGGTGCGGTCAGCACCGCGGTCGGCAACGCACTGGAGGAGGCGCAGAAAGATCCCGATGTGTGGGCGGTAGTGCTCACCGGCGCGGGTGACAAATCGTTCTGCGCCGGTGCCGATCTGAAGGCAATTTCCCGTGGAGAGAACCTCTTTCACGACACAAACCCCGAGTGGGGATTCGCCGGCTACGTACACCACTTCATCGACAAGCCGACCATCGCTGCGGTCAACGGTACCGCTTTGGGCGGCGGGTCGGAGTTGGCATTGGCGAGCGACCTTGTTGTGGCCGCCGAAACCGCCAGCTTCGGCCTGCCCGAGGTCAAGCGTGGCCTGATCGCGGGTGCGGGCGGCGTGTTCCGCATCGTCGAACAATTGCCGCGCAAGGTGGCGATGGAACTGGTATTCACCGGGGACCCGATCACCGCCGATGAGGCGCTGCGATGGGGTTTGATCAACCAGGTGGTCCCCGACGGCACCGTGGTCGAGGCGGCACTGGCGCTCGCCGAGCGGATCACCGTGAACGCACCGCTGTCGGTACAGGCCAGCAAGCGGCTCGCGTATGGCGCCGACGACGGTGTCATCGCCGCCGAGGAACCAAAGTGGGACCGCACCGCGCGTGAGTTCACGGCACTACTGAAAACCGAAGACGCCCAGGAAGGCCCACTGGCCTTCGCGCAGAAACGTCAACCGGTATGGAAGGCACGCTGATGGGAACGAACGCAGGCCGCGTAGAAGGAAAAGTCGTGTTGGTGACTGGCGCAGCTCGCGGTCAGGGCCGCAGCCACGCAGTCAAACTGGCCGAGGAGGGCGCAGACGTCATCCTCTTCGACATCTGCCACGACATCGAGACCAACGGATACCCGCTGGCGACATCCCGCGATCTCGAGGAAGCCGGCCTGGAGGTGGAGAAGACCGGCCGCAAGGCTTACACCGCCGAGGTAGATGTGCGGGACCGTCCGGCTCTGGCCCGTGAACTCGCCAATGCGGTGGCCGAATTCGGCAAGCTCGACGTGGTCGTCGCCAACGCGGGCATCTGTCCACTCGGCGTGGGTCGCCCGGTTCAGGCTTTCGCCGACGCGTTCGACGTCGATTTCATCGGTGTGGTCAATACCGTGCACGCGGCGCTGCCCTATCTGACATCGGGTGCATCGATCATCACCACCGGCTCCGTTGCGGCACTCATCGCTGCCGCGCAGCCCGGAGCGCCCGGGCCGGACGGTCCTGGAGGCGCCGGCTATAGCTATGCCAAGGAGTTGGTGGATTCGTACACGCTGCGGCTTGCGCGCCAGCTGGCCCCTCAATCCATTCGAGCCAACGTCATTCACCCCACCAACGTGAACACCGACATGCTCAACAACGAGCCGATGTACCGGCAGTTTCGGCCGGACCTGGAAATGCCGACCCGCGACGACGCCCTGGTGGCGTTCCCCGCAATGCAGTCCATGCCCACGCCCTACATCGAACCGTCCGATATCTCGAACGCGGTGTGCTTCTTAGCCTCCGACGAGTCCCGCTACGTCACCGGCCTGCAGCTCAAGGTTGACGCCGGCGCGATGCTGAAATTTTAGGAGTTGACATGACCACTGCTGAGAAATCCAGCGCTGATACGGCCGCCGAAGAGGGCCGCATCACCGACGAGGACATCGAACGGGCCAAAGCCCAGATCGGGATACCCGTCTTTCAGCGCGACGAGGCGTGGAACAAGCTGCCGTCGGCCGATGCCATCACCCAGTTCGCATTCGGGTGTGGCGATGACAACCCGTTGTTCCACGATCCGGCGTACGGACCGGGCACCCGTTGGCACGGCCAGATCGCTTCACCGACCTTCCCGATAACCACGGGCCTGGACCAGACCCCGAAGTTCACCGACCCCGAGCGAAAGAAGTTGTTCCGCGGGCTGTTTCGCGGTACCGGCAAGTACTACTCGGGTGTGAAGTGGACCTGGTACCGGCCGATCTACGCCGGCCGACCCGTGCTGGCCGAGAACTACACCTTGGACGTGCAGGTCAAAGAGAGCGAGTTCTCCGGCGGGCGCTCGGTCAAGGAAACCTTCCGGTATCTCTACGTCGACATCGACGGGAATCCGATCGCGACGCGAGACGAGTCCTACATCAACGCCGAACGGCAAGGTTCCAAGAAGTCGGGCAAGCTCAAGAACATTGAGCGCAAACACTGGACGCCCGAGGAATTCGAACAAGTCGAGGCCGAGTACGAGGCCGAGGTGCGCCGCGGCGCAGACCCGCAGTGGTGGGAGGACGTCGCCGTCGGTGACGACCTTCCCGGAATCATCAAGGGCCCGCTTACCGTAGTCGACATCATCTCTATGCACATGGGCTGGGGCTGGGGCGGTTACGGCGTCGGCCCGCTGAAGTTCGCCCACCAGTTGCGCAAACGGATGCCCGCGTTCTTCCAGCCCGACGAGTACGGCGTCCCTGACGTCGTGCAACGGTTGCACTGGGACGCGGCCCGCGCACAGGCCCTTGGCATCCCGGCACCCTACGACTACGGCCAAATGCGTGCGGCGTGGGTCAGCCACCTGCTCACCAACTGGATCGGTGACGACGGTTGGCTGGCCGAGATGGACCTACAGATGCGCGGGTTCAACTATCACGGCGACGTTCATCGGTGCACCGGCAAGGTCACCGCCAAGGGAGACAGCGCCGACGACGCGGTGTCGTTGGAGGTCTTCGCCACCAGCCAGCGCGACGAGGCGACCACCCGCGGGACCGCGAAGGTGTTGCTGCCGTCCAGGACAACTGGCGCAGTGGTGTTGCCGGTGCCCGACGCCGATCTGAGAAGGCGTGGAGCGCAGGTTGTTTCGAGATCATCAGGAAAGGTCGGCGAAGAGATGCGCCGGCTGTACGGAGAGTGAGAACGCGATGAAGCGACTGGTGCTGGAGGCCGAGCACGAGGCGTTTCGGGAGACGGTGCGTCAGTTCATCGAGCGCGAGCTGGCACCGAACGCCGAGCAGTGGGAGAGCGCGCGCCTGGTCGACCGCTCGGCCTACACGGCTGCGGGAAAATACGGTCTGATCGGGTTCAACATGCCCGAGGACTACGGCGGGGGTGGGGTCGACGACTTCCGCTTCAACGCCGTCATCGACGAGGAGCTGGCTCGTTTTGGTGGCCCGGCGCCGTCGCTGAGCCTGCAGAATGACGTTGTCGGACCGTACTTCTCGTCATTGGCCAATGATGAACAGAAGAAGCGTTGGTTGCCGGGTATCAGCAGTGGCGAATTGATCGTTGCCGTTGCCATGACCGAGCCGGGGGCGGGCAGCGATCTGGCCGGTATCCGCACCTCGGCGGTTCGCGACGGTGAAGACTGGATTGTCAACGGCTCCAAGACCTTTATCTCCTCGGGCATCAACTGCAACCTGGTGGTCGTGGTGTGTCGCACCGACCCCGAGGCCGGGCACAAGGGCTTCACGTTGCTCGTGGTCGAGGACGGCATGGACGGGTTCAGTCGCGGCCGCAAGCTGGAAAAGATGGGTTTGCACTACCAGGACACCGCCGAACTCGTCTTCGAGGACGTCCGGGTACCTGCGGCGAACCTGTTGGGCAAAGAGGGCCGCGGCTTCTATCACCTGATGCACAATCTGCCGTCGGAGCGGTTGTCGATCGCCATCTCGGCCATCGCCGGAGCGCGCGAAACCTGGCGACAGACACTGCAGTATGCGAAGGACCGTAAGGCTTTCGGCCAATCGATCGGAAGCTTTCAGCACAACCGTTTCCTGCTGGCCGAGATGGACACCGAACTCGAGATCGGCGAGCAGTACATCGACCGGTGTCTGCAAGCGGTGGTCGACGGCGAGTTGACTGCAGTCGAGGCGTCGAAGGCCAAATGGTGGTGCACCGAGACTGCCAAGAAGGTGATCGACGGCTGTGTGCAGTTGCACGGCGGGTACGGCTACATGACGGAGTATCGGGTGGCGCGCTATTACATGGACAACCGCATCATGACGATCTTCGGCGGCACTACCGAGATCATGAAGGACATCATCGGCCGCGACCTAGGCTTGTAGCGTCCTGTGGCGAACGGCATCTCGGTCGTCGACGACGGGGCGGTCCGGCGGATCCGGCTGGACCGGCCGGACAAGCTCAACGCCGTCGACACCCCGATGCTCGATGAGTTGTCGGCCCGGCTCGGCGAGGCCGGGGCCGACGACTCGGTCCGCGCGGTTCTGCTCACCGGGTCCGGGCGGGCGTTCTGCTCCGGAGGTGATCTGGCCGGCGGTGACACCAGAGGCGCCGCGCATGCCGCCAATCGGGCGGTCCAGGCCATCACCGCGTTACCCAAACCGGTTGTGGCCGGCGTGCACGGCGCAGCGGTCGGTTTCGGTTGCCCGCTGGCACTTGCCTGCGATTTGGTTGTCGCCGCGCCCGCTGCCTACTTCCAGTTGGCGTTCAGCAGGGTCGGGTTGATGCCCGACGGCGGTGCCTGCGCATTGCTGCCGGGTCTGATCGGGCGCGCGCGTGCGGCACGGATGGCGATGACCGCCGAACGAGTGGACGCCGCAACAGCATTCGAGTGGGGAATGATCTCCTACCTCACGGCCGACGACGACTACGACACCGTGCTGGCAGACGTGCTGCGGTCGGTCTCCGGCGGCCCGACATTGTCGTACGCCTGGACCAAACGTGCGCTGGCCGCGGCGACACTGGGCGAGCTGCAGGCAGTACAGGCCATCGAGGCCGCCGGCCAGCTGGCGTTGGTCGGCACCGCAGACTTCCGGGAGGGAGTGCGTGCGTTCCGCGAGAGGCGAGCTCCCCATTTTCGTGGGTGCTGAGCTGGTCGCAGCGCGCAACGAAGTTTGGCGATAAGAACGCTAAATAGTTATCTGATTTGTGGTATTTTTCTGTGGCTTGACACACTCGTCGGATTCATTGTGATCTGAGTCATAGGAAGGTGATCCATGTCCGGAGCGTTGTTCGGCGTTCTCCTGCTCATCCTGGGGGTTGGTGCAATCACGGGCGTCGTCGTGGCGACAGTGCTGGGGTACACCACCGCGGCCATCGTCATCGGGATCGTCTCAGGTGCCTTCTTCGCCGGCCGGGTATGCTGATACTGATCTCGGCTCGTTGATCAGCCGCTGATCGCCGTGATCGCGCCAGTTCTCAGCGAAGTTGGGCGATCACGGCGCTGAATGCTTCCGCGTGCAGCTGCGGAACGCTGATGTATGTGATGCCGTAATCCGCTACATAGCGACGCAACGTGTCAGCCATGGCACTGGGTGAACCGGCAAGCGTCGTCGGTGACTTGAGTAGCTGCTCCTCCGGCAGGCTCTGCCCAAAGCCCTATGTTCGCAGCACTTTCGGGATGCCGCTGCGGTCGTGCGGCAACGCTGTAATCATGAGATTCAACTCTATGCCGTCGAACCGGTCGCCCGCCCTCTCACGAATGAATCCCACCAAGTCGGCCAGTGGGTCGGCGGCAGCGGTATTCGTGCGGCTTCCGCTGAGGCCGATGATGTCGGCTTGATCCGCCCCGGCGTGTCTGGAGAGTTCTTCCGTTGGGAAGGATGGGCACGTGGGATCGAAGTCATCGAGGCGGTATCCAGACGAGCTGAAGGTGCGGGCGGTGCAGATGGTGGCCGATCTGCGCAG